>Ga0105158_1000850_pt1 | contig 12399 bp, 10 predicted proteins | sample LHCtaG_FD_81567 | JGI IMG/M metagenome (GOLD analysis project Ga0105158, IMG submission 81567) | Hot spring microbial communities from Little Hot Creek, USA to study Microbial Dark Matter (Phase II) - LHC4sed_matched | ecosystem: Environmental > Aquatic > Thermal springs > Hot (42-90C) >... | reverse complement strand
AGTTTGGAGACAGAATAAAAACAAAGAAGAAGGAGTCAACAGAAACAAGAATACTCCTAAGAATCACAATATACTGCCTAAAAATCATAGTAAGATGGATCTATGAATAAGTTGGACACGCCCACCAAATCCATAACAAAGAAATTTAATGCTAAAAATTTATTTTCAGATTCATCTTATAACGCTATTTGGGGAGAATTATGAAGAGCACGCCAATCGGTATTGCCCTAATTAATGATGAGAGGGAGCATGTGTGGAGGGCTAATAGGGAAGAGTGCATGGAGGTAGTTAATAAGTGGGCTGAGATCATCAGAAGAGGTGTAAAGAATATTGATGGTTCATCGCCAGAAGTTGTTGTCGGCTCAGACACAATAACTTCTGTGAGGGTTGCTCAGAGGGTTGGTGAGGAGCTTGCTAGAGCAAACTGTAAGCAGATAATACTCTGCTTTTACGTCTGGAACTTTCCATTCCTGGTTTGGCCATTAATTAATAGTGTTGGTAGGGATAAACCGATACTTTGCCTATCAAACAATAGTGGTAAATATCCGGGGAATGTTGGTTTACTCGCTACGGATGGAGCCTTAAGGCAAGTTGGCGTAAGAACCCATCGAATAATTGGGGACATGAACGACCCTGAGGTTCAAGCTAAGGTCATAGATTGGGTTAGAGCGGCCCAAGCATACACAACCATTCAGAATGAAGTTTACGGAATGTATGGTGGGCACTCGATGGGCATGGAAACCGGATACTTCCATCTTGTCCCAATAATAAAGACTTTTGGCGTAACAGTCCGCCAAATAGATCAGCTACTCCTAGTTGAGAAGATGAAGGAGGTTGATGAGAGAGAAGTTGAGAAGGCGATGAAGTGGTTTACTGAATTATTAGGCGATAGAATAAAGTATGACGGAAAAATGCTTACGCCCGAGACCCTAAAGAAGCAGATTCGTCTCTATTTAGCTATAAAGATAGTTAATGAGGAGAAAGGGTTCGACTTCTGCGGACTGAAAGGTCAGCGGGAGCTATCCGAATACGTCTGCATAGGCGATGTTGCAGAAATGCTCATGAATGACCCGTATGATTGGAATGGTCCTAAAGAAACAACCGTCTGCGCAACTGAAGCCGACTCACTTGCAGCAATAACAATGCAGCTATTGAAATATATTAGTGGCGGGCTTCCAGTTCTATTCATGGATGTTCGCCTCTATCACCCAGACAAGGACATATGGGACTTCTGCAACTCCGGCAATCATGCAAGCTGGTATGCTTCAAGAAGCATGAATCCAAAAGAAAACTTCAAGAAGATAACTTTTCACCCAGCCCTAGAATACTACTTTAAGGCTGGTGGAGCGTCCGTTGAATTTGATGCTGCACCCGGTCCGATAACTTTTGCCCGTTTAGGACTGTGGGATGATAAGCTCTATATGGTTATCATGTTAGGTGAGGCTGTTGAGCTGCCACCGGAGGAGCGTAAGGCTATAAATGAACAAACGAATCCAACATGGCCGCATGTTCACGCCAGATTGCACTGCAGTTTTGATGAGTTTATTGAAGTCTTTCCGTCCAATCATATACTTGGGGTTGCCGGTAACCATGTAAGGGCGCTTAAATACTTGTGCGAGATATCTGGCATAGAGCCAATAATATTGGGGCGGGAAGCAGAAAAATACACTAAACCAATATGGAAACGCTTATCTTAATGAAAAACCGAAAATTTCTCCTCACATCTCAATTTTTATTCCATTATTTTTGTGGCTTTGTGAATTTTGATGGCGTTCACTGGGCATTTCTCAAAGCATAACCCACACTTATCACATTTATCCTCATCTATTGATGCTTTTCCACCCCTAATGGTAATGGCCTCATAGAAGCAGCTTACCAAGCACTCGCCACAGCCAATGCACTTCTCTATGTCAATAATCATACTAATTCCCTCCGAAGCACGCTCAACTTCCCTAGTTTTAATTATGTTCTTTAGGGCTATACCTTTAAACTCGCTTATAGATTCGTAACCCTTCTTTTCCATCCACCCGATAATCCCTTTCAACCAGCTTCTTACAATATTGTAGCCGCGCATCATCACTGCAGTTGCGCTTTGGACTGTTGTCGCCCCAACCATAATATAACGGATTATATCCTCCCAGTCCCAAACGCCTAAAACAGCACTTATCGGAATATTGACGCTTAAGGCAACCTCAGATACTCCCTTAAGCCCATAGCCAATAAGGTATGGTCCACCATAACCTCCTATAGATCCCCAGCCAATTGGGCGGGCTGTCTCTACATCAATCATTATCCCAGATAGCCTTCCCTGAACTGTTAGAGCATCAGCTCCCGCCAGCTCAGCTCTTTTAGCTACTTCGGCTATACTGGGTGTTTGGGGAGTGATTTTAGCGCTAAATGGAATAGCCAGCTTCTTTTTAGCCAGCCTCACTATTTCATCAGTTATGTCCACTGCACCAGCGCCAGTTTTAAATCCTGAGTCAGCAGCGTATGGGCATGAAATATTCAGTTCGCACATGTCGGCACTTGTTCCATTTATTAAGTCGCATAATTCCTCCCATTCCTCCGGGTTGCTTCCCATAATGCTTGCTATCACAACACCATCATCGCCTACAAGCTTCTTAGCATAGTTTATATCATTTGCATACTCCTCATAGTTAAAGGGAGAGTAATCCTCGAGTGAAAGAAAAGTGAAGTTTCTCGTCTTATGCTTAGGGTATAATGGATAATCCTTCCACCCGAATAGCATAAATCTAGGCCTAGGATAGCGCCTACCAAAAGAAGAGCTGTTTCCGCAAAGGGTCTTTGCGACAACGCCCCCAAAACCAGCGTCAATAGCCTTCTTCATGCTTTTAGCGTCTTTTGTCGGGGTGGATGAGGCGACAATAAGAGGATTTCTAAATCTTATTCCAGCAAATTCTATTGAGAGGTCAACCATATAGGTGCACCTTCAACCTTTCAACTAAGTATTGAAGGCAGGTGACTTTTAAGGCTAAATATTCTAAATTTTTATGGTTGGAAAAATATTTTTAGCTGCTCTCTAAATAAACCTTTCATATGAACATTCATAAAACAGATGTTTTAGTTATCGGCGGTGGAGGAGCTGGTTCTAGGGCTGCGATAGAATCTCATGATTTAGGTGCAGATGTTACAATTGTTTGTAAGGGAATTTATGGCGTGTCCGGTTGCACTCCTAATTCGGCTTCGGAGTGGATGGCTTTCGGTGTTGCCTTGGGTCTGGCTGATCCACGAGATAATTGCGAGGAGCACTTCCGAGATATTGTGAGAGTTGGCGGTTATGTCTGCGACCATAATCTTGCAAGGATAATTGCCTATGAGTCTCCAGAAAGATTTAAGGAGCTTGTTGAGTGGGGAGTGAATTTTTTAAGGGAGCCTGATGGAAGATTCCGTCAGGTTATGTCGGATGGGGCTACTTATCCTAGGGCTTGCGGGACGGGTGCAGATACCGGAAAGCAGATCATGGAAGCGCTGAAACGCCAAGTGCTGGAAAGGGGCATAACCGTCATCGAAAACACTATGGCCATTGACTTAATAAGAGAGAGCGAAAGAATCATTGGAGCACTTTGCATTAATACTGAAACCTTACAGTTGACAGCTTTTCTCTCAAAATCAACAATTGTGGCGACAGGAGGGCATGGGAGCCTCTACAAGTATAATGTGTTTCCGGAAGGCATGACTGGAGATGGATACGCGATGTCTCTTAGAGCTGGAGCTAAGCTCGTAAACTTAGAATTCATGCAGATTGGGCCATGCGTTATAACGCCGTTTAAGTTTGATGTCGGCGGGATTCTTTGGAGACTCGGGCCGAGACTTGTTAATGCGTTGGGTGAGGAATACCTCGAAAAATATCTGCCAAGCGGGGTCACTATTAAAGAGGTTTATGACTTAAAGTCCGTTACTTTCCCGTTTACGATGAGAAACATCTCAGGATATATCGACGTTGCAAATTATAGGGAAATTATTGAGGGAAGATCGAGTGAGAATGGAGGGGTTTACTTTTATCTCTCACATGTGCCAGAGCAAAAGTTAATGGAAGAAGCATCTATACCATTTGAGTACTTCTTGAAGCATGGAGTAGACATAAGAGAGGAGCCTCTCGAAATTGCCCCCTCCATACAACACATGAATGGAGGAATACTGATAAACGAGAGGGCTGAAACCAACATGTCGGGGCTTTATGCTGCTGGTGAAGCTGCAGGTGGACAGCATGGTGCAGACAGGCCCGGAGGGAACTCCCTTGCTGATTGTCAGGTATTTGGATCTAGGGCGGGAAGATACGCTGCGAGGAGAGCGATTGAGAGGACGATTCAGCCAAGTCTAAAATCCGTAAAGGAGGTTGAGGAGGAAGTGTCTAAGTTTCTTAAACAGAAGGGGCGTGTGGATGTTAAGGGCATCACTGAGGGTATAAAGAAAATCATGTGGCGAAACGTTTCAGTGGTGCGAGAGGAAAAATCCCTCAAAGAGACATATAACACTTTACTGAGATTTAAGAAGGAAATTTACTCAGACCTGTCCATTAATGAAGATGATATGATTAAGGCTCTTGAACTGAGAAATATGGTTGACGTCGGCTTAGCAATAACGTTATCTGCTTTAACTAGGAAGGAAACCAGGGGGAGCCATTATAGGATTGATTATCCAATGAAGAATGATGAACAATGGTTGAAGATTATAGAAATACGGATGTTTAATGGAGAGCCTGTAGCGAATATGAGGGAACCTATTATGTTAATTAAGCCATAAAAAGGGTGATTGAGACTTGGTAGATAAGGTGAGAGCTGCTGTTTTAGAAGAGTTCTGTAAACCTCTAGTAATAAGAGACTTTAAGAAGCCTGAAATTAAGGATGGAGAGATTCTCGTTAAAATTCTTGCTTCAGGAGTCTGCGGTTCAGATGTTCACATATGGAGGGGGCTGGATCCCCGTGTTTCCACCCCTATAATTCTGGGTCATGAGGGTTGCGGGGTTATTGAGGAGATGGCTGGAGAAAAATATGATGTCTTTGGTAAACCATTAAATGAGGGGGATCTAATAATTTGGGATAGGGGTGTAGTCTGTGGCACCTGTCATTATTGCACAATATATAAAACGCCATCATTATGTGTTAACCGCTGGACTTATGGTATATCTAAACCCTGTAATGAGCCCCCTTACTTGAATGGCTGCTACTCCGAAGCCATAATTTTACATAAAAATACGAAAATTATAAAGCTTGAGAAATCAGTTGATCCGGCTACAATAGTTTCAGCAGCATGTTCCGGTGCGACGGCTGCCCACAGTTTCGAGATGCACTCCCCAAAAGTGGGTGAAACAGTTCTAATCCTAGGACCAGGACCTTTAGGGATCTTTCACGTAGCATTTTCTAGGGAATATGGGGCTTCAAATATTATAGTTATAGGTGGAACGAAAGAGAGGTTGGAGATATGCAGGAGGTTTGGGGCTACCGTGGTCATAAATAGGGAGGAAACATCGCTTGAAGAAAGAGAAAAAATAATACGGGAATTAACTGAGGGGTGCGGGGTAGATGTTGCTTACGAATGCAGCGGGACAATTTCAGCCTTCAATGAGGGACTCATTCACCTAAGAGCTGGAGGGACCCTTGTTGTCCCCGGTTTTGGGGTTCCAAGCGGCTCAACTATGATTGATTGCTTTACTATGATAACGCGAAAAAATGTTAAGATACAGGGAGTCTGGGTCAGCGATACCGAACACCTCTATAGGGCAGTTAAAATTATTCAAAATGGGAAATATCCTTTTCATGATCTCATAACACATAAAAAACCTCTGGAAGAGGCCACGGAAGCCCTTCAACTAATGATGGAACGAAGGGCTATTAAAGTTGTTTTATTACCGAACAATTACCCCTAATCAGAATTATTTAATAAATTTAAGAGAAAAATATTTGCGCGCCCCATTTTACTCCTTTTTTAAAGGTCTAGCGCAATGGCTGTAACTAAACCTAGTAAGGATAAAAACAGCACGTATGGGAACACCATTACGTATTCACCGAATACATCTTTGGCTTGCCCAGCTAGAATATTGCCAATTAATGCTCCCGCACCATAAGCAGTAAAAACGAGCCCATAATTGCGAGCATAATCTTTCGTCCCAAAGAAGTGGGCGGTTGCAGCTGGCGCTATAGCTAACCAACCGCCAAGGTTCAGCCATAAGATTGCGAATGCTATAATGTAAGCTGTGATCGATGATGGATTTGTGAATATTAAGAATGAAGCTAAAAGAATTAGGGTAAAAGATATAATTGCTGTTCTTCTTGGAGCAAGCTTATCAGTTATCCATCCAAATATGGGACGGCCGAAGCCGTTACAGAATGCAAAGGGTATCATTAAATTTGTTAGTAGCACCGATATTTCTGTTTCGCTTACTCCAGAGTTTGCAGCAACCTCCAGTCCAACCTGTTTGGAAATTCCTATTGCCATCAGCCCAGCGAGGGTTCCAAGAGTATAGCAAACCCATAGAGCGTAAAATGTGCGTGTCTTAATCATCTCGTTTCGCGTTAAATCCCTTGTCACGGCTCTCCTAACATTCTTCTCAGGAGACTTCCATCCTTTCGGTTTCCAACCCTCTGGAGGAAAGCGCAGGAGCAGGGCGGAGAAGACCATCAGAATAAAAAATGTGACCCCGAAAATTTGAAGGGTTACGAAAACGCCAAAAATCGCCACCAAAATATCGGTGAGAGGGCCTATGAGGGCTGCGGAAAAACCAAATCCGAGAATAGTTAAACCTACCGCTAAGCCTCTTCTGTTAGGGAACCATCTAGTTGAGGTTACTATTGGACAGTTATATGCTATTCCCACCCCTAATCCGCCGATCACCCCATAGAGGAGAGTTAAACTCCATGGAGAGTTCGCAAAAGAAGCTGAAAACCATCCTAGACCAACAAAGATTGCTCCGAGAACCGTAACTTTTTTTGGCCCATATTTCTCAACGTATCTGCCCATCAGAGGCATCGTTAGAGAGAAAACTAGAAGGAAAACTATAAATGGAATCTGCATTTCGGTTGATGTAACCTTTAAACCATAACCCTCTGGGGGAGGAGACTCAAAAACCCTCCTTAGAGGTACAGCAATCACACTGTAAGCGTAAATTGCGCCGAGACACAGCATTATCACTAATCCAGCTATAACCAAGAACCACCTCCAAACCTCCGCTTTAACATCCATTATCATATAGTCCTCTTGCACCCCAACCTCACCTCCAAGTAACTTTAAATGCACACCATCTAGTTGAGGTTACTATTGGACGGGGGCTTTCAATGCGCTTAAGAATCTCCTTCCTAGAAACAACAGGGTATGGTATCATTATCTTTACTCTTTACTTTTTTATCCTTAAATCTTTCCCTAAAATATTCCAAATTTATTGATCTAAGGAAGTCTCTATACTTCTCTTTAACATCACATATATTTATCATCAATATCTCTCAATATAATCTAGCAAAGAGAGATTCCTCTAATATATTTTACATATTCCCTTGGTATTGGTAATATCTTCAACTGCGTTATTGTTGTGTGCAGGGTTATCTCCTTGTATAATGTTTTGACGTATTTTTGAACCTCGTCAAAGTTTAAATATTCAGCAATTCTCTTCATCTCCTCAATGCTTAGTGGAACTTTCGGGACTAGGTGTATTTCCTCCCTCCATGGGTAGCATCTTTCATCAACTGCTGCCACAATTCTTCCGCCTTTAGTATGCCCGACAACAATATGCGGTATTGTATAGAACCATCTGAACTTGCCAACGGAACCCCTAGGAACCCATAAGTTAGTGTAGCAATTCTCGTAATCTATCCAGTTCGGATGCAAATTATCACCCTTAAGCACACATATATAGCCGGGTTTTGGATCTCTTGAAACCTCAGGGCTGCGATAGTATTCCACGCTCCTAGCCGCAAAATGAAACTCAAAAAGATCTTGTAGCAGAAGCTTATCCTCTTCAAATTTCCTCGTTTCTTCATTCTCAAATCTTATAATTTCGCCAGCCCATCTCTCCTCTCTATACCACATAACAACATCTTTTAAATCTTTAACCTCATAAAGTTCTAGTCTTCCCTTGAGTCTTCTATCCTTAACGACAACGAGAACGCATACTGTGACGTTCTTGTCAAAAACTTTCTCACCCAAATAGTATATTTTTACTTCACCAGTTTTCGCTAGGAACCTTCTTAGCTTTAAGAATTCATCTAGTATCATGAATGTGCATGGAACTATGAAGACTAACCTGCCACCCTCCCTTAAGAGTTTTATTCCCCTCTCTATAAACAGTCCATAAACGTTATATTTACCCCTCCAAGTCTCATACAATCTCTTGTACTTCTCCTTTATTTCCGGAGTGACCCGTATTGGATAGCGCTTAGAGCCCAGTATTCCATACGGCGGATTACCAATGACAAGGTCGAATCTCTCATCAGTCTCCCATAAGAGGAAGTCCGCCAATACCGTTCGAAATGGAAAAACTTTACTGATGATTTCGTAAATTTCAGGGTTTACCTCAACACCAGTAAATGTATTACCGGGATTCTCACAATAAATTTCTTTAGAAAAGTCGTAGAAGCCGCAGCCAGGCTCAAGAATATTTAGCCCCTCCCATTTCTCAATCCCAGAAACCTTAAGCATGAACCTAACAACTTCTCTAGGCGTAGACACCGCACCATACCTCTTCCACTCATCAAGAAACTCTTCAAGTTTCAATGTAAAACTACCGTGCATGCTCTCCTCATCAAACATTAAAAATCCTCCATCTATATGCTGGATTAGTATTTGCAACAGCTGGTAAATTGATGCGGGAGACGGAATTCGAATCCACGACATCCTGCACGAACCCTCTCCTATTTATCTTTTTTGGTGCCGGGGGGCGTGTCCAACTTATTCATAGATCCATCTTACTATGATTTTTAGGCAGTATATTATGGTCCTCACAGCTCTATGGGCCAAGAGTTTAGGTAAGAAGGTTGTATTGTATGGGGTTGGTGTCGAGCGATTCTGTACCCGAATCGGTAAGTTTCTGGCACGAAAAATTGTTGATGCAGCAGATTTAATAGTTGTTAGGGGTTACCGATCACTAGAAAATTTAAAGGTTCTTGGCTGCGAGAAAAAGATTCTTGTGAAGCCGGATGTAGCCTTTAGGCTTCCACCTTTAAGCGAGAAAGAGAGAATGGAGATTTTAAGGAGGATTTTGGGATCAAGGAACTTAGAGGTCTCTCGCAGGAGCTTTAAGGTGATTGTCTGCCCAAAGCATTCTTCAGAGAACAATATGATTGAGAAGACGCTTGCTGAGGTTGCTGATAAACTTATTGAGAAATTTGGGGCGAAGGTCGTTTTCCTTCCAATGTCAACATCGCTCTATGATGACGACAGGAAAGCCATTAATAGGATAGTTAAGATGTCTAGGAGAAGCGGGGAGATAACGTCTCTTAGCGGGAGGTATTCTCCGAGTGAAGTTATAGCTCTTATAGGCTGGTCAGACTTAGTTATCTCCATGAGGCTTCATCCACTCATAATTTCAGCAAAGATGGGTAAGCCCGCCATAGCCATCGCTGACGCAAGTACATCAATTGCTCCTCCATCGCTAGACAAAATCTCCGAAGTTATGGAATGCATCCAAAAGAAAAGCACCTATAAAAACATGGATTATGTCAGCATTTACCGCATAAATATTGACGCTGATCAAATAATTAGCAAAATAAGTTTCCAAACGGGTCAGTATCAATATTAAGAGTTTGTTGGCTTGTAGTGTTATGCGGAGAAATATGTGATGAAGTTTTACATGAGCCACCAAGCAGAGTGGGTAATTCAGCCATATAAAAAGACATGTGGGCGATAAAGCCGTAGTGATAATAGGTTTCCAATGGGAGAAGTATACATGAAAGGTAATATGGCTGTAGAAAACCAACTAGTAGGAGAAAAAGGACTAGGAAATCTAAAAGTTCCCAAGGAAAACTACGCGTATCTTATGATTATCGCTTAGACGAATTTGAGACTTTACATGTAGAGGTGTTTAAGGATTTGAAGCCGAGAATAGTGTTCTTCGATGGCGTGTTGTTTTTGTTTGGATTTCAATATGCTTTTTCGTTTAACATTCGTTAATTTTAATGTAATCTTCAGGAGGAATACAAGTGAACATTTGTATTTTGGGGTCGTTTCGGTTTGGGTTTAGGGATTCTGATCGCATGGAGGCAAACTCGCAGCCTTGAAACAAAGGGCGAATACAAGTCAACCCTTAAAACTTTGATGCTAACTTTGCTTGTTGGCGTGCTATAACCATGCTATCACCAAAAACTCAAGTTAAATCGGCAAATAAAGCTATATACTCGCATATGCGAATATGCAAACCAACTTTTATTTCGGCCGGCTCATAATATGCTATTGTTGCTGGCATTATCACCAGTAGATTATGACTGTGTTTTCGGGGTTATTTTTATTACAGCTTTGTCCCATTTCCCATATTTCGCCCAGAGAGCGAGGGCTATTCCTCCTATGGCATTGCTTAATGAGAATGGTATCCAGATGCCCATTGAGCCCATGCCAAGCGTGAACGCTAAGAAATATCCTAAGGCTATTCTTATAGTCCATATTCTTACGATTTCTATGGTTGTGGGAATGGTTGTGTGGCCCGACCCTCTTCCTATGGCCATGACGTTTATGCAGATTCCGAAAAAGGGGAGTAATGGCAACATCACATCTAGGAATCGCTGTGCTTCTTCAATTATGTTTAAGTCGCTTGCAAAAATGCTTACTATTGACCGCCTAAATGGGTAGACAATGTTGGCCCCTAATGCAACAAGGATAAATACCATTACTGTTGTCTTGAAAGATACTTCCCTCGCCCTTTTAGGGTTGGCTGCTCCAAGGCTTTGTCCCACCATTATGGCCGTGGCTTGACATAATCCGAAAAGCGTACCATCAACAATCTGTATAACCACAAAGCCTATGGAAAACGCTGTTGCAATAATTATGCCCAGCATGTTGATGAGCCTTTGCTGCAAAATAAAGGCAACTCCATTCATTGTTCCAAAAGATAAAACAGGCAAGCCTATTCTTAAAACAAGCTTAGCCCATTCAAAACTCAAATCGCTTGTAAATCTAAGCCTTAACATTGGATATGTCTTCCTAAGGATGTAAATTTGACCGATAACTGACAAGATTTTCCCCATAACATCCGTTAGAGCTGCACCAACAACCCCTAAACGTGGGAATGGACCTACACCCAAAACCAGAAATGGATCTAACGCCACATTGATCATGACAGACACTATGTTAATTATGGCTGGCCGTTTAGTATCTCCCACGCTTTGAAGAAGCGTGGTGAAGGTAAATGCCACCGACATAAACAACACATCGAAAGATGTGACAGCGGAGAAAGCCATAACATCATCAAAAATCTCAGGAGGAGTAAATATTAGCCATGAGAAAATTTGTTCTCTAAGTGTTAAGAGTATTATATTTAGCGCAATCCCTGAAAAGCATGCAGTTGTAAAAAATCGTGAAGCTTCTACGCTTGCGTTCTTATAGGCTTTCGCCCCAATATATTGCGAAACTATGCTTAAACATGCAGCGTTTATAGCCATTACAAGAGCTTGAAAGAGCATTATGACGGGAAAAACTTGTCTGGGAACTGACACACAACTCATTATAACAGCTTAGCCAGTAAGTATCTGCGACGTTATAGGCTATGAGCACAAGCTGGTTTAATAGCGGAGGAACCCCAAGCCACAGAAAAGTGCTAACAATAGGACCATTAATAATCTTCTCTCTATACTTGCCTATATCCAACAATTCTGATGGTGTTGCAGCCTCATCAGCCATCTACTCTCATCCCTATCCACAGCGGCTTTAACTCACCCTAACTTTTACGCTGGAAAAAAGGAAATGTATATAGCTTTTGCTTAAAATAGCCACCTTTCACCAATTAAAGCTTTTCACGAGTTCTGGTTAATCAACAAATTTTAGAAGTAAAACTAGGTAAACAATGAAATTCTTTAGCTTTAATGACATTCACTTAATTGTAATAAGACTCTCCTTAGACACCTATTATGATGTGATTGTTTTTATAATTCCATGTGATGGAAATGATCCTTTGATAATTTTATATAGAAGAAGTGGTCTTTATATCCTCACATTTATAGCACTATATTCTCCTTTATTGTTTCTTTTATTTAGCGTCTTAATGAAACTCTCTAGTGAAACTCTGCTTTCCCTTAATTTCTCTGTAAAAATTGTTGCGTCTGGAACTCTGCTTTCAGAAAGTTTTGCTTTGTGGCTTAATTCTAGTTGATTTTTGTAGATTTCTCCATCTTTTTCTAATTCTACTCTCTTCTATAGCCTTCTTGTAATCTAAACTTTATTTTTCAGTTAAAACTGGTAATT
>Ga0105158_1000848_pt1 | contig 12428 bp, 9 predicted proteins | sample LHCtaG_FD_81567 | JGI IMG/M metagenome (GOLD analysis project Ga0105158, IMG submission 81567) | Hot spring microbial communities from Little Hot Creek, USA to study Microbial Dark Matter (Phase II) - LHC4sed_matched | ecosystem: Environmental > Aquatic > Thermal springs > Hot (42-90C) > Sediment... | reverse complement strand
TGCTTACTCTGCTGTGTCTCCAGGTGGCGCTAGCAGAGGTCCTACCTGTTGTGCGGGTGGACTACGTCGAGGTGCTCGAGCTCCACCAAGGGAGGTGGAGCAGCAGGTACGTGCAGGTCTCGGGGAACACCCTAAGGGTGCGGACTTCCGCGGAAGTCCTCGTGATCAGGACGGATCCCTCCTCGGGGCTGACACCCGTTGACGTTCTGGTGGACGGCTCGAGACCTGCTCTCACGGAGGGAGCAGGCTTCCTCTGGGGTAGCCTCACCCTGCGGCTCGACGGGAAAACTCACGACCTGGTGGTTCGCCTGGAAGCCTCGCGACCCCTGGAAGCGCTCTCCCTCCTGCTAGGGGTACCGCGCGGCTCTGTCGAGCCCGGGGCGAACCTAACAGTGCCGGAGTTTCCCGGGCTGCAGCCGGCGGGCTTTGCTCTCGCGTGCTTAGTATCGGACCCTAAGTCTCTCTGGGATGTTGTAGGAGGCGGGTTCTTCGTGGTGAACATGACCGAGGTCTTCCTGCTGGGCGAGAGACTGTACGCGGTCTCGGTGATCGTGCCGAGGAGCACACTGCAGGTGGGCAGAGGTTTTCTCAAGTGCTCTTACGGCTACCTGTATTTCGCGCCCACGGCCTACGCGCAGCTCGTTCTTCCCGGTGCGGCGCCACTATTCTACATTAATCACCCGGGCTACGAGGGCTCAGCGCGCTCTAGCCTGCTCGTAGGCCACCCCCCTCACCTAGCGCTGCTTACAGACCTCCGGGAGGTTAGCCTAGCTAGCTACAACGTGGTGGTCACAGTGTCGCAGAGGGAAGACCTCTGCCTTGGCAGGGTGAGCTTCAAGGTGCTACCTCCGCCGGGAGCAACCCAGGCGGGGGAGTCCATCGCTCTAGGGAGCAACACCACTATTACGCTGCGCTTCTACAGGGACGGTGTGGCAGCCGCAGACGTCGTTGTGACCACACCGCCGCCCGTGCTGGCTGTAGATCCCCCGTTTTACCCCCTATCTGTCGAGATCCTTGACAGGACTGGGGAGAGGCTGCCCGAGGGAACAGCGCTGCTCCTCCAGGAGGGAAGGCCTGCTGCCTCAGCCCGCGTGGTTAACGGGACAGCTTTCTTCTGCGGCTTGACGCCGGGAGACTACGTGCTCATAGTTTACCGGTGGGGATCACTTGTCGCCAGGAGAACTCTGCGAGTACCTACTGGGGAGAGCGACGTCGCCGCTAACGCGACATCGTTCGAGGTGAGGTTCTTTAGGCAGGGCTTGGGCGAGCTGCTCAGGAACTTCACCCTCGTGGTCAGGAGAGGCAACATGGTCGAGATGTTCGCTGGGAGCGACCATGCTCTCGTGAGAGGCACGCCTCCGGGAAATTACACCTTCGAGGTATGGGCGGAAGGCAGGCTGCTAGCAGTCTTCAACTTCACTGTCTCGCTGGACACGGGGTCCCGGTCCTTCACACTCCCCGTCTACTACCTGACCGTTAGGGTTCTCGATGCGCTTGACAGACCTCTCGAGGGGGCTGCGGTCACGCTTAGCGGTTCTGGCTTGACCGTTAGTAGATCCACGGGGCCAGGCGGAGTTGTAAACGTGGGTATCCTACCCTCTGGTGAGTACAATCTGAGCATATCTATTGGAGGAGTGGAGTTGTTCAGGGGACATGTTTCTCTTCAGGGCGACGCCGTGAAGACTGTCAGGACTGATGTTTTAGCGGTTGTGAGCGGGCGCGCAGTGCTTCTCCGTCACGTGCTCCTTGTCGCCTCAGTCGTGCTGGTAATCCTGCTCCTGCTCGCGCTGCTAAGTATTATAAGGCGCGTCGCTAAGAGGAGGGGCGGAGTGGTGGAGGTATGAGCTCCGGTTTCGATGATTGGAAGGCGGAGATTTTGAAGCAGACGAACCTTGCCCCATGGAGCTCTGTCGGCTTAAGGGAGCTGACGCTGCTCTTTCTTGCGGCAGATGGCCGCTCGCCCGTGGCGGGGGAGGAAGTCATTCACGTGAGCCTCTTCCTCTACCCATACGCGGAAGCCCGTCTCTCGCCCTCTCTCCTGTTTCCCAGGCTTGAGGAGCTGGATAAAATCCTTGACTCGCTGGAAGCGGAGGGCTTGATCGAGAGAAAAGTCGAGCCATTCAGGGGTAGGCTTGCGACGGTCATCAGGCTGACGGAGAGGGGTGCGGCGGAGGCTAGAAAGCTCGCAGCTCAGCTCTCCAGCTCCTGGGTCGTTCTAGGGAGGTTGGCTGTGAGGAAGGGCTCGGAGGTTCTCAGCGAGCTGGAGGCGCTAAAGAAAACATACAACGGAAGAAGCCCCCTGGAGCTGCTCAAGCTGCTCGTGTCTAAGTTGGAAGCTGAAGGGGAGGACATCATCTGGCATCTAAAAGGGGTAGATGAGAAGAAGATTCAAAGTCTGATCTCCGTCTCTAAACAGCTCTCAAAGGAGCTTAAAAGCGCCTTGAGGGAGATCCTCTGGTAGTACGGGGCATGGCCTTTATTAGCGAGCTAGGCTCCTCCCCGCGCGGATGAGGTCCATATCCCCAGGTTTGTCTCTTCCTCATCACGACGTAGTCGTGGTCGGCGGGGGTCCCGCGGGGCTCCAGTCGGCGCGATTTCTGGCGAGGAGCGGCTTGTCGGTTGTACTCCTGGAGGAGCACTCCAGCGTGGGCCTCCCTCAGCACTGCACAGGCCTTGTGAGCCTCGAAGGGCTGGCTAAGCACATCCTTGTCAGCGATGAGAAGGTAGTGGTGAACAAAGTCAGGGGGGCGTGGTTTATCGGGCCTAGTGGAGTGAGGCTGCTTGTCGAGCGTAGCGAGCCTGTGGCAGCTGTTGTGAATAGACCCCTTCTCGAGCAGCTGCTTTTCGACGAGGTTGCGCGCAGGGCGTGCGCCCTCCTGGGAATGAGGGTTCAGCCTGAGCTTCTCAGCACAGGTAGCCCAGTCGTGGTGGCGACAGGCGTCGGCGGCCTACCCGGGAGCAGGCGTGGCTACGTCCTACCCGCGCTGCAGTTCGACTACCTGCTATCGCGGAGCTGCGGCTGCGACCACGTCTACGTGTTCCTTGGCTCCCAGTACTCGAAGGGCCTCTTCGCCTGGGCTGTACCCCTATCTGAGAAGGTGTACAGGGTCGGGCTGGCCTCTAAGGGGAATGTTCTGCTCAGACTCGAGCTGCTGTTAAAAAGGCTTTACGACCTTACCGGCTGCGCGAAGCCTGAGCGCAGGCTGGCTGTCTATGGGGGTGCTGTGTACACAGGCGGCATGGTGGACCGGCTCGTGCGCGGGAACATGATCCTCGTGGGAGACGCCGCCGGGCAGACAAAACCTACCACGGGGGGTGGGCTCGTCTACCTCTCGATAGCTGCGAAAAAGCTTGCAGAGGCCCTGAGCACCGGGGAGCCTAGGCTCTACGAGGTATTCGTGAAGAGAGAGCTTGGCGCGGAGATGTCTGCACAGCTAGCCCTGAGGAAACTTCTCAACAGCCTGGATGATAAAGCTCTGGAGAAGCTCATGCTGCGGGTAAAGAAGCTCGGCTTCGAGGAGCTTGCCTCTAGGGAGGGCTCGATGGACAGGCAAGCAGCCCTTGCGCTTAAGGCTGCTCTCTCCCTGCTTCTCAGGAGCCCCTCGCTAGCCCTGAACCTCTTCTCCAAGCTTCTTCAAAGCCTCCTCGTACCCTAGCTCCAGCGCCCGCAGGTTAACCTCTCCTGCTGCACCGCGGAACCTGGCAGCGACCACGCTTCTAACAGTCTCAAGGCTCACACCCGCTACACCGCATGCTGCCAGCGCGCCCAGCATGACCATGTTAACGGCGACGGAAGAGCCCGCCTTTTTCGCGAGAGGTAGTGCTTCGACGAATACGCTCCTCACAGCTTTTCCTATGCTCGTGACCAGCTCCTCCCTGCTTGGAACCCTTTCCGCAGCTGGAGGCGGCAGCAAGAAATTGTTCACCACGGCCAGCCCGGAGCGGGACAGGAGGGGTAATCTCCTTGCAGCCTCGATGAGCTCTAGGCCGACCAACACGTCGCCCTCACCGGGCGCCACCACAGGCGATGGCTGGTACTCGGCGTACTTGACGAAGACTACCACGCTCCCGCCCCTCTGGGAGAGCCCGTGCACTTCGCCGACGCACACCTTGTAGCCCTGCTCTAGCAGAGCCTCGCCGAGCAGGCTGCCCATGGTGAGCAGCCCTTGGCCTCCTACGCCAGCTATGACTATACTCTTCGGCCTCATGCTTCTTCACCCACGGGTACTATCGCCTTAGCGGGGCATATTGTTGCGCACACACCACAGCCAACGCATAGCTCGGGGAGGATTTTCGCGACCTTACCCTCTCTCACGATGGCGGGACAGGCAAACCTGTCCACGCACACGCCGCAGCCGATGCACTTCTCCTCTACGACTCTGTACAGCGTAGGTTTCTCTCCCTTTCTCCTCTTCTCCCTGAGCTCTACGAGAGCGCACCTCTGCCTTGCGACAACCACTGCAGGCAGCCCTTTCTCCCGGACGTACCTTATTGCTCGCTCTGTCGCATCTCTGAGCCTCCACACGTCGTAGGCCGGGACAACTTCCACAAACTCCACACCGCAGGCCTTGGCTATCTCCTCTATGCTGACTCGGGGCCTGGGCTCGCCCAGCGGGCCGACCCCGCTGCCTGGGTGGGGCTGGTGCCCGGTCATTGCGGTGATCTCGTTGTCCATAACCACCACGACTATCGGGTACCTGTTGTAGACCGCGTTGATGAGGCCCGGCACCCCGGCGTGAAAGAACGTCGAGTCGCCGATGAAGGCCACGACAGGCTCCTTGCTGAACCTCGAGATGCCCATCCCTATCCCGAGGGCGGAGCCCATGCTCCACGTGAAGTCGGCCATCCTGAAGGGTGGGTAGAAGCCGAGCGTGTAGCAGCCTATATCGTTCGCCCACACCGGGTTGGTCCTGGCCCTCATCGCGGCGAGCTTAACAGCGTAGTAAGCTGACCTGTGGCCACAGCCTGGGCAGAGGGTAGGGGGCCGCGGCGGTAGCTCAACGCCCGCTGAGGGGCCTTGCAAGGGTTCGTATCTCACGCCCAGAACCTTGGCGAGCCCCAGCGCCACCAGCTGCGCGTTGAGCTCACCAACTCTCGGGAATAGCTCCTTGCCGACTATCTTAGGGGTTTTTCCAGCTTCGCTGGCTGCTACGCGCAGCTGGTGCTCCACTACGGGCTCGAGCTCCTCGACGACAACTATCCTGCTGAACTCGAGAGCCTTCTCGACCAACCTCCCGGGGAGGGGGTACACGGAGGAGATCTTGAGCAGAGGAGGTTTCACTCCAAGAGCTTCTAGAGCTTCTGCCACGTACATGTGAGCAACGCCAGCCGAAACTACCAGGGTGTCGCCGGCGCCCTCCACGAACCAGTTGAAGCGCCAGCCACCTAGCCCCTCTCTCAGCTTTTCAACCCTCTCAAGGGCTTCTCTGTGCTTCTTAAGACTGTAGGGAGGGAGTAAGGCCCACCTCTCCGGGTCCTTGTGAAACCTAGCCTCACGGTTCAGCCCAGCCACTTCCCCGAATACTACCTCGCCCCTGCTGTGGGAGAGCCTGGTAGTTGTGCGTAGAAGAACAGCCGTGGAGTACTTCTCCGAGAGATCGAAGAGCTCTCTAGTCATATCTTTTGCCTCCTGCACGCCTGAAGGCTCGAAGACGGGGATGTAGGCATGCATCCCGTAGATCCTGTTGTCTTGCTCGTTCTGGCTACTATGGGCGTTGGGGTCGTCGGCGGTCACGATTACTAGCCCGCCGACAACACCCGTGTATCCTAGGCTCATAAGAGGGTCTGACGCGACGTTCAGCCCTACGTGCTTCATCGCGGTTAGGGCGCGTAGCCCCATCATGCTCACGCCGATCGCCACTTCGAGCGCGACCTTCTCGTTGGTGCTCCACTCCACGTAGAAGCCGTACTCCTCAGCCACCTCCGCCAGGGCTTCCACGATCTCGGTGGAGGGGGTTCCTGGATACGCTGTGGCGGCTGATATCCCAGCCTCCACGGCACCCCTGGCTATCGCCTCGTTCCCCAGGAGAAGCTTACGGGTGCCAGCTTCACCGCTTATTCTAGCGCTTGCCACAATGCTTATGCGAGCCCCCAGATTAAAGTAATTGTGCAGCTGTCGGTAAGCTTCACATACTTACAGGCTGAAAGGCTGCTCGAGAGCCTCCAAGGACCCCTTAACGTCAACCTGCAGGTAACTTTCCCGACGAGCGTGGAGCTGCGCTCCGAGTCATCGCTCGCGGTCAGCTTTGTGGCTAATGTGACCTCGACCCCACCGGCCTTTTCAGCGGTGGTGAAAGGCAAGCTCCTAGCCCAAGGGTCGAGCGAGGAGATAAGGACTCTCGAGGAGAAGATCCGCAGCCGTACCCCAGACCCGGAGCTTATCCAGCTCGTCACAAACCAGGTTCTCTTCGAGGTCATGCTCCTCCTGAGGGAGATAGGTTTCCCACCAGCACTGCCGCTGCTCGCTGCTACCCCGCAGCAGCCCTCTGTGCAGGGCGAGTTCAGGCCGGTGTAGCCCTTGGAGCTCGTCCTCATCTACGGTGGGGAGTGCCTGGGAAGCTCCTTCTGCGTCACCCCGGGCTGCGCGTGCCCTCCGGCCACGGTTGCTCCTGAGTGGCTCCTGGCACAGGCCCTGAAGGAGGACGGGTTTGTGGAGGAGCAGCACCGGCTGGCTTTCCTACTCAGGGAGGCTCCGGGGCCGCACACAGCTGCAAAAGCAGCGGCTGTGGAGCCGGAACGCTGGGAGGGTCTTCTGCACATCTCCCTATACACAGACGGTGCATGCGGCGAGCAGTGCGCCTGCCTGATGCCCTTCGCGCCTGCCACCTCGTCGCTGTCCATTCTGGGGCGGCCTGAAGCATGCATTTTCGCGCACGGCTTGTCCACAGGCTTCCTCAAAGCCTTGCTGCACGCTGCTGCGGCGTCTGGAACCGAGAAACTCTACCTGGTGGATCCGCCGCTGGACCTACCACTTTACACGAAGATCAAGGTGGCAGGCCTCGAGGGCTACAGGGCTGTGGCGAGGATGCCTGCCCCGCGAGGACTAAGGCTCCCAGCGGTGGCGAGTATACGTGCACACCTCGAAAGGGGAGAAGTGGTGGGGGGGCGCGTGATGCACGCGAGGCTGCCCCCGCTAGGCAGGAAGCCTAACCTGCTTAAGCTCGCCTTCGGGGAGGAGGGGCAGGTGGCGCAAGCTCTTCTCGAGGAGCTAGAGGCTTCCGGCAACCTGATGAGCGCAAGGGCTTTCCTCGAATTAGCCTCCTCGCTCAGCGAGAAAGGCAGGAGGATCGCAAGGCTTCTTAAGCTTTTCGGCTACATCCAGCTCCGGCAGGCACAGGTAGAGCTCTCGAAGAAGGGTGTCTACGCGCTCCTAGCTGGGCAGTAGCTCGCAAGAAGCAGGAGGTGGTGGACCGGCCGGGATTCGAACCCGGGACCACCGCCGCTCTCGGGGCTCCTTGCAAGGGCGGCATCCTCCCACTAGACGACCGGCCCTCCGCCTATGGGAGAGCTCTGGGGTTTTTCAGCGTTTCGCGCTTACTGCAGCTGCAGCTCTACTCCTCTGAGGAAGACTCTCTCGGCTCTAACCCCGGCGAACTCGTCCCTAGATACCGGCTTCTCCGTCACGTTGAGCACGACCACGTCCTCTGGACGGCTCGCGGGCCATGCGTACAAGCTTACTGCTTCGCGTAGGCTGAGCCTCTCGCCGTCCGTGTATTTTGCTATGGGCAGCCCCTCGGGCCCTCCGCGGTGTACTGCTGCATACACACCCAGCCACGGGTTCAGCGGTTCGACAGGGGAGTCCGAGGACCCCATTAAGACGGATCCTGTTCTCAAGAGCGACTTGAAGGCGTAGACCCACCTGCTCCTCTCCCCAAGCCTGTCGACTATCCATGTGTCGCTGAGTACGAAGTGTGGCTGGACGGCTACGGCGGGGCGCAGTTGGGAGAAGAGCTCCAGGAGATCGGGAGGCGTGAGCGAAGCATGCTCTACCCTGATCCTGCTCTGCGATATCGCTGCTGCCCGGAGAACCTCCTCGACTGCTTTATCCCCGATCGCATGGACAGCAAGCTCCAGCCCCTGCGAGCTAGCCCGCGCAGCTAGCTCGGCTATTTCCTCAGCCCTCATAAGCAGGGTGCCGGAGCCCGGGAAGTCCGAGTAGTGCTCCCTGAGCGCAGCTGTCCTAGCGCCGAAGCTGCCATCTGCGAATGCTTTCACACCCCTCACGAGGTGCTTTAGCTCCTCTGGCACATTCCCCAGCAGCTCAGGCCTCACGTACGCCTCATACCTGAGCTTCAGCTCCCCCTCCAGCTCAAGCTCCCTGATAACCGAGAGTTCTTCCAGGTCGACCGACATGGATTGGACGGCCGTCACGCCGTAGCGCAGGTACTCGGCGATGACCTTGCGCACGAGCTCCTTGAGGGCGGCTCTGCCAGGCCTGGGCGCTCTCTCCATGGCCCAGGATACGGCGTCCTCCACGACCAAGCCGGTCGGCTTGCCGTCCTCGCGCACCACCATCCCCCGCAGCTCCGCCGGCTCTCCATCCAGCAGCCCTAGCTTCTCGAGCGCCTTCGTGTTGGCGACTGCCGCGTGCCCGCATACTCTTACAAGCAGCACGGGGTTCTTGGGCGCGGCCTCGTCGAGGTCGTACCGCGTGGGGTATCTTCTCTCAGCCATCTTGTCCTGGTCCCACCCCCTTCCGACAACCCAGCCGCCGGGGCCTACCTCGAGCGTTGCTCTCCTTACAGCCTCCTTAAGCTCCTCCACCGAAGAGACTCCTCTGAGGTCAAGGATGCGGTAGCTCAGAGCTGTTGACAGCAGGTGGGTATGCGCGTCGCGCAGGCCCGGCACCACAATACGCCCGCCGAGGTCAAGGACCCGCGATGGACGTAGGCTTCTGCACTTGTGCTCTGAGCCCTCGCAGACAACCCCCTTTCCCGGCGCTACCACAAGGGCCTCGACCTCCTCCTCTAGTAAGTACCTGAAGTTCACCAGGAGTACTCCGACAGCCACGCGGGGCACGAGGTTAGCTGGCTAAAACGTTTTCCTCCATCGCCGCGCGGGGTTGGCCGCGCTTTTCTGCCCCCTCTGCGCCCATCCGTCATCGCCCCGGGCGGGGCTTTGGTGGGCCGCACGGGGGTGTGGGCGGCCGGGTTTGCCCGGGTGCTCGTGCAGCCCGCTGGGGCTCCAGCGGGCCATTTTCGTCACTGCTCCCGGCCCAGCCGCCCCCTTCGGGGTTGTTGAGCCCCGAGGGTGCCCGGCGCGCGCTGGGGCAGCGGGGTTGCGCCCTTGCGGGCACTCCCCCGCCAACTGGTTTTCCCGCCGGCCCCCTAGGGCTTCCGGGTCTCTCGGCTTAGGCAGCCTTGGAGGTCTTGGGAGCGGTAGGCCCAGCTCCCTGAGCCACCAGTAGAAGGGTATGCGGTCTCTTTCCTCCTGGAAGCCGCACGCACCGCAGATGCATACTCTTGTGCGCGTTGTCCTATACTCTCGCAGGCGCTCCTCGCAGGCAGGGCAACGGCGCGACGGGAAGCACTCGAATGTGACGTATACTCCGTACCAGTTGGCCAGGTTTTCCGCCACTTTTCTTATTGAAAGCAATGTTCTTTGCAAATGACCATTCCTCACTGTTTCACTACCTGGTATGTCGAAGTTCATGAGTACGTCTCTGCCTCTGGCGTAGGTGAACGCCTTCTTGAAGATCTCGGCGGCTGCCTTTTTGACCCACCCCCTCGCGTCAAACCTCATTGACAGGCGCGCTAAGGCGTAGTTCACGTTGGGCTTACTGCCGTGTGCTGCAGCCTGCTGCCGCTTCGCGGCCTCCCGCAGCCGCCTGCCCCTGTTCGGCGGGCGCAGCTTCATTGTTTCATGCACGAGCACCCTGGAGCCGTTAAAGCTAGCGAAGACGGCGGCGAAGCCGTAGCTGGAGTTGATATCGATGAAAACCAGTAGCGCATCTCTGGGGTCCGGCCTCGGCGGCCGCGGCCTCTCAACCTTGAGCACGATTTGCACTTTGAGCACTTGCGCCCGCTCGGGGCGCCACTGGATTAGCACGGTTTTGTGGACTCTAAGTGGAGCGACTTCGCGCTCTTTCTCCTTTAGCCAGCGCAGCGCTCTTTCTGGAACAGGGAGCACTAGGCGCTCCCTGCCCCCGAGACGTAACACCAGTCTACCTTCGTCGATGAAAGCCCCGGCGTTTTGGTGTAGCGCTTCGATTAGAGGTAGCTTTAGGATTGCCTTGCGTGGCCTCGGCATTTCTTTGACCTCGTTAAACAAGTAGAGCGGCGATCTCTCGTCGAAGACCTTCCTCCAGTAGGAGGGTATTTCTTCTTGTGCACGCTCGAGGGCCTGCTCGACCCCCTCCCCCAGCCCTAGTCGCTTCGACCAGTAGTAGAGCGCCGCGATCGCCCTGTACTCCCTGAATAGCTCCATGAGACGATCGACAGCCTCTGGCTGCTCCCGCCGCAAGTCGTCAAGGCTGTACGTCAAGGTCAGAACCCGGAAGCCCTCCACCACGCCTCTCTTTCCGTTTTTATTTCTCATATTACCGCCCCTCGGGTAGTGGGGCGGGCGCCCTCTTCGGGCGCGACGTGGGAAGAGAGGCGTGGCTGAAGGCCGACGGGAAAACGGTTGGCGGGCTGCTCTGCCGCCTCGGCGCGCACCGGTAGGCGCGGGGACCGCGCGGCGCCCCCCATCGCGTTCGGCGCGCTAGCGTCCTTCTCGGGTTCATCGGTCGTCGTGCTAGGTGGGTTCATCTACGCGTTCACGCGTCAAGGGGTCTAAAAATCAGTTTCTGCACCGTCGAGCCTCACCCCACCTCCTCGCACGGGACCACCTCCGGGGAAAAGATCGTAGAGGCGGCGACCACTACTTAGAGCGCGGCGCACGCGGCTCTTGTGGAGGGGAGCTAGTGGTCTTCGTGAACGGCACGAGGACCACTAGCTCCCCCAATGTTCCTGGGTCGATTAGGGGCATAGGGGTGCATACTAATCTAATATGAGAGGGTAATTGCTCCACGGGCAGGCGAAGCGAGTGGCGCGCAAGGAGGCGGTGGGCTGTGAGGCTAAGAGACGCGCTTAAGGGCAAGATCCCCGAGGAGCTTCTGCCCCTTGTGCCCTCCAGCTTCGACATAGTGGGCTCGCGCGGGAGGGCTGTAGCTATTCTGGAGCTAGAGGAGCCCCTGCTGCCCTACGCTAAGGTCATAGCGGAGGAGCTGATGAGGATTCACAAGAGCGTGGCCGCTGTCTACAGAAAGCTCGGCGGCAGGTCGGGGGAGTTCCGGCTCAGGGAGCTGGAGCACGTGGCCGGTGAGCTGGTCACAGAGGTTATCCACAAGGAGCATGGGTACCTGCTTAAGCTCGACGTAACGAAGGTTTACTTCTCTCCCAGGGAGGCTACGGAGAGGCAGAGAGTAGCATCCAAGGTAGCACCGGGAGAGCGTGTTATGGTGATGTTCGCGGGTGTGGGACCCTTCGCGATAGCTATCGCGAAGGCTCAGCCCCTCGTAGACCGCGTTATTGCTATCGAGATAAACCCCGTGGCGTACAGCTACATGGTCGAGAACATAAAGCTGAACAAGCTCGAGGGCAAAGTAATCCCTGTCCTCGGCGATGTGCGCGAGAAAGCCCCCGAGTTCTACGGCTGCTGCACCCGCGTCGTCATGCCGCTCCCCAAAGGCGCCTACGCCTTCCTCGATCATGCAGTGAAGTGTCTGAGCGGGAGGGGTGTGATTCACTTCTACTACTGGGGTGCGGAGGGGGAAGCCTTCCAGCGGGGCTTTGAGCTCGTTCAGAAAGCAGCGGGGCAACAGGACTGCTCGGCGAAGCTGCTGGATGCCCGCGTGGTCTCTCCATACGCGCCGAGAGTCTACAAGGTGGCCATCGACGCGTTTGTAGAGTGCGCGGGGCAGGGTTGAGAGAAAAGCGATAATACTCCCCGCGTCGTTGGTAGAAGCTGTATGAGCATTCCCAGGCATATCTTCAGGGCTTACGACGTCCGCGGCATCTACGGCAAGGATCTCACGCCTGAGGTCTTTTTGAGGGTTGGAGCAGCCCTGGCGAGGTGGAGCGATAGGTTCTTCGTGTGCTCCGACACCAGGCTAAGCTCTCCACCCCTCCGCCTAGCTCTCTCTGCGGGCTTGCTGGGCGCGGGCGCTAGCGTTGTGGACGCGGGCGAGGGCCCCATCGGGCTGGCAATATACGCGTCGAAGCACCTCAAGTACAGCGTTGGCTATGTTACAGCCTCGCACCTGCCCTATGAGTGGAACGGGCTCAAGCTCTACTACCCCGGAGGGGTGCCGATATCGCTGGATAAGCTGGAGGAGCTGTGGAGGCAGGCGAGCGGTGCTCTCTCCTGGAGGGCTAGCAGGGAGGCTAGGTACGAGAGAGCCTCCTACCTGGAGAGCTACGTAGGGTTCCTTAAAAGGCTGCCGAGGG
>Ga0105158_1000847_pt1 | contig 12431 bp, 15 predicted proteins | sample LHCtaG_FD_81567 | JGI IMG/M metagenome (GOLD analysis project Ga0105158, IMG submission 81567) | Hot spring microbial communities from Little Hot Creek, USA to study Microbial Dark Matter (Phase II) - LHC4sed_matched | ecosystem: Environmental > Aquatic > Thermal springs > Hot (42-90C) >... | reverse complement strand
TTGCTGAAGCAATAAAAACTTTGGGCTTGTGGCCCTAGCTTTTCCAAAATTACTTAACAGTCACTATAAACCGTGAAAATCTTAAACTTTCCTCTCGCATTTTCTAGACTACACTTTTTATATCCTAAACCAGAGTAAAAATGGGTTGAAAGGAGAAAGTGTGATTGCAAATGGGCGTCACAGGAAAGCTTAAAGCCCTAGACTTCATGTTTGAAAATTCGCCGGTTAAAGTTATAGCCAACCGTAATTGTCCAGAAATTAAATTGGCCGGATTAACCGTAGGCCCCTTTGAAGAGGGAAACGAATATGAGGTTTTGTATTGGGTGGCGCGGGAACTTGAAAGGTTCGGCGTGGTTCGCTTCCGAAGCGAAGAACTGCTAGATTCAACCAAACTTTATAAGATTCATTGGAAGGAACGCGTCCAAGCTGCTGGCCAAATCTCCGAACTTCCCAAGGACTTTTACCCCAAACTCCGCAGACTTCTTTCAGAGTTGAAAGAGGATGCTGCTAAACATCCGGAGAAAATGCGAGAGTACGAAAAAGCGAAACAGTTAGCAACAGACATAGTAAATTTAAGATTAAAGAAAACCGTCTCCCTTGCATCCGCGCCAGCCCAAACAGAGCACACGTTGAGAAACCTTACGGCAGAGGAGAAGCTCCTCTACGGGCAAATATATAAACTTGTCAATAAATGGAAAACCCAAATGCTTAAGTTTGAAGAGGCGGAGGAAAATGTGAATGACTGAAGAGTTAGAAGTAATAGACCCACAAGAACGTTTCCAGGAACTTTTCAAGATGGAGAAATACCGCCAAAGAATCTCGCAACTTGCAGTTTCTGGAAAAACCTCGCTGATAGTTGAATTTGAAGACATTTTAACCTTTGACCATAGGCTCGCGGACAAACTTCTGGAAAAACCGGAAGAATATCTAAAGCACGCGGACAACGCAGCACAGAACCAGCTGGCAATAGAGGCTCCTGAATACGCGGAAAAACAGAAAACAACCGTTAGAATTGTTAGGCTACTGGAGTCGACTCCGCTGCGAAAACTCGGAGCCGCCCACATAGGAAAACTCGTGATGATTGAAGGTATTGTTGTCCGCTCAACACCCGTTCGCCCTATGGTTATGCGGGCAGCCTTCAAATGCCGGGGATGCGGAAACATAACCTATGTAGAACAAACGGGGCCTTTTCTCAAAGCCCCCTTTGCATGTGCAGACCCATCCTGCAGGCGGAAGGGCCCCTTCGACTTTGTGCAAGAAGAGTCATCATTCATAGACTCCCAAGACTTGCGCATCCAAGAGCGTCCAGAAGACCTTCCACCCGGGCAGCTTCCGCGAACTTTACATGTTAAGCTTATAGGAAGCGAAATAGTGGACGTAGCTAGACCAGGCGACCACGTTTCAATAGTTGGCATAGTAAGAGCAGCAGCTCCCACCATGCCTAAGGTTGGGAAACTCCGAACTTTCGTTTTACATTTAGATGCAAACTCCATTGAAGTCCTAGGAAAAGAACCGGAGGCAACGCTGCCCTCTCCGGAAGAGGAGAAGCAGATTCTGGAACTTGCAAAAGACCCGTGGATCCATAGGAAGATAATAAACTCTATTGCCCCTTCAATTTACGGTTATGAACATATAAAGGAGGCGATAATGTATCTCCTTTTCGGCGGTGTTCCAAAAACCCTTCCAGACATAACGATTAGAGGAGAACTAAACATTCTTCTAATAGGTGATCCTGGAACAGCGAAATCTCAGCTTCTTCAGTATGTGGCGCGGGTTGCACCGAGAGGCTTGTACACTTCTGGCAGAGGGACGACGGCGGCTGGCTTGACAGCGGCGGTTATACGCGAGAAAGGCGGCGGCATGAGTCTTGAAGCCGGGGCTTTGGTGCTTGCTGATAAGGGGGTGGCGTGTATTGACGAAATAGATAAGATGCGCCCAGAAGACCGTGTTGCAATTCACGAAGCCATGGAACAGCATACGGTTTCGGTGGCGAAAGGCGGCATAGTGGCAACCCTAAATGCAAGAACAGCCATACTGGCGGCGGCAAACCCAGCTTTAGGCAGATATGAACAGCGTCGAACAATCGCGGAGAATATTTCCCTTCCAGTAACCATCCTCTCAAGATTCGACTTATTATTCGTGTTGAGGGATGTCCCCAACAAGGACATAGACAGCAAAATGTCAGAGCACATCCTTGAAATTCACCGGAGGGGCTTAACCCCTCTAGAGCCGCCAATACCATTAGAACTTTTAAAGAAATACATAAGCTATGCGAAGGGAATAAAACCCGTCTTAACCAATGAGGCTTTGCAACGTTTAAAAGATTTCTATTTGGCAATGCGTTCGGTAAGCGAATCAGAAGGCTCTCCCATAGCTATTACAGCCCGCCAACTGGAATCGCTTGTGCGTTTGGCTGAAGCCAGAGCCCGCGCCGCCCTCAGAACAGAGGTTTTAGCAGAAGACGCGGAGGCAGCCATAAACATAATGAAAAGGTCTCTGGAGGAGGTTGGAATAGACTTATCCTCATACAAATTTGACATAGACCTCATCATGACCGGCAAGCCCAAAAGCCTAAGGGATAAGCTTCAAACACTGCTTGCGGTGCTAACAGAGATGGAGAAAGAGGTCGGAATGGTTGAAAAAGCGGCGCTGATCAATAGGCTTGAAACGGAATACAAAATTCCAAGAAACGAGGTGGAACGTTTAATTGCCCAGCTACAACGTGAAGGAACCATCTACGAGCCTAGAGAAGGCTACTTGAAAAAGACGTAACTCTGAAAGCCTTGCTGGTAAACGTTTCACGCGCGATTGATAAGCGTTAAAAGAAAAGCACAGAGTTTAATGGTTGATTGAATAATCATGAAGGACATAATAATCGTTGTTGGCACAAGACCGGAAATCATAAAAATGGCACCATTGATTAGAGCGCTACAAAAAAGTGAAATCCCATTCACATTTGTCCACTGTGGTCAACACTATGACTATGAAATGTCCCAACAGTTTATTGAGGAACTTGAGCTTCCAAAACCGGACTACAGCTACATGGTTAAAGCGTATTCCCAAGGACAACAAACAGCGCGCATAATCGCCAACATGGAACGCTTATTGAAAAAGGCAAAGCCGGCCTTGGTTCTAGTTGAAGGAGACACGAATGGAGTTCTTGCAACATCCCTAGCCTCGGTTAAACTTGGAATACCAGTGGGACATGTGGAGGCTGGACTGAGAAGCTTTGACTTGCGCATGCCAGAAGAACATAACAGACGGTTAACAGACCATATATCAACCTATCTGTTTGCACCTACAAAAAACGCTGAAAACAACCTTAAAAGGGAATCCGTTTGGGGTAAAATCTATGTTACTGGAAACACAGTTATAGACGCGGTAATGCAGCACATTCCAATAGCCGAAAGAAAATCAAAAATAGCGGATACAATACATTTTGAAAAATTTGCGCTGGCAACCGCCCATAGAGCAGAAAACGTGGATGACCCAAAGGTTCTTAAAAACTTAATGGAAGCCTTCATAGAATCGCCCATACCAATCGTTTACCCAATGCATCCACGCACAAAAAAGAGGTTGAAACAAAACAGAATTTACACCAAAATTATGAAGTCTAAGAACTTGCAAATTCTGCCGCCAATAGGCTATTTAGACTTCTTAATGCTCATGAAAAGATGCGAAATGATACTCACAGACTCTGGGGGCATACAAGAAGAAGCCACCGCACCGCAAATAAGAAAACCAGTTTTAGTCTTGCGCTTGTCAACCGAAAGGCCGGAAGCCGTTGAAGCGGGTTTCGCAAAAGTTGTCGGCACGGATAAACAAGACATACTTGAAGCCATAGAGGAAACTCTAGAAAAACAGAACGATTTACCCTTGAATTCTCCGTATGGGGATGGAAAAGCCGCCGAAAAAATCGTCGAAATAATCAAATATGAACTTTGAAGCGCCATTTGCTTTTAGGAAATATAGGTTATTTTCTTATTCTCTTCCCTTCGCATTTCCTCCGCTTGTAAAGCCCTTCTCTCCTCAATCTTTTGCAGGCGGGCAACCATGCTCTCTGCTTTAGCGATCTCCTCATCCAAACCAGACAGTTCAACATTTATGTTCAAGATTTTAAGCAACACTTCCAAAACACTCTTAGCCGCCTTCGGGTCCGGCAGGTAACCCCTAGTTTCGCCCAGAAGGCATAATGCATCAATTTTTCTAAAAGGCGCCAAACCAAGGATTAAGCCAGCTGTGCCGACTATAGGGCTTCCCATAGGGCTTATAACTGCATCGGCTTGCAAGGCGCGGTTAAGGAGGCTTTGGCTTGTGGCCGCTGCTATAACTTTAGGCTTATCTTTTGCCTCTACTCTGTAGCCGCCTATGGTAATAACGAGCTTTGCATTGTGTTGCTGAGCAAAGTCCAATATTTTATTAGAAATTTCATATTGCCCCTCAATCGTCTGAGCTTGGCTGTCCCCAGTAAATATAATCAAGTCGTTTTCTCCCTTTTCGTTTTTCCAGAAATAAAAGGTGCCCCGCAAAAGCCTAACGCTTCCCTTCTTGCTTACGAGCACGAAGTATGGAAAGTGCGGCGAATAGAGGTATGCAAACTTCTGGGCCTTCAACTGCTTAATTAGATAGCGAGCGGCAATCTTTCCAACAAGCCCAAGTCCAGGAAGTCCCTCAATCAACACGGGGTTCTTCAGCTCGACTTTAGTAAGTTCTTTAACAAAAGTTTCCTTCAACTTTACATCTGCCTCTTTAAAGCCATTCTATACCTAAGATATTTGTCGTCGGGGGAAAACTTTGCTGGATGGGGCACTTTAACTGCTCCACCACAATGGGGACAAGCATCCTTCTTTAGGGTATATTCCCCGCATTTTTCACATTTTCTCAAAAGCCAAACCACTATTTCTCCCTTCTGAAAACGCCTTGTCCCCCAGCCTTAACAACATTTGAAACAACGGTTTCCGCAACCCTCTGCAGTAGGGCTTCCGCATGTTTATAATTATCGGCTGAAACTTCAATGCAGTACCTAGGCGCCGCCATAACGTAAAACTTGATTTTCGCGTCCCGCGTCTTCTCAGCTTTTTTGGCGTTTAAAAAGGCTTCTTTGATTATTTTCACCCCGTCGGGTTTAAAGCATCGAAGCTCAACAACACCCTTAATTTTAACCATGGGCAAGCGTATTCTTTCCCTTGCAACTTCAACGAAAACCTCTGCAAGCTCGTTAGGCACTCCCATCTTTGTTAGAACTTCAGCCCCCTCTTTTGCAGCTTTTTCAAAGCCCTCATACAAGCCGTATTCCTTGTCAATAAGGGCTCCAGCCTTCTCATAAACCTCTTCAACGGGCAAGCCTGCTTTTTCAGCTACACTTCTAAGCAGCGCCTCTGCTTTCCGCTCCCTCTTCCAGGAGAGCATCTTCTCTATTTTCTCCCTCTTAGTAACCCTCCTTAACGATAAGTCTATGTGTCCCTTTTCCACGTCAACCCGAAGAACTTTCAAAACAACCTTTTGCCCTTCCCGAACGAAATCCCGTATATTCCTAATCCAAGAAGAGGAAACTTCAGAAATGTGTAGAAGCCCCCTTTTATCAAACTCGTCAAGCCTCACATAAGCCCCGTAATCGGTAACAGCCTCCACAGTGCCAATAACCAAGTCGCCGACTTCCGGCCACTCTTGCCTTTTTAAAGCCATACCCTCACCATTTTCACTCAAAAACCGCAACAATCTCCCCTTTAATTATGGCTTTCCCTCCAGAAGGCTCTGCAAGCTCAGCTCCACAAACGTTGCAGTTAACCCTATTAACAGCGTGGCTGAAAACCATCTGCTCATTACCGCACTTTAAACATTTAACCCTCAGAAAGGCGCTTTTAGGCCTTGGAATAAGCTTCTCCCACTCCGCCATAATAATCGCCTCACCTAAGCGATGACAAGCTTCCTAAGCCTAATCCCTTCTTTATGCCTCGTATAACCACAAACCTTACACTTCAACTTCAAAGTCTGCTTCTTAGTGGTTTTGGCAAACTCCCGCTGAAGGGGATACTTCTGCCCACCATAACCCTTCTTCTCCCGCTCGTGGTGGCGTTCACCCTTCGCTAAAGCCCTACGTTTACCCGCCTTGTAAAGCGAGACGCTATGCGCTTGGTAAGCCTTGCATCGGGGGCAATACGTTCTAATCTCTTTCGGAACATTCATCTTAATCACGCCGACTTGCATAAAGAAAACATGCTCACTCTTATACTTTTTTCATAAAAGCACTAGGCTTCAATTTTTTCAACAAGCTTCTGTTTAATTAAAATCTTAACATTTTCAAAAGGTAATGACGCAACATCCTCACATTTGAAAGGGCCGTAAGCCTTCATATCTGCACCAATTATGGCCGGAACTTCTTTCAAAAAACGCACAATAGCCATTTTTTGAGTTCTTCCAACGCTGCCTTCAGTCAAACTACCCCGCAATGTATTTTCAACTAAATCTCGAATCTCGTTTATAGGCGGTAAGCTTCCCTTTACAAAGATGTTTCTCTCATGAACCGTTAACCCCTCCGATGGAATCTTTTTATCCATCGCAAAAAAACGAATTAACTTTTGATACCTGATTTTGGCCAACTCGCGAACAATACGTTTGGCATTACGCATTTCTATTTTTAAGAGGCTTGCCTTCAACGTTTTTTTGTCAATCATTCGCTCCTCCTCCCTTAACCTCCTCATGTAGTCTGCAACTTGAAGGTAGAAATTAGGTGGAAGCTTGGTTAACTCATCACTGTCCTTTTCTTTTTTCCAAATTTCAAAAAGCTCTTTATACATCGCCAACAACCTCCGCCCTCCCCCTACAAACAAGAAGCAAAGCCGCTGCTGTGGGTAACGCAACTTTTCTATCCCTATAAGGCCCAAAAGTTTCATCGCCTATTCTAAACTTTGGAGCGTCAGAGACAAAAACCTCCACTTCACCCTTTTTAAAGGCTACCGCGTCTTTAAAAGGGTCAAAATCATCAATCGCTGAAATTGGAACTTCCGCCTTTTTAAAGCCTGTTTTACTGTTTAGGGTTTCAGGCATTCTAATTAATCTGTGAACATCCGTTGTTACCACAGTATCTATCTTTACAGACTGCAACGCTAAGACATATCCCACAAGCTTCTCCAAAGTTTTGAAACCAACCCCCTTTACGGTACGCCACATCTCAGAATCATATAGATTCTTCAGAAGCGCGTCTCTCCTCTCCATTACGGCGTTGACAGCGTCTCTTTTAAAACCAATCTTCCTTAAATCCTCCTCCTTCGCCTTCAGTAAAAAGGCTTGAAATCCATCCATCAACCGTTTAGACCAACCGAAGCTGAAAAAGGTGGTCTTATAAGGGGTTTTCTTTTTTAGGCTTCCCTTATCAATAGGAAGGAAAAAGGGTGTCTCCAAGCCTATGCCGGAAACATAGTCAACAATTTCCTTCCGCGCCATCGAATCCAGAAGCTTTACATCCTCACATTCCACGTGAACATGGTAACCGCGATGCCCGGAGAAAAACAAATGTATTTCATTTCTGGAGAAACCGAAATCATTCTGCAGTATGTCTAAAAGTTTTGTTGCCTCAAACTTAGCAGAGTCTAAGCAAACTTCACATGGCCATGTTTCAGCATCCAACCTTTCACCGCCACATAACGGACACTTTTCAGGTGTTATGCCTTTTCCAGAAAAACCGCAGCTGTTACAGGTCCATATGTCATGAATTCTTTCGCATGGTGTGGGAATATGATCTGCGTCAATATCGAAGGTTAAGTCGGCGCCTAACCAGTTTTTTCGCTCCATCTCCGCTGTAGGATTCTCATAGTAGGCACATGAAAAATAAGCATCTTTCGGGACAAAACTCTGCATGAAATCCGCCAATTCTCCGACCGTTTGGAAGCCCATGTGGCGAACCATAGAACCCTCAAAGGAAATAAAGCCAAATTCACGTTTGTCAATTTGAGACGCCGCACCTTGCAAAAACGTGTTCACTCTATAATATTCGCGGAACAATTTTTTTACAAAATCTATCGACTTTGAATCCATTAAGTCTAGGAAACTCCTCTAGTTCTTAAATCCTTAGCTTCTGAAACACCTTGAATTTCCATTTTTGTTATTTTAAAAACCACGTACATAGATGAAACCATAGCAATTCCCGCTATAAAACCAAACGCAAAGACCATAAGTTGCTGGGTTGAAGCATCTGGTTTCGTTTGAATCAAAGCAAGCGCCAAAAATCCAGCGATAAAGCCCACAATAAACACTACAAAGCTTAAAACCCAGAATACTCTCGCATACTCTTTTATTTTAATCATTTAGGCTACCCCTAACACGCCGTATCTTTTGTTTTAGCTGCTTTAAAATTTTTATCAGCCAACCTTCTACGTCTCTTTCGCAAATCATTTAAATGTTTAGCCATTTATCTAACAGGCATGAACACTATGAAAGACAAACTTCGCTCATTTATAAATAGATTTTCCAAAATTTTCACAAAATTTCTGCCGGTCGTCTCCTTCATACCACCCATTTTAATCTTATATTATCTCCGCCCTGATTCATTTCTAGGCAGATGGGAGGGGTCATGGCAGGGGAGATTCTTATACTTTTTTTGCTTGTGGCTGTGTTTTCTAGAAACAATTATTGGTTATGAAAGGCTCTCTGTTTTCCAATTGAATAAAAAGAGAATTGGCAGATTTTTCATTCTTGCATTTTTTATTTCGCTTCCAACAATATATGTTGTGGTTGCTAACTTTTTCGGATTAAACGAGATGATTAAAGCTTTGGCTGAAAAAAATATGGTTCATCACGCACGTTTAGTGCCATTTTCAATGGAATACTTGATTTTTTCCGTGCTTTTATGCGCGATAGTCGTGTCTGCTTATGGAATCGTCGGTTTAGAAGAGTTCTCCATTTCTATAGCCTTCCTGGGAGTTGTTGGATTAACATATGCCATGGACCAATTGTATCCATTTGGACGATTCATGCCTTTTCAGTCTTTAGTTTTTCCAACAACCAGCCTTGCCCAAAGCGTCCTAAATTTCCTTCTTGCATATCCAACAAAAATAGAAATCTCAATGGATACTACTTATGGCTATACCCCTATTTTAAAGGTTTATGACCCGGCGAATCCGTTTAGACCGCTTGCCGGTTATCGCATAGCTTGGCCATGTGCGGGTGTTGAAAGTCTCTTAATATACACTTTAACCATTTTATTGTTCTTAAAAAAGAGTGAAATCCCAACGTTGCAGAAGGTAATTTATTTCGCTATGGGCGCCGTCATCACTTACTTGAGTAACGTGCTGAGAATAGTTTCCATTTACTTGGTGAAAATAAATGGCGGCAACCCGTCCCTTTTTCATGACCTTTACGGCCCCCTTTACTCAATAATTTGGATAACCTCCTATCCGCTGATAATGGTTGGAAGTAGAATTCTATGGAATACGATTAAACAATTACGACTTCCCTTGGCTTTTCATGATATCCCGATAATTAAAAAAGCTCATGCCTTGCGCTCAAGATTAATAAAACATCATTGAGATGGGTAAATTTTATAAAATGATTGCTTTAAATTAAAAGCAATTATTTGGTAGGAGTAACGCAATGAAACCAGAACAACTTGAAATACAATGCTACATTGATGATAGGGGGTTTCTATACCAAATATATGGCAATTATGAAGGGAAGTTTCCGGAACTTAAAAGGGTCTATGTTGTTGGAAATTTTGGCAAGGGGATTATTAGAGGTTTTCATAAGCATAAAGAAGAATGGAAAGGTTATTTTGCGGTGAGTGGTTCCGCAAAATTTGTTGTTGTAGATGAAGATAAGAACATCTCCACCTACATATTGAGCCCGAGAAGACCTTACGTGTTAATAGTACCACCTGGATATTTTCACGGTTGGATATCCTTAGAAGAAAATACAATTTTGATAGGTTTGTCCAACAAGAGTTTGGAACATTCTCTTAAAGACGATATCAGAATTGACCCATTCACTTATGGAAAAGAGGTTTGGGAGGTCAAACCTAGGTGAGGGTGCTTGTTACAGGAGGTTTGGGCTATTTAGGGTCTGTTCTTGTTGCGAAGCTTATTGAACGCGGTTATAAAGTAAAGGTTTTAGATTTAATGTTATATGGTAATCATTTGGCCAAGAAAGACGGTGGTTTCGAGCTTATAAAGGGAAATTTGAGGGACGATAAAATTCTGCAGAGAGCTATGGATGGTGTTGAAGCAGTTATCCATTTAGCAGGCATAATTGGAGATGCTGCTGCTAACTTAGATATGGAATTAACAATTGACGTGAATTATTTGGCCACTGTGCGGTTGGCTGATTTATGTAGTAAAAGAGATGTGAAACTTATTTTTTCCTCAACATGTTCCGTTTACGGCACCCAGCCTAATCAATTGATTACGGAAAAGTCTAAAACTGCACCTTTATCCTTGTATGCGTTTTCCAAGCTGCTTTCAGAAGAAGCCATTAGGAGACGTTGTAAGCGGTATGTTATATTTAGGCTTGGAACAATGTTTGGCTTGTCTCCCCGCATGAGATTCGATTTGGTTGTTAACAGGTTTATAGCACAGGCTATTCAAGATGGAGAGATAAGAGTTTACGGTGGAGAACAGTATAGACCTTTTGTGCATTTACAAGATGTATCGGAATACTTCGTTAAAGCCTTAGACGGAGATGTGAGCGGTACATATAACATTGGTGGGAACAATTACAGAATAATTGAAGTTGCAGAACTTTTAAGGAAAAAATTGGGCTGTGAAGTGGTTATAGAAAAAGAGCAGAAAGATCCGAGAAACTATGCGGTTGATTCTACTTTAGCTAAAGAAACCTTCGGCAACAGAAACTTTATTGAAATAGATTGGGCAGTGGATGAAATAAAAACTGCGTATTCCAGAGGAATTATTAAAGATTACAAAGCTCCAGTTTTCGATAACGAAAAGTGGTTGAGGCAGCTATGGCGCATACAGTCATGATAACAGGGTCTACAGGGAAGCTTGGCAAGGAGCTTTTAAAGGTTTTTCCAAATTCTTTTGCTCCAAGTCATGAAGAACTTGATATAACAGATAAGGAAGCCGTTTTTAAATATATCCAAAAAATTAGGCCAGAGTTGCTAATTCACTGTGCAGCTTTAACAGGCATTAGGGAATGTGAGAACGATAAGGAGTCTGCTTGGCGGGTTAATGTTGAGGGAACCGAAAATTTGGTTAAGGCTTGTGAAAAATTTGCCAAAAAGTGTTATTTTGTGTATATTTCTACTGCTTGCGTCTTTTACGGTGATAAAGGGGAGTATGTGGAAACAGATATACCGTACCCCAAAAATTTTTATTCTTTAACTAAGCTTTTGGGCGAGTTTGTTGTTAAGTACTCAAACCTTAAAAAGTGGTTGATAATAAGGACAAATTTTGTAGCTAGGGAAAAGTGGCCTTACCCGAAGGCTTTCGTTGACAGATATGGAACTTATTTGTTTGCTGATGACTTGGCTAAAGCCATTAAAGTTGTCTTAGAGAAAAATTATACTGGAATACTTCATGTTTGTGGGGATAGGAAACTTTCTATGTTTGAGTTAGCGAAAATTACAACTCCGGAAGTTCAGCCCATGACATTAGAAGAGTATAACGGCCCTCCATTGACGGTGGATATGAGCCTAAAGTCCGTTAGGATAAAACCATTTAAATTGACATATTAAGTTTTGGTTAATTGGGGGCTACGAAGATTTCCAATGTAAGAAGCGTCGAAGTGTCGACTAAATGTGCTGAAAACGCTGTTGAAAATGAACAGTGCACGTTATCAGTTATCGTCCCTATTCACAATGAAGAGAAAATTCTGGAGTCACAAGCCCTTAAATTAATAGGTTATGTACGGGAATTAACCGAACGTTTTGAGATATTACTTGTTGAAAACGGGAGCACCGACAAAACTTTTCAAATTGCAAGAGAGCTTCAGAAGCGCTTCAACTTTATAAGATTGATCAAGCTTAGCCAAGCTGATTATTCCACCGCGGTTATTGAAGGGGTAAAGCGTGCAAGGGGAGAGTACAGTATTATTTTCGGAATCGACTTCGTAGACTTGGAGGTTTTAAAACGCTGCTTTCAAAAGTTGAAGCATTCCGACATAGTTATTTGCTCCAAGAATTTAGGGTTTGACGGGAGACCATTTTTAAACCGTCTAGCCAATAAGATTTATAATACTGCCGCAAAAACATTTTTGGGATTAACCCACTCTGACGTGGAAGGTTACCACGGATATAACACCAAAAAAATTCAAGCCCTTCTTACTGGAGTAAAAACGAAGGCGCACCTATGCAATGTTTGGATATTGGCAAAGGCTAAAAAGGCACGTCTGAAAGTGGATGAAGTGCCAATGACGGTTTATGAAGTCAGAAAATCGAGGTTCATGAAACTTATACGGCTACCATATCTCGCGGCAATAAGTCTAAT
>Ga0105158_1000839_pt1 | contig 12509 bp, 14 predicted proteins | sample LHCtaG_FD_81567 | JGI IMG/M metagenome (GOLD analysis project Ga0105158, IMG submission 81567) | Hot spring microbial communities from Little Hot Creek, USA to study Microbial Dark Matter (Phase II) - LHC4sed_matched | ecosystem: Environmental > Aquatic > Thermal springs > Hot (42-90C) >... | reverse complement strand
GCTTTCATAAGTGAAGCCGAGATCGCCCTAATCAGAGCCCCTCCTAGAGCGTCAGAGGCGTTTGGGAGAGAGGAGGCAACCCACCTCTTCACCGATAACTCTGGGAAGGTAGCAACCCTCTTCGAGCTCGCGTCTAGTAGCGACGGAGCTAGGCCGGCTTCCTCGGGAGACGCGGTCGAGCTGAACGTAGCTGTCCCCAGAGAGGGTGATGCGATCACCTCCGTAGGGCTGTACAGGGCTAAGCAGAGGCTGGACCCCGCGGATCCCCCCGAGGTACTGTGGTGGGATAGGGTAGAGGTGAAGCTGAAGCCTACGTCTGCAGTCGGCAGGACCCCAAGGTACCGGGGTACCCTGAGCTTGGGGGAGATAGCGCGCGGTAGGGTCCTCCTCGTGATCACCTTCGCCGTTAGAAGGCCTCTGGTAGCTAGGCTCTAAGGTCGAGGCAAAAGAAATCGAGCTTTAGACCCACCGCCCAGGGTCTGCTAGCCTCCGACCACCCCGCCTATGATGGCCCAGAGGAACGCTAGGATTATAGCCCCCTACGATGGCCCCCGCTACGTACTTCTTACCTCCCTCGCTGTCCCCGGTGGCTACCTTGAATCCTCCGAAGATCCCGGCGCCTATCACCGCTACCTAGGCTACCCAGTAGAGCCAGCTGAGTAGTGTGGTTATCGCACCGCCTACTCCGGGCGGCGGTGCTGGGATCACCGTTACCGGTACCTGCTGGAGGGCTAGCCCGACTCCTCACTTTCTCTTTGTGAGGAACCAGACCAAGAGCCTGCCTAGGTCCACGGCCCTCACGACCCCCCAGCCTCTCCAAGGTCCTCAGTCTGCTCCTCACGGAGCTCTCACCCATCAGCACCCCCTTCTCCGCTAGGCAGAGGACCACCTCCCTAGTCGTGGCCCCGCTCTCCCTACCGTCCAGGCACCCCCACGATAGCCCTGTAGACCGGGTCCCTCATTATGGCCCTCAGCACGTAGGACACGTACAGCTCCCGCTACTGGGTGCAACCCCTTATAAGGGCTACGCAAGCGTAGCGCGAGCAAGCGATTAGCAGGCGATTAGAGGGCGTTCAGCGGGCGATTAGCGCTGGAGCGGGCTGGGCCGAGCTTTCTCTATTTATAGACCAAGGGTAGGCAGAGGGCCGACCAGAGCCCGACCGAGGGCAGACCAAGGGGCAGGAGTCTTCAGCTAGAGCCCCCGCGCTCCGCGGCTCGGTTTCCCGCGCTCTGCGCTCCGGGTTGCCTGCTCCTGTGCTCGGCTACCAGTGCTTCTTCGGTCCCGCCTGCTCTAGCTACCTAGGGGTAGGTGCGGTCTTCTCGAGCGCGCCGGCCCGCTCCCCCGCAGCCCGGCCCACCTTACCGTAGGCTCCGCCCAGCGGCTCACCCCTTGACTACCCTGCCCTCGGCTCGACTCCCACCCCGGCGAGCTCGCATACCCCCGCTAGACCTGCTACCGCTTCCGGACCTAGCCTAACCCGCTCCCCCACCGCTACGGCCCCGGTGGGAACGTAGCGATGAGCGTATTGGGGGACACCCGCACGCTGTGCCCCTCAGTAGCCCCTCGGACTCGCTCACTAGCGCTACGCCGAGGGCCCTGTAGAACGCGGTAACCCCTTAGCTGGCCGCACCACCTCCTCAGGCTTCCCCATAGGCTTCCCGCCCGGTATCCCCTTGGTAGCTGGTTCTTTGGCTAATCTTACCCCCTGTAGCCGATTTCAGCGCCTCGTACGCTACGCTCGGGGGCCTATACCTTTCCGCCAAGAGCCTCCTAAGCGCCTCCTCCGGTGGGAGCCCCTCCCCTAGGAGAGCCCTAGCTCTACTCCTAAGCGACTCAAAGCACCTCCGTAGAAAGCACTTACTACGGGGATATGAAAGCCGAGGATCCACACGGCTTAGGGCGCAGTAGGAAACGGGCGTTTCCCACGGAAGGGCTTGGTGCACCTCCCTCTAGCGGGCCTCCCTCTTTGGGCTCCACACCTGCCCGAGGAATAGGCTCAGCTTTCCTGCGCGGAAGTCGTAGAAAGCAGCTGTGTTGAAGAAGTGCCGGGCAGAGTCTATACCTCCCAGTAGCTGTGCCCCGATGAGGGGTGCTGACCTCAGCTCCCCGCTCTAGCTGACCGAGCCTCCCTCTTAGGAGACGTAGGGTAGCATTAGGTAAGCTAGTCGCGGCTGATCTGCATCGTCCTTTAAGCTGAGCGTTAGGGTGCCTACGACTATCCCGTACAGCACCTCCTGAAGCTCGTGCGAGATCGTCTTACGGTTGCTTAGGGTTCCGGTCTTCACAATGTGTACGAACCCCCTCTCGGTACTGCTCAGCCTGTTGATGAACAGCGGGAGAACGTCGCGCCCCTTCCTCCTAATCTGATGGAAGCCTAGAGCTTTGTAGAGCGCCTTCGCGTGCTTTACAGATGGGATCAGCACTACTAGGTACCTCATTTCGGCTTCACTTGGAACACCGTACTGAACGAGCTCCGCAAGCCTTTTTACGGAACCCGATGTTACGTACCCTCTTTTATCGACTTTTAGGCTGTGGAATATTATGTACCTCCGCTCCTCCCTACCATCACTTGTCGCAACTCTTACCTCAACTAGGTTCACCCTAGGTCCGTACTTACGTCTACCAGCAACCGGCTTCTCAGCGCCCGAGGGGGCTTGCAGGGGGACGATGCTACTAACTGGAACGTCCCTTAGGGGGATCATGTAGCCGACGGCACTGCAGGCCTTAAGCAAGACCTCCTCGACGGTATCCGCGTCTACTGTTGCTTGAAGGCTCTCTAGGCTACTGTAGACCTCCTCAGCCTCATCCGCGAGGCTGGCTACCTTAGAGTCCGCGAAGAGTCTGTTCAGTAGCTCCGCTATCCCAAGGCCGTTCAGCGCTGGCTCCGCGCCTCTGTACTCGATTACTACCCTAGCCTCCGGATCCCTCACCACCCTAGGTATGCTGGACAGTGCCAGCATTGCTAGTCCGAGCTTATACCTTCTAACTCTCTCTACAGCCTCGCTACAGGAGGTGTCAGCATTCTTAGCGTAGAAGTCCGCGAACTTTACTATAGCCTCAGCTAAGTCCTTCACGCGGTCTAAGGATCTTAAACTCGACCAGTAAGCATCTAGGTTAACCATAGCAGCCCCCCTAAAGAGCGTGACAGGCTTCCTGTTGATGTAACTACTCCTAAAGCTGTCGAGCAGGGCTCTTCTAGGCTCCTCCCCGAAGAACATTTCCGCGAAGGGCGCTTGGGGCAGGACCACCTTGAGGAGCTCTGCGGTCATGACGCGCTCCGCCGTAGCCCGCTCGCTCTGGGAGGCCAGCACGAGCCTAAGCCTCCCCTCGTACTTTCTGGCTAGCTCGACCTCCTTCTGCAGGAAGTCTCGGGCTATCTCAACGGCCTCAGCAACGTCGTCTATGGCTACGACGACCCTGTACCCCGAGTCTTGGCTAAGCTTGCTCTCCTGCTCCTCGATTAGTTGCTGGAAGACTCTACTGCCTTGAGCCCTAACCTTCTCTACGAGATCTGCGCCGCTAATGTACGTAAAGTCCCAGTCGCCCTTCTTAAGATTATACTTAATGTATCTAATCGCAAGAGTCTTCCCGCAACCTCTGCCTCCCAGTATTACTATGATGTTCTTGCCGAGAGCTCCACTCCTCTCTATCTCGGCGAATACGGGGTTCTCCTCGAGAGCTCTGCTGAAGCGCCTCTCTATGTCCTCAAACCGGAGCCTGCCGGTTATCTCCTCCAAGAATCTTCTGAACGCATCAACGCAGGAGGTCTGGCTCATCCTTCTTCCCACCTCCAGACCCTCTGGACTATGGACGAAAGTTGCTGTGTTCTAACGTAGAGAGAGTCGAAGCCGACCATCCTAGGCGGTAGCCGTAGTTCAAGCCTTCTCTCCGTAGTAACGTAGATCCCGCCGACCCCAGCATTAATTATGAGGGCGAGAGACGTCGTGAACGAGCTCTTCCTGCAAAGCGCCTCGGGGGTCACCTCATTCTGCGAGTAGAGCTTCAACCTCCGCAGGAAGTCCCGCCTCTCCCAGAAGCTTACGATCTCCTCCGCGATCTCCCGAACGCTGACGACGAAGTCCCCCGTCTCTTCGCGGGCTTTAGAGATTCTCAGCAACGAGACTACTATGTCAGCCGGTGTAACGATCGCTTCTCTACGCGCCTCTAGAGCGTACTGCATAAATATGGGAGACATAAGGATTAGGGTGGACAGAGCCGAGGCAGGTCCGCCGCGTTCCCTCCTCGGGGACAGGAGCATCGAGATGTTTAGCTCCTTCTCCTTCAACCCTAGGAGCTCTTGGAGCTCAGCCATGTACATCGACATAAAGTACGTTAGGACCTCGTCCCGCAAGAACCAGTCCCACTCCTCATAGTTCCTAACGCTCCTGCGCCCGATCTTCACGAATATTATCGCATTCTGAAGCTTGTTTATGTACTGACCCCTCAGCTCTACACAGCGGCTTAGCAGGGCCTTCAGTACCTCGTACTCCATATAGCTGATGTCGGAGACGTGGCCCTTTACCTCAGAGAGGGCCTCCTCTGCGGACTTTACGAAGCCGCTCACCAGCTCCTTCTTCGAGGCTAGGAGGTGGTACTTGAAGACCGCTTCGAAAACCTCGCTTTCCATTACGAAGTTCAGCCACCAGAGCTTTGGCACCGTGTTGAGGAACTGCTCGTCGCCAAGCCCTCTCAGCACCTTCATAACGACCGCGGCCGCCTCGGCTCTCTCCCTCGAAGTCTTTTCCTCAATCACGCGGTCTACTACTACCCTCAGCTCCTCAATCCGTCCGTAGCCCTCTGGAAGTAGCTCCCCCAACCCGACCCCCGCTCTTTCCATCAACCGGAGGGAGGCCAGCAGTGTTACTAGGGCTTTCCACGCCCTGCTGGCTTTCTCATTAACGAGCTCGTCGGTGAGGTACCTATCTATGGTGCTGTAAGTCCTCTGAAGGGTTTTAACAACATGTTGCTTGGACTGAGCCCTGTACGTCCGGAACGTTACGGTGCTCTCCCCAATGTCTCCGGTGCTGGTATAGACCTCAGCTTGCCTCTTCACTACTTGGAGCCAGTCCTCGTTGCTTAGCAACAGCTGCACGAACGCTAGGTCGACGAACGGGTCTGCTACTATGTGCCCCACAAGTCTCCTGTGCTTAACCCCTCCCCTAGAGCTCACAGCCCCTCACCACGAAGTACTTCCTGAACGAGAGAAGCGCGTCTAGCGAAGCGCTTAAGCTCTGAGCTGAGAAGCCCATGTCCTTAAGGAGTTCTAGGGGGTCTGAGCTGAGGCTCAGAAGGGCCTTTTGCAGAATCTCCTCAGTACCGCTTAGCGGGGAATAAGCTTCGCCCCCCACTACTATACCTACACCGTATTTGCTAAGCACGTCCAAAAGCCCTCCGAGCTCCTCACTCTCCCTTGGAGCCTCCTCTAAGCGCAGAATAAGCGCGTCATACCTCCCGCTTTGACTGTAGCTTACTATTTGACCGACGCTGCTGAAAGCGTCAGCAGCAGTCCGCTTCGACTCAACCGCTACTGCAACCGGAAGAAGGAGCACCATTTCTACATCAGGTCCCCAAGACCTCTTAGACCTCCACACTATTTGACTGAATTCACCTAGTTTCAACCTGTTTCGCCGCTATTTTTCGTGGTAACGGAGTTTATAAACTTTCTCCTCATATGTGTAGTAGCTCTGTTAAAAGAGAGCGCTTCGGAACTCGGATGTGTGTACCAGAACGGGGGAGACGGCTTAGGCTTTTAACGGAGGCCCCTGCAGAAAGATTCGGCAGGTCTGAGCTCGGAAGCCGAACGCCCTACCGGGCTTCTGAGATGCCAGCGGAGACTAAAGTCTGCTTACCGCTCGTCCCGTCCTTACTGTCTTTAGTCCGTACGTGCACGTCTCTACTGGCCTTCGAGGGATCGGGTAGCTACTTGCTTTCCGTAGCAGCATTGAACCTGTAGAGGGCAGTTTCTGCAAGATGGATTACTGGGTCTGCAGATAAGGGCCCCGAAATCTATTAGAGCCCAATTGAATTCTCGAGCTTTCCCCGGCACTAATAAGGAATTCGCGATCTGCCGAATTCTAGGATCTCTTCTGCCTTCGCCTCTAGACCTTATGCAGAAGAGTCTTTCCACGATCCGCACGACATTGGAATCTACTACAACTCTGTCCTTTCCGTATGCAAAGACAAGAATAGCGTCTGCTATATAGTCACCTATGGCGGGGATCTCAAGGAGTCTTTCCTCCTTGTCCGGCAGTTTTCCACAGAATTTTTCAACGACGTATTTCGCCATCTCGAGCACTTTCCTCGCTCTCCATCGAAGCCCCAGTTTCGCAAAGTAATTCTCTATCTCCTCCGGATCCGCTTCCGCGAGATCCCTCACTGTCGGGTATCTGCTGACGAACTCTGTGTATACCGGCACTACCTGTTCTGCCCGCGTTCGTTGGAGCATTATTTCTGCTATAAGGATCATATACGGATCTGTTACGTGCCGCCACGGGTAGTCCCTCTTTTTTCCATACCACCATTGAAGAATTTTCTCACCAAGCTCTCTTGGTGAAGCTGAACCTGAGAGAGTCTTCAAGCCTTTCACCAAGACGCTTTTTGACGCTCAGGTGTTTAGATGCGGAAACCTGCAGTTACAGCTCCCTTTAGGAGAGCTCTTTCTCAAGGACAGCTCTTATTTCTAACGCAACCGCCCTCGCCATTAGCGGGGGCACAGCATTGCCGACCTGCTTGAACTGGTCTGTCCTCGAGCCCCTGAAGATGAACCTGTCGGGGAAGCTCTGCAGCCTTGCGGCTTCCCTCACGGTTATGGTTCTCGGCTGTACCGGGTGTACGTACATGTACCCGTCCTTGTAGAGATGTGCTACAACGGTCCAAGAGGGCCTGTCCCTCCGGAGCTTCTTAATTTTGTCGTGGAATACGTCGTCCCTGTAGCCGTACAGCCCCTTTACCTCAGGGGGCAGGTCCTTCCACCACATCCCCTCCTGCATCAGGCTGAAAGCCTTTACATCCCTTTCACTGTGTAGCCTGCTTACGTGGTTGTGCACCTTCCCGTCCGGGGGTCCGCCGCCCCACTCCCTCATGAACCTCTGGTACTCGCAGAACGGGGGCCTGTCGTAGGGTATCGGGAGGTCGGCGAGCCCGGGGATCCCCTGGGCGGGGTCGGGTAGGTCGCCTATGGCTTCCCAGACGGTAACCGGGGGCTTTAACCTCGCCTCGGTGCTCATGAAGCTCTCCAGCGTTATCTGGGTTCTCTCGGGTTCCGCGTGTGTGGGGCGTGGCCAAGGTATTCTAACGTCGGGCAGGCGGGTGCCTACGAAGAATATCCTCTTCCTCACCTGAGGAACGCCGAACCAAACGGCGTTAAGAACGCGGGCCTCCGCTCTGTAGCCTATCCTCTCGAAGTCCTCTACGATCTCCCTGACTATCTCCCCGTTGCGGTAGCTCATCATCCCAGGCACGTTTTCCATCACGAAGAACAAGGGCTGCAGGTCCCTGACGACCCTTACGAACTCCCTGTAGAGCTCGTTTCTCGGGTCGTCGATGAACCTCGGATGGGAGTTCCTGAGGTTCCACACCCCCTCTCTTACGAGCGATGCGATCTTCACCCGCCCGATCGTCGAAAAGCCCTGACAGGGAGGACCGCCTATGATCACATCGACATCGCCCCGGGATACCCCGGCCCGCCTCACAAGCTCCTCACTCGAAAGCTTCCTTATATCAGCAACCACTATCTCCGCGTCGGGAAAGTTCTGCGAGTACGTCAGCATCCCCTTCCCGTCTATGTCGACCGCGGCCACGGACTTAAAACCAGCCATTTCAAAACCCAGCGACATTCCTCCGGGTGCCGCAAACAGGTCTATTAACGTGAATTTTGCTCTCCTCATTTTTCTTCACCTAACTCCATTAAGAGAGCTTGAAGGTAGCTTGCGATGGTCTCTACATTATTGTCCCTCCTTTGTGGATACACATCAACGATCTTCTTTCCTCTAATAATTAAGAGAGCCGGCACCTCCCTTCCGAAGAACCACCCTCTCCTCTGCTTAGAGCTAAATATGTCTCCCAATGATTTATCTTTTCGGCATGCTTTTTTGAAAACTTCATACAGCATCTCTCTACTCCATCCGGCAGTATCCACTATTTTTACCCTTACCTTTTTCTTTTCTATCAGGGTTTTTAATAACTGCTGTATTTTCTCCATATTAAATTCAGGTTCGGCAAACGGCTCTACCGTGCTGTCGTAATAAAGCTCTAGAGTTATGCCCTCCATGCTTCCACCTTCGGTTACTCCCACCCAAATTCTTTTTCGATCATTACTCTAAACTCTCCAGCCATCCTCTTGACTTCATCCGGTAAGTTACCGATTTCTTTCAAACTCTCTTCGCTCAAGACAGACGGCTCGAGCTTCTTGAAACTATTGTAAGGCAGCCTTATCGTCTGTGTTTCTTGTCCTCCCATGCCCCTACCTCCCCTCTGAAGGTTCCAGCTAGCACTAATTACCATCTCTGAAAGTAACATAAACTTCCAGTCCACGAACTTCCTTTCAGCTTTAGTTACTTCCCTTACTACATAAAACGCGTTAACGTCGTTAGGTAAGCATAACCTGAGAAGCATTAAAACCCTGCCGGCATCTATGCCAAAGAAGGCGCTGTCTCCATCTTTGGCCGGATACTTTTCCTTGATTTCAAGTGGAAAGACTTTCCCACCTGAATAGGATATAATGAATCCATCAACATCGTAGGGATCGCTAACGGACTTTTCTAGACCTCCCTTTTTTAGACTTCCTTTGAGGAAAGTTGAGTAAAACGCCTCGTTTAACAGCAGAGACATCAGCTCCTCCTCACTCAGAGCTAGATAGTCCTTTTTCAGACGCTCTTCCCATTTACCCCCGTGTCCCGGCCTTCCCGATCCTCTCCATCGAGAGAAAAACTTTGCTACGTCGATCATATGCAGCTTCTCTTTTCTATCGTCGTATCTATAGAGAAACCATCGTATACCTTCAGGAGGGAGAAGGGATTTCCCTGTAGGAATGGCATAGATAACACCCATTCCGGCCCGAGTCAAGAATCCTGCGACCATGCGGAACTTCAATCCTTCTGCTTCACCCATAATGTCTTCCGGCACCAGCTCGTTGCCAGCAGGTGTTTTCTCCAATAGTGTAGGATGCACAAAGAAGCATAACCTAAACTTAAAGAAGTCCTTTCTCTTAGGGGCAAGGATCCAGCAGCCATTGAAGAATTTTCTTCTGTGTTCAGAGTAAATTCCGTCTTTTACTTCTTTCCTAAAAAGTATTTGAGCCATAACTCCTTTAGCCTTGTTTTCAGTCCAATACTTTTCAAGATAGCTCAACAGTTCGCTCTTCTCCATAGAACTCACCCTTTCGGCCAGCAGTAAACCCTATCAACCTTTTTCCAAGCCCTTTTGAGGTTTTCAGCAAGGGACTCAATTTCACGGAGCTTATGGTGACTCAGAGTTCTTAAAAACCGCATTATAGATCACCGTGCTATCTTAATTTCGTCTTTAAAAATTACCTCTAAATGGACTGTATTCCTCCTATAGGACTTAATAGAGTCTGCAAGCCGCCTTAAGGTCTCATCTTCCTTAGCGGAGGGTGAAAGGAGGCTATTCATAGTTCTCGCCCAATAAGGCGGTTCTCATCCCGCTGAGTAGTTAGTCTAACAACCTAATAAAACTTCATTCTAAAAAGATACTTCGGCATATTTTTCCCTAACCGACCACACCTTCATAAAATGAAGTTCTCCATAGTTACGCATTTGCTCCCGATGCTCGGAAACTCCTTTTAACCCCCTCCCCAAGTTGAGGGTTTTGCCCTGCGGTACCCGGTGGACCTCGCGGAGCTGGACTCCCTGAGGGTCTGGCTGGAGCGTAGGTACCCTAACCTAATGGTAAAGCACTCCAAGAGGCCTCTAGGCTACTCGTGCAGGGAGCGTAGCGACCCCGGTCTAACCATCAGCTGGTGCGAGGGGCTTACCTCCCTCAGGTTATGCTGGAGGTACCCCAGCAGCCCGTGGTGTTGTGCTGAGCTAAGCTGGGAGGAGGTCCGTAGGATGCTCGGGGAGTACAGGGCTTGGCTTAGGGGATGGTTACCGGGTGGCGAGGTTTATAAGGCCCCACCCCTCCCACGGGAGCTTGGGGGCGAAAAGCTTATTAACCCCAGTAGTGATATCACTATTGGTGGCAAAAATGCGGACCCCGAACCCCGTTCCGGCCCCCATAATCGCGTTTAAGGTTCTGGTCCAAGCGCTGGAGCTAGCCGAGGCCCCGGTAGGCTCCGGCTACAGGCCTCCGAGTAGGTGGTACCGCAGGAGGGGGTGGGTGGAGGACGGGGTCCTAGCTAAGGCTTTGAAGCTGGTCGATAGGGTGAGGCTGGTGAGGGTATCGCCCGAGGTAGTCGAGGCCGAGGTCCCGAGCGAGAGCGACCCGTCTGGGACCTACGTAGTGAGGATTTACGTAGAGCCCCTAGACTTCGAGTGCTCCTGCCCGCACGGTGAGCACAGGTTCAACCCCTGCAAGCACGTCATAGCCGCAGTCCTGAGGCTGGTCGGGGACTACATGACGGTCGCCGGCAGGGGGGCTGAGGTGGTCATACCCGCAGCCATCCACGAGGGGCTGAGCAAGCTGGCCTACTTGAAGGCTAGGAACTACTCTAGGTACGCCTAAGCCCAAAACTTTTTACCTCCAGCAGTGATACCTTTTCAGGTGGCTTCGGTGATCCCGAAGGAGGTCCTCGACTACGTGGAGAGGCACACGAGGTCCCCGGCAGTTAGGGAGCAGCTACTAGCAGTACTCAATAGGATAGCCTCAGGGGACTGCGTAACCTGGGCCGACGTCAGGGGTACCTCACTAAAGCAGCACTTCCAAGCCCTGAGGAGGACGGGGCTACTAGTAGCCGTGATAAGGAGCGGGCGGAGGGCCTGCCTCGAGTTCGCAGGCCCCAGCCAAACCGTTTATTAAGGCTACTCCATTAACTACTTGAGCTTGCCTAGGGTATTAACGCAGTAGGTCGTTCTGCAAGAGACGTAAGTACTTCGGGTAGTATTGGTCAGCCTCGCCCAGCAGGTCCTCGTACCTAGCCTTGCTCACCTTAAGCTCCCCGAACCTGCTCTGGATGAACCTAGCTACCTCCCGGGGCATTACGCGTACCATGAGCCTCCACGCTACCTTCCTCATGTGCTTAAGCGGTAGGAGGCCGTGCCTCTTAGCGTACCTCGCGACCGGGGACCTGCTCACCTCCTCGCCGGAGTGCTCCTCAAGTAGCCTCAGGGTCTCCAAGCTGAAGTATGCCCACTCGCAGGGCTTCTGGGTACCCCTGACTCCCACGTAGTACCTGCAGAACCCCCTGTCCTCGAAGCAGACCAGCCTCCTAGTCTCCGAACCGATCTCGGGTACCTCCACTACCTTCCCGGGTTAAAGTCCCTGAGCACGAGCAGGGCGTGCGGTAGCCTCAGCCCTCCCTCAAGCATCAGCCTGTAGACCAAGTAGTAGAGCTCGTGTCTTTCTCTGAGGTACTCCATAGTTTTCTTAACGTCTTCAAGACCAATCGGATAAGGCCTCACGTCCAGCCTGTAGCCCCTAGAGGGCACTACCTCCATGAGCCAGCCGTAGGTCTCGGGTGGTATTCTCCTCAAGTAGTAATAGGTACTGGATGTAGTGCCTGAAGACGTTCCTAAGCCACTTGTTTGGGTGGTTCACCACGTACTCCACTAGCTCCTCGCTAAGGGTCTTGCCCTCTAGGTGCCTCTTGAAGAGGTTGCGGTAGTAGGCTACGGTCCCCGGGTCTACTACCTTCCTCCTCTTCTTCCTCTCCCTAAGGAACTCCTCGAAGCCCGGCTCCCACCTAAAGACTACGTAGGCTAGCCCCAGCATCCTCCTGAGGTCCTCCCTGAAGTTCTCCACCGCGAACCTGAGGATCGCCTGCTTTAGGTACTCGTCCCTAGTAGCTATGGCCGGGACCTCTAGGGTCGCTGCGTAGTCCACGATGCCGTCCTCCCTCAGGATGCCCGCGGTCATGAGCTTCTTCGCGGTCCCCAGCACGGACTCGAACTCCTGAGGGGTCAGCAACTGCAGGACCCTCACCAGCTTCTCATCATCTACTGGTGATCTATCGCTCAGGAGTCTTCACAGGGTTACCTTGGAGATCCCCAGCACCTCTAGGACCCTCTCGGCTCCGTGCTTGTCCACCGCGTACCTCAGGAGTCTAACCCTGTCCTCGGGGGCGAGCTTGGAGAGGTCCAGCCCCTCGAACCACAGCTTAGGTCCCAAGATACTGAGCCCTGATAATAGGTTGTGCTCTACATATATACATTTCACGAGCGCGAGGGGGACCATGAAATGATGGATTTTAAAAGCAAATCAGCCCCAAGGGGGCTGGAGCCGCCGGCGGGATTCGAACCCGCGACCCCCGGCTTACAAGGCCGGTGCTCTACCCGGCTGAGCTACGGCGGCTCTCCTCTTAATGTTTTCTTATAGGGTTTTATAATGTTTATTT
>Ga0105158_1000837_pt1 | contig 12519 bp, 18 predicted proteins | sample LHCtaG_FD_81567 | JGI IMG/M metagenome (GOLD analysis project Ga0105158, IMG submission 81567) | Hot spring microbial communities from Little Hot Creek, USA to study Microbial Dark Matter (Phase II) - LHC4sed_matched | ecosystem: Environmental > Aquatic > Thermal springs > Hot (42-90C) >... | reverse complement strand
CCCCCGCTGCGGAGCATTAAACCCCCCCGAGGCGAAGTTCTGCCTAAAGTGCGCTGCGCCGCTGGCGCCGGAAGCGCAGAAGCAAGCCAGCAACCTCGAGCTGATGATGCAGCAGCTGCTCGCGGAGCTCGAAGAGCTGAAGGCAAAGGTTAAGAAATAGAATTAATTTTTCCTTTTTTCCCTTAGCGCACACGCACTTCAACGGCGGTATTAAATAGTCTCAGAATCGATGTTCTTGTGACGCCGCAAAACGGAAAAGGAAAAGGGGAAAGAGAACGGAGCAGCGGAGCGCTTATAAATACTCCTTTTCCGCCAGGTACGATGGGAACAAAAAACGAGGTTAGCGGCAAACTGTTAGTGTGGGTCGAGGCACCGCTCTTAGTACGTGCACGACAGCTCGTAGAAAAAGGTTTCGGCGGATATAGGAGTGTTAGCGAGCTTGTGCGCGATGCTTTACGAAGGCGAGTAGAAGATCTTGAAACGCTTGAGAGAGAGCTCCTCGAGATCGTGGGAAGATACGACCCGCGGTATCCCCTGTACCTACCGCTCTACGAGCGCGCTAAACACTTAGTCGAGCTCAACGCCGGCGGATACAAGAGCTCCAGCGAATTCGAGCGGGACGCGTTGCGCAGGCGAATCGAAGAGCTTGAGCGTCGCCTCCTAGCGCGCGTGCGCATGAGCCCCCAGCCCGTGAGCACCCCCGCGAGCCCCGGGGTCGCTGCTGAGAGCGGGCTGGGGAGTGCGGGCTCCGACCGGCAAGATGAGGCCGGTCTCATTAAACAAGAAGAGGCAGGGGGTGGGAAGGGGTGAGTCGCGTGCGCGTGGTAAGCCAGATCACCGCCCCCTCCACCGCACCGACCCCCACTCCCACCCTGAAGGATCGCTACAACCTCATTAAAAACGCTTCTCCTCTACGCACGCTCAGTCGCTACCGTATCGCGTACTATTGCGCGCATTGCCGGTGTTGGATTCTGAAGGAGCAGGTGCTGCGCGACAGAAGCGGGGCACCTCGGTGCCCGCGCTGCGGCTTTCGCTTCCGCACGCGCCCTCGAGAGAAGAGGTGGAAGGCATGAGCGTGGAGCGGTTGATCGAGTATTTGCAGGAAGCTATCGAAGTCGCGAAAGAGTACCGCAACCGGTACCTCAGCGCTAGGAAGCGGCTCCGCAAGGTGTGCAATTACCTCTTCCAGGCGGAGAGCGAGCTGAAGACAGTGCGGAGCAGCGTGCAGCTGGTCGACAAGGGTTCCGCTGAGAGGCACCTGGAGAGCGCGCTCAACCTGCTCCGCAAAGCGTTGGAGGAGGTGGTAGAAGCGTGAGCGCGGGTCGATCGAACGGTTCGCAAAAGCCGCAAAACGAAAAAGAGAAGGGGGCCGTGGCGACCGAAAGTGAGAGGTTCCGGGAGTGGATCGAGAAGCCGCAGAACCCACCGCCCGAGCTGAAGAGTAAGCTCTGGGAGCTCTACGACGGCGCCGAGCTGGGCCTGAAGGAGACCTTGAAGCGCATGGACGAGTTGGTCGGGCACGCGCTCGACGACGACATCTACGCGATCGTCGCCGAGATCGGCATGGCCGCCGCCGAAGCCACGCTCCCCTTCGCGCATCGGTTCAGCAGGGAGGACGGGAGCGTGGAGATGTCGAGGTTCCTCGAGAAGGTTGCGGACATGTTCAGCTCGTGGGCCTTCGAGGCGCTCGCGATCAGGCTCAAGCTGTGGGCCCTGATGCAGCTCGCCGAGCGCTTGGGGGTGGTCGGGCCGTGACTGGCGGGCAGGCGAAGGGCGAGAAAAGGGTTTGGGAGTGGATCCGGAAGGCGAAGAGCGCTCCGCCCGACGCGAAGGCGGAGATCTGGGTTCTCTACGACGCCGCCGTGCTCTCCGTGATGGAGGTCTTCAAACGCGTGGACGAGCTGGTCGAGTGCGCGCTACCAGAAGCCGCCTACGCGATCGCGGCCGAGATCGGCGTGGCGGTTGCAGAGGCGGTGCTCACCGGCGCGCTCCGAAGCAGTGGCGAGGACGGCAGCATCTCGCTCGGGAAGCTCACCGACGAGATCGCGAGCCTCTTCCAACCGTGGTTCTTCCTCCAGCTCATGGACAGGCTCGAAGTGCGGAGCAAGATGTGGTACGCGAAGGCGGAGCATGAGGGTGAGGGGAAGTGAGCAGGAGGAGAGTCGTTCGGCTCGCGAAAGATGCTGCCGCAGAGCTCGAAGAGGCGCTCAACTACCTCTACGGCGGCGATGGCGAGTGGGCTGCCGATAAGGTGCGGCGGGCTCTAGAGCTCATCTGGGAAATTGAGAAGGTGGTTGAGAGATGAAGTGGTTGAAGGAGTTGGGGGAGCTGTTGCGGCTGCTCGCCGAGGATAGCGAGTTTTGCCTCGTTCACGGTGAGGCCGTTGAGAAGCTGCTGCGACGTACGAAAGAGGAGCTTCGGCGCGCTCGCGATGCGTGGCAGGCTTTGAGTAATGAGGATAAGCTACCTGAGGTAGCTGCAAAAGTTCCGTGGAGGAAATCCGCGTACGGGGACAGCGAGTACGTTGCCGCCGACCTGGTGCCGAGTCTAGTTCAAGCGGTGAAAGCGAAGCAGGGTAGGCTTTACGCTGGAGGCTACGTGTACGTGCTCTCGCGCAACGGCAAGTGGATCCAACGCTATCCGCGGGGTGAGAGGAGGTGAAGTACCGCTGCGTTATCTGCGGTAGCAGCTTCAGCTACCTCGCCGCCTGGTATCAACACTTGCTACGCTGCCACCCGGAGCTCGAGCCAGAGTGGGCTAAGGCCTTGAGGCTGGGTTTAGGGCGTAAGCCGAAGCTTTGGCAGGTGCTAAGGGATGCAAGAGAGGTCGGGCTAGTCGTCGTTGAGCGAGGTGGTGGAAGCCGTGTCAGTGGAAAGTGAGAGGTTGCGCGCGCGTGTAGCGGATAAAGTCTGCCAGGACTGCAAGTACTATGAGGCGTACAACTGCTCGCTGCAACCCGGCAAATTCGTGGTCTTATCTCCAATTCACCCAGCTTGCGAAAAATTCGAACCGAAGCCTCTGGAAGAAAAGCGTGTTGAAGAGGGGCTGGCGGAAGAGGGTGGGAAAGGGGTTGAGCCGCAACCCGTAGCGGAGCAGCCTGTAACCCTGCTAGAGCAAGCGCCTCTAGTTGTTCAGGAGAAGCGACCGATACTGCCTGCGAAACCGTTGAAGCATTGGCAGGTCGGCGAACTGGACATTTACCTGTTCGAGAAGCCTTTCGCTTTGGCAGGCTACAGGCAGGGTGAGGAAGTTTTCATCATCAAGCTGGCAAACCTCTCGGCGAAAGAGGCTGCTCAACGGTTGCGGGATGAGGTTTTGAAAGCGTCCATGCTCTCTGAAGATGAAGCTGAACAGCTTCGCGTGGTTTGCAGGGAGCTGGAAAAGCTGCTCGCTGAAAGACCGAAGGAGGTGGAGATCCCGCTGGAGACGGTAGTGGAGAGAGGCGAGCTCCGCGTGAGAACCAGCTTGGTGCTCGTGGAGAAAGAGGGACAGGTTGAAGCGTCCTTGCGGAGGTATACGGCTAAGGGTTACGGCAACAAGCCCGTGGCCGTTCTCCCGAAGATCACGCTGCTCCACGACCTGGCCACGGGGAACGCTTTCTTCCTCGCCCGAGAGGGAGACAAGATAGTCGCGGTCTCAACCGATCTAGAGGGGTTGTTGAGGCAATTGGTAGTTCGAGGCTACATTGCAAAGCCTTCCCTCGCGGACATAACGTTTCAGTTCGTGCTGCGAGAAGTGGTGCAGCGTGAGAGAGGAGAGCTGGCTCCAGGTCTCGGCCAGAACGGTTTCATAGATCCTTTGGGAGTCGGGCTCGATCTTAGCGATTATGGGGTTGAAGGGTTGCTCGCAGCGAAGGAGTGGATAGAAAAGTACTATCCTGAAAGCAACCGGAAAGCCGCCTTGGCGAACGTGGCTTTAGCTGTTGCGAAGCTGGTCTCGCCCGCTATGCGGAAGCAGAACCCTACGTTTATCGACAGCATCGTCTGGAACTACGGGCGCGGCGGCGAAGGCAAAACCACGCTGTTGACGCTCATCGTATTGCCTCTCCTCTCCATTCCGCTGGACGACGAAAAAACGCTTGTTTTCATCCGGGGGGCTGTGGAGACCTCGGCGCAGATGGCCTTTCTCCTTACCGTAAACCGGCTGCCGCTGATACTGGACGAGCAGACGTTATCCGCCCTAGTGAAGAACGCGGATATCCTTCTTTCCGCTGTTGTAGGTCAAGGCGTGGTCAAGATCCACGCGCCCAGGTACGGGCTTCTCGGGGAGGTGCGCTTCAAGAACCTCAGGGGCTTAATCGTAGCGACTAACGTGGAGTTTTCAAAGTGGCTGCGGAAGGTGCGGGAGCATGCCAGCGACCTCGCTTTCACGAGGCGGGTTATTGAGATAGAGTGGGAGAACGAGAGCTTGAAGCCGGAGGCGTTTGACGATATCCCACGCGCGAAGCCCATCTTGCACGCGGTGGAGCGCGCGTGGAAGTTAAAGTACAGCGAGCTGGTGAAGTGCAAGGACGTTGCGGAATTGGCGGAGCGCCTTTTCAAGGCGTTGGCGGAGCTCTACAATGTAGATCTTTCCTCGTACATAGAGGCTGTCAGGGAAGTGCGGAGCAGGTGGGAGAGCGTGAAGGATGGCTTCAAGTTCACGGACGTGGATATCGTTAGGGAGAGGGCTTACGAGATAGCGAGGCAGCAGTTAGGCGTTTCAGGTCTCACGGGCGCGAAAGTTCTCTTATCAATTTTGGAGAACCCCAGTGCTTACGGTGTATGCTTCACCAAACCGAAGGATGTGAATGAAGCTGGCAGCGAAGCGGGAGAGCTGCTCGAGTTGGCCGATAAGTTGAGCGTGGTGGAGCAGAACAAAAACCTCTGCGAAAAGCTGCAGCAGCTAGCTGGAAGCTCCTCAACGAGAATAGTGTTGAAAGCCGGCGGCCCGCTAGTGCCTGGAGCACCGCACTTTTTCCTGGGAGCTGTGATCAACAACTACAAGTTCGGCAGCAGTTACGCGAACGGCTACTGTTTACCGCTCGCCCGCTTCGCGAAGATATTCTTGGAAGAAGGCGCGGAGGGGGCCGACTCAAATGGTTCGGCGAAAGACGAAAATACAGAGAAAGAGAACGGATAAACCGCTTTCGCGAAAACTCCGCATTTTTCCCATGAGGCTCAAAAGTCGAGAGAGAATAGAGAGCAGAGAGACTAGCTTTTCCGTTTCCTAGTAGCTCTCTGAGGTTTTTAATCTAATTTTGACGCTGTCATACTTCTCGAAAAACCAGAAGAAAAATTAAAAGTTAGTCTCTCTGCTCTCTATTCTCTCTCGATTTCTGGCACTCTTGAAAATTGCGGATCGTTTAAAATAACTGTTTTCGACTTTCGCATAAGAGCGGGGCGGCGAGTGGAAAGTGGTGGTCTACGAGGATGGAACCGTCGCGGTCTACGGCCCCCACATCAAGCGCAGGTCGCCCCTCCACGACCTGCCGGACGTCAAGGCCGACCTGCTGGCGGCGATGGGGAAAGCTGGCTGGGAGTTCGAGGACGCGGCGAAAGCCATCGAAGGGGCCTTCGACGAGCCTCCGTGGCAGGAGGGTGAGGAGAGGGCGAAGAAGTTGCGCGAGAGGCGGGAGGCGGCAGTAGCTATTGTAAAGGAGCACCGTAGTCAACTTCAGCCTCCATTGTTCTTGCTTTCCTTAAACTCAACCCCCTCCTCAAACCACTGCGCGCACTCTGGCTCCCGCTTCCCTCTTCTCAGGTTCCCTATACGCTCTAGGGTTTGCCTTTGGCTTCGCGCTGGGGACACTTCTCATCGCTATTTTCATAATCATCTTAGTCTTTATGTTCAATAGAAAGAGCGGATGAGCGCTACCAGCCCAGCGTTATCCTAGCTGCCTTCAGCTTAGTCGCCACCGGAGTGCGCTTCGTGAGGGGCGCTCTGCCTAGCCCCTTGCACCCCATCGACGCGGTAGCGCTTAACGCGGCCACTTACTCGCGGTAACAAAAGAGGCGAGCTTGAGTAACCGGGCTCCGCTGCTTGAATCCCTCGCTAAAGGTTAGTTTCAGAGGTCTGCGTTAGTCTTATTGATTGTCTTGAAGCTTTGCGGGCTGATGACGAAGTGTCAGCGTTGCGGCCGCGATGTGGAGGGTTTACCGTACACGTGCAGGTACTGCGGCGGTACGTTCTGCGTAGACTGCCACCTTCCCGAGGAGCATAACTGTCCTGGCTTGAGGCGGGGCCCAATCGGCGATAAACGGCTAGTTCCAGGCTACGTGGATCGCGATTGGGAGCTTATCGAGAAGCTCGTTGCCAGCAGGGTAGAAGATGCACGCGTACCCGTGCGCGTTAGCAGACCGGCCAAAGTCGTGTCTTCGAGAGGGAGTGTTATTGGGAAGGTGATAATTGCCGTTACGATAACCGCGCTCCTTGCAGCTGTTCTAGGCCATTTCGTGGTACCGCGTTACACGAGGCCAGTAGACGAGAAGCGGGCCGCCCAGCTGATCATGGAGAAAATAAACGCTTACAGGGTTAGCAACGGCCTCCCCCCTCTCCAATGGAGCAGTTACTTGGAGTCTAGGTGCAAGAAGTGGGCCGACCATTTGTTCGGGAAGATATTACTGGAGCACTCGAGCCCGCCAAGCGACGGGAGAGCGTGGGGAGAGAACTTGTACATGCATGTCGAGTACATGGGCGGCTTGATAATATTCCCGTTCATCGTGATACCGTATCCGCCTAGAGTGACGACAGAAAGCCTAGCAGACGAAGCCTTCGAAGGGTGGCGGAAAAGCCCCGGACACAACATAAATATGCTGTATAGCGCATGGCGCTACGGCGCGGTAGCCGTAAAGTGCGGATACACCTCAGGCTATAGATGCTACGTGGTAGCTCAGTTCAGCGATAGACCGTAACGGGAAGTTTTAGCTTGAAAGGGAAAAAGAAATTTATTCCAGTTAAAATGTAGACAGTTAAACTGATCAGGCCCCGCGAGTATAGAGCGCGCGAAAGCGGAGAGAGGGGCTCTAGCAGGTCGCTACGCTCGCGTCCGCAGTTGCAGCCGCCGCCCGTTCGCGCTGGCCCTTGGGCGCCGCCGCACCTAACCCCTTTTCTCCTCTTTTTCTTTTTACCCCATAAGAGGTAATTTCACGAGGGGGTGCGCCCTGCAACTTGCAAGGCGGCACGCGAACTCCCGCGTTCGGGCGCGCCCCCGCGGGCGCCCCCGCCTCGGAACCGTGCTGCTTTTCAGCTAGAACGGTTAGGTTACGGCCTACGTTGGTTACAGAATAATTTTGGCGCCCAGCCTCCCACGGCGAGCTGGAGCACCTTCTCTGCGTCCACGGCAACATGAGCGTAGCCGACGCTCCCGCTCAGGTGCATGGCGAAGAGAGCCGCCCGGCGCTCACCCTCCTAGCCAACTCGAACGCCCCCACCACCGCCCCCTTAGCCACGCATACCCCCGGCAGGGGGCGTCCCGGGGGTCTCGGGTAAGTTCGGTAGGTTCGGCAAAGGCGATAGAGGTTCAGGATGAGGTGTCCGTGCTCGTCTAAGGGCAGCAGAATGCGTTTCCCTTCAAGATTGTAGCGGTTCACCAACTCGCGCGGGAGACTGACGACCGGCTGCCGCCCCTTCACCGTAATCTTCCTGACGGCGATCGGCATTATCTCGACCTGCCCCCTCGTGAGCTCCTCAGGCAGCGCCTGCTTCAGGCTTGGAACCCTCACGCAGGCGTACAGCTTCTCGTACTTCTCATCGCACGTGACCTCGTGGAGGAACTTGAGGTACAGCTTGATCACCATCGCCTCGACTCGCCCGCGGAGCCGCAGATAGTCCTCGTAGCCCAGCTCGCGCGGGGGCTTTCTCATCGGCGCCGCTAGTGCGCACAGCTTCTTGAACTCGGCTAGGTAGCGGTGCAAGCTGTTCCCGCTGTGATCTCTTCGCGCGCGGAGCGCTTTTAATTGCACCTTTCTCCAAAGCTTCCGTGAAGGCTCGAGAACAGTGTTTGAGGGAGGCGTTGAGGATCGCCGACGAGATTCAGCAACTGCTTGCAAGGGTTAGGGAGCTCGAAGGGAGGAAGCTGGGCTGGAGGGAGCGGCGGGAGCTCCGGCGTTTGCGGGCTCAGCTGTGCGAAAAAGCAGCGCAGCTGGAGAGAGTGGAAGCCGAGCTGGCGGCGCTCGCCGCGCATCATCGACCGGGGGAAGCTGGAGAAGCTGACCCACGCCTTGCTTGCCGAAGCCGAGCTGAAGCTGGCAGAGGTGAGGGTGGCTTGGAGGCCGCCCCGCTGGGGCGGCGCCGTCCGCGAGCTGAGCGAGAAGGAGGTGCGGAGGTTGGTGGGGCTGCTCAAGCCTTATTACAGGCCGGGCTGCAGGCATTGGCTCTTCCACTCGCTCAGCTTCGCGGCGGCCGTGCGGGGCGTGAGCCCGGTTTCCATCGCGAAAATGGCCCGGATCCTCCACGATGAGATGGAAGACGAGAATCCGCCCCCTTCACGAAGCTCACTGATCACGTACACGTACGCGAAGCTGGGGTGGCAACTGCCCATCGAGACATTGAAGGAAGCGTTTGGTGGAAAAATGTGCACGCCGAAGGGAGAGGTGAAGGCTACGAAAATGGTGGAGTTGGGGACGCTGCGAAGGATCATTGTGGAACAAGCTGGGGAAGAGGAAGCTGAGAGGGTGGTGCAGGAAGCGCTCCGGATCCTTTGTGGACGGCGGCTCCTAACCGAGAAGGGGCTGGTGCGGTTCTCGCCGTGCGCGATAACGTAATTCGAGTTGCGCGCGATCCAGTCGCGATTCGCGTTGAGTTGGAGGTCGAGATCCCCTACCTGTGGCCCCAAGCGCGCGCGCGCCAGAGTCGCGTTTATATCTGAGCGGTTTCTCGTCGGGGCGATGGTTTTCCGAATGCTCGCTCTCGCGCACAGAACCTACCTCATTGCCAAGCTGTACGAGGTGAGGAAGAAGTACGAGAACGACCCCGCGAAGCTCGTACTCATCGACTCGCTGATAAACCAGCTCGTGATGGCTCGGAGCGGGCCGGCCTACCACTTCGCCATAATGTCGCTCATGGAGGCGGCAGAGGTAATCCCCGAGCTAAAGGAGCTGGTGGGTTAAGCTTGAGCCAAACCGCTCGAGCGCGCCGCGGCAGGGGAACTGGCGGAGATCGAGAGGGCGAAGGTGAGGGCGTTGGGGTTAATCGCCGGAGCAGCGGTGGCGACCGCCGTGGTGGCGTTCCTCGCCGCGGTGGTATACGTCGGTACCGCTCTAGGGGGCGTGCTCGGAAAGGCTTCGATAGAGGTTTTTTCTTCTCGGGGCTTAATCCTCCTTCTCATCTTCCTCACCGCTTTCCTATGGGCGAAGGAGAATGTTGAAGAGTTGCTGGAGCCAAGCGCCGGTTGACGGAATCCCGCGGGCTTCAACTCCACAGCTGCGGAACTCGCTCCGGGGAGAGATAGGGTAAAGCGAGACGCTCCGCCGGAGCGCGTTACCTATTTATAACATAAAAAGCGTATAGAAGGGAGGGAGGTGTGAGAGAATGCGCAAGAGAGGGGGCACGTTGGTTGTGCGGCGGGGATTTATCCTCGCCGCGCTCGCGCTGCTAGCCGCTCTCGCGCCATCGGCTGCCGCGCAGCCCCCCGTGGAGGTGGATGTTTCCTCGTTCACGCCGGAGAGGGGGAGGGTGCTGGAGTTCTGGATCGACGTCACGGCGAGGAGGGAGCTGGCCGTCGAAGTCAGCGTCAACGCGTACGTGCCCGGCAAGGGTTGGGGCGGGTGGAGGACGCTGTGGGAGGGCAGGATGGGCGCCGGAGAGGGGAGGAGGGTTTGGGGCAGCGTCGAAATCCCCGCGGACGCCAAAGCGGGGAGCGTGGTCGTGTGGTGCCAAGTGCTGTTCTTAGGTTTCGACGACTACATGGTTCTCGGCGGCCAGAGGTACTACGCCAGCTACAGCATGCTTTACGTGGCGGGCGCGCTGCCCGACCCCGCTGCGGAGTACTGGAAAAACATGAGCGAGCACTGGGAGAGCCAGGCAACGTACTGGATGGATAGGGCGAACTACTGGAAGGGTCAGTCGGAGTACTGGGAGGGGGAGGCGCGGAAGCTCCGGGAGGCGTACTTCGCCCTCGAGCTGAACTACACTAGGCTCCAGAGGGACTACGCGCTGCTGCAGCAGAGGTGCAGCGCGCTGGAGAGCGAGATGGCGGTCGTCAAAAGCGAGCGGGACAGGCTCGCGGGGGAGGTGGAATTCCTGAGGAAAGCGGGTCTCGCCGCCGCGCTGCTGGGTCTCGCCGCCGGAGTCGCCGCCGGAGCGGTAGCCAGCCGGCTTGCGAGACGGAAACAGTAGGGGCATATTTTTTATTTTCGTTTACCCATAGCGCGCCCCGCAACTGCGAGCTTCAGCGTAAGCTCTTTTTCCCGTCAGCGCGCCCCAACAAAACCACGGCTGCGGAACCCGTGCTGCAGGCGGCTCCTAACGCGACCGCCACCTTCGGCGCCAGCGAGTAGAGGGAGCGGAGCCGCGGCTTGAGGGAGCCTTCTCGAACGCGAGGGCCGCCCACCTGCGGGCCCGCGCCCTATCCCCCATCCTCAAGGCCTTCTGGAACTCCGCGAGGAGCCAGGAGAAGCGTGCGCGCCGAGGAGGAGGGAGGCGAAGGTTACGAAAGTGGTGAGGTTGCGGACGCTGTGAAGCATAATCGCGGAGCAAGCCGGGGAGTTATTACTATCAACTCGCGCGGTACTGCGCGGTTCTTCTCCAGGCGGGTGACCAACAGCTGTGGGCCCGAGCCCGCGAACGCCGCAGCCTTCAAGAGCAGCGTTAAGGCTTGCCACCTATCTTTCCGCGGCTATATTATAGACGCATAGCGCGCGCATGCCGCATGGGTAAAACAGCTAAGGGAGCGCCGTCTCGCTCGCTCCTCCCCTCCTCTTCTTTAAGAGAGCGTAGCGCGCGCTCAACGCTTTCAGCTTGGCGAAGCTCTTGACGTTGTTCTTAACGGCGGACATTGCTCGACCATGAGCGTGGGGGAGAGCTCAAATAGCCTCAAAGTTCTCTTTCCGGTCGAGGGTTTTCGAGGAAGTTTCAGTGCCCCTCTGTTAACGCACGCGCTCCAGCACAAGCCTCTCTCCATCGAACGTTGCTATCAACTTGCGCGGCGCTCCCCAGGCGCGGACTACGTCGACCGGGATGTTCAAGGTGTAGGCAACGTACGGTTTACCCTTCTTCGGCCGCCTACGCGAAAGCGATACCGTCCGCTTCAATGTTGATATCACCGGTGCGTCGCTTTTTGATATTAACGGTTCGAACTTCTCGCATGCCGGGCGCGAGGGAGGCACCCACCGTAGCGGATCCAAACCGCAGCGCGAAGTGAGCTCATGGTAATGCTTGCACAGGCGGCAGACAGCCTCCAACCTCCTCCCCCTATTGCTGCGCGCTTCCACGCGCTAATAAGCGCTCCGTTGCTAACACCACTTCCACAGCTGCCGCCGAAAAATTCCTTTTTAAAAGTGGCCGGGGGTTCCGGCTCTCCCTCGCTCTCTTTTCCTGTTCGTTCACGTAGCTTACTGCTTCCTGGAACACTTCCTCCAGCTCCTCATCCCAGTCTTCCCCCGCCAGCTCCTCGGACTCCCAATCCTCCTCGAAGGTCGTTAGAAAGGGTGCGGCTGCGGTTGCGGCTCGGAAGGCTTCAACCTCTCGGGTTTCGCCGGTTGCTCCAGCCCGGTCAGCGCTTCGTCGAGGAGCTCGGTGAAGAGTAGGGCGGCTTGATGCTCGTCGCCTCCAGCCGCCTCCAGCAGCTTATCCCTTATGGGTGCGGGCAAAGCCCTGAAGGGCGCGAGAACCAGCTCGCGCTCCACCTTCTCTCTCACCGCTTCGACGATGAAGCTTGACACGAATGGCGTGCAGCGCTTTATTTTCTCGTAGAGCTCCGCGGGGAGGCGAACTGTAACCCTCACCCTTTCCTCCTTCATCGCGGCAAGTAGCGCTCCAAGGGATATATGCGCTCCGGCGCGCGGTACCGGTGACCGCTTGTAACCACTCTAGAAGCTTCCTCTTCGCTTCGATCCCCGGTTGCGAGAGCGCTCCCCTCTCTTGCGGCGGTCGAACCGGCGTGGGAGCTCGCGGAGCGGTCGCATGCGGTCATCAGCACCGCGGAGAGCCGAGGTGCTTGGGGGAAAATCGGAAAATTGAACGGTTTTAAAAGCGTGTGGGCACGAGCCGTATGGGTAACACAGTAAAAAGACGCCTCACCCCCCGGGCTTCGAACAACCGCGGCTGCAGCTTTTGGCATCTCGCCGCTGCTTGAAAGCGGTTGGAGGCCCGGTTTTTCGGAAGTATACTCTCTCGAGTTTACGTTTTTCGCGCTGGAACTCAGTGCACTTTCGCTTCTCTTTTTGTTTTTAAAATCTTCATAGGGAATATTTAAATCCTTAAAAAGCTTCACACAGTGCTTCCTCCGCAACGCGCTAACGAGAGGGTTCTTCTCCTCTCACGGGGTAGAAAAGTATAGGAGGTCTCGGCAGGTACTCTACGCCGGGTCTTTGCTGAATT
>Ga0105158_1000836_pt1 | contig 12542 bp, 9 predicted proteins | sample LHCtaG_FD_81567 | JGI IMG/M metagenome (GOLD analysis project Ga0105158, IMG submission 81567) | Hot spring microbial communities from Little Hot Creek, USA to study Microbial Dark Matter (Phase II) - LHC4sed_matched | ecosystem: Environmental > Aquatic > Thermal springs > Hot (42-90C) > Sediment... | reverse complement strand
GGTGTTATAACACCTATCTTTATCTTCTCTTTAGGCTTAGGTATAAGTGTAAAATAGGCTACAGCAGCAATAGCAGCAATCACAATTATAGCCACTACTATAACGCCAATGGTTTTCGTGCTAACCATTAAATCCCCAATATGCTCTTAAAAAGGGGATTATTAAAGTTTGCTGTAAGATATCAAGATGTGGCAACTTGGGAGTTAAGTATAGTGTATGTTATGTATGTAGCTAACAGCCTAACCTATCATAAACCCCAGTTTAAAAAACCAGTTTAAAAAGATATTATATAGTTAAAATGAGATTTTAAATATGCAGTATGAAGCTTAATAACCTATCCACATCATAAACCTAACAACACCCCATATTTAACCTCTAAGTTGCCACATCTAGATATCATGGATACTGTTAGGTTAACTATTATCTTATACATGCTAGCTTAATATTATTCTAGGCTTAGATCTTAAAATTAATTACTTCTACATTGAATTAAGATATAATTTTTATATGGCATATTGGTTACTATGAGTAATTCTGGTTTAGTTGAAGTTTCTATTTGACTATTTTATTTTTACGTATTAACGTTTTAGGTCCCCATATTAAAGTATTGCTATTGCAAAAACCGCCCTGTAAACTTAAGCTTTATTTGGATGTTATCTCTCCCACTTATAGTATTGTGGTTTATTATTTAAAGATTTTAAAGTAGATTCTACACATTTAGTTGCTCTATTAATGTAGCTAACAGCTTACAATCATAAATCAGTTTTAAAAATGTTAAAGCTGATGAATTCTAGAGAAGACAATACCTATGGTTGAGGTGATTAATATGCTTAAGTTTACGGAGCTGCAAAAACAACATCAAGAATTAATAAGTAAAGACCGCCTAATGCAGTTTCAAGTGTTGGAAATATGAAGAACGATAAATTATTCATTGTGTGGAAAAGTATAACGGCCAAGATGCTGCCACCCGTATTGTTGTATATCTGAGTGAAAAGATTGATCCGCACAGGATTAGAATTATGAAACCCCAAATTGGAGTTTGGGACTGAATTTTTCTAGCTATGAAAAATAATGGTAAATGCCAAGCTCCCCATAAGACCCCAAGCACTACGCTTGAAACAAATGCGCTCCACCTTGCCTGCAGTTTATCCAGGACATATCCTCTCCAACCCCACTTCTCTTGAAATGATCTTCCAAGAAAGAAAATGTAAACAAAGCTAACAGCTATCAAAATTAGGATCGAATAATACGGATCGTTTAGGTAAAGCTTCCCCACTAAGCATTGCCAACAAAAGAGCACTACCAGTTATTATGGGAAAAGACAAAAAATTGGAATATACCATATTCTCTCGAATCTGTAATTTACTCCTCGTTTAAGCAGATCCTTTACCCCCTTAATTCTCCCACTCAAATAACTTAGAGAAAATGCTGAAATAAATGGTCCAAAAGCGGCTGGATTAAACGGACTGAATAGGAAATTAGCAAGAATTGAAGGAGCGGATAGCAAACCCATTGAAATTAAAGCTTGAGAAACCCAAAACAACCATGAAAAACGAAGGCGATCAAGAAATATAACCATAAATTACGGCCTTCAAACTCTCCATATTTCATTCTAAACACATTAATTTAACTTAGTGGTATTACTCTACCACTACTTTAAATATTTTGCTAAAACAATCGAGAAACTAAACATCAACATCGATTTTAAGACTGAAATACAGAAATATCTGAGAGTAGCCAAGAAAACATTAGCCATAGTGGAAAACCTCAGCCATCTCAACCTTAACATTCAACTTTAAAGCAGGAAACACGTTTAAATAAGCTACAAAGCCTAAGCAATGAAAAGATATAAGTGATAAAATTTAAAGTTAAGGCTAATGAAAATATAATAGGCAGTTTTGTAATGATGTTTAAAGTTTCTTATGAACTCCTGATTCTTTGCTCTTTTCTTCTTTTATCTGGTCTCTTGCAATTTTACTATTTAGCCAGTTTCCTTATCCTAACACATATTGTCCTTATGGTTTTATTGCTCACACTTCTTTCTATGTTGCTAAATTCATTCTACTCTATTTTTACGTGAAAGATGTTTTCCTAGATTTGGATTTAAAAGGTTAAGACGTTGAAAATGAACTGCTCAATAGCTTCTTGTTTGCTATTTTCATAATACAATTTACCTCTCCATTTCAATACTTTTTCTGGGAGTTAAACTACCGTTAGGTTATATACCATATAAGCTACGCTAGTTTGGTCTTAAACTTTAGGCTGCTAGAGGCTTTTAAACATTATATGTTTTCAATTTTTCACAGCAGGTTTTCCTAGCTTATCTTTAATACAAGACTGGCAGAAACATTTTAAGCACATTAACATATCACTTCAGCCAAATGTTCTTTAACATACCCTTTATATGGAATGAAGCACTGCTTCAAGCTCAAATAATCCTTTAGGACTTCCAAAGCCATCAATACTCCATTAGCATCTCTTAACAGAAAGTATAAGTAGCTGTAAAGATAAGAGAAGAAGTAATTGTAGACTGGAAGTGATTGATTTGGAAGAATATGATGTGGTTGTTGTAGGTGGTGGAATAGCTGGTTCTGTTACTGCAAGATTTGCCGCTAAAAGTGGTTTTAAGACTTTGTTAATTGAGAAGTTTAAGACTCCCAGAAATAAGCCATGCTCAGGAATTCAGTTTCAATATTTTGAGAAGCTTATTGGTGAAAAGATACCGCGTGAAAAACTATGCAGAAACGAACTCTTCAAGGTGGAGATAAAAACTCCGAAAGGTAGGGTTCTGAGGGGTAAAATGAAAATGTTGAATTTTTGGAGATCAACCTTTGACAGTTAGCTAAACTCATTAGCAGTAAAGACTGGGGCAGATTTTCATGACAATACCTCACTAATTGATTTTGTTGAAAGCAAGGACAGAATTATCGTTAAAATAGCTACAGAAAATACACGTAGTGAAGTTAAAGCTCGCTATCTCATTGGTGCTGATGGAATGCTTTCAAAGATTAGGAGGAAAATGCGACCACAAGATTTTAATAAAAAAGCCTTAGGAGCAGCGGTAAACTATTATTTTATCGGAGACACAAACCTAGATCCTAACACACTTTACATATTCTATAAACGAGATTTTGCCCCCTAATGTTTGCATGGATTTATCTGAAAGATGAAAAATGGGTTATAGGAACAGGCGCCGATGAAAAACCCTTAGAGTATGTAGAAAGATTTTTCAACTATATTAAGGAAAAGTATGAGCTTCGTGGAAAAATCATTAAAAAAGAAGGGTTCTCTTCAACATTAAAAAGCACAGTATACTTGGGCGAAGGGAGGATACTAATGGTTGGGGATGCGGCAGGCTTAGTTGATTTATATCGGGGTGTGGGAATGGATAATGCTGCTCTCAGCGGGCGCTTAGCGGTAAAAGCTATAACAAAAGCTGAGGAGGAAGGCTTAGAAGCAGACTACTGTTTAAAAGCTTAAGCATATATGTTCTAAGCTATTATTCTAAAATAAAAATTCAGCTTTTGTTAATCCTAATATAACTTATTACCTACTTCGGAAGTGGCTCTTTTCTATAAGACTTATAGCCTTAAATGAGACATACATTAAAGCTGATGTATTAGGTTGAATTTACGTTGCAATAGATGTTAATAAGGATTAGTTTCCATTGATGATGGTTTATCTGTCAAGAAATGCTGATAACAAATTTCATAAATGGTTTTAAAATACGTGATAAAGGGCTGATGTTTGCTGTTAATAAAGCACCATAGCCAACAAAATCTTAAGAGGCTTAGGTTAAGATATAATGTTAAATTCTCAGTGATGGAGGCTTCATAGAATCAATACTCTTCATCGAGAAGCTTTCCTAAATTTAGATATATATTTAGGAATCCCTACAATACCATCGGGGAAAAGGAGCATTACCACCAATAAAGCTGCTCCTAAAACAATAGGGGAGAACTCTAAAACGAATCTGAACGTCTCGATTAGAGAAATCAGTAAAAAGGTTCCTATGATGGGGCCGAGAATACTATTCATTCCCCCCACAATATCAAATACTAAAACGTTTAAAGTTACTGCCCAATCTAACATGTCTGGAGTAATAGTACCTCTAAAGTGGGCGTAGAAACTACCCATAAGGCCGGCGAAGGAGGTTGATAAAGTTATAACTAACATTTTGTATTTAAACGTGTTAATGCCTAATGACTGTGCTAAGGCTTCATCATTTCCTGTAGCAAAACATATGATTCCTATTCTTGAATTTAAAAACTTAAAACAAGTTACTATTGAGACTATGAAAAGCATTAATCCTAGGTAATAATATGGAGTAATATCAGAGGAGAAAATAAATGGGATGCCGTAAAGACCCTTCATTCCACGTGTTATGTCAACAGCACGTATAATGATTAATCGTATAATCTCCCCAAAAAACCAAGAAGTCATAGCTACATAATGGAATCCTCTTAAGCGTGATAATAACATACCATAGCCAATTCCAATCAGTGTGGTAAAAAGAAAACCACCCACAATCGCAATAGCTACAGGAACCTTGTAATTTATTGCCACTAAAGCTGAGAAATAGGCACCTACTCCATAGAAGGAGGCATAGCCAAAATTACAATATCCCAATGTTCTGAATGGAAGATTGAAAAAGGAAGCTAATACACTATATATAAAGCAGGTAATTAGCAAGTTCAGAATATAGCTTTGCCCAGATAGTGGTAGCAGCAATAGTATAAGAGTGGGAATGATTAGCCAGTATTGCTTGAATACTTTATTTTCTAGGCTATTCAAGCTGGACGCCTCCCAAACATACCAGTTGGCCTAATCATTAATACTATAATTATTAGAAGGAAAAAGAATATCTTCGCTAAACCTGAACCAATATAGTATGTAGTAAATGCTTCAAGCAATCCTAATATTAGACCTCCAATTAAAGCCCCCACCATACTTCCACATCCACCAAGGATAACAACTGAAAAAGCGGATGTAAGAGTCTCATCACCTATTTTATGATAGATGCTGAAAATTGGAAGTATCAAACTTCCAGCAATCGCAGCTAACCCTACTCCTAAACCAAAAGTTATAGCGTAAATTCGGCTTACGTTTATCCCCATAAGATTTGCCGCATCCCTATTTAGAGCTACTGCGCGTATAGCTCTACCTAACTTAGTTTTATATATGAAAACTTCCAAAGCTATAAAAACACATAAAGTGAATATTAATATGAATATTCTGTCGAAAGTTATTCTTATACCACCAATCGATAAAATCATAGGATAAAACTCTCTTACGTTTCGATATTGACCACCAAACCCAAGGAAAGCTAATTGATCGAAAATTAACATAATTCCAGTAGTAACTATAAAACCAGGCACAAGCCATCTTTCACCTGATGTTTTGCGAATTCTATCTAATAAAAGGATGTCGATAATGATACCGAGGGCAAAGATTAATAAAAAGCTAATTAAAATTGCGGTTAGCGGTTCATGTGTTAGAAGATTTATGGTAAAGTATGCAATATAGGCTCCTAACATTAGGAATGAGCCTTGGGCAAAATTTGCTAAATCTTGCACACCATATATTAATGACAATCCAGCTCCGAATAAAGCATATATTCCACCTAAAGCAATTCCATAAAGAAAAAGAGAAAAAATTTGTTCAAACATGGTCGTAGGCACATTCTCTATGAGAATTTAACTTGGCGGCTGTATGAAATCATGATATGGATAGGTCCACTCGCCTTCTTTGAGTCTTTCCGGCCATATGAAGTATCTTTTGCCTTGATAAAATTCCACAGCTCCCGGTGTGACGTATTCTTCCCCCCAGATAGCTCTATGGGTCTGCGGATCGAAAACATAGGTTCCCCACAGCCCCTTATGTGGATGTTTCAACAATGCTTCTCTAACTTTGTCAGTATCGAATGAACCTGCCTTTTCAATAGCATCTGCAAGAATTATCAAAGAGTCATAACCCCAGAAAGCAGCGGTTGGATCCGAGTCTGGAAATCTTTTCAGTAATTGATCTACCCATTTCTTTGGTACAGGATAACCATAGTAAATTGCATAATCTGCATAAGCTCCAGCTAGTTCTTCAAATTCATGGACCTCAGCTGAGTATCCTGGAAAGAGTAAGGCATTAATCCCTAACTCTTTTACTTGTTTAACTAATGCAACGCCAGAAGCCACCCCTGTTAATTCAGCTTTTATTATTGCTGGATCATACTGCTTTATTTTTGTTAATACGCTGTAAAAGTCTACCTGACCGTAATCAACTACTTCATAGGCAACTACTTCAAACCCGTGTTTCCTTATCATTTCATTCCACGTATCACATACCCCACGACCCCAATCTGTATCTTCAGCTATGAGAGCGACCTTCATATTTCTAGGATGCCATTTACCTTCCTTTATTGTATTCGACAACCAAAGAATCTCAAAGGAGCCCCATACAGTATCGTTAAGGTCTTGTAGAAAGATGTTTTTATACTTCTCTGGATTTTCTTTTATTCTTACATCAAAGGAAGAGCTGGCAGGGATTGAAAGGAGAACTATTACGTTGTACTTCGCAATTACATCCATTGTAGGTAAGTATGTTGATGAACTTGTTCCACCACATATAAAGTCGACTTTATCCACTGTAATTAATCGCTCAATAAGACTGATCGCAACATCAGGTTTTGTTTGATCATCCCCAAATACTAGCTCAATTTTCCTGCCGAGTATACCTCCTTTTGCGTTTAGATCTTCTGCAGCCAACTCAAATCCTTGCTTTAGATATCTCCCCTGTGCTGCAACAGGTCCACTTAATGGAGCTACTACCCCAATTCTAACTATTTCCACTTTTGATTTTTGAAACCAAATATAGTACGCAACACTACCTACAGCCGCAACAATAACAACAATAGCTATTACAGCAATATAGACTTTAGACAATCCTTTTTTAAACATCATTATCCCAACGCAAAATTCTGTTTTAGAACATATATATAAATTTTCCTATTAACTCTTGAGACCTGGCAACTTAGGAGTTAAGTATAGTGTATGTTATGTATGTAGTTAACAGCTTAACCTATCATAAACCCCAGTTTAAAAAGATATTATATAGTTAAAATGAGGTTTTAAATATGCAGTATGAAGCTTAATAACCTATCCACATCATAAACCTAACAACACCCCATATTTAACCTCTAAGTTGCTACGTCTAACTCTTGAGGCTTTGTAAACTTAAGCTTTATTTGACTTCTTCTTACTTATAGTGAAAATATGAAAACTATTAGGTTTGTAGGAAGAGAGAACTTATGTTAGTTGTTTATTATGCTTATATGCTTTATTCATCAGAATGATATCAAGTATCTTAAGCTTTCCAAATTGTAATAATAAATCTATTCTATCATGATTTGATCTTTAAGCTTCCTATTTGCTGATACTTGTAGAAATGTTGGGGTTTTACTGGTTGATGATACTAGGATTATGGTCTAAGTGAAAGATTGTATACATAGATTTAAGCCTATTTAAAAGAATAGTTTACACGATTTTGCTAGCTAGTATATTTAATGTTGTTGGAATAGCTTCATCACTCATTACAACTAAAGAATAAGTGGGTAAAGGGCTGGAAATACTGAATGAGGCATTGAGAGTTATTGAGTAAAACTTATTAGAGGCCTATAAATATGGCATTATTAGAGGCCTATAAATATGGCATTATTAGAGGTTCAAGGCTTAACTAAAAAGTTCGGAGGATTAGTGGCTGTTAAAAATTTAGATTTTTGTTTAAATGAAAAGGAAATACTTGGATTAATTGGATCAAATGGCTCTGGGAAGACTACAGTATTAAATTTAATCATGGGTTTTCTTAAACCTGATGAGGGGATTATTAGATTCGATGGAGAAAATATAACGGGGCTTAAATCCTACCAGATTAATAAAAAGGGCATTGCAATGACGTTCCAGCTAATAAGGTTGTTTAATAACTTATCAACAATTCAAAACATCATGGTTGCTAGAGCAGAGCATTATGGCAGTAAATTGCACAAAGATGAGGAGTTAATTGAAATTCTTAAACAAATTGGGTTATGGCAAGTTAGAGACCACCCCGCCAAGCAATTATCGCTTTTAGACAAAAAACGTCTTCAATTAGCAATGGCTTTAGTCACAAAACCTAAGTTACTTTTATTAGACGAGTTAGCTGCAGGGTTGAATCCGAAGGAAATTGTTGAAATTATGGACTTAATATTTGGACTCCGTGATGAAGGAAAAACTTTTCTCATAGTCGAACATGTTATGAAATTCATCACAAGTGTATCAGACAGGATAATAGTGCTTCATTATGGAGAAAAGATCGCTGAAGGCACTCCACGTGAAGTCTCGAAAAATCAGAAAGTGATAGAAGCATATTTGGGGAAAACATATGCTACTTGAAATAAATAGCCTGTCCACAGGCTATTTAGGATTACAAGTTTTAAATAATGTCTCTCTTAATGTCAATAAAAAGGAGGCGGTATGCGTTATAGGCCCAAATGGGGCGGGTAAGACGACATTGCTTAAAACAATCGTTGGACTACTGAAACCTTATAAGGGCTCCATAAAATTTCTAGAACAAAACATTGAAAACATGCCACCTTATAAGATCGTTGAACTTGGGATAGCTATGGTTCCGCAGGGAAGAGAATTGTTTCCATATATGTCTGTTCTTGAAAACCTCAAGCTTGGTGCCTACACAAGGAGAGCAGAGAAATATCTAAAGGATAGTCTTGAATTGGTTTTTGAATTATTTCCAATTTTAAGAGAAAGGAAGACACAGATGGCAAATACTCTAAGTGGAGGAGAACAGCAAATGCTTGCGATTGCTAGGGCCCTTATGTCTAGACCAACGCTTTTAATATTAGATGAACCCTCCACAGGGTTGGCACCACATATTCAGCAGAAAGTGTATGAAAGCTTAGGTTATCTAAGAGAGCAAGGTATCACTCTATTAATCGTCGAGCAAAGCATACATCAAGTACTTACTTTTTCTGATAGAGGATATGTTTTAGAAAATGGAAATATTGTTTTAAGTGGGAATTCAAAAACATTATTAGGAAACGAACACGTCAAAAAAGCCTACCTGGGTATGTGATAAATACAGTAAGCTCCTATAAAATACTTCATAGACTATGCTATTTAAACTCTCAGGCTGTATCCAAACATGAAAACTTAGGAAACTAAATACAATATGTTAAGTTGCTAGTCCTTTGGAGAGATTTGATTAGAGATTGATATAAACTTCTTCAAAAGCTTAAGAAAGTTTTTGAAGGAAGTTCTCATATCCTGCTTACTGATAAAGGTTTGGAAAAGCCTCTAACCATAAAATCTTACTTTCAGTCCGTCAACCGTCACTAAATACTACGTCCTTTATCTATATGTCCGTTAGATACTTTATGGGAAGAATGAAAATTAAAATTACCTGATTTTGACAAATGTAAAGAAGTAGATTTCAATTCTTCTAGAGACGTTAACTTGAGGGATGCTCTAAATGGAGTTGGTTAAAAATAAAGTTAGATTTGAAGTGTTACTCCATACTTCTTACAGTTTTCTTGCACCCATTTATCTAAATCTCGTTCAATATCCTTAGGTAGCTCATGTAATACAGGCTTTCTCAGTATTTCTTCTATTCTATCTCTTGCAAGCTTAATTATGGTGGGTTTCTCCTTTAAGGTAAATCTTGTTTCATCCATTCTATCAAAAATTTTTGTTAAGAAGTATTCATGTCTTATCCATTTTACTGTATGTCTTTGCCCTAAGAAGCTACCACCAGGCTTTACACTAGCTATAACATCTACTGCTGAAGTTTCATCGTTTATATCAAAACCTCTTGCAAATCTATATGCTAAGCCCACTATTTCATCATCTATAACAAGCTTTTCCAAACTTACTACACTTTCAAACTCCAACATTCCTGATCCAGCACATATGTTTATACCCTTAAGTATTGCGATTATAGCACCCATCATAGTTTCCGCACCAGCCTGTACATCAATTCTTCTAGAATCGGAAAGACCAATATATCCCTCTGTTGGTAAGCCGAAATACTTTGCTATCTCTACATAGGCTGTATAGAGCAGTATTGTTTCAGGTGTTGCTATATTTGATGTGGCATATAAAGGTTCAAGGAGACCTGGAGATCCACCATATACTACTGGGGCTCCTTTATTAACCAGCTGTGTTATAACTATACCGGATAAGGCTTCAGCATGATGCTGAACTAATGAACCAGCTATAGTAGCAGGACCTGTACCTCCAAGCTGTGGCATTGGAAGTATTACTGATGGTAGTTTTTCCCTTGCTAAGTCGATGATATTTTGAGCTATTAAACGACTCCATTTAAGAGGGGGAGAGGGACATGCTGGAAATAGCTGCATAGGCTTCTTAGATATATCTCCAACAACTATTTTAAGCATATGAATAATGTTTCTAACACCCTCCTCTGAAATACCACTTGTTTCTATAGGCTTACTTGTATATTTTAATGTAACATATTCTCTTGCAACTTCCACTAGCTCATTAGGTACATCACGCGGTAAAAATGAGGGACATGTAAATTTAATATTATTTAAGGAATTAACCAGTAGAATAACGTTGAAATTGTCTTTTGTTGTAGCTGGACGTTTCTCATCTTTAAATGGGTCGTAGAGATGTAGAGCCATGGAGCCCGGTCTAAAGCAGCTTTCATTATTTCCAATTTTTGAATAGGGCTTACCATCTCTATCATATATTGTAACTTCTTTAGGTACATGCTTTAAGCTTGATTCTACAATATCTCTTGGAATTTTTACAATACTTCCCTCCACACTACACCCAGCATTCCTCATAATCTCAACAACTTCCTTATGCTCTACCATAACTCCTATATGCTCTAGAACATGTAAAGCCTTCTCATGTATGAGCTTTATATCATCTATACTTAAGAGTTGGAGTTTCGGCGTAGGCATAATATCATCCCCTAACAACTCCTTAACTTTTTAACAGCATCAAAGCAATCAAACCCCAGGTATCAGTATCTATTTCACGAATCCATTCCTCTGATGTTGATACTCCGCCAATAATTATTTTGACACGTTCTCTTAAACTTCTTCTCTTCAATTCATCAATGGCCTTTCTCTGATTAATCATGGTGGTAGTTGTTAAAGCATTCATGTCAACAACATCAGGATTAAATCTCTCAATAGCTGATGCTAAATCCCCAAACAGAAACATACAGACCCTAGCTATTGCCTCCTGCAACAATTTAAGCTTTGTGGCTTTTAATTTCGTAACGTGGCAACTTAAGAAATCAGATACAATATGTTAAGTTGCCAGGTCCTAATTTTGGGACGTGGTAACTTAGGAAGTTAAATATAATATACCAGGTTTATGATGCTAAATGAATTAAGTTTATATCAGCTTTAAATCTATTGGTTAACATTTTTTAAACTGGAATTTAGAGTTTGTTGTTATGTTTGAGTTTTACTTAACTATTTTACTTTACTTAACTAACATTTATGCTGCCGTAAATGTTAGTTAATTCAATAGCTGCGTTTTAACTTTAAAATGATCATTCCTAACCACATTAGTTAAGTAAACTTTTTAAACTTTGTAGGTTCATGAACGGATGGATATTAATATAACATCATAGTACTAACAATTTAAACTGACAGGATTAGGGCTTAAGATCTCCCAAATAATTATAATATGGCATGAATAACCTTATGAATAAGCTCCAACATAACATAGATCTCTTAAACCTCACACTTCTATTAAGAAGAAATTGAATGTTATAGTGTTGAAGAACAGCCTCATCTTCTGCTTAAACGATATATAGACTTCGCAAGACTTCTATCACTGAAAGGACTTAACATTATAGCATAAACTAAGCTTCTTTATAGCCTCTACTAACCGTAATGCCCACTAATGGCGGAAAAGATTCCTCACTGCAATAATTTAGATCATTTCTTATGAAGAACTCCGTAGCAAGCATGTTCCTCAATAGGTATACACTCATCGATAGGATCTTGTTCCTATTAACGTCTATTGCAGCATAAACCCATACTCTAAGTTATTGATCTTGACGCATATCTTATCTAGGACTTGAACTTCCTAGACATTTTAGCTGGTTTGATGCTGATCTCCGCTGAATTTCTAACCCACTTCCAAGCAGTCTTAGAAACTCTAGAAGCTCGGATAAGCGCTCCAGCATCTTAAGGCTTTGAAAGCTGGATTTAAAAGCTAAGTCCAAAACTTTAAGCTTAACTGGAACCTTACTTCTCTCAAAACACCTAAATCTTCAACCAAAGACTTAATAATCAGCATGAAAAACCTTAAACAAGAAGATATATAAACCTTAAGTTGCTACATTCATTCTTCTAAACGTAAACTTTAAATACTCACTCCCTTAGTTTTGGGTGGTGTTGTTGATGTCTACAGGTCTTGTTAACGAGTTGAGAGAGGCTGTTTTAAGCTATGATTTGGATACGTTGGTTAATGCTGTTAGGAAAAGCTTAGGTAAGGGGTTAAGTGCTGTTGATG
>Ga0105158_1000833_pt1 | contig 12586 bp, 13 predicted proteins | sample LHCtaG_FD_81567 | JGI IMG/M metagenome (GOLD analysis project Ga0105158, IMG submission 81567) | Hot spring microbial communities from Little Hot Creek, USA to study Microbial Dark Matter (Phase II) - LHC4sed_matched | ecosystem: Environmental > Aquatic > Thermal springs > Hot (42-90C) >... | reverse complement strand
GTTCCAGCATTCATTATTATTCCTCCTCCTACACTACCAGGAATGCCAAACAATTCTTCTAATCCTCCTAAAGAATAATCTATTGTTGTTTTTATTAACATGGATAACATTACCGCAGAACCTGCAATAACTTTTTCACCTTCAACATTAATATAACAAAAATCTTTTTTCAATTTTATCACGATACCATCAAATCCTTGATCTGAGATTAACATGTTTGAGCCAGCTCCTATAATTAAAACTTTCTCATTATAAAACTTTGCAATAGACAAAACATCAATGAGTTGTTCTAAGTTTTCTGTATAAATAAAATACTTTGCTGGCCCACCTATATTTAAAGTTGTATGCTTACTTAATTTTTCATTAAATATTACGTATATATTATGTTTTTTGAATGTTTCTATAATATTATTTCCCATAATGTTTTAATAATTTTTCTGCAATTTTATAAACATCGCCAGCGCCTAAGGTTAAAACAACACATTGTTTTTCGTCTAAGTTTTTAATATAATTAATTAATTTCTTATAACTATACATATCTACATCATACTCTCTTTTCTTAAACTCGTTATATATAATTTTTGAACTTACTCCTTTAATAGGTGGTTCATTAGCATGATAAATTTCTGTTAAAAAAACTTTGTCTTTATATGAAAACGCTTTGGGAAATTCTTTATAAAGAATTTGTGTACGTGTATATCTATGTGGTTGAAATATAACGATAATTTTTTTATGCCCAGTTTTTAATCTTAATGTTTCTAAAGTGTAATATATTTCAGTTGGATGATGACCATAATCGTCATAAACATCTATTAATTTATCATCAATAATTATTTGTCCTTTAAATTCGATTCTGCGGTTAATACCATTAAAACTTTCTAAAGCATCTTTTATATCAGAAAAATTAAATCCACAAACAATACCTAAAGAAGCTGTAGCTAATGCATTTAACACATTGTGAATCCCTGTTACATTCAATTTTATTTTTCCAACAACCTTGTTGTTTTTGTATATAGAAAATTTTGATGAATCAGAATTTAATTCGATATCTTTAGCAACAAAATCGTTATCTTCTTTTTTTATTCCATAAGTGTAATATTTTCTTTTTATTTTAGATAATAAAGAACGTATATTTTGATCATCTCCATAAAGAATATTAAATCCATAAAAAGGAACTGAATTAAAATGTTGTAAAAACGCCTGCTTTAAATTATGCATAGACTTATTATAATTATCTAAATGATCATTATCAATATTTGTACAGACAACAATATATGGAGAAAGATGTAAGAAAGAACCATCACTTTCGTCAGATTCTACAACTATGAACTTCCCTTTTCCAATTTTTGCAGAAGAACCTATGTTTTTTAATATACCACCAATAACTATTGTTGGATCGTAACCACAGTACTGAAGTAGAAGACCTACCATAGAAGTTGTTGTTGTTTTTCCATGTGTACCACAGATACTTATAGTATATTTCATTCTTGCAATTTCTGCTAACATTTCGATCCGTGGTATTACAGGGATACCTTTTTTCTTAGCAAAAAGTATTTCAGGATTGTTTTCTTTTATTGCTGAAGAATAGACTACTACATCTACACCTTTGATATTAGTTGCTTTGTGGCCATTAAAAACTTTAGCTCCTAAACTTACTAACCTATCTATTATAGGAGTATTTTTTATATCTGAACCAGAAACTTGATATCCTAAATTCAACAAAACTTCAGCAATACTACTCATCCCACTACCTCCAATACCTACAAGATGTATTTTTTTTACTTTATTAAAAATTGCTTCCATGATTATTTTGATTCCCTTTTTACAACAGTTTTTATTCCCCCACGAATATTAAACTCAAGTTCTACATACAACCATTTTGGTTTCAGTAATTTATACAAATCATCAAAAATTTTATTCACAGCAGATTCGTGTACAATATGAACATTGCGATAACTTTGAATATAATACTTTAATGATTTTAGTTCAACACAGGTTTCTTTTGGAATATATTTTATTTTAAGTAAAGCAAAATCAGGAAGGTTATTCCAAGGACATAAACAAGTAAATTCTTGTGTTTCAATTTCTATTATTATATCTTTTCCTTTATATTCATACTCCATTGGTATCAATAACTCAGGAGAAACTTTATCAAATTTAACAGGTAAATTTTTTATTTTATTATACAATTTTTTCATTTATTTAAAAACTTCAACTGCAATAAATTTTAAATATTCAGTTTCAAACTTCATAGGAAGATATATAGGATGATCTTTAGCTTGAGTTCCATAATATATTATAAAACCTTTTTGTTTATTTTTCAACATGGAAGAAAGAATTATTTTGTATGAATCTTCTAATGATATATGTCTACTACAAACAGAAAAAGATAAAATTCCGTTGTTGTTTAACATATTCAAAATTTTAGACAAAATAAATTCATACTTCTTTTTTGCAGGATTAACATCTTTTTCAGATTTAGCATATGACGGTGGATCAAAAATTACTAAATCAAAAATTTTTTTATTATATTTTATAAAATCTTCAATTTTTGTATTAACAAATTCAACTTCAACTTTGTTTAATTTAGCATTTTCTTTTGCAAGTTCTATTGCATAAGATGATGAATCCACACCTACAACATTTTTAGCTCCTGATAAACTACAAAGTATTCCAAATGAACCGGTATAACAACACAAATCTAACACGGTTTTGTCTTTAGCAATAGTGGAAATATATTTTCTGTTTTCCAGTTGGTCATAATAGAAACCTGTTTTTTGTCCGTTTAAAACATCAACAATAAATTTTGCATTTAGGTGTTGTATCGTAGTAATAAGTTTTTCACTTATTTTATTTTTTGCATAAACTATTTCTTTATTTCTTGGAGCAAATTCAAGATCTCGTTGGTAGACATCATTATTTATAACTATAAATCGTGGATTAAACGTATCTATTAAACATTCAATAATTTCTTTTTTAAACAATTCCATTGCATATGAAAAGAACTGTATTACAAAAATATCGTTATATCTGTCTATTACTATACCAGGTAAAAAATCACTTTCGCCATATACAATTCTACAAAATTTTATATTTATACCATATTTTTTTCTTCTTTCTACCGCATCTTTTATTCTTTTACAAAAAAATTCTTTATTAACTTTTTCTTCTTTTTTCTGTGAAAGAACTCGAACAGAAATCAATGAATGTGGGTTATAGACACCTTTACATAAAAAGTTGTTATGACGATCATAGACTTCAACATAAGAAATTTGTTTTGATAACCCAGTATGTTCTATTTCATTAGAAAAAATCCATAGAAATCCGTTTTTAATCCTATTTTTAAACTGTTTTGAAACTTTAATTTTTACAGGTTCAAGAATGTTATTCATACCACAGCAAAAATTTTGTTTTTAATAAATTAATTTTCTTATTTAAAAATTTTTCTGCATTACCTTCATTGATTGCTATTTCAATATAACCAAACGAATTAACATATGCAACTAACTTATGTTTTTGGACATCTGCATAACATTTTTTTAACTTAATCTCAAACATTGATTTATTTTTATACCAAATTGTAATCTTGTATTTGCCAAGTTGAGTTTTATTTAATAATTCTTCGTTTAAAGAAGTTACAATATTTCCAAAACTATCACTGAAAAGATATTTTCCAACCACAACTTTTTTGTTGCCTACTTTTTTTATTTCATTAATAATATTATGTAATTTCACAATTTTAGTTTTATCAAATTTTTCACAAATTTTATTAATAGATACACCTTTAGACAAATATGCACTTACTGGCGAAAAAATATCTCTTCCGTGAAAAGTATTACTTACTTTTGACAAAAACAATTTTTTGTTTGTTACTTTATACACAGAATAATTTCTCTCCTTGTTTATCACTTCTGTTATCAAACCATTATTAGGAACAATAAATATATAAGAACTTGTTTTAACTAAAATTATCTCTCTTTTACTTCCTACTGTAGGGTCAACTACACAGACAAAAATACTTTTTTTAGGGAAATATTTATAAGATTTTGCAAGAACAATAGAGGCTTGTAAAACATTCTGTGGCCTAATATTATGACAAAGATCTATTATTTCTACGTCGGGATTTATAGTTTTTATAACACCTTTCATTTGTCCAACATAAAAATCATTATTAAAATCTGTCAATAAAACAATAAATTTTTTCATCGTATTTTATATATTATTCTATGTAATTGTGGAATTATATATATGATTGGTACATATTTTTTTGTTAACTTAAAAATTTTTGTTATATTAAAAAACAGAGTTTTACTCTTTTTTTTTAATGAAGAAGTTTCTGGTTGTAAGACTAAACTTTTAGGCTTTGTTTTGACCAAAAACTTTTGTAATCTTTTTAACGTATAATCATTATATAGTTTTCTTCCACATATTGTTATTTTTATAAAAAATTCTTTATTGTTTTTTTTACATAAATTTACAATTTTTTGTGTGTTTGTTATTACGTTTTTTCTGTTAATATCATCTTCTGGAATTTTTAAATTTATTGCACACACATCTATAAAGTTTATAACATCATGAAACTGTCTAACTAAAGAAGCATTTGTTTCAAGATAAATTTTAAAATTTTTATATTTAACAATTTCTTTTAAAAAATCTGGAAGTTGTTTTTGAAGAAGAGGTTCACCACCTGTTAAACTTATAAATTCAGGCTTATATTTTTTTAAATATTTTAAAATTTTATTAGCGAGATGTTGTGGTTCTATATTATTTTGTTTAGTAACACTTTTTGCATATTTTGTATCACAATAATAGCAATTAAGATTACATCCTCCAAACCTAATAAACAAAGTTGGTGAGCCGATATAAGGACCTTCTCCTTGATAAGAAAAAAAAATTTCTTTGACGTTCATCTTTTAGCTAAAGGATCTACAATACCAGCTTTTTTAAAACCTAATTCACGAAATTTACAAGAATCACAAATCCCACAAGGTTTCTTCCCACCTTTATAACAACTCCATGTGTTTTCTAAAGGAACTTTTAATTTCACTGCTAACTTAACAATTTCTTCTTTTGATAAATTTATTAGCGGTGCAACAATTTTAATTTTTTTTCCACTAACACCTTTTTTTGTACCAACATTTATCATTTTTTGGAAAGCATCAACAAAAACTTTTCTGCAGTCAGGATATCCAGAAAAATCAATTTGGTTTGCTCCATAAAAAATAAAATCTGCATTTATTACTTCGGCAAGCGATGTTGCAAAAGATAAAAATATGATATTTCTTGCAGGAACATAAGTTGATGGTATTATATTTTTTTGTTTTTTTATAGGCAGTTTTAATTTTTTGTCAAGTAAAGAACTTCCTTTCCATGGCAAAGAAAATTTTACAATAAAATATTTTAACCCCAAACTTTTAGCAATTTTTTTTGCGCAATTGATTTCTTTTTTATGTCTTTGTCCATAATCAAATATAAGACATACTGGATTATAACCTTTGTTTAGTACGTAATAAAGAGTAGTTGTTGAATCTAACCCTCCTGAAAGTAAAACAATACATTTTTTATTCTTCTTCATAACTTGCATATTGTATTGGTGTTTCCCACACAATAATTTTTATTTTTTCTATATTTTTATTCAAAATTTTTTCTTTTAATTTTTTGTATATATATTTTGCAATATTTTCAGCAGTAGGTTGCTCAGTTTTAAAATAAGGTAAATCGTTCAAAAATTTATGATCTAAAGAATTTAAAATTTTGTTCAAAATTTTTTTCAGTTTAACAAAATCTATTACCATTTGTTGTTTGTTCAATCTTGTAGTTGAAACAATAACTCCTACTTTCCAATTATGCCCATGAAATTTTTCACATTTGCCTTTATACAACTTTAGTTGATGTGCAGCAGAAAAATAACTTTCTACATATACTTCAAATTTTTCCATAACTTTTTATTCAATCTTAACTTTTTTAACATATTTTATTTCTCGTTCTAACAACAAAGATCCAATTTTTCTAAAACTTTCGGGATCGTCACTGACAAAAAATTTATATTTAGGTTTATTATTAATTGTTTTCCTTATCTTTTTCTGTTCAATAATTTTTTTAACTTCTTTTGCAGTCTCTAAAGATGAATCTACAATTGAAACATCTTTACCGACAACATCTTGAATTATAGTTTTTATTGCAGGATAATGTGTACAACCTAAAACTAAAACATCTATACCAAACTTTTTTAACGGTGTAAGATATTCAGCTGTAAGTTGCCTCAATATATTTTCATGGTTTATTGTTTGATAGAAATCACTATTTGTAGAACGTATTCTATCAACCCATCCTTCTTCTATCAAAGGAACAAACAGTGGTGTTGGTTGACAAAAAATTTCTGCTTTTTTACATATTTTTTTTATTGCTTTTACATACGAGTTACTTCTTATGGTAGCTTTTGTGCCAATAACCCCAATTTTATAATTTTTTGTAGCGTTTACTGCAGCCTTAGCACCTGGTGTTACAACATCAACTATCTCAAGATTTTTATATAATTTCTTTAATGTTGGAATAGCATAGGATGAAGATGTATTACAAGCTACTACTAAAAGTTTTATTTTATGTTGTAATAAGAACTTAGTATTTTGTATTGAATATCTTATAATAGTCTCTTTTGATTTATTTCCGTAAGGTACTCTTGCAGTATCGCCAAAATATACTATATCTTCATTGGGTAACAAATCAATAATTGTTTTAACAACGGTTAATCCACCAACACCTGAATCAAATATACCAATGGGTCTGTTATTCATTGTTTTCATAATATCTTTTAATTCCTGCAACAATACCGTTTGCAATCATGTTTTGAAATTCATATCGGTTTAATTTCAATTCTTCATTTGGGTTTGATATGAATCCACATTCTACTAAAACAGCAGGCATTTGTGCTCCACGTAATACATAAAATCCTGCTTGTTTAACTCCACGATAATTTTGTTGTGTTCTATTAGTTACTTCTTTACCTATTAAACTACATAATTTTGACGATTCGTTTATAAATTCGTTAACTATCATTGACCATAAAAGTTTTTGTAATTTTGTAAGTTCTTCAGTTTGTTTCTCAAACCTTACAACTTCGTTTTCAAGTTTTTCTGTAGCTACTGCATCGGCATCAGTTGCTTTTTCTGAAAGAAAATAGATTTCAAACCCGTAGCCGGTACCAGTTGGTTTTTCTGCAGCGTTACAGTGTATTGAGATAAAAAGATCAGCATTGTTTTTATTTGCAAACTCTGTCCTTTTAACTAAAGGAATAAAAACATCTTCTTCTCGTGTAAGTAAGACATTAAATCCTTCTTCTAAAAGTTTTTGTTTTACTAACAATGCTATTTTTAGGTTTATATCTTTTTCTTTTGTTCCGTATTTACCTACAGCACCTGGATCTTCTCCACCATGACCCGGATCTATAACTATTAACTTATTTGTTTTTTTGGTCAAGTTTTTATTTTCAACTCCTTCAGTTTTTTCTTTATTTTCAGACTTAGACACATCTAGTGTTTGAGTAGAAATAAAAATTTGTTGTTGAGGAACAAAAGTTTCTTGTTCAGGTTGCTGTATTTTTTTTAAATATAACAAAACTTTATTTTTGTTTTCTTCTTTTATTATATTAACTTTTTGTAGCTCTTCTGATAAAAAAATTTCTGATACAACATTTCCGTTTTGTTGATAAAGAACAATTTTTGAAATCAATCCTCCTTCAATTTTAAATTCTTTTGCTTGAGCTTTATTTGAAAAAAAAGTTAGAACTATTTTTTGTTCTTCAACGTCATAGTTATATTGAGTTCCATATGGATATTTAAACTCAATTTTTGCTTCGTTTTTTGTAACATAATAATTTATATTTATTGTATCTTTCCAGTTTACTAACAACAATCCTTCTTGTTGTCTATACTCTACATCAGCATTGACTATATTTACAAATTCAGGATTGTTTAGTATTGAGATAGGTACGAAAGTTCTGTTTCTTATATTAAAGACATTACTATTCAATAATATCCTTTTGTTAGACCATATAAAATAATTTTTGTCAAAGAAAAAGTATATTTTTTCACCTCTACAATTAAATCCTACATATTTACCTACAGGATAATACACTAATGTTGCATAAAATATCTTTGATAAATCTTTAAGTAATATATATTTTTCTTGTTCTCCTTTTATATAGTAAACAGGTAATTCTAAAACTTTTTCTGAATTTATAATAGTTTGAATAGTTGTATAAAGTGTTATTTCTTTTGTTGTAGAATGTAAAAAATTTAAAAATAGAATACTTAAAAACCAAAATATAACTTTTTTTAATTTTTTATTGGTAACCATATAGTAAACCTTGCACCTTTGTTTTCGCCTTCAGAATATACTGTTATTTTACCTTTATGATGCAAAATTATATCTTTTGTAATTGCTAACCCGACGCCTGCAAACTTAGTTTTATCTTTAGTTGTAAAAAATGGGTCAAAAAGAAAATCTAAGTTTTCTTTTTTAATTCCACAACCTGTATCTTGTACCTCAATACATACATATTCATTTTCATCTTTTGACAAATAAGTTTTTATTTGCAAAATTTTAGTATCAACATTTTCCATTGCCTGTATAGCATTATTTATTATATTAAGCAGTGCTTGTTGAACATGTGGTACAGAAACTTTTATTTTAGGTAAATTATCTGAAAAAAGGGTTATTACTCTTACATTTTGTGCTTTAAGTTCACTATCCGCTATAAACAATACATTATTAACAATCTCTGCAACATCAATTTCAGTATATTCGTATTCTTTCTGTCTAGAAAATTGTAATAACCGTGCTACACTTTCACGACATCTTAATGCTGCTTGCTCAATTTTTTCTACATAGTTTCTTAATGGTGAATCTGCAGGCAGTTTTTCATATAATATCTGTGCCATACCTAAAACACCTACCAATGGATTGTTAAGTTCGTGAGCAATACCTCCTGCAAGTTGACCTATGTTGGAAAGACGGTCCATTTGGATAATTTGTGACTGTAAATTTTTTAAATCTTTCACCATACGATTAAACACAGAAAAAACATTATCAAACTCATCTCCTGTATTATATTTTATCTCTTTGTATTCACCTTTTGCTAATAGTGATGTATGTTCTGCAATTGTTTTTAATGGTTGTATAAGGGAACGATAAATTTTTATGCCAAAATTTGCAGAAATAATTAATGCAAAAATTATAATTATTATAGATATCATTATGCTAATAAGGTTTATAAATAACATATATCTTTGTAATTTTTTCTCTTCTTTGTTCCATACCGATATATAATCTATCAATTGATTTGTTAAATTTTCATATACTGGAAAAAATTCTTGTATTGCCAAAGAAAATCTTTGTTCTTTATCAATTTGGTTAAAAACTTTTTCTACAACAGATAACAATTTTATATATTTTTGTTGTATAACATTTCTTTCTTCGATGTCAGATATCTTATCAATTAATTGTTTTATTTTTGTTGCTGCTAAAACAAAATTTTCTTTTTCTTTTTCGTCTGTTGTTAAAACATAAAAGTCAAAATGTAATCTTTGCGAAATTATTTGTTGAAGAATATTATTTAATAAACTAATTTTATCTCGAGATTCAACATATTTAACAAAATATTCTCGTTGAAGCAACATACTTGTTATTAAAACTACAGATAGCAGTATTAATAAAAATATAAAAAAAGAAAAGATAGTAATAATTTTGTCTCTTATTCTCATTTTTATATTAGGCGAGGAAAAAATATTTTTATGTTCTTGAAATAATTATTTCAATTCTACGATTTTTAGCTCTATTCTCTTCGGTATCATTGTTCACAATAGGTCTATATTCGCCATATCCAACAACAGCAAAACGTTCTGCTGGCAAGTTCTTTTCTTTTATGAAATAATTTAATACAGATATAGCACGAGCAATTGAAAGTTCCATATTATTAGCATATTCTTTTGTTTTTATTGGAACATTATCTGTATGTCCTTCAATAATAATCTTACATTCTTGTGGTAATGTAGATATTAGTTCTGCTAAATCATTAAGAATACTTTTTGCTTGTTGATCAAGTTCTGCACTACCTGAAGCAAACAATACCGCTCGTTCTGAAAACACAACTCTAATTTTTTTTGCTGTAATAGAAACCTGTGCTGCATCGGTTAACCCCTTTTTTTGCATATATTCTCGCAATTTGTTTGCAAACTCAGTTTCTTTTTCCTTTTTTTTCAACTCTATACTTGATTTAAAATCTAAGTTTGCAAGTTGTGCTTGAACACGGTTCATTAATCGTTCATAATCAATATCGTTTAAATAATAAGTATATGCATATAATAAAAAGAAAAATATCATAAGGAATGTCATTAAATTACCATATGGTGTCACCCAACTGTTTATGTCTATTTTATAATTATCCTCTTGTTGTTGAAGTTGTTTGTTAACTTTATTTTTTGCCATAAAAAATTTTTAAAAAATTTTTATTTAATAATTTTTATTTCGATCCTACGATTTTTAGCTCGATTTTCTTCAGTATCATTTGGTGCAACAGGCCTATATTCACCATATCCTACACAAGAGATACGTTTTTCATCTATTCCTTCGTAAGTTATAAAATAATCTCTTACTGCGAACGCTCTTGCAGCTGATAGTTCCCAGTTTGATTTATATTTTCCCCTATGAATTGGTAGATTGTCAGTGTGTCCTTCTATTACAATATCGTTATTTATTGATTTTAAACTTTGTGCCACTTCATGTAGTACGCTTTTCGCTGTGTCTTTAAGTTCTGCTTTACCTAAATCAAACAATACTGGTGATGGTAAGTTTATAACAATCTCTTCTTCTTTAACTTCTACAGTAGCAATTTTTTCTAACTTTTTTTTAAGTTCGTCTGTTTCTTGTTCAACAATTTGCTGTTGTGTCACTTCTACTTTCTTACCAAGATCAGATAATGCACGCATAAGTTGTTCTCTTTTTGATGCTGAAAGACGAGTAAATGCGAATAATATTAAAAAAAATAAAGAAAGGTTTGTTGTCATATCAGAATAAACAGTCCGCCAGACATTTAAACCTTGTTTAACTTCTTCACTTTCAATAATTTCTTCAGTTTCTTCGTATTCTTCTTCAACTTCTTCAATTTTTTCTTGTTGGTTTTTATTATTCATAACTTTTTTATTTCTTTTTTTGTCTCATTTTATGTGCTAAAAATGCCTGTAATCTTCTTGAAACAACGGATGGTATTTCGCCCGCTTGTATTGCTAAAATACCTTCAATAGCAACTTCTTTCAACAAAAGTTCTTCTTCAGTATAAGCGGCGAGTTTATTTGCTATTGGTAAAAAAATAAAGTTTGTGCCAAATATACCATAAAATGTTGTAATAACAGCAACTGCCATCGAAGAACCAATTGCCTCAGGATTGGTAAGATTTTTAAGTACACCTACTACTCCTATTAACGTACCTAATAAACCGAACACTGGCGCATAAGCACCCATACTACGAAATACTGCGTGAACTTGTTGATGTCTTCTTCGGATAAAAGTTATTTCTTTAATAAGATTTTCTCGCACTATTTCTGGTGGCAACCCATCAAGAACCATTTGTAATCCGTCAACTAAAAAATGATCCTTTATTTTAGAAAGTTCATCTTGTAAAGAATCAATACCACTACGTTTTGCTTGCTCAGCAAGTTCTACTATTAATTTTATATATTTTTCTGCTGTCCATCTTCTTTGAGGGAACAATGCTAACATCATTGCTGCTGGTACACGCTTCAAAATTCTAAAAGGATAAGTCAAAAATGTAGATGCTAGCGTTCCTCCTAATACAAGCACTAAAGATGGAAAATTGTATATCATATTAAGCAATCCACCTGCTTGTAAAGTATAGTATACTGCTCCTATACCTAAGGCTAAACCTACAATTGTCATTAGATCCATATTTCTTACTCCTTTCTACTTGATCCTTCTAAATTTTTAATCTTGATCTATAAACTATTAATTCATACTTTTTTACCTGATTTTTTTTCTTCAACAACTTCAGGTTCAATAGTCATACTTTTTTGTTTTTCAACTTGTTCTTTAACAAATTTACTTCTATCAATACTTATCTCTCCAGAATTAAGTAAATCGCGGACAACAGAGACCAACTTTTTTTGTTCATCTTTAATCACTTTTTCACCTATCTCACCTAAAAGATCCATTTGTTCTGCTAGCATTGCACGACCACCTTCTGTTAAACAATCCATAACTTTATTTTTAATCTCTTCAGAAGCACCTTTCAACATTATTGCTAGCGAGATACCGCGACGTTGTGCTTCGCGCAAAATTTTTTGTAACGTTGTTTTATCAAGGAATAGTATATCTTCGAACAAGAAAATTTTTTGCCTTAATTTTTCAGCTAACACTGGATCTTGTAGGGACAATGTATGTAAAATGTCCTGTTGCACTTCTTTATCGGCTCTGTCTAACAATGACAAAAAATAATCTTCTCCACCAATACAGTAATCAATCTTTGATTTTATCTTTTCTTCAATCTCTTTGACTTCTTGTGGATCTGGCATCT
>Ga0105158_1000832_pt1 | contig 12587 bp, 5 predicted proteins | sample LHCtaG_FD_81567 | JGI IMG/M metagenome (GOLD analysis project Ga0105158, IMG submission 81567) | Hot spring microbial communities from Little Hot Creek, USA to study Microbial Dark Matter (Phase II) - LHC4sed_matched | ecosystem: Environmental > Aquatic > Thermal springs > Hot (42-90C) > Sediment... | reverse complement strand
TCCCCTGCCCCCTGGTGGACCCTTACCGGGAGGGCGGGCTGCTCGTCAAGCTGGTGAAGCACGAAGGGAAGTACATGGTGACCGCGGGCGTAGCGGAGCACGGAGGCCTTGTGGAGGAGTACTACGTTGCCGAAATAGAAGCATTATAGGGTGAGCGGAGCGCGCACCTAGCGCGCGCTTAAGGCTCCTCGCGCGCGAATGCCAGAACGAACCCCCATGCCATGTGAGTTGTTACCATCACTAGCATTCCACCAAGCAACTGAGAGATCATTATTCCCCTTAAAGAGTTAACTAGCGGATCTCACGCGCATTGTACAGGGGAGCCTTCGATAGTTACTCATCAGCCTTAAGGCAAATATATAAAAAAAGGAAAAGAAATGGTTGCTTTATATCTTCGGTAGCGCTTTAGTGAAGAAGGCTAGCCACTGTATGAGTACGTACGTGAACCCGTAGCCGCACGTGAAGCCTATTATGGCCGGTACCGCCTGCTCTTCCCATATTTTCGTGCCTCCAGCCTTTAGTATCAGCCACTTGATTACCAGCGCAACTAGCATGTTGGGGAACCCGTACCACGTTGGTGAGAATAGCGCGAAGGCCATTCCCGCAGGGTTGATCATGAGCCCTGGGAACCTCATGCGCAGGTAATAGAGCAGCAGTGTTATAGCCGCTCCTCCGACGCTGTGGCTGAGGAAGATGTCTAGCGGGTATGGACCTGGGCTGGCGACGTACCACGTGGAGATGCCGCCTATCGACAAGGACAGGTTTTGAGCACCGTACCTGTGTGCGAGCCATATTGTGCCAGGTATTGCGACGATGCCGCTTAAGACAGCCACTATTATCATGGTTAAGAGGATGTCTCTGGCCTGCGTCCTAGCCATATCGCCAATCTTAAATCCTCCGCAGAGGAGCCTGCCATTATAGGATATATACCTGATGTTTAAGCAAGAGCTCATGCCTATAGTCCTAGCAGCGACCGGAGAGGGGTTAGGAATTCCTGGACCCCATAGCCCAAGACCTAGGCCGGTGTAGTAGCTGAAGGGCACGGTGAAGTGCATCGGGTCATTGAGGTAGGGGTAGTAGCCCATAGTGTATATGTTACCCATCTCCATTATAAGGTAGAAGAGCAGTAGAGGCAACACAATTACTAGCGGCGCCCCCGCTATGGTGAATAGTAAGATGAATAGTATGGTGAGCGCTATGAAAGTCGTAGCTACGAACCTGTACGAGACACCCTGCTCCTCGATGGTCTTCCCAGATATGGACGAGAAAATGGTCTTAATGTGAGGCCACGCTACATAGAGCGTGTAAAGACCTATTCCCAGTATTATACCGGTATTGGTCGCGTATATAGCACGGATAGGACCTACGCTCTGCCCGTAGTTCCACGGGTTGTTCTCCACGCCGGGAGTGTAGGGCAGTATTCCCGTAGCCACTCCTATCCATGGGTAGATTACATTCATTATAAACCAGGCGACAACTCCCGATAAGAGGAAGTCTAGCGGCAGTAGGAGGAACACGGCTACCCTAGGTATTATGATGTACCCAACAAAAGAGGCTCCGGGGAGGATGTTTCTAGTGAAGGCGTTCAAGTTCACTGTATGGGTTGACCACTCGGTCGAGGGCGGTATGAATGGTAAAAAGTACACCAACAGGTCGGGCAGCGTGCCGATGAACCCTAGGATGAAGGCCGCCCAGAACATCTTCGCTAACCGGCTCTTAAAGTAGAAGAGGTTGTGGGGAGAGCCTTGGGGCTCTGTGCTCCACACTATCGGGTAAGCTGTAGGCAGCACCATCGCGAAGGGTAGCTTCTCCACCTCTATCATCTGCTTCCTAAGCATGAACGCTAACATGTAGCTCCATACGCTCCACGTTATGAAGTACAACGTCCAGAACGTTATGGACAGTATCCACGCTCCCCAGTCTATGTACTGGCCTGGCTTAAGGCCTTTCCACGCTAGCTCGACCACCTCGGGTGGCGGTGCCCAGAATGGCGGGTACTTGTCTAGCCAAAACGTCCTAGCTGGAGCCACAGAGAGAGCCTGTACAGCACTCATAATGTTGAAGTAAGTCGAGACTATGTTTATGCCGAACTTCAGTTCGCCGTACATAGTGTACGAGTAGCCGCCTAGCGCGAAGAAAGCCGTGAGGAGAACAGCGAGCTCGCTGCGCGATAACTTAAGCTTGGGGTTTAGCCTTCCCAGGAGCTCGTTTATCAGTATAATGTACATTACGCTTGGAGGAAGCATCCCGGCGTGAACCCACCAAGCGGTTAGACCGCTTAGCAGCATGTTGAAGATGAAAGTCACTGGAACCATTACGACAATTATAGCCAAAACCCTGAGCGTTAGACCTCTTCTATACTCTAGAGGTTCTTGCACGAATATATTTGGAATAAAACACATATATATAATTTACGCTAGCGCGCGCCGCGCTAATAGGGCCACGCCCAGACAGCCTTAGCGAGTAGCGCCCCTACTATCGATACGCCTATAGCAGTGCCCTCTCCCGCTGCAAAGCCCGATATCAGAACAGTTCGATACTCGCGCCACCACTCCCTACCGGTCACTCTAGGCAGGACTACGTTCCCTATTATCGAGCCTATGAGAACCGCTATGGCTGTCGGCGGGATTTGCATGCTCCCCAAGACTACTCCGCTCGGGGAGAACGGGATTCTCAGGAAATTGTTCGCCACCATCCCCACGCCTAGGATTAGCGCCATCATGCCAGCAGAAGACGCCATGACCTCTGCCCTTATATCCAATTGTCTCGTCACCCACATGCCCATCGTGACGAGGTTTATCGGCCACTGCACTGCAGCGTGGGGATAGGCCGCGGAGGGTATGGGCGCTGCTGACCAGAAGAAGCTGGCCCACAAAGTGCCGAATACCCTGTAAGCGACCCAGGTCAGCAGGAAGGCTTTGAGGAAGTCCCCAGGTCTAGTCCCAGTTAGGTATGCAACCTTTATCATCTGCGTCCACCCCGAGCTGAGACCGCCTCCTATAACGGGGGAGAGCAGCCACGCGTTAACGCCCCTGTAGCCTGTGAGGTAGACGGCTGGATACCACACGTCGAGCATCGCCATCCCGTAACCCGTCTCGCCGATGAGCCTAGCGCCAACGATCGCGCTCAGGAAGCTCAAGCCCACGGATAGCAATAAAGGTATCACTATCGGGAAATCTGGGACGAGCGCATGGAAGAGCAAGACAGAACCTATGGTTCCTAAGAAGTACATCGCTATAATCACCGTGAACCTTTGGTACCCTGCACTGCTAAGGCGGTCAGAAAGGTACAGCATCGAAGTGATAGCGCGTTTGAGCGAGCCTAATCGGGTTGCTATCGTGAAAATGGCTAGGACGAGAGAGAACATTAAGCTCGGTACTAACCAGACGTGCATGTAGGATCTCTGATAGAGGAGGGATAACCCCATCCCGGGAACGTACTCTTCGCTCCACCTCGGGAATAATTGTGGGAACTTCGTCAGGAGCAGGGAATTTACGATTATCCAGCACGTGATGGAGGAGATTGCCATGTAGGTCGCGTGAGTCAGGGGGATTAGCATCCCCCCCATGTACGCGAGCGGCTCGGTCGTTACGCCTACGATGGCGCCAGGTAGGTACTGCTCAGTCACCACGGTTAAATCTAGCCATGGCAGCGGCACTAGCTGTATGCCGAGGGTTATGTAGGGTACGTGAACGAGGAAGCCGAATAGCATGCCGATTATCGTGCTCTGGGAAAATATGCCTAGCCTGCGGGGATCCCTCTCGGATAGCGTGTTTATCATCTCGGCTTCTATAGCGGCGAGAGGGAAGGGGAGGTTCTCTATCTCGATGTACAGTATGCTGCTGATCATCAGCAATGAGAACTCGGTAAGAATGGTGAAAGCTCCATGAATCACCGTGAGGAGTATGGGTATCGCCCAATCCCAGTGAAGTAGCGTCCTGAGAACATAGACTTCGGAGGTGCTAGGGGGGGCCCACCACGGGGGTATCAGGTAGTTCACCGGCGTGCCATCTAACCTGAACGCGTATGAGAGAGGGGATGTCACCACGAACCCCCTGAATATCAATTCTACCATGAAAGTCGTGGTCCCCGCTATCCCGCACATCTCGACTATTATGAAGAGTTCTTGCCGCCTGAGGGGGGATCCAAGTAGCAGGGCCAGCTCGCTAAAGAGTATAGCGGTAACATAGACTGCTATCGCGCTTATAGTAACGCCTGATACCAGCTGTAAGTATATGGAGATAGGCAAGAAGAACAGGGACGCGAAGAATATAGCCAAGATCGCCCTCCCCGTCAACCCTCGCTCGAACATCACCTGTTGCGCTTCGCCCAAGCTATCGTCCATAGCTCCTACGTCCATACCGCATCACCCCTCATAATTACCGGTAAATTATTAAGTTAACTCCAGAAAAAATTATAAGAAGTAGCTGAGAACAGCTAGACCGAGATGAAGATCGACGTTAAGTTCGGTCGCATGATAGAGCTGACCGCGATTTTAGTACTACTTTTGACCTCCTTAGTAAGCGCTACATCTGTTAACGTAAAGCAGGTAGATAGACGCGAAGACAGCTTAATGGATCTGGTATCCCACATTGACGATCGTAGAGAGGAGCTACTCGAGATCGTCAAGGAGGTGTCCAGTTTCGGATCTAGGATGACTGGCTACCTTGGGTATGAGCTGACTTTCAACTACATGTATGAGACCTTCAAGAGCTTAAGGATGGAAACGCTAGTGCACGAGTACGAGGTTCTAGTGCCCATGGAGGAGGAGTGTATCATACAACTATCTGCGGGCGATGGTGCTACCCTAACTTTTAAGTGTTCACCTATGTATCCGAACCTCATCCAGCTATGCAATACTCCGAGAGAGGGCATCGAGGGGGAAGCGGTTTACTTGGGCGATCTGAGCGACATTAACCGGGATATCAGTGGTAAGGTGGTTTTCGCGGATTTCAATAGCGGGGACAGGTGGATCGATCTAATAAGATTGGGGGCTAAGGCCGTGATCTTCACTGAACCTCGCAACACTAATAGGGTGGAGAGCTTTAAGAAGTTTCTCCAAAGCCCTCTCTACTTCCCTCGAGTGTTCATAAGTGGTGAAGATTGGAATGTCATCAAAAAGATTCTTGAAAAGCATGAGAGGGTTAGCGTGAGGTTAATCTCTAGGATGGAGTGGAGGTGGGTGAAAGCTAAGAATTTAATAGGGATTATTAACGGCACCGAGAAGCCTGAAGAAATCGTAGTAGTTGCAACGCACTTCGACTCGTGGTCAGTAGTGCCTAGCCGTGCCTCATCCTCTGACGAGGCGATTAACGTGGCCGCTCTGATGAAGCTGGCCGAGCATTTCAGCAAGAACCCTCCTAGGAGAAGCGTATGGCTTGTCGCTCTTTCAGGTCACTGGCAAGGGCTTGCGGGAATCAGGGAGTTTGTAGACAAGTACTTCTTCTCCGAGGACGTGAATGAAAAGGGGTCTAAAATCTGGCTATTGGTGAACTTGGATCTCTCCTCGGGCTTTAAAAGAGTATCAATAGTGCACGCTTCACACTTCTACGGGTTCCTACCGCCCGTACTGCCATGGGAAGGGTGGCTCAACTCTAAAGTATTCGATTACGTACGCAGGTTAGACAAGTTGCTCGGCTCCTCATACACGGACTTAATAGACTGGGGTGTCCGGAATCAGGGATGGTGGGCTGGGATCCCGTCCCCATACATTATAGGCTCAGAGCCAGCTGCTATAACTGGGCTGGCGGCATTTACGATTAGAACCTCTGAGGATCTCAGAATGTATTGGGGAACACCGCTCAGCGACTTGGAACACGTGAATCTAGACAACGCGGTTGAGCAGCTGAAGATAGTCTTCACCATTATCAGAGGATTCGCTGATGACCCTGACCTAGGTTTAGACTGGGAGGCGATAGCCCCAAGCAGGTTTAGGATAGGAGGTGGAGGAACAGCCGTAGGTGTCGTTCGGGGGAGCGGATTCGCCACTCTTAGGGGCGTCGTGCTGGAGTATAACGTGACTAAAGGGTGGTTCCAGCCTGTGCCGCACGCGTTAGTAGTCATAAGACCCGCTATTTGGGGACGCGCCATTACCTACCCCTTCTCAATGATAGTGACTAAGACCGACGAGATGGGGAATTTTGAGGTAAAAGGGTTAATGCCATCGGTCATAAGCCAAACCCGTACCTCATATATGGTAACGGCTTGGAAGCTTGACTCCGAGAACGTTCACATAGTCTACGCACCTGACAACGGAATTTATGGGAAGTGGGTTAACAAGCCGGTACAGATCGCGGCCGCGTACGTAAACTGCTCCGTGGCTGTCTTTGAGTGCGGAACCATAGGGATACTGGACGTCTATAGTCCGATAACGCTGACCTCCACAGAGATACCCGACACTAGATCCGCCCTCGAGGTCGTAACCTGGCAGCCAGTCTCAATAGTCCCTTACAATATAAAGACAGGGGCTGAATGCTTCCAGTATGGCGTCTACTACCAGGGCTACGAGCCCGTCGCCCTAGTGTTCGTAAGTCCCTATGAGCCGGTAATGGTTAAGGTGATGTACGGAGCGCCTGTCAGAGCTACAGCCTTTATAATAAACGCTAGTCCGCAGTACCCTGAGGGCTACGGGTACACTCTAAGGGATCGACCGCTGCTATACATCTCCCTCATCAATCAGTCGGCTAGGGACATGTATCTGGTATCTAGCACGCGCTACTCGAGAGCTAGCGGCTTCCTGCTACGGCATCTGTCGCTCGAGAAATACTTAGCGCTAGCTTCAGAGCACCTGTCGAGAGCGGAGGAGCATGCCAAGGAGAATGACTATGACGATGCTCATATGGAGTACGCGATAGCCTGGATCTTGACCGTCAGGGCCTACGATTACATCCAAAAGCTTATTTCCGAGTCAGCCGTTACAACCCTCATCGTAGGGACGCTCATAATAGCGGCAGCGCTATTCCTGGAGCGCCTTTTGTTTATCAGCGGAGGTATGGGAAGGCTCTTCCGCACGCTATTCATGGTGGTGGCCATGTTCACGCTATTTTTCGTGGCATTCCCTGGATACAAGCTGATATTCAGCCCGTCCATGCTGATACTAGCTGTACCGCTATCCTACATGCTGATTACTATAGTGTTCCTCTTCATAAACAAGGCTCTGGAGGGGGTCAAAAGGAAGCGTACTGAGCTCTTCGGAAAGCACGAGATGGAGCACGGACATACGTCGTTCCTGCTGCACGGAGTCACTATATCGCTGAGGTACATGAAGAGGAGGAGGATACGCTCAGCTCTCGCTATGACCACTATCATAGCCACCGCCTTTGCTATGGTGAGCTTAGCGTCAATCTCCTCCTACACCGTAGCTCAGCGAGTACTGATTGGAAGTACTGATAGCTTCTACGAGGGCTACCTAGTGAAGATGTACATTTTCGGTCAGAGCTTCGAGCCCCTCGATAGGTTCACTATCAAGGTGATGAAGCACGCCTTCAGAGGCTTCGAGGTGAACCCTAGAGTGTGGGTATACCCTCAGGTGCGGATACCTCAGATGGAACTGGTTTCAAGCCTGCAGTATGGTGAGAAGAGCGTAAAGATTCCTGCCATGCTAGGTCTCTCATCGCAGGAGATGAAGACTATCTTCGGGGACGCCCTCGTGGATGGACGTTTACCACTGCCTGAGGAGGTGAACTCTCCGGTGTGCATGGTCTCAAAGACCTTAAAGGAGGAGCTGGGGTTGAGCGCTGGAGATAGGGTAGTCTGGTGCGGCGTAGAATTCCTCGTTATCGGCGTCTACGATGAGAACCTCGTAGGGTTACACATAGGAAAACTAATAGACCTTGATGGGTACACGCTACTCCCGTATGACCCGCTGACAGTACCAGCGGTCACTAGAACAACTATTGAAGAGACTGTACAGTATGGGATACTGCCCTTGCCGAACACAGTAGTAGTGCCGTACGAGTACGCGCTAAATCTCGGCGGATACGTAATGTCGATAAGCGTTCCCACAGGAACCTCAAATATCTTTGACTTGTTGGAAATCTTAGCGCTACTCGACTTAAAGACCTATATGAGGTTTAACGGAACCTCCTATGCGAACTCCTTAGTGACCTCGTACTCGCTCCTAGGCTTTGAGCAGATATTAGTTCTTACGCTCATAGCCTCATTTAACGTACTACTGACGATGTTAGGAGCGGTGCAGGAGCGGCGGATGGAAGTCCACATTCATTCAGTGCTCGGCTTAAGCCCTAGAGAGGCTGCGCTGTTATTCCTGCTGGAGATGGTGGTGCACGCGGTAGTAGGTATCACCATAGGCTACCTTATCGGGATAGGAGCTAACTACCTAATGCTCAAGTACGAGATTCTGCCCAGCACGTTCATATTCAACTATTCTTCTTCTTCGCTGCTCCTCGTCATCGCAGCGATATTGGTGGCGACTCTCCTAGCAGTAGTCTACCCGATGAGGCTGGCCTCGAGGATTGTGACCCCCTCTTTCGAGCGTAAGTGGAGACTGGCCGCAAGACCCGCTAGGGAGGACACAATCGAGATAAGAATGCCATTCATCCTACCTAGGCACGAGGTGTTAGCGCTGTTTAAGTACCTCCGCGAGTACTACTCAAGCGTTAGCGAGGAGGAGTTGAGGAGCTTCAGGTTTATAGAAGACGTTAAGATAGACACCGCGGAGCCGCCTAAGCTCTACTCGAAGGTGGCCCTTGCCCCCTACGAGGCTAACATAACTCAGGCCTTCTGGCTTGTCGCGCAGCCCGTGGAGAGGAACAAATACGCACTATCCCTGGTCATTAAGAAGCTTACTGGCTTGAGAGCACGATCAGCGTGGCTATCCTCGAACTATCACTTTATAAATTCCATACGCAAGCAAGTGCTATTATGGAGGGGGTTAAGCGATGAAGAGAAGAGAAAATATTACTAACGGCTGCATTGCCTGAGTTATTTTTACCGGTATTTACCGTACTTCCTCCCAGCTCTGATGAACGCTAGTAGGTTCTCCATCGGTACGTCTACAATAGTGCCGCTAGTAGGCTGGAGTATATAGCCGCCGCCGGGCGCGCCTTGGCGGATGCACTCCTTCACGCTCATCTCGATGTCGCGGGGGGTTCCCCTTACCATTAAGGTGCTGTCAACGTTCCCAGCTAGGCACACGCTGTCCCCGATAACCCGTTTAGCGATCTCCAGCGTGCAGTCGCCCCGAGGGGGAGGCTCTATAGGGTCAAGGACGTCAACGTTAATCGCCCTTATCTTCTCTAAGACTTGCCTTATCTTGCCGTGGCAGTGCATGTAGTATATACCGCCGTACTCGTGGATGACCTTAGAAACCCTAGAATCGTACTTGACCACTAGGTCAAAGTACTTAGGGTTGAAGAACGTGGGGCACAGGTGCTCAGGCCCGCTGAGCCATAGCCTAGACGCCCCCCTCTTGAGCACATCGACTAGGAGGTCACAGAGTCTCTCCCAAGCGATTTCTAGGAGTTGCTCTATCATTTTCCTATTTCTCACCACGTGAAGTATGAACTGCTTTGGCGAAAAGAGCCCGTACACGTACCCTATCGGGTCGTTCAGCGAGAGGAACGCTAGACCCCTCTTACCAATCTTCTCATCATAGTAGAAGTAGTTAGCGAGATCGGCTTTTACCGGCTCATACGGGATTGAGAGCCATACCTCGAGATCCTTCTCGCTCTTTATGAAGGGTTCTTTCACCCACGTGATACCTCTTTCAGTCACCGTCACCTGCCTCAGTTCGCCATCTGGGGCTTTAACCCTCACTTCGGTGGTCACCCTGCCTTCCGAATCCCTATACCGCCTCCTGTATACCCTTACCTTGGGGGTGGAGGTCAGGAATATCCCGTCGGTCTTCAGGGGGACTCTGACTATGGCATCGGTCTTCTCTACGAAGAACCAGAACGTGGATTCATCCAACCAGTTCAGCCAGTATAAACCCATAAAAAGAGAAACGGGAACTCTATCGGGCTCCTCTAAGCTGATAGCCTTAAGTATCCTCTCCCGGCTATTCATCTATACACTCTCACTTCGTAGACTCTAGCGCTCGGATCGCCGTTGGTGGCTTGCACCTCAATGCAGAGCCTGCGGGCGGTTACCGGCTCGAACTTGTGGATCCTCCTGCGCCTGTAGTTGCCATGGACTCGGACGAGCGTCCTGGGCTCGGGGTCCAGCACTTTTATCTCGTAGTCCCTTATGCACTCGGGGAACACGTACAGCGGCGGTATCCTAGTGGTTTCCAGGTTGAGGTTGGTGTCGAACGTGAGGTAGACTGTGGAGATCGTCACCTCTTCGCCGAAGTCCAGTATGAGCGATTGGGGCATCCCCTCCTCAGGGTCGGAGATCCAGATGTTCGTCCACTTGTAAGGTCTGGCGTAGCCGTTAACCGCGTTGTCGGGCGTGAAGGGGTAGGAGGAGGGCGTTAACCTGAGCGCGTAAGCGGTGTGCGAGTGCCGCCACCTCCTCCAGTAGGTCTTCTTCCAGCCGGCCACGACGCCCGGTTGCGGCTTGGCTCGCGCCCAGCATACGCCGGGCGTGGCGGGGACGTTGACCCTGTACAGCTTCCGCGGTTCAACGTCCGCGTTCACCTCGAAGCGCACCCACCCGCTGTAGAGCGGGGGTACCGTGGCCGAGCATTTAATGGGGTCTCTCGGGGGCTTTTCGTTTAAGCTCCATATCGACGAGACCGGGAGGAACTCTACGGTGAGCTCCAACTCCCTGTCAACGTACGAGTGCAACCACAAGTACAAGTCCTCCACCCTGCCCTCAGACACCGGAAACGCGAGGCACCTGTCAACGTTGAGGGTGTCCTCCTCCCCCGTAGGCTCTAACGTCAGCTTAGCGTGAGAGGTAGCCGTCACTTTGGCTCTCCTCGCCAAGTCCTCCGGGTCCTGGTTAGGCACGTCGGGGATGAAGCAGTCGTCTCTGACTAGCGTCTGCTGAAGCTCGTGGATGTACTTGCTGCACAGCTCCCTAGGGGTAACTCCGTACTTCACGCAAAGCGCCGCCGCCGTACCCACAGCTTGGCCCAGTACCGCGCAAGTCATCATGACGCGGGTCGAGCCTAACGCTACGTGCGTGACCGAGATGTTGCGCCCGGCCATCAGCAGGTTGCTTATGTTCTTCGAGTAAAGGCACCTAAAGGGTATGCTGTAAACTTCTACTACGAGCTCGTCGGAGAGGTCGATGTTCCCCGCTAAGTGCTCGGGAGGCTTGTCCTTAGCTAGTATGCCTCCCATCGTGTGAACGTCGATGAACCACCCTCCGTACGCCACCCTATCCTCAAATAGCTTCTGGCTCTTTATGTCGTGCTCCGTCAGTATGTAGTCGCCCATTAGGCGCCTGCTCTCCCTCTTACCCGGTACGAACCCTATCCACTCTAGAACCTGGCTCTCGGCTCCGTGCTCCCCCCTGTTCTTTATGTGATCCCAGACGCCCAGCAGGTGGCGCAGGAGCTCGTCTCTTATCTCGCTATTCTGGCGTATGGTGTCGTACGGAGCACCCACTTCTATCCACCAGTAGCCGGCGAACACCTTGCTGCCGTCCGGCAGCGTTGTGGGCTCGTGCGGCCTCATGTACAGGGAGCTCTCGTCCGGGTACCTCTCGGCCCAGGGCGGCGGCTCGAAGGGTACCGGCCTCCCCGCGTTCGCGCCCTTAAACATCAGGGTGCTGCCCTGGGTTAGCTCGTCGGGGGTTTCGGGCGCTATTATCGGGGTCTCGTTGAACTCGCTCCTAGCCTCCCTACCCTTCCTGTACTCGGCACCGGCCAGCGCGCCGATCGTCCCGTCGCCGGTACAGTCTACGAAGTACTGGGCGCGCAGCTTGTACACGAGCTCGCTGCCTATCTGAAGGCACTTTACAGCCGCTATCCGATCGGGCAAGGCCATCTCCACGTCGAACGCCACAGTGTCCAAGTACAGGTCTAGGTTCCTCTCAACTCTGGCAAACTCGTAAAGCACTAGGTCCCAGAGCGAGGTTATGAGGCCGTTTCTTATAGGTAGGTGCGACCTCTTCACGTACTCTGTGATGATTTCCTCTATTACCCCTGTCTCCCTAGCCCACGAGTTGAACGTGCACGCGCCCGTTGGGTTGACCCTTATCAGGCTGCTGGAGTTCCCCCCAAATACTGGCCGCGCCTCGACTAACGCAGTCTTGCATCCGTGCCTCGCTGCTGCTATGGCGGCGCATAAGCCGGCTAGACCACCCCCCACGACAACGACATCATACTCTTTCTCAACAAGTTGTAGGGGCATAGCGTTTCAATGATTAGCTTGACCTTAAAAAGGTTTACTGCTATAATACTTTTAGCGCGCGCTACAACCGATCGCGCGCGCGCGCGAGCGCTCTTCGAAGGGAAGGGCATCGATTACAGCTGGAAAAGCGCGTGGGAAAGAAGACACGGAGAGTACGCTGAGATCTACAAGTTGCTGGGCAGCGCGAACTTCCACGAGACGTGTAGGGCAATAGGCGAGCAGTGGAAGAGTTTTCTAGAGCTTTTGAAAGCGAAGAGGAAGGGTAAACTGAAGCCGTGGCAGCAGGTTCGCCCACCAGGCTACAGGAAGCGGGATGGGCAGCGC
>Ga0105158_1000828_pt1 | contig 12631 bp, 10 predicted proteins | sample LHCtaG_FD_81567 | JGI IMG/M metagenome (GOLD analysis project Ga0105158, IMG submission 81567) | Hot spring microbial communities from Little Hot Creek, USA to study Microbial Dark Matter (Phase II) - LHC4sed_matched | ecosystem: Environmental > Aquatic > Thermal springs > Hot (42-90C) >... | reverse complement strand
CTGGGATCATCGTTAGAAGCGGGAGCCCAAGTACATGGAGCAAGATGGGTATTCTAAATTCTCCTCCCCCAACTCCTATCAAGCCAGCAACCCATCCAAGTATAAAGCCTGAGAGGAATGCAACTAATATCTTCAAAAACGTTAAGTGGTTCTCTCTGTTAAGAGGCTTGAGGATCAAGCAAGCTCTTTAACGAAGAGAAATATTTTATAAGCTTTCTAAGAGCTTAATCTGCCTAAAACATATTTAAGCAAAAACTATCGTTGTTTTAAAATTCTGAGATCCTGGGCCGAACTCTAGCAGATTATATCCATTTACTTCGAGAGCTTCCTAGGCTAAAATGTTCCTAATTGGATTAATCCTTAAGGCAGACCGTGAATTTCGAAGCTAATGTTTAAAAAGGAGATTCGACTAAAAATGTTTAAATGCGCATACGCTTGCCAAGCATGGTTGAAGTCCAATTCCCCTTCATTCTAATCAAAACGAAACTTGGGCTCTCGTTAATGGATAAAGTAGGAAGAATGAGGTTTTCCAAGAAAATCGGTTTAATTTCAATGATAATAATGCCCCTTATGGGTGCCGTAATGATCTATTTCCTGATCGAGGGGATAAATAACATGCTGAATTATCCTAGTGTCAGCAGGGCGGTTAGGGAACTGGGGCCTCGAATAAACATATCTCTGCCTGGGATAAACCCATATCTTCCCCTTGTTTACGGCTGGATAGCGCTCCTATTAGGGATGGTTATACACGAATTTTCCCACGGGGCCCAGGCGAAGGCTCATGGCATAAACGTTAAGTCCACAGGAGTAATTTTCTTCCTAATTCTCCCCATAGGAGCTTTTGCAGAAGTGGATGAGAAACAACTTGAAGAGGCTGAATTGAGGAAAGCAAGCATGGTTCTTTCAGCAGGGCCCGTATCAAACATTATTGCTGCCTTTGCTATGCTGGTAGTCTTTGTTCTTTTAATCTCCTCGCTTAAGCCGGTTGCCGACGGTGTGCTCGTATTGGGATTAGCTCCTGACGGAACTGCTTATCAAGCCGGTATGAGGCATGGGGATATAATAATTGGGGTTAATGAGGAATCGACGCCCAACTGGAATAGCTTCGTTAAAGCTATTGGAAAAGCGTTGAAAGAGGATGAAAACATAACTTTCAAGGTTTTTCGAAACGGTTTTTCGAACTACACCTTTGTTTTGAGTAAGAACCTTAGCGCCCTAGGGATAATGAGCATCGTTCCCCTTAAAGACGTTCTTGAAAACTACTCTTCGGTATTGACGCGTTCTCCCATAGAGGCCATAACCATATACTTGATGATACCTACAATTCCATTTCCATGGGTTTATGAAAGAATACCGTTCTCTGAACCTCTTCAAAACTACTACACATCCATCGTTTTCGGAAAGAATTATCATTACTTAGTCAACCTGTTCTTCTGGATTTGGTTCATAAACTTCAATCTGGGAGTTTTTAACGCCCTGCCATTATACCCCTTGGACGGCGGGATAGCGTTCAAACTCTTCTGCAGGAAGAAGTTGAGCAATAGTATAAGTATTAAAACGATAAATAGAATAGTCTATGCTGTAAACATCATCTTATTTATCCTAGTCATAAGCATCATCATAATACCGTATATAATCCAGTAATGGTTAAGTGCTTCTCTCAGGTCTTCTGGGGAAAATCATTAAAACCAGGATGCTTATAATGATGTGTGAATTCAAGGATTAAGAGTTTGAAAAAGGTCAAGATTTATTCTGAAGAGCTTAACTTAGATTTGAGAAAGCCTGAGGACAGGTTTAAATGGTTCTTGGCATCGATCCTGTTTGCAAAAAGGATATCTGCAGAAATAGCGAAGAAAACCTTCAGAAGGTTTGAGGAAGAGGGGCTTGTCGCTCCTCAGGCGATTCTTAAAGCCGGTTGGGACAAGCTGGTCCAAGTCCTTGACTCTGGAGGATATGTCAGGTACGATTTTTCCACGGCTTCAAACCTGATAAATATCTCGAAGAATTTGTTAGAAAAGTTTGGAAGCCTTGAAGAAATTCATGAGAAAGCAGAATCCCCCAAAAATCTGGAAGAACTATTGCTTCAATTCAAAGGAATCGGCCCAGTTTGCGTCAACATTTTCCTTAGAGAGTTGAGAGGTATTTGGAGGAAGGCTAATCCTAAGCCTTCCAAGCTGGCTTTTGAAGTCGCCGAAAAACTGGGTGTTAAAAAAGTGGAAGAAGTAGAGTCTCAACTCGTCAGGATAAACCTAGAGTATTGCAAAAAGGGAAGGTGTAATTTTTGCCCCGTGCATAAAATCTGTCGTAAGAAGATTTGTCGAATATGATTTTTCCATGTAATGTCTTCTTTGAAAAAAATGTTTGAAAAAAGATGGTTTATGCAGGCGGTGGAGGTGGAGGCGCTGGCCTCACTATTTCGGAAAGCTTCTGTTGGGTCAAGAATAGTAGTATTGCAGGAATAACGCCGCCGCATATGAGCCCGATTATGAGTTGAATGGGGTTTGAAGCAACTTGATAAGCGTCAGCATACCTTCCTTGGTCGATTGCGTCAACTATCTTAGGTTTCCAAACTGTGAAGGCTGTGAAGGCTCCAAAACCTCCTATGGCTAGGCAAATGACTCCAGTAATTAGCGTCCCCATTCCCCATCCCCAATACCATGCCCATGGCCATGAAAGAGCCCAGATTATTTGATAGAGTCCGTAAAGGGCAATCAATGCTCCAAGTATTAGAAGGGCGAGATAAGAGTAGTTTGCAAAGTTTTTAACTTCCGTTACCGAGGGTTGTGCCATTTTATTTCGGTTAAAATGGGTAAACGGATGATATATAAGCTTTTCAAAAGAGCAATTTTGTAAAGAATTCTCCATGTTTTTTGAAATCAGCACAACGAACCTTTTGGAAGCCTGTTAGTGTCCTCAGAATTTATAAAAACTTAATTCTATCTGCAAGTTATACACTACTAGTCTTGCAGCCCGTAAGCAGAAAACATGTAGATGATAGTTTTCTACTCCAAATAGAGGATTTATGGAAGAGCTACGGGAAGATAGTGGGGGTCGCTGGCTTGTCTATGAGGGTTTCTCCAGGGGAGATTCACGGCCTTATAGGTCCCAATGGTGCAGGAAAGACAACAACCGTGAAATGCGTAGTGGGCCTCCTTAAGCCTGATAAAGGGGACATAATAGTATTCGGGAAAAATGTTAGTAGAGATCATGAATATAAAAGGCTTATCGGATATCTTCCTGAAACACCCGCCCTGCCGGATTATCTTACTCCAAGAGAATTCTTAGGATACATCGCGAGAATTAGAGGGGTTGAGCCGGGTGAGGAGACGAGGCGAAAGGTCTCGGAGTACATAGGCTTATTCGAGTTGGGTGAGTATGAGAACAGGTTTATAATCGAGCTTTCTAAAGGCTTGAAGCAGAGGCTTGCGCTAGCAACAGTATTCATACACGAGCCTAAGCTTGTTATCATGGATGAACCATTCATAGGCCTTGATCCTGATGGTCAAAGGCTTGTGAAAAACCTTGTTAAAAAGATTGTTAATGATGGAGGGGCGACGCTTATTTGCACGCATATGCTTGACATGGCCGATAGGTTTTGTACTCATTCAACAATAATCAACAAGGGTAGGAGTATTGCATCTGGTTCAGTGAATGCGATTAAGACGATGGCGGGTTTAAACATGTCTAATACTTTAGAGGAAGCATTTTTTAAGATCGTAGGGGTGGAGGAGGCTTATGGAGTCCCTGCTTCTACAGATACTTAGGTTTAAGCTAATCCAGTATTACGGTCCGTTGAGAAAGGATTCTTCGATAAAGATTTCGATACTGGTTTTCGATTTCTTAATGATATTTTCAGCAGTTTTTGGGGGAGCACTGGTGAAGAGCCTCTACGGCCTTTCTGAAATGAATATGATGAATTTAACAGACATCGTTTCACTAATATTTTCCGGAGTCGTTGCGATGGGGATTTTTCTAGGCATGAGGGGGGGAGTTACTGCTCTTGAGCCAGAGATAGATTTCATACTTACTTCTCCGATAAAACCTTCAACATATCTTCTTTCAGACCTCTTATTCCAATTTATCTTTCTCAACGTGGCTGCCACGCCACCATTGGCGGCATTCACAATGGTTATGCTTCACCCGCATCTCTACTATTTGCCGATGGTTCTCGCATCATACGAGATCATGCTTCTAGCTTCTTCTTTGATAGCCCAGTTATTAGGCGTTCTGAAAAGCGTTTGGAACGATATTGGAGTAGAAGCACTTGGCTGGACTATTCTACTCATGCTCTTCCTCCCCTTGTTGAGCGCAACCATCGGATTTCCATTAAACTACTCTTCAATACCTTATCCATCAACCATACTTGCCAAATACTCCTTAGGTTCTATTAATCCTACGGAGGCTTTCATCGGCCTGGCTTACATATTGGCAATAATAGGAGCATATGTCGTTCTCATGAGGATTAATTTTCTTCCCAATGTAACTCCGCTCTTGACGACGGCCCTAATGGAAATGCCCTCGAGCAATAGAAGAATATTGAAATGGCTTCCACACGGATTACCGATACTGTCCTCAAAGATGAGCGAGAAACCAATGTATCTGATGGTTAAGCTTAACCTTCTCAGAATAATAAGAGACGGAAGCCTGTTTACAGCATTAATCTTGTTTGGCGTCGCAATGTTTTCAAATCTCAGCTTCTCAATACTGATAAGGCAAGCAGGATTCTCCAGAGTTGCTGCATTAACTTTCACAGTCCTTTATTCTCCTCTTATTCCATCAATATTTTCAATAAACTGGGGGATCGTTGAACGCGAATCCCTCTGGACGATAGCTGTTTCCGAAGACGGCCTCAAAAAGTATGCAAAGGGCATGATCATCGCATATTTTATGACGACCCTAGTATTCTCAGCAGTATTCTACTTCTTCTTAAATGCTTTCCTTGCTGGAACACCTTTTATGGTTATCGATACGATAATGCTCTTCTCAATAACTCTTTTCGCATCAATTTTATCCGTAATAGTTTCACTGACCCGCGACAAGCCTTCAAACGCTCTCTCTCTAGGGGCCTTGCTTTACGTGCTTATACCTCTCTTCGGAGCTATTTTCCTATCGATGCCCGTTCTAATGGTTAGAACAGACATAAGGATTGCTGACGCGCCTCCGTTAGAAATAATAGTAGTGCTAATCCTGTATGCGTTTTTAACGGCCCTCCTACTTTCAAAATACGCCCTATCAAAGGTGAATGCGCTGTTTGATAAAACGGTTGCTGAAGAAATGATTCCGGAGACTAGTTTTCCAATAAGTTTCCAAAATATACTTCTGAACTTTTCTATTCTTCTATCTTCAATTCTGATTCCGCTTAGCATTGTCGGATGTGTGACGGAAATAAACCTTTTCCCATGGCTTATTCTAACAGTAATAATGAGCATAGTTCTTGCCTCCTCCCTATCAATGCGAAAGAGATTTGTAAATATGAGAGAGGAAGATCTTTTTTCAAGCATCCGAGTACCATGGGGTCCTAGCAGAGTAATCTTAATACTGCTATGCACAATTATCTTCCAATCTTTTCTAGAGCTTGTTATATCCATCGTGTTCCCAGAAGCTTTTCTTAAAAGTTCGACGGCATTAGTATTGGGAGAACTTGCATTAATAACCCCCTTACTCCTTTATCTCCTGAAGAAGAGAATAAGTCTGGGCTTTTTCGGCATAGACACTAAAATAACAACAGCCGATCTTAAACTCACACTGCTGATGCTGCCGTTAATGCTTTTAACAGGAGTACTGTCAGGTATACTTGTTCAAACACTTATCCCGATTCCCCCTTGGTTTGAAAAACTATTTAGAACATTTGTTCCAAAGTCATTCGTAGACTTAGTAACATTTGCTATCATCATGGTTTTAATAATAGCGCCTTGCGAAGAAATAATTTTCAGAGGTTTTGTACAACGCGGATTAGAATCAAGCCTAGGAGTCACCGGCAGTATAATAGTATCATCCACCATATTTGGGATTTTCCACTTTAACCCTTGGCAGTTCCTCCCAGCCTTCACCCTAGGACTCCTACTCGGATACGCGTTTCGAAAAAGTAGCTACAGAATATGGCTTCCAATTACTCTCCATGCTTCCTATAACACAATATTGATTGCTTTGAACTATTTTCTGACTGTTTGATTAAAGCTTTTAAAAATATTACTTACGCTCGCCATCTCATAATAAATAGGTTTTGTTTAAACCGTTTCTTTGCGACAAGATATGTTTTTATAATTGTAGAGAAAGCTGAGAAGCAAAACATATGGCTAAGCTAGCGTTGAAAGGAGGTAAGCCAGTTAGGGAAAAACCGTTTCCTAAGTGGCCTGTTTTCGACGAAGAGGAGTTCGATGCTTTGAAGAAGGTTCTGGAGAGCGGAGTCTGGGCAAGGGGGCAGAATGTGAAAAGGTTTGAAGAAAGGTTTGCAGCGTATCAGAATGCTAAGTATGGGGTTGCGGTTACAAGCGGGACGACTGCCCTAGAGATATCATTGAGGGCATGCGGCATAGGTTGCGGAGACGAGGTTATAACAACCCCTTATACATTCATGGCCACGGCAACATCTATACTCTATGTTAACGCTATCCCAGTCTTTGCCGACATTGAGCCTGATACTTACAACATCGACCCTGAGAAGATTGAGGAAGCCATTACTGAAAAGACAAAGGCAATCCTCCCGGTTCACATAGGTGGAAGGCCTGCGAACATGAGTGAAATAATGAGAATAGCGGAGAAGCATAATCTCTATGTGGTAGAGGATGCTTGCCAGGCCTGGGGCTCAGAGTGGATGGGGAGGAGAGTCGGCAGCTTCGGTGATTTCGGTTGCTTCAGCTTTTACGCCAGTAAGAACATAACTAGTGGCGAAGGAGGCATCATAATTACAAACGATTACGATCTTTATGTCAAGGCTTGGAGCCTACATAACTGTGGCCGGCTTCCCGAGAAGGAATGGTACGAGCATTACCTTCCAGGGACTAATTATCGTATGACAGAATTTCAAGCAGCAATACTCTTAGTTCAGCTCGAAAGGCTGGATGAGCATACGAAGAAGCGTATGGAAAACGCTGAATACTTAAACAGCAAGCTTTCGAAAATAGACGGTATAAAACCCATGAAAAAAGATGAGAGAATTACGAGGAATGCTTGGCACCTCTACATATTCAGATACGATCCAGATGCCTTCGGAGGCCTATCTAAGGCTGATTTCGCTAAGGCTGTGAGAGCAGAGGGGATACCTGTGAGCGTAGGATACTCGAAGCCGCTATACAAAGAACCATATCTAGATTACTTTAAAAAATGTCCTTTAGCATGTTCCAATTATGGAAAATCGATAAATTATTCTAAGCTGAGTTTGCCTGTGGCTGAACATGCTTGTTACACGGAAGGATTATGGCTTCCTCAGAACGTGCTTCTCGGTTCGAAGGAAGACATGGACGACGTAGTGTCGGCGTTCGAAAAGGTTAAGGAAAGCGTAGATGAGTTGAAATATTAAAGAATTGTTCATATGATACATTGTTCTACAAGCTATGAAAGTTAATATACTGCTATAACCCTTCTTTAGGCGAAATGAGTGGAAAGGGCATACCTCAGTCCAAGCTAGTAGGAATGCAGGTTTACGACCCTGACTGTATGTTCGTGGGAACCGTTAAGGAGATAGGGATAATTCCAGGTCAAGCCGGAATCACGTTATATATCACAACCAAAGTTGGCAGTACAATAGAAGTAGAATGGAATGACGTAAAGACTGTCGGAGACATAATCTTGTTATCTAAAAAGGTTGAAATACCCCCGCCTGCTGTAACTCCAGCAGCCACGGTTCAAGCTCCAACAGCGGCTCAACCAGCAGTGCCTGTTTGTCCGAAATGCGGTAAGCCTGGAACATGGATTCCTCAATACAAAAGATACTACTGTTACATGTGTAAGCAATACCTCTAAAAAACTTCTATTTTGTTTTTTCTCAAAATTAATGTACCAAGATGAAATGCTCTATCGCTTCCTTTAACACATTGTAACTGAACACGAGGTTTTCTATCGAAATCCTCTCGTTGTCTCCATGTATCATCCTAAACCAGTCGTAATAGTTTCCTTCAACTTTTAACGGCTGAAACCCGTATGCAACTGCACCCCTATTCCTGAAATATCTCGAGTCTGTTCCCCCAGTCTTAGTACTTGGTTCAAGTCTAGCGTCAGGAACGTGCTTTAGAAGAGATTTTTCAATAGCCTCGTATAAAGGGGTATTAATGGGAGACAAAGTGGGTTCAGACTCTTGAATAAAAACGAACTCGCAATCAACTCCTTTCAGAAGATTGGAAACCATCCTTTCAATATCTTTCTTCGAGTAACCAGGTGGAACTCTACAGTCAACTGTAAGCTCACATTCGTATGGAATAATGTTCTCTTTCACCCCGCCTTTAATCATGGTTGGCGTCATCGTTACTTTCAACATTGCTTTAACCGATTCAGCCAAACCCTTATCTATCTCAGCTAGTTTATTCAAAAATGCTTCTACGTTATCAGTATTCAAGCCGTTTTCAAGAAGTCCCTCCATTTTCAGAAGCGTTTCAGCATACCTCCATGAGGGAGTGGATCTTTCATAAGCTCTTTTAAACATGAAGACCCTGTTTAATACTTCGCTCATTTTCTCTACAGCGTTAACGCCTAATCCTGGAATAGAGCCGTGTGTCGGAATGCCTTTAGTAATCACGCGATACCAGAATACGCCTCTTTCTCCAATCTGAATGTCAAACAGCCATCCTTTTTTAGTTAAGATCCCCTCTCCTCCGCCTTCGTTTATAACGTAGTCTGCTACAATATTCTCCGGATTCTTCTCCAACAAGAGTTTTACACCTGATCCTCCTTTTTCTTCGTCAGCAGTAACTGCAAGAACAAGGTCTCCCTTCAACTCCTTATCAACCATTTCGCTGAAAATCACAGTTTCAACAGCCACCATGCTCTTCATATCTATTGCCCCCCTTCCCCAAACATAACCGTCTCTAACTACACCGGAGAAGGGAGGAAGCTTCCACCTAGAAGGATCTGCTGGAACAACGTCAGAATGTGAAAGCAGGAGTAGAGAATGCCCTCCAGACCCTTTAATCCTGGAAATCAGGTTTCCCCTTCCCTTTTCATACTCGATTATCTCAGATCTTATACCCCTCTCCCACAGCCAGTCTCTCAATAACTCTGCTGCAAGACTTTCGCTCCCGGGAGGATTACTCGTATCCATCTGTATGAGGTTTGAAAGAAGGTTTACAAGATCTCTTTCAGTATTCATAGCAATAATGTTTGTGGGAGTTAACCTATTAATGCTTTAACTATCTTAACCCATACTTCTGCAATATTGCTGATATTGTACCCTCCGCCGCCGAGGACGATTATAGGACCTATACTAGACTTGGAAGAGAGTTCCTTTAGGAAGGATATCATGGATAAATGGGAGTATGCGCTCAACTTCAGATGCGTTATAGGGTCTCCCGCTATGCTATCAACCCCTGTTTGAACAATCGTTAAGTCAAACCTGCCTCGGCATATGAACTGCCTCGCTCTCTCCATTTTATCCTTAAAATCCTCGTCTGAAGCCCAAGGCCTCAGGGGCAGATTCAGCTTAGTCCCGACGGCAGGTCCTCGACCCGTCTCGTTCTCGAAGCCAGTTCCGGGATAGAGATACCTGCCGTTTTCATGAAAGTCTACTATGTAGAGATCAGGGTCTTCGTAGTAATCATACATCACACCATCGCCGTGATGAGCATCTAGGTCGACGTATAGGATCCTCCTTAACCCGTATTCCTTCCTGGCTTTTTCGATTAGAACACCAATATCGTTGAAAACGCAGAACCCTGCGGCCCTGCCGCGTCTTGCATGATGTAAACCTCCCATCGGGTTCATTGCGTACTTTGTCTTGCGGCCTACGATTGCCTCTAAAGCAGCCAGTGTTGAGCCTACGACGTAAGAGGCAGCTTCAAACACTCCGGGGAATGCAGGAGTATCTCCGTGGTCCAGTAAGCCGTTTCCTTCTATAGACATTCTTTTCACGAATTCGACATACTTCTTATCGTGGTACAATAGTATCTCATCGACCGTGGCCATCTTCGGTTTTATCAGGAGAATCCTGTCGTTGGAAAGAAGATTCTCCGATTCCAAGGCTGTGAAAAAGGCTTCTATCCTTTTTGAATTCATAACATGATTCGGGCCGAAACTGTAGGATAAGAGTTCGTCGCCATATACTAAGCCTAGAGTCTTCATCTCTTCTGAGCTCATAACTAGGATTGGGACTTCGAATATTAATCTTTAACTAATTCGACAACTAATGCTTTATGCTTGTCAGCTTTCCTTACTTATTCCTGCGGGCTCAAGGTTAATGGATATCGTTTTTATTACTGTCATTTCGTCAATACTGTATCCGAGGCCTTCTCTTCCCACTCCTGAATCTTTAACCCCTCCGAACGGGAAGTTTCCAACTCCGTGTGCGGGAGCATCGTTAACGCTCACCGTGCCTACTTGCAGAGCCTTGGCTATTCTCCACATCCTGTAGAAAGAGTTCGTGAAGACCGCGGAGTCCAGCCCCAAGTTAGACCTGTTCGAGATTTCAATAGCCTCCTCCTCGTTTCTCACCCTTATAACGGGCAGGACTGGGCCGAATGTCTCCTCCCAAGCGATTCTCGCCTCCAGCGGAACATTATCCAGTAATGTGGGTTCATATATTAAGCCGTGCGACTTGCCGCCTACGAGCAGGGTGGCACCCTTGTTGACTGCGTCTTCAACAAGTCCAGAAACATGGTTTAACGCTCTTTCGTTTATCAATGGGCCGACCTGGACACCTTCTTCCCAAGGATAGCCGAATTTAACTTTTCTAAACTTTTCCTCTAGTTTGCTTACCAGCTTGTCTGCAATACTGTTCACAACCAGAGCTCTGCTTATCGCATCGCAACGCTGACCAGAGTTCTTAATAACTCCTAGGGTAATTTTTTCAGCAGCCAGATCGAGATCAGCGTCTTCAAGCACTATTGCCGCAGCCTTTCCTCCGAGCTCTAAATGCAGCTTTTTCATACCTGCCTTACCGGGTATTTTCGAGCCCACCTCAGTGCTTCCAGTAAAGCTTACCGCCCCAACCCTAGGGTCTGAGATAAGAGTGTCGCCGACTTCTCCTCCGGGGCCGGTAACAACGTTAAGAACTCCGTCGGGGAGCCCTGCGATTTGAAGTATCTTAGCTAATACTAGTGAGATTAGGGGAGTATCGCTAGCAGGCTTGTGAACAACGCAGTTTCCTGAGACCAGTGCTGGAGCGATTTTAGCGATGGGGGAGAAAAGAGGATAGTTGAAAGGAGTTATCGTAGCAACAACTCCAACAGGTTGTCTAATAACGATTGCAAACTTGTTTCTCGTATCGTCAACCCAGTCGCCAGGAATATACTCACCGTATATTTTCCTGGCCTCCTCCAGTGTAAGCTTCATCCTCTCCCTAGCGGCTTTAACCTCGCTCTTAGCATACACCACCGGCTTACCGGCTTCGGATACAAGCAGGTTGACTAGATGGTCCTCGTGTTTTGCAATCAGACTAGATGCTTCTTCAAGTATCTCTATCCTATCTATTGCCGCAAGACGCCTTATCCTGCTCTGGGAAGAAGCCGCTTCCGAAACAGCTTGTAAAGCCTCCTCTCTGCTTCCGAGTGCAGCCTCTGCTAAGACCTTCCTGGTTGAGGGTGATTTAATGCTAAAATATTTCCCGCTTTTAGGCTTAACCCATTTCCCACCTATGAAAAGCCTGAATCTCTTTAACCCGTCTTCCTCATCATAGATATCCTTAAACGCGTCTGGAAGAATTATTTCGTCAGGATTGATGGAAACCATTCCAGCAGGCAGTTTTATAATCGGTTTATAAACTTTTTCCGTAATTAAAAGAAAGTACACGTAAACCAATATATTTTCTGAAAAACAGAAGGAAGATTATGAAGAATCCTACGATAGTGTTTCCCAAACCCAGAAGCGTTTCAATCGAAGACAGGGAGATTCCTAAAATCAATAGTAACAGTGTTCTGATAAGAACAAAGAGAAGCTTAGTCAGCATAGGTACTGAATTAACTGTGTTAAGCGGGGATTTTCCACCCCAGTCCTACTGGTCTAACTACGGCAAGTATCCGTTTTTTCCAGGCTATGATAACATAGGTGAAGTAATCGACGTCGGCCCTGATGCGGATAGGAGCCTAATAGGTCAAATAGTTGCTTCATATTCTCCTCATGCGATGTATGTTTCAGCACCCCAAAACGAGGTTATTGCAGTGCCGCCGGGTGTTTCAGAAGACGATGCCTCTTTCTTTACGATAGCGGAAATAGTCATGAACGGAGTTAGAAGAAGTCAACTGGTTTTTGGAGAGTCTGTCGTAGTCTACGGTGCCGGCATACTCGGCCAGTTGACTGCTAGGATTTGTAGAATAGCTGGCGCTATGCCGGTTATCGTAGTCGATGTTTCCGACAATAGATTAGAATATCTACCGGACGATGTTGTTAAAATAAATCCGACAAAGCAGGATGTTGTCTCCGAAGTCAATAGACTGACTAAAGGCAGGATGGCTGACATTGTTTTCGAAGTGACTGGAAACCAAAACTT
>Ga0105158_1000826_pt1 | contig 12650 bp, 12 predicted proteins | sample LHCtaG_FD_81567 | JGI IMG/M metagenome (GOLD analysis project Ga0105158, IMG submission 81567) | Hot spring microbial communities from Little Hot Creek, USA to study Microbial Dark Matter (Phase II) - LHC4sed_matched | ecosystem: Environmental > Aquatic > Thermal springs > Hot (42-90C) >... | reverse complement strand
GGGCAAGCTCATAACGCTGGTAACCTATCTGGGCGTCGTGCTGGCTGTCATAGGATTGATATGGGCCGGCTTAAACATGCTCAGAAGGCGCCGCTAAAAAGCTGGCAGCGCATGGGCGCCAAACCCCTCCTATCGAAGTTTTTCGAGCTGGCTCTCTTCTCACTCACCGCCGCCTCCCTCCTCCTCTTCTACCCTCAAATATTAATCCTGCTCCTCCAAGTTAACCCGCGCCTCCTCCCATGCTACTTTTTCACGTGGGCCGCCGGGGTCCTGCTGGACGCCTACTCGACTTGGCGCTTTTATAGGGAAGATCCGGGGAAGTTCACCCTCAGGGAGGCGAGCTCTGTGATGAAGTTCTATTATAGGAGGATGGGCTTTATACGCGCAGCGGCCGCGACTGTGGCGACCATGGATGGGGCGGCCATCGCGCTCCTCACCCTAATACTGATGCCGGAGGTTTCGAAGATACTTAACGCGCCAGCCGACCCCCTCCAGCACCTAGCGTCCTCAGCGGCCTTCCTTGGGACGATGCATTTGATCGCCGCGGTGTACAATTTTTTGGCTGAGGGGGCTGCGAGGCGCGGCTCATTATAGGAATTTTAAAGAATATATGGGATGCTTTTTAGGGGGTTGGCTCTTAATGGAGAATGTGGTTTGGAGGGGGAAGCCGGTCGCCTGGGCCTTCGCGGACGGATTTGCCGGCGGCGCAATCCTAATAGCGGTATCCCTCCTCCTACCCGCGACCGGCTTTGCAATAGCCTCCTACATCGCGGCGGTTGGAGTCGCCTGCGGGATCCTAATGATTTTATTTGCGGTTGTAAGGGCGTGCGCGAACACGTACATTGTGGCGGAGGATTCCGTGAGGAGGGAGTATAGGTTAGTCGCCGTCAGGGTTGAGGAGGCTAAATACGATATGATAACGAACATTGTGGTCGAGCAGGGGATCCTAGGAAGGCTGCTCGGCTTCGGAGACGTGAAGTGCGACACGGCGGGGACAGCCTTCCTAGGAGTCCTCTTCAGAGGCGTTAGGAAGCCCCTCCAAGTGAAGGAGATAATTGAGGGGGCCATGGAGAAGAAGCGGCAAGCATCACCCCGCTTGCAAATCCCCCCAGCGGCTAAGCCTCCCTCCTCCAGAACCTTAGCACAAGCGCCATAATGACGGCTGCAACTATTATGGCCGCTATCCCCCACGCTATCACGTCCAGGAGGGCTATGAACGGCGGCTCAATATAGGGCTTAACTGCGACCGACACGGCCGTTACGGCGCCCCAATCGTTTTCAACCGTTATTGTTACGGTCGAGCCCCCTCCAGGGTACTTGCGGACCGTCGGCGTTAGGGTTCCGGAGAAGCCGAAGACCCCCCTCTGCGTCTCAGCGAAGCCCATGAACTCCTGCTTGAAGAGGATGCGGCCGCCCTCATCTCTAACGGTAACCCTCACCGCGCCTCCAACCTCCGGTGCTATCGTTATCCCCAGAACAGCGCCAATATTCCACTCTTCAAGGACGCTGGCGTTAACCCCTCCCCCAGCCATGTTTATGTATAGGATGTAGGGGTCCTCCATAAACTTCACGTAAACGTTTTCCCTCACCACCCTCAAAGCCTTCCCATAGCCCCACACAAGCGCCTCAACCTTAAAGAATTGGGGGCTCGTCTTGTTCAATAGGGCGCTCGCCTCGCCTTGGCCCGCGATCCATTGGGGGACCGGGTTGTAAACGTCGCTCAGCGCTATGCTTACGGCGACCGCATCGGCAGTTTGGTTTCCAAACCAGGCCGAGTATATGTCCTTCTCCGCCGGCACATCGCCCGGGTAGAAGGTTACGTTGAAGCGGACGCCATCATCCACAACCCACTCCCCCTTAACGTTTTTAACGGCCTTTATTTGGATCGGCTGCTCAAAGACTTCGTAGAACAGGGTGTAGCTGACTTTGGCGGCAAGCTTGGGCTGGGCGGTGAAGCGCAGCGTGTAGTAGTTCAAGTCTAAGTAGAACATGCTGTAGTTTAGGCTCTTAGCCCTCTGCATGACCTCGTAGTCCGGCTTATAAATGAAGAGCGCGTAGCGCTGTCCGCCGGCGAAGAGGAGCGGCGGAACAGGCTTATTGCCGTATATCTCATATGCCTTCGCCAGCGAGCCGTTCGCGTAGTACAGCCTAGCCCTAGTCCAGTTGAGGTCGACGCGGACGCTGCGCTCCAGGGGCGGGAGGAAGGTGAGCGGACGCTTATATTTAGCATAAACCCCAACTACCACCCCACCCGAGATGGAGGCGTTTATTACGCCGTATGGTTTGGAGGCCCCATTAATATCTTGGAAGATGAACCACGCCTCATCGGTAGAATACACCCTCTCAATCCACTGGTAGACGTGGGTTGACCCTGGAGCCCAGTTGAAGCTTATGGGGAGCGAATTATACGTGTACACGGATCCATCCGCGAATAGGATGGGTTCCTGCGCGCTCTCATCGACGCCCACGGCGTGGAAGACGTAGTTTCCGAAGCCGATCTTCACTTCTTTAAGCTTCCCCTCCTCCGCCGTCATGTTCCAGCCCCTAATAAGCCAGGTTTCCCAACTGAAGCCCTCTATTAGAGCCCTCTGCTGGAGGTTTAGGCTCGGCCCGTTCCCATCGTACCTGACGATGAAGCCGATGGGCTTCTCGTAGGATGAGCGGCCAGCTGAATCCGTCATGTCGCTGGTCGAGTTCAGAATCGAGTAGGCTAGGAGGAAAGTGAAGTGCGGGTCGTATTCAACCACAGTAACCACGGCGTTCGTGTAGGCCACGTATATTATTGTGACGTTGGTGTAGTCGAACGTGTACCTCTTCCCATTAATTATAGAGGAGACCTCAGCCTCCCACTCAAAGGCGTGAACCGAATCGACCTTCCAGCCGGCTGAGTAAGGCAGCTGACTCGCGTTCAAGTATACAGCGTCTGGGGTTTCACCATCAAGCGTTAAAACCCTCCCGAGGGCGTCAGCGTGCAGGCCGTTCGCGACAAACTGGACTGCAGATCTTGCCTCCTTCACTTTAAATTCCCTGACAGTAACTGTTAACCCGCCCTCCGCCCTAACCGGCCCGCTTGAGGCGGCAACCTTAATCGTGCGAGAGCCTAGGGGAGCATCCTCTGAGGCCGATATGACGGCCATGCTGACGAAGCCCCTGAAGAGGCTTACTCCGCCGGACGCCGGGTCGAAGGATATTACGCACCCGCTTGGGAGGCCGCTGGCGTCGAGGGAGACGGGAACATCGCTGAACCTCCCCTCAACATCCACTTTCACCCCGAAGATCGCCAGCCTCCCCCTCTCCACGTCGACGGCCTCCTTATTCAAGTGCATCTTCAGCCTCCAAGATGGGAGGTAGCCTAGCCCCTCAGCCCACGCAACTACGTCTAGGAATGCTTCGAAGAGAGGAAAGCACGTGTCCTCGACGGCGAATGCTCCATCCTCACCAAGGACGGCGGCCTTCTGGACTATCCAGATGGCTCCAGTCACAACGTTCTTCTTGAGGAACTCCACTGTGACTGTGGCGCCCTCCACGGACCGCCCGTCAGATGAGTAGACGACTCCTTTAGCCTGGCAAACCGTCCCCCTGAAGAAGTCGAACCAGGTTTGCCACATGAAGCCCTTCACGGCTAGGAAGGGCATTACGCCAGAAGAGGAGCTGCCGGCGGCTGAGGGAAGCTGCCCTGCCACCGCCGCGTACAGTTGGCTCTGGGCTCCCGCACTTAAGAGCGCGGCTCCGCCGCCCGGCATGTTGAGCGCTTCGGAGGGCGCTTGCCCGCCCGAGTTTTGGCTCGTCTGGTTCACGTATTTGAAGATGGCCGTTACGTTGTGCGGCTTATCCATTTGGACGGTTATTGAGGGCGAGCCCGGCAGCACCACATCGTCGATGATCCATGAATCTATGGTGTGGTTCTCGTTTGGGAACGCCTCGATCCGCACCTCATCCCACGCCTGAATCCAGTATGAGCCGGGAGGGGGGCTCGTCGCCCCCACGCTCACATTGTTCACGGAGATTATGAGGAGGCACCAGGCCTTGTAGTATGCGTCGACTATCGCCCCGCCATACGTTACGGTCCCAATGCGGCTGGACCTCACGGTTTTATTCGCCCAGGCGGATATTGAGAACGCGTATGTCCCGGGGCTGGCTCCGAGCCTAACCCTGAAGATTCCGCTGCCGCTCAGCCCGCCCCAGCCGGACATGTCGAGCGCCTCGAAGATGCCCTCGTTATAACTGATGTCGACGCGGTCGAAGTTCACGCCGCCCTCAACTTGGACGAGATACCTTATCTTAAACATGTCGTTTGGGTAGAACGTACCGTCCGGGTTCACGGTCGGCATCCCATACTCGTCCACGCACGGTATCACAAACGAGACGGCCCTGATCTTCCCCCAGTCCCCATACTCGTCTACTTCAGCGCCTCCGGAGGGCTCTGGGAAGGCGCCAAGGATGTATGCAAGCGATATGAGCGAGATGAGTAGCAGGGAGGCGGGTCTCAAAACCATGCAACCTCCAAATATTAGGGTGGGTGGATGCGATTTAAATGAGCCGCATCAAAGGTCTCGCGTGGGGTTGGTTCAAATTAAATTAAGAGATGCCGACTATAACTTCGCATATGCGAGCTGCTTTTTACATGGGAAATTTTCCCATCAAAAAGGAGCCTGAAATGGGCTTCTTGGGGAACTTTTAGAGCCTCATCTAGCCTCAAATATGACACAATATGTCATAAATGAGGCCAGATTCCCCGCTAAAGTTCTGGGTTTTTAGCGGGAAATCCCGCATCATTTCAAGGGTTAAGTACAATCAAAGGATTCAGTGTGCTTAGGGGTTGCAATGTCATATAAACCCTTATGAGGGCTTTTGGCCGTCATTATTCCGCTGCGCGCCCCAATACGGGTTCCCGATTATCTTTCTGCCGCATTTAGGGCATGGTTCCTTGACGGATAGGAGGGGGATCTTGCAGAGGGGCATAATGCTTGCGCTGTTGGGAGGCCACGCGCCGGTTGCCCCCCGTCGCTTTTAGAGGGCTCTGCCTTAGCGCCCTCCGCTGGTATGAATCGCCCCCTAGTCACGGGGCTGGTTCCGAGCTCAACAGGTAGCCTCCCTATCTCGGTTGGGAGGCCCACTATTAAGCTGAGCTCCTCAGCTGAGAGTATAACGGGCCTCCTGCCTGGAACCGCCACCTTTATGGCCGCCGCTGGGAAGACCGCTAAGGTTATAAACGTTATGTCTATGTTTGCGAGTCTAAACGGGTCAAATGCGCCTGTCAAGAACAATATTCCTAGGAGCGCAGCTGAGGGAAGCCACGCTAAGCTGTTTATGGCGTTGCGGAGCATGAAGGCCGGAGGCTTCTCAACCGACTGGCTGAGCGCAGCCCCCCTCTTAACCCCCCTCTTCGCGAACCTATTAACTGCGGACGACGGAAGCGCGCTGAGGACTGCATCCAAAACCTCCCTATCCCCATAGACCTTAACCGAGCACCTGAAGAGCTTCCTGTTCGCCTTCTCGGTGGCCGCCGAGACCCTTGCTTTAGCCACGGGGTTCAGCTCCGCCTTCGCCGCGCTCCCCCTCGGTGCGCCGCCGAGGAAGGCATCGAAGATGCCGAGGGCTGAGTTTAAGAGGATGTCTGCGAAGCTTGGGCTCCTCCCAGTCTTCTCCATGATCCAGTTTAGAACCTTCCTCCTGGCGCCGACGTCGCCGACGGCTGAGACCTCGACGGCGCCTTCACCCTTCATGAGGGCTGCGGCTATACCGTCTATCGGGTTCGACTGAACCTTGCTGGTTAAGTCGGCTATTGGGAGGGCGAAGTGCGCCTTCAAGCCGAGGTCGGCTGAGAGCGGATACGTGGATTTCGGAGGCTTCGACCCCTCGATGACTTGGGCGCCGAGGCTGGCTCTGAGGAGGGACTTAACCCTGTCAACCAGCATTTCGTCAGCGTGGAAGAAGAACCTTACGGAAAACCTCCCTTCAACAATTTGGCTCGGGCAGCTCGCGATGACGAACTTGAACGGCCTCCCGGAGTTGTAGAGAACCCCTAAAACATCCATAAAGTTCCCTACGCCCAGCTTCGATGCTGGGAGCGAGCGGATCTCAATCCATTCAGTTAGGTGGCTCAAGGCGGTTCTCCAAGATGAGAATTAGGGCAGCGCGCATTAAAAATGAGCCTATTTTCTCCTAAACCGCCTACCCCTCGATATTTTCTTCGCAAGCTCCGTGAGGGCCTCAATGGCCAAGCGCCTCGCAACCTCAGCCTCGACGCGCTCCACCTCCTCCGCAAGGTCTCTCTCAGGCGAATCGGCGCTCCACTGGAGGCTCGAGTTGGCTATCTCCCTCCAGCACCTCCAGCATATTGGGAGCCGCCTACCGCCGAAGTATATGTAGAGGGCGATCTCGGTTGAGCCGCATCTAGGCCTGAGGGGGCTCGCGCACCTCTCAGGCAAATCGGACGCCGAAAGTTTACCCGCCAGCTCCTTTAAAAGCATTGGAGGCTGCTTATTGGTGGGGTGGTTCGGTTGAGTAAAATAGTTGGGTACGCCGTGCTGGGAGCTGGAATAGCCCTAATAGTTGCATCGTTCGCGTACGCGCTTCTCTTCATGCTGAGCTTTCCGCCCATCCCATCTAGCCCGAACGTGGCTGAAGCCATAGGGCTTGCGGTGGCGCCGCTCATGAACGCCTGCGTAAAAGTCTTATTCCTAGGCGTGATGGTCTGGGCCGGCTCAATCGTGAGTGCTAGGGGCATATCGCTGATCAAGTCGGAGGGCGGAGAAAAGCGGAAGGAAGCGGGGCAATGAGGCCGACAAGAGCCCTCACCATAATAACGCTGTTCCTATCCTCAGTATTCACCCTACTATGCGTCCTTGCAGCCCTCTCGGCGGCTGCCGTAAGTGTTGAGGCGGGGTTAACGGGCTTCGACCTAGTGGGACCAAAGGTGGCGCTGAAGTTCACGGTTGCCGTCTCGAATAGAGGCTTCCTCGAGATAAAGGCGTTCGCGGTTAGGATGAGGGCTTACCGGTGGGACGGCCTGCAGCTGGCCGAGGGCGAGGGCTGCCTCCAGCCGATAAGGTGTGGGGCGAGGGAAGCCATGAACTTAACGCTCCTAATAGATGCCGAAGATCTTGTAGGGGCGCCGCTGAACAAGCTGATAACGATAAGGTATGAGGTCATGATGAACTACGCTGGGCTAATCAAGTTGGCGGCAGCCGGCAACTCGACTGTTGCTTTGGGGGTGCCGGCCCTTGAGGGTTGAGGCGGTCATAGACATAACGTCGAGGGTTCTCCGCGGCCTACTGTCCGCGATGCTGATCCTCATAATCTGCCGAGCGATCCCCTCGCTGATCCCAGGGGCTTATGAAGCCGCCACCCTAGCTGGGGTCGACGCGGAGCCAACCGCGGCGGCGCTCGCCGCACTAATATTTATTTCGGTCGCCGCGGGCGGAACCCCCCTTGGGCACGCGGCTTCAATAGCTAGATCCATCCTAATACTGTATTTAACAACCTCGCTGAGCACGATCAGCCTTACGCTTCAAGGCGTTCGAATTGAGATTGACGCAGCTCCACTCCTCATGATTGCTGCCGCATCCGCCCTCGTGGACCTAGCCCGCACAATACTCAACTCCGTTGAATGGTACGCGTTTAGGGGAGGAGCCTAAACGTGCCAGAATATATTTAACCTCTCAAATCGCCTTCGAAAGGAAGTGCGGGGAGTGCCGGTTCCCCGCTAAGGCGGAGGAAGTGGAGACTCCAATGTTTAAGTGGAGGGTCTTCTGCATCTCCGAGGAGTGCGCGAAGAGCTCAAAGTGAGCTATGCGGGCGCAATCGTCAGCTCGATCTTCTCTGCAGCCGCGACGCCATCCGGCTGAACCTCAATCCTGACCAGGCCCGGGTGCTCCGGCAGGTAGACGACTTCAAACGCCCCCTGCTCGTCCGTAACGTCCCTGTAGCGCAGCCTCCCATCGACTATCACGCTGAAGCCCCTCTGGGCTAGGGCAATCCCGGTTTGAGGATCCCTTAAAACGCCGACTATCTTCATCGGCTCGCCGACGACCCCATGCATCTTCGAAGTTTTCACAGGGGTCGGCTTCGGGGGCTCGATGGGCTTCGCCCTCTTCGCCGGAGCCGCCCTCTTCTTTTTCAGGCGCTTCTTCCCTATTCCAAGCGCTAGGAGGATGCTCTTTTCAATCGGCACGGTCTTTATCCTCCAAGACGCCACAATGGCGCCGGCCGCCATGATTGCTCCGGCCGAGAGGCCCGAGACAACTATGTCGCCAGTCGTTGGGTGCACGGCTGAGAAGACGAACCACGCTATGAGCCCGAAAAATCCCAGAATGATCAACTGCCTTACGCTTATCCTCCCGAAGGGCGTATCGAATATGCCCTCATTAACGAGTTTAATATCGTCGAACCAAAGGACGCTTGTGTTTATCTTCGGCAACCGACCACCCAATAAGGAGATCGGCTGAAATTTTAAAAATCGAGGGATTCGAGCTCGCATATGCGGGCCTGCGAGCCGCCCATATACTGCATGGGCCTAAAACCGACCTTAAAAAAATAAAAAGTGGGTTTTGAGGGAGGGGGACCGTCGGGCGCTTAGCTGGGAGCTCTCCTCCTAGCCTCCACCATGCCTATAATTGACGTTGCAGCTGCGGCGGCCGCGAGCGCTAGCGTTGTGTAGAGCGGTATTCCAAGGCTTGAGGTTGCCTCGCTTGCCTTTTCAGCTGACTCAGCTGAGATCTCGGCCAGCATCTTCACTTCGGTTATTTTCGGTATAAGCGAGCTCAACAGACTTGACTTCACGGAGGCCGCAGCGCCATCTATCTTCTCCAGTATCGCCGCATTCTCCCCAACTGTAGCGTGCCAAACGTCTGTTATGAGGGAGCGGGCGTCCTCCACTGACAGGTATATTTCCCCTAGGAGCGACTGTATCCTAATCCCGGTTTCGTTGACGGCTGCCAGAGCCGCTTTAATCTCATTAAGGTGGACGTATAGGGTTCCGAGGTTAGTGTTGAGCGCCGCCAGAACCTCGCCTTTAGCGTTCGCGATCAAACCGGAGAGCGATGCATTTAGGGCGTTGAGATTCGCTTGGATCCAAATATCGTCAGATTCAACCTTAATTGTCAAATTATCCAAGGATTCCTTGATTTCAATAATGGAGCCGTTCACCATCTTCGCCAGATCAGCGACATTCGCCTTCAGCTCGCCGACGGCGGTCTTGATTATCGCCGTGTCGTTGTGGATTTCGCTGATTGTGGCGGCAACCTCGTTGAGGTTGACCGCTAGGCTGTTCACGCCTGCTTTGACTGAGGCGACGCCGCCCTCTATAGCGCCAACCGTCGCGTTCAACCCCTCAAGGATGCTTTTGATCTGAGAAGTTCTTGCCACGAGTGCCCCCAGAGACGTCTCTATCTCAACCAAGTCCCCCCTCATTCCCGCGATTGTGGCGTTCAAGCCGTCTATCTTAGCGGATATCGCCCCGAGGCTCGTGCTCACCCTCACTATTATCTCATTCTTCGAGTTAACTATTAGGTCGCTGAGGCACGCGTCGATTTCATTAAGCTTGACGAGTATCTTCCCGGCAGCCGTATCGATGCTGGCGATTATCTCACCGCTCGCGGTCTCCGCGACGCCGATTATAGTGGCGTTCAGCGCCTCAAGGGTTGAGGAGACGTCGCCTATCGCGGTGGTGAGGTAGACCACGCCGCCCTCAATCTTATTTATCTTCGGGTTCAGCGCTTCGAGGAGCACCCTAATCTCTAGGACTCCAGACTCTATCACCGCAACTTTCTCGTTGATGGCCACTATCTTTGCATCCACTCCTTGAATTAGCTCTTCGAGGTCCTCAATTCTCATGTATAGGGTTCCAATCCCAGTTTCGATCCTCGCGACCCCGCCGCTGACTTCAGTTAGCAGCGCGTTCGCCGACTCCAGGAGCTGCTGCAGGGTTGAGAGCCTGCTTCTAACGTCGTCGAAGCCGCTGGCAAGCGTGCCGATTATGTTGGATTCAGCATTGCTTATCCTAGCGATTATCGCGCCGCTCTTATCGGAGATCAGCGCTACTATCTCATCCGCCCTATCCTCCAGCGAGTCAAGCCTTGAGTTAATGCTGTAGAGCATGTTCATGACGTCTTGGAGGAGGGCGAACCTCGGCGCAACTATCATCTGGCCCGCTGTAACCCTTGGGCTGGGCTCACCGATTATGCGGTATGTTGCCCTCCAGCTCCATACGCCAACTTTAGCGTCGCTCGGTATAACTGGGCTGACGACTGAAGCGTAGTATGGAACCATGTAGTAGCCGTTTACTTGGATTACTTGGCCAGCGCTTATCCTGTGGACTGCAAACGGTATCCTATCAGCATCGTAGATTTCAACGACTAACTCGCTGCCCGGGTAGAATGGGGCCGTGCTGTTCACGTATATGCTTATCCAGTCGCCCTGATAGTACATCATGCTCCTAGGCCTAACAACGGCTGAGACCGCCCCGGGGCTTAAGACCGTGAACTGAGAGTACGCCGGAACCATGTAGACGCCGTCTATGGCTGTGACGGTGCGCGTGCCCGGCTGAGCGCCCAAGGGCGCCGCGAAACTCTCCGCGAATCCTCCGCTCTCATCGGCGTCGGCCTCCGCAACTTTAACATCGTCGAAGTAGATCAACACGTGCGAGTTGGGCGCAAAGTTCTGGCCTACGACTTCCACTAAGTCTCCTGGGTAACCTGAGGAGGGTGAAAGTGTTATTGAGGGGCTTTGGAGGACCACGAAGGGTGTGCTCGCCTGGTATCCGCCGTTCCAGTAGGCTGCGATCGAATAGAGTCCTGGGCTGACGCCGGGGACTGCTGCGGTAAGCGTGAAGTAGCCGGTTATAGCATCAGTTGCGGCTCTTCCAAGCAGTATTCCGTCAAACTTTACCTCTATCTCCTCACCGTTTATCAAGTAGCCGCTTACCTTTATTATGGCTCCGGGCGGGGAGGAGCCCGGGGATACTGCTATCTCCGGGTCAACAAAGAAGGCTGCCGACCCACTCTCGCGTGAAACCTCGTCGACGACTATGACGCTGTATATGCCCCTAGCCGCTGGAGGGACAATTATATCGATGCTGTAGTCGTTTCCTTCAGCGTACCCCTCGGCGAGTTTGCCGTACCGCCCATCCCAGTCCCTAACGTAGTGCCAGTAGACGCTGAACTTCCCGCCCGGCGTCGGAATCGCCCCGGACACCGTGACTGAAGCGCCTATTGGACCGGAGTCTGGGGAGAGGTTGACGGCGACGGTTCCCTGGGCGGAGATCGGCGCTGCTGCCAGAACCGTGGAGAGCACTAGTAGGGACACAAGTATCAATAAACCCATCTTCCTCATATGGAGCACCGAAATAGAGAGATTCAAGAAACATAAAAGAGCCCGCGGGGATCCTTATGGGGGATTTGAGGATTCTTCCGGGGCTCTCTAAGCCGGCCCATCGCCGCACTGGAGGAGCGCTGACCTCGTCAGGACGGCGAATACCGCGGTTGCGATGGCCGCGAATATTGGCGGCGACCGCAGAGCCATGAGGAGCGAGCCGAGGTGCGGTATCGAAAAGAGGAGCCTGCCGAGGGCGGCGCCCCGCGGGACGGTCCATGGGTCAATTGACGCGCAGTTGTCGCCCTTAGTTTTGAATCCGCCCTCCACCTCGCTCATGATTCTATGAGCGACGAGGCATCCGTGGACTCTAAAAAGGATGATAGTGCCAGTCGAGTACGCGCCGTCCCTGAGGAAGACTGCCAGCGAGCCCATTGGGAGGGTCGGCTCCATAGATCTCCCGGCGAGGACAACTATTCTAACGTAGCCGAGCAAGGAGAGAACCGCTAGGGAGACTGAAAACATGAGAACCGCAACTACTGCAGCCAAGAGCAGGTAGCGGCTGCTCTTCCCCAAAAAAACACGGGGTTGGAGGCGCGCCATCGCCGATCATCCGATGCCTACTCGAATATGTAGGTTGCGACGACCGTTACGCTTATCTTATCCAGCTTTGACGCCGGCTGCGAACTATTGAAGTAAACGGTTATAGGGGTTCCCTGCTCAAGGTCGCTGTTTAGCGTCGTATTCCCATAGGCCACCAAGCTGTAGTCGCCGCCGATTCTTTGATAAACCTCGACGAATATTCCAGTCCCAGCCGGCAGGTTTCCGTTGAAGGTGAGCTGGACGCCCACCACTTTCCAAGGCGGGCTTTCGCTCATAACCCACGCATCGCTTTCAACATCTGCTGGGGCGCCGATCACGGCTTCGCCGCCACCGATAGCTGGGATCTCCGGCATCTGCGCTGCCAGCGTGTGCGTCAGGAGGAAGATGGCCAAGTATGCTTCGGCGGCCGCTAGGATTCTCCAGTTTTTTACTTCGCTTTCAACCATACCTTTCCAGCCTGTTCTTTAATGGCAGAAGAACCGGATTCAAGGCATATAAAGAGCCGCTGTTAACGGCTTGATTTTAATGTCTCCGCCCGGATTCTTTCAGTGATGCGCTATGGCGTTAAAGGCTGAAGGCGCAACCTACATTTACGAGGTTTTCCCAGTGAACTTCATTATGCTTCCGGAGGAGAGGCAGGAGGAGGTCATCGGCAGGTTCGCGCGCTTCCTGAACTCGCTCAGCAACGAGGTTGCAATCCACATTGTCAGGTCTAAGAAGTCCGTTGAGATAGG
>Ga0105158_1000825_pt1 | contig 12655 bp, 11 predicted proteins | sample LHCtaG_FD_81567 | JGI IMG/M metagenome (GOLD analysis project Ga0105158, IMG submission 81567) | Hot spring microbial communities from Little Hot Creek, USA to study Microbial Dark Matter (Phase II) - LHC4sed_matched | ecosystem: Environmental > Aquatic > Thermal springs > Hot (42-90C) >... | reverse complement strand
TAAGTATAAAGCCAACGAACATTCTGAGAAAAAACAACATTTATTAAAATCATTAATAAAATTGATAAAAATCTCATTTTTGGCCTCCTCTAATTATTTCTTTCCTTTATAAAAGATTAAAAATTTTTTTTATTTTGTCAATATTTGAATTTTGAAATTTTTTATTTATAATTTTTGGTGGTTAAAAAATTGTTTATTCTTATTATTTTATTCTTTTGGCTTTATTCCCAAGAAAACGATACTTTCAAAATTGGTTTAGCCCTTTCCGGAGGTGCTGCCTTAGGGCTAGCCCATATCGGCGTTTTAAAGGTGTTAGAAAGAGAAAAAATTCCAATAGCTTTTATTACTGGTAATAGTATGGGCTCATTAATCGGCGGTGCTTATGCTGCTGGTTATTCAGCAAACCAAATTGAAAGTATTGCTTTAGAGGCAAATTGGCAAGAACTTTTTTCGGGCGATGTTCCTTTTGGTGTCCAATATCTTCCTGAAAGACAATTGAAAAGTCGGTATTTTCTAAATTTTTATCACCGTAATTTTCTCCCCTATCTCCCGAGCGGTCTTATTTCTTTACAAAATGTTGAATTTCTTTTAAATAAATTACTGGCGCCTATTGAATATAATACCGCTTATGATTTTGATAGTTTACCTATTCCCTATCGAGCAATCGCGGTTAATCTTCGGACGGGTGAAAAAGTGGCTTTAAGAAAAGGAAGATTAACCAAAGCCATTAGAGCCAGTATTGCTATTCCTGGTGTCTTTCCGCCAAAAGTTATTGACGGTGAAGAATATGTTGACGGTGGTGTAAAAGAATATCTCCCGGTAAGCGCTCTTTTAGAGTTTAAACCTGATTTTATTATTGCCGTGGTCACAAAAAAGAAGGCGAAAGAAATCGGCGGCAATCTCATTGATATTGTTTCTCGAAGCATTGATATTGTTACCGAAGAAGATTTAGAAAAAGAGAAAGATTTGGCAGACATCCTTATTGAACCAAATGTAGAAAGATTTTCCCATTCTGACTTTCCGAAAGTGAAGGAATTAATTGCGGTTGGAGAAAGTGCGGCCCTAAAAGTTTTGCCAATTATTAAAGAAAAATTGGCAGGAAAAAATTTAGTCAACCCCAAGAAACCCATAAGAAAAAGAAATCTACCAATTGTTCGCCAAATCCGTTACGAAGGATTAAAAAGAACCAAGCCTTCTTTATTTAAAGGAAGATTAAAAACCGCCATCAATAAACAACTAAATTGGGAAAATCTTATTAATGACCTATTTTATCTTTTTCATACTAACCTTTTTGAAGAAGTTGACTACCGCTTAAAACTTTTTCACTACGAAAGTTGCGAAGTAATTTTTGAGTTAAAAGAAAAACCTTTTGGTTTTTATTCTTTGGGACTTCGCTACGATCTCTATGACAATGTGGTTTTTGGTGGCGAAATTGGCGAAAATAATATTTTTGGTTTTGGTGCCAGTTTAAGAACGGCTTTTAATTTAGGAAATCCTAACGAAATTCGTTTCGGCATTGTGGGAACAAGATTTCTACAATTTCCCTTTGGTTATCGGTTAGATGGTTTTTACGGCACAATTAACCGAAATTATTTCGAAAATAATAATTGGCAAGGAAATTATCTCATTAAGTATCTTGGTGCCCTTTCCGAAATCGGTTATATTTTAGGGAAAAATGCCTTTTTTAATTTTGGTTTAAAATTGGAAAAGACTTTTTACGAAATACCTTTTAGTGATTCTTTTCCCAAAAGCGAATTAACAGTTGGTCCTACTTTTAAATTAGAATTTAATAATTATAATAACCCCTTTCTACCAACTAAAGGGACAAATTTAAGAATCAATTTCTTACTAAGTACCAAAAAATTAAAAGCTACTAACAATTTTTTGAAATGGGAATTTGATTACAAAAAAGTTATTCCGCTTTATAGCTTTCTTCTTTTTTACTATCAATTAAATTTAGGTTTCAATTTTTTAAAGCCAAACTTTGGCGAATATTTTTATACCGGTGGTGAAGATTTTATTGGTTTTAAAAAAGAAGAATTTACTACCAAAAATAAGGCGATTTTAGCCATAGGTACTGATATTAAAATTTTAAATCTCTTCCGTTCAGATAATTATCCTTTATATTTATCCTTAACTACCAATCTGGCAAACTTTTTAGAAGCTAAAAAGACTTTTTACTGGGGAGCGGGTGTTGGTTTAAAAACCACTTCCCCTCTGGGACCATTAAGATTTATTTTGGGAATGGGAAAAACAAAAAAAAGAAGATTTTTGCTTTTGACAAGTATTGGTCAAGAATTCCGTTATCGGAAATAACTACTCTTTTGCCAACTCACTCCATTTTTTGGCCAACTCATCTCTGCGAGGTTTATAAACCGTTTCGTAAAAATATCTTTGGGAAGATAAAATTCCTTTATCATATTTTTTCAATATCGCAATTGCTTCGTCAAAAGCTTTTTGAAAATTTTTTCCAAACCTTCTTTCTACCTGTTTCTCAAAATCTTCTTCCTTTTGAACTTCATCCCCAATGGTAAAATAAAGTTTACCATCAATTTCAACTGCATAAGCCATTTCATCACCCAAATGAAAAATTCTAAAAGATTTTTTCACGGCTTCCAATTTCTCTTTCGGCAAAGCAATTTTAAAAGCTGGTGGTTTTTGAGGCTTAGCTCTCATTTTTAGAAAACCCTTTTTAGCGGCGGCGTAAAATATCGCCCGATTAAGCCCCCAACTTTTAGCACTCTCCAAAGGTAATCCTAAAAGATAAGCCCGGGCTGCCTGTAAAACTGCCATTACCTGAAAGCGCCCAACCATATTAAAGAATATAAAATATTTTTTATTTTGTCAATCTATCTCTTTAGATAACTCCTCCATTCTTGGCTATAAAGGGCTTTTCTTTTCTCATAAGGAATGAATTCAATTTTAAGAATTTTAAAGATTTCTTTCTCTTTGGTAGTTACCAAATTACCCTCTTCCCGATTAAAAAGTCCGTATTGGTTTAAAAGATAACCACGCCTTTTAGCAATACCTCTTAACCAAACATTAAATTTTCCGCTACCAATTAAATATAAAGCAAAACTTTCCCAAGCATCTCTATATTCTTCTGCCAAAGAATAAATTTCTATCCTTTGATAAAAAGGGAGCTCCTTTAAAAGCGCTCTCACTTTTTCTAAATCTTTTTCGTAAACAAGCAGATCTAAATCACCAATCGTCTCCTCTTTTCTAATAAAAGAACCATAGATACCAAACTTGATACCTGACAATTTTTCTTCAATTATCTTTACTATTTTTTCGGCTTCTTTATAAGGAATCCTTTCTTTTATTTTTGCCATTATTTTATCTTTCGCCAATTCTCTGTAGCCATTGGACCATCGGAAGAAATCTGATAGGAAGAAGAAAGTTTTTTAATAATAATACCTTCGTTTCCACCTCTTATTGCCTCTTCGTAAGCCAGTTTTATATCTTTTAATTCCTTTCCCAAAATCAAATAAAAGGGTTTTTCTAAAGGCAAGGTTTTTAATAACTCCTTTCGTTCTTTTAAGGGCAAATTGCCCACAAATCTATTTTGATAAAAGATAATATCAAAAACATAGATAATTGGCTGGCAGGTAAAATTTTTGGTGAAAAGCGAAGGAATTTTATTTCGGCCTTCATTGGTATAAAGTTCACAATCTAACAAAGTTCCTTTTTCTAACTTTTTTAAATATTTTGTTAAGTAAGCTAACTTTTCTGTCCAATTGGGTTTCTTCTCTAACCTTCTTCCCCAAAATTCAACTTTACCATTTGGATATTTTATTATTTGCAACCGCCAACCATCTATCTTTGGTTCGTAGAGCCATTCTTCCAAAACCAGCTCTTCACCAAAATAAGGAATGGGCTGCATCAACCAAACTGGGCCGGTAAGTTCCATAAAAAATTTTAAAAAGAAAATTTACCGATTTCAATTTGACTTTATCTTTTTAAAAACCTATAATATTTTTATTTATGAAAGATATCCAAAACGAAAAAGATTTCCGTAACATCGACATTGATAAGGTTGGAATAAAGGGGCTCAAATATCCAATCGTCCTTTTAGATAAAGCCCACAAAAAACAACACACCGTAGCTACAATTAATATGTATGTCAATTTACCAAAAGAATTTCGTGCTACCCATATGTCAAGATTTATTGAAATTATTAACTCCTTTCACCGGGAGATTGCCATAAGTAATATCGGCAAAATTTTAAGAACAATGAAGGAAAGGTTGAATGCCCGCTCTGCCCATTTAGAACTGGAATTTCCCTATTTTATTGAAAAGAAAGCACCGGTTAGCTTTGAAAGAGGATTGGTGGAATATCAATGTCAATTTATCGGCAATTTGGAAGAAAAAATTACTTTATTTATGGGAGTTAAAATTCCGGGTTTAACTGTTTGCCCCTGTTCTAAGGAACTTTCAGAAAATGGTGCGCATAATCAAAGGGCAATTTTAAAAGTTTTAGTGAGGTTTAAAGGTTTCTTGTGGTTAGAAGATTTAATTGAACTGATTGAAAATTCTACTTCTTCACCAATTTATTCTTTATTAAAAAGGGAGGATGAAAAATTTGTGGTCGAAAGGGCTTTTGAAAATCCCAGGTTTGTGGAAGATGTTGTGCGGGATGTGGCTTTAAAATTAGAAAGCCATCCTTTAATTACTTGGTATTCAATTGAATGCGAAAGTTTTGAATCAATCCATAACCATAATGCCTATGCCTATTTAGAAAAGAAGGAAAAGAAAAAATCTAAAGAAGAATTTAAAGGAATATGAAGAGATTTTATATTTCCGTTGATATGGAAGGAATAACTGGAACGGTCTCTTGGCAAGAATATGAGAAAGATTTTTTGAGATTGAGAAAAATTATTACTGAAGAAGTGAATGCCTTACTGAAAGGGATTGAAAAAGGATTAGCAAGTAAAGATTTTGAAGTTTTGATCTGCGATGCTCATGCGAGCGGTTTAAATATCCTTTTTGAAGAATTACCAGAAAATGTCCTTTTAGCCCGGGGTGGGATTGGTGATTTAGGAATGATGACCGGTATTGATAACACTTTTTCTGCTGCTTTCTTTTTAGGTTATCATAGCGAAATCGGTGAAGAAAAAGCCTTAATGGACCATACCTATGCTTCCGCAACAATTTACGAGATAAAAATCAATGGCCAAAAAGTAAGCGAGGCAATAATTAATGCGGCAATTGCTGGTTATTTTAATGTGCCTTTAATTTTTGTCAGCGGTGATGATAAACTTATTGAAAATATAAAAAGAAATTTGCCAACAGGAATAGAAACGGTAATCACCAAATTTGGTCTTTCGCGTTTTTCCGCAATTACCAAAACCTTAAAAAGAACATTAAAAGAGATTGAAGAGAAAGCCAGTTTAGCCGTAAAAAAAATTGAAAATATAAAAGTTTATAAAATAGAAGGACCAATAAATTTGGAAATCGCTTTAAACGAAACTATTCAAGCTGATATTATCTCCTTGCTTCCCAATGTGAAAAGAGTTTCTGGAAGATTAATTACTACCCAAACCGACAATATTATTGATGCCCAAAGATTAATTAGATTGATTGCGATTTTGGGTCGGGCTTGTCGGGAATTTTTTAGATGAAATTTTTCACCACTTTTAGTCCTGCCAAATTTTTAGTTTTTTATTTTTTAATTTTTATTATCGCTGGGACAATTTTATTATCTCTACCGATAGCAACTACCAAAGGAATATCATTAGTTGATGCTTTATATACTGCCACCTCAGCCGTTTGTGTCACTGGGTTAATTGTGAAAGATACCCAAAATGATTTTACCCTCTTCGGTAAGCTGGTGATTCTCATTTTAATCCAATTGGGTGGTTTAGGTTATATGACCATCACCACGGTTATCATCCTTCTTTTCCAAAGAAAAACCAGTTTTCAGGATATGCTTTTAGTTAAAGAGCAAGCCGGTATTACTTCTTTTAAAAATTTTCGGAGTTTCCTTTTTGATGTTGCGCGGGTTGTTTTTATTTTTGAAGGTATAGGTGCTTCTCTTCTTTTCCTTTATTTTTATTTTTTTCAAAAAATGCCTGTAAGCACAGCTGTTTTCCATTCGGTCTTCCATGCGGTTTCTGCCTTTTGCAACGCTGGTTTTTCTTCTTTTTCGAAAAATCTTTCTTCTTTTAGTAATAATATTTTTGTTCCTTTAATTATTGCTTTCCTTTTTATCAGCGGTGGTTTAGGATTTATTGTTTGGAGTGATATCTATTGGACCTATTTAAAAAGAAAAGAAAAAAGAATAAGCCTTCACACAAAAATCGTTCTTTTAACTACTTTTTTCTTAATTCTTTTGGGTACATTTTTAATCTACCTTTTAGAATACCATAACAGTTTAAAAAACTTTCCAATTTTAAATAAGATTATCATCGCCTTTTTCCATGCGACCACCCCACGGACTGCTGGTTTTAACCTTATTCCGGTAAGTAGTTTCCATTACGCCACTTTACTTATAGTAATGCTTTTAATGTTTATCGGTGCTTCTCCCGGTGGTACTGGGGGTGGTATCAAAACCACTACTTTTTTAGTAGCCTTGCTTTACCCTTTTAATTTTTTAAAAGGTCGGACATCAGAGAAATTTTTTAAAAGAAAATTAACCTTTTCGGTAATTGAAAAGAGTATAGTAATTATCATTCTTTCAGCAATTCTTATCTTTCTGGCGGCTTTTTTTATTACTTTGATTGAAAGAGATATTGATTTTATCAAAATACTTTTTGAGACCTTTTCCGCCTTTGGTACTGTTGGTCTTTCCTTAGGTTCAACAAAAAATAGTTTGCTTTCTTTTTCCTATGATTTTTCTTTCCTTTCCAAATTAATCATCATCTTGGTTATGTTTTCTGGTCGGGTTGGCGTGATTAATATTTTAAGATTATTAATCAAAGAAAAAAGAGAACATTTTGATTTTCCGGAAGAAGAGATTTCTGTCGGTTAATTATTTATAAGTATTAAAATAACAAAATGCTTCTAACGGTAATCTTTCAGGTCTTTTTTCTTCAACTTCTTTTTGTTTTTCCGTAAGTAAATCAGTCAGTTCTTCTGATTTTTTACCAATAATGATTAGGGCAACGACTCGCATTTCCTGAGGAATATTTAAAATGGCTTTCACTTTTTCCTCATCATAACCAGCAATCGGATGGGCAACCAATCCCAACTCGGTTGCCCTTAATATCAAAAAAGCAACCGCCATACCGGTATCAAAAAGATAATATTCAATACCTTTGATTTGGCAATCTAATTCTTTATTACTAAAAACAGCAACGATCATTGAAGAGGCATAAGCCCATTCATTACCGGGCGATAAAGCCGTGTGTAATTTTTCTTTCACTTCTTTCTCATAAACAAAAACAAATCGCCATGGTTGCTTATTCCGACAAGAAGGTGCCAGCGAAGCAGTGGTCGCTAAATCCTTTATCAACTCTTCGGTTATTATTGTATCTTTTAGAGAACGATAAGCCCTTCTTTTAATAATCGCTTCTTTCACATCCATTTTTTCCTCCTTTTAATTTATTTTCAAAATCTTACCTTCACCACCTTTTATTACTATCTCAAAATAATAGCCATCTTTTTCTTTTTTCAAAAAAATCCTTCTTTTCTCAATTATCTCATAAAGAGAAATCTTCTTTTTGGTATAAATTTTTACTTTCCTTGTCAATTTTTGACAACTTTTTTCCACAATCATTAAGTATTTCTCACCATTTTCTAAAATACCAAAATGTAAAAAAGGATAATCGGTATAAAATAAAGATAAAGAATTTTCTTTAATTCTTCCGTTTCCTACGGACGAAAAAACTTCTTTTGATTTCAATTTTACTAATAAAGGTAAAAGATTTTTCAATCTTTTATTAATTTTTTTAACTACTTCTCCTATTGGTCGTAATTCTAAACTTTCTCTTTTTACCATTCCGTTTAAATAATAATATTTATATTTTCCTTTATTTTCTCCGTACTGAAACTGCCAAACTCCTTTTAAAGGTAAGAAATGCCAATAAAATATCCCTTTTGCTCCGTATAACAAAGCTAAATTAACAACACAATTTAATTCTTCTTCACTTAACTCCCGATAAGCCCCTTCATCTTCACTATTACTTTTTACGCTATCATCCCATTCTTTTTTATAAGGTGGAAAACTATTTAAAATTGTCTCCGAAAGATAACAACCTTCACTAAAAGCCGGGGCTTCGTAGATAAAAGGCAAATTATAAACTAAAGAATATTTACGGACACTATCCAAATTATTTATTAATATCCTTTCTAAAAAATTAATAAAATTAGTATCATCAGGATTGGGAGTTCGGGGAAGGTTAAAATCCGCATATCGGCCGATATTATGATAAATATCTACCCAAAGAAAAGCCGGCCTTACTTTTTCTACATAATCTTTGGTTATTGTCGGTAAATGAGAAACGCCAGTAATCTTATTTTTTGAATAGCTTTCAATCTTTTCTTTCACATATTTAGTTGCCGCGTATTGGAAACATTTGGTCTCATCACTGAGATACAAATAGATTTTAAAGTCTTTTGTAAGAAATCTTTTGTAAAATTTTATTTTTTCTTCAATGATTTTGTCAAAATAACCTTTTAAGAGCGAGTCAGAAAAAGGTGTATAAATAGTTAACTCTAAGAATTCAACATCTTTCTTTTCTTTTAAATCAAAGACCAAATACTCCCAATTTAAAAGTTCTTCGCTTTTTAAAGAGAAAGTTATTTCATCTTTATCAATTATTATCACTTTAAAGAATTCTTCTTTTTCTTTTTTTCTTTTTAAAAAGAGCTGATTTTTTATTCTATCACCTTTTATTTTAAAATAAAAAGTGGTATTCCGATAGGCGGGAAAGTTAAAATTAACAAAATCGTTAAAAAGATAAAAAGGTAAATTAAAAATCTTTGTTTTAAAGTAATAGGCGGAAGCTAAACCACTAATTTCTGGGTCATCAATAATTAAAGAAATCTTATTATCTTTGAAGGCGTTAATGATTTCTTTCATTTTATTGGTATCTTTTTCGCCATAGATATAGGCAAAATTAAAACCACAATCTTTAAAAAGTTCAATTGTTTCTTTTTCCGAAGAAACATGAAAAGCACCAATAATTCCTTCTTTTAAATTTAAGAAAAATAATAAAAAATAAATCATCTCGTCAAAGATTTTAAAAACAAGGCGACCGCCATTAAAAAAATCCCCAAAATAATTAAAGCCAATTTATAGGAAGTAAAATCGCTTAAAAGTCCTATTGGTAAAGAGGTTAAAATGAAACTGGCATTGGTAACAAATTCTTTGGTGGCAAAGATTCTTGCCCTTATTTCCGCTTCTACCTCTTCTTGTAAGATTGTGTTTTGGGCAACAGTGATGATGGAAAAAGTTATTCCGGAAATAAGTCCAATAAAGACCATAAAAGGTACTTTAATAAAATGGATACCGATAAAGAAAAAGAGACCTAAAATGAAAATTCCGAAGATTATCAAATTCTTTTTATTCTCAATCTTTTTAAAAAATCCCAAAACTAACGCGCCGAAAATCATTCCGATTGCCAAAATGCCGGCAAAAATACCAACACCACTGGTTCCCAATTTTAAAACTTGTTGGATAAGAAAAATCAAAATCGTATAAGAGATACTGGCAATCAGGGTGGTTAAAAATATAGAAAACAAAACAAACAAAACAACTTTTGATTTTTTCATATAAAAAAATAATTCTTTCAAATCGTTAAAAAAGATTTTCGCAGTATTAACAACCAACTTTTTAAAACTTTCTTTTTTTAAAAATTCTTTTTTTTCTTCTTGATAATTTATTTTTAAAGCCAAAAGACCAGCAGTTAAATGGGTAAAGGCGTTAATAATAAAGCCAATTTGCCAGCCAACCCATTTTATCAAAAAACCACCAACGACCATTCCCAAAACCGTAGCGATTCTAATAAAAGATTGGTCAAGAGAATTAGCTTTAAGTAAATCTTCCTTTTTAACTAAGAAAGGCAAAAGGGAAGGTTTGGCGGTATTGTTAAAAAGGTCAATTAGAAAAAATAAGAAAAGGGAAAAGAAAATTACCAAAAAACTCTTAAAAAGAATAATTAATAAAGGGGTTAAAAGTAAAAGAAGATATTGAAGAAAATGGGCAAAAAACATCACTTTCCTTTTTTCCCATCTTTCTACCAAAACACCACAGAAAGGCGAAAGGATAAGTACCGGCAAGGTAAAAGTTAAAGAGGCTTGGGAATAAGTAAAAACTTTTCCTTTACTTATTTCGGCAATTAAAGTAATCAAAAGCATATGGGTAAGCCGGTCGCCAAATTGGGAAAAAGTAGCACTTAATAAAAGAAGTAAAAAATTTTTTATTTTTAAGAGTTTTAACATCAAAATTTAAATTTTAAGATAGATAAAAGATTTTTTCAATTTGAAATAAAAATTTCGGAAGATATAACAATACGCTGCATTTCTTATTACCATAAATATTAATTTGCTTGGTTAGAGCTACTTGCTCTTTAATATTTTTTTAAAAGACCACTTATCTTTTTTAATTGAAAAAAATATTAATATCATTATAATTTTTAAAAAAATTTGGAGGTGATATGAAGATATTCATTGACTCAGCAGATATAAACGAAATTAGAGAAGTTCATTCGTGGGGAATTTTAGATGGTGTCACCACCAACCCCACATTAATTGCCAAAACCGGTAAAAAGTTTGATGTCTGTGTAAAAGAAATCTGCGAATTGGTAAAAGGACCAATTTCGGTTGAGGTTATCTCTTCTGATTGGGAAGGAATGGTAAAAGAGGCAAAAGAATTAGCAAAATATGGTGAATGGATAACCATTAAAATACCAATGACCAAAGACGGTTTAAAGGCGGTAAAAATCCTTTCGCAAGAAGGGATTAAAACCAATATGACCTTGGTCTTTTCACCAAATCAAGCAATTTTAGCCGCTAAAGCTGGAGCCACCTTTGTTTCTCCCTTTGTCGGAAGATTAGATGATATTTCCCATTTTGGAATGGAAATTGTTAGTGATATTGTCCAGATTTATAAAAATTACAATTTTAAAACTGAAATAATTGTTGCCAGCGTGAGAAATCCTTTACATGTGGTCACTGCTGCCAAACTTGGTGCCCATATTGTAACCTGTCCTTATTCGGTATTAGAATTGATGGTAAAACATCCTTTGACGGATATTGGTATTAAGAAATTTTTTGAAGATTATCAAAAAATACCAAAATAAATTGGAGGTAAAATGCCTTTAATCGATTCCAAAACTGGAAAAATTATTAAAACTTATACGGTTGAAGAGTTAAAAGAGATTGCCAATTATTTAAGGGGTTTAAATTTAGTCTGTTTAGCCGCGGCTGGCAGTGGTCATTCTGGCGGAACCTTATCAATAATGGATATTACCACTGCCTTATATCTCCATGTTGCCCGCCTTGACCCAAAAGAACCTTTCTGGGAAGATAGGGATAGGATTATCTGGTCAACCGGTCATAAGGCACCGGCTTTATATTTGGGTTTAGGAATTGCTGGTTTTTATCCGGTAGAGGATGTTGTTAAATTAAGAAAATTATATTCACCCTATCAAGGTCACCCCCATTGGTTGAAATTACCCGGGGTAGAATTTTCAACCGGTTCCTTAGGACAAGGACTATCTATTGGTGTTGGTGTTGCCTATGCTGGTAAATTAAAAAATAAGGATTATCGGGTTTATGTCCTTAATGGTGATGGCGAATTTCAAGAAGGTAATATCTGGGAAGCGGTAATGGAGGCGGGTCATTTTAAATTAGACAATCTGGTTTCTATTCTTGACAAAAATCGGCTCCAGATTGATGGTTGGGTAGAAGAGGTAATGAATATTGACCCAATAAAAGAAAAGTTTGAAGCTTTTCACTGGCATGTGATTGAGATTGATGGTCATAATATGGAACAAATCTTATGGGCCTTTGAAGAGGCAAAGAAGATTAAAGGAAAGCCAACTTTAATTGTTGCCCACACTATTAAAGGTAAAGGTGTCTCTTTTATGGAAAATAAGGCGGAATGGCACGGCAAGGCACCAACCGTAGAACAGATGTGGCAGGGATTAAAGGATTTGGGTTTAGATAAAAAGATTGATGTTGAAAGATTATTTAAAATTGCTGAAGATTACCAAAAAGAGGTGACTAAAAAATTAATGGCAAAAGTTCCCAAAATTAGCAAGAAGGATTATTTCTGGAATCGTCAGCCGAATATGAAAGTAGAGATGAAGGCAACAAGGTTTGGCTTCGGCGAAGCTTTAGCAGAGGTTGGTGATGACCCAAGGATTGTTTGCATTGGTGCTGATATCTCTGATTCCATTACTATTTCCCATTTTTATAAAGGAAAACCAGAAAGGTTAAAAAGATGGATTGAAGTGGGCATTGCGGAACAATCGGCAACCGCGATGGCTGCTGGTTTAGCCAAAGAAGGATTTTTACCAGTTTTTGGCACCTATTCTACCTTTGCCTGTGCAAGAAATCTTGACCAGTTAAGGGTATCCGTCTGTTATGGTAATTTCAATGTCTTTATCGCTGGTGCCCATGGTGGTGTTTCAGTTGGTCCGGATGGAGCTACCCATCAAGGTTTAGAAGATTTATTTGCGGTCTGTGGTTTACCAAATATGCATGTGTG
>Ga0105158_1000822_pt1 | contig 12664 bp, 14 predicted proteins | sample LHCtaG_FD_81567 | JGI IMG/M metagenome (GOLD analysis project Ga0105158, IMG submission 81567) | Hot spring microbial communities from Little Hot Creek, USA to study Microbial Dark Matter (Phase II) - LHC4sed_matched | ecosystem: Environmental > Aquatic > Thermal springs > Hot (42-90C) >... | reverse complement strand
GCGAATCTTGTTCCAATCCAAGCCCAGTATGTCGGCCTTCTGCTTAAGCCTAGACTGCAAGTCAAAACGGGGAGTAGCACTTTTCCAAGTGTCCTCAGCTGTGGCGTAAAGCACTTTTCTGCCGGATGCCGCAGCCCGAACGGCTATCTCCTCAACGAGAATGGATTTTCCAGCGCCTGGCAGCCCAGTTATGGCGAACTGTCCGCATATGGGGATTCCCTCCAGACTTTTCCCTTCCGGCGTTAAGAACAGCTTGTCAATGAAGGTGCCCGTCGGAAAGCCTATCAGAGGCTTTTTGGCTTCTACGGCCTCGTCTGGCTTCAGCACCAAGGCGCTTAGTTTTTCCTTTCCCTCCTCAATTTTTGTCGTCATAGGCTTTGTTGCAAGCTCCCACTCGTCCGCCGGTGCCCTAGCACTTTTCATGGCTTCTGCAAGGGTTTGCGCCATAGCCCTAACAAGATTTTCAATTTCAGGAGCCACAGCCGCTGCAGCTTCCACTTTTGGCTTAGCCTCGGCTTCAAACGGTTTCACTATAGGCTCTGCTGGCCTTTCAACACGCTTCGGCTTAGCCTCCTCTGTAAGCGCCCACAACTCGCCGCGGCGTTCCACAACACCCTTATTCTTGAGGGATTGTAAAAAGGCATAAGCTGAATTCGGTCCATATTTCGGAATGCCTAAACCTTCAGCAATCTCGATTAGGGAAGCCCCGCCCTCCCGCTTTTTGAGAAACTCAACTATGTCCCTTTCCTCTACCATAACTTGCCCCAATTTTAGTAATTCACGAAAAAGGGTATAAAGTTTCAGTCTAATAAAGCCTTTAAACCAAACGATTTGCCTAGGCCGCTACCTCAATTTAAATTTGGCAATTCAACCAAAACGCGCCTTAAGGTTATAAAGAGGAAAAACGTTAACCCTTTAAACCGCAGCTGATCGGAGGCTTGGGCGAGCTGGAAATCGGAGTTTCAACGCTATTCTGTCTAGGCGAGCCTTTCAAAAAAATGGTTAAGCACATAACGAAAGCAGCGGTTAAGCATATGGAAATTGTGGACGATGGCCTTCACGCCCTAAACAAGAAAAGGGCCGCGAAACTTAAGGAGCTTGCACACTCCTATGGTTTGAAGTATTCAGTCCACGCACCCTTCGCAGACATAAACATAGCTTCACCTTCAAAATGCATTTTGAGGGCTATGCTTAAACGGTTAGAAAAATCCATAAAATTCACAAGCGACATAGAAGCGCTTGTTTGGGTTTTCCATCCGGGACTTAAAACTGGCATTAGCATGTTCTACCCCGATGTGGAGTGGGTTCAAAACTGTAAGACTGCAAAAGCGCTTTACAGCATTGCAGAGGAGTACGGCGTAGAAATAGCCATAGAAAACGTTCCGGAACCATACCCCTTCCTCATGAAGAATGTGAAACATTTCCGAAGATTCTATAATAATGTAATCGAAGATATTGGCATAGCCCTAGACGTGGGGCATGCAAACCTCAATGGGCAAATAGAGCTTTTCCTAAAAGCCTTTCCAGAAAAAATTGTGCATATTCACGCCCATGACAACCGCAGAAAAGACGACGAACACTTGGGCGTTGGCCGTGGAACCGTTAATTGGGATAGGTTTGCCGAACTTTTGAGGCAAATTTCCTACAACAAAATAGTGGTTGTCGAGTCCGTGAAGCACGTTCAGGAAAGCATTGAAAGGCTTAGGGCCTTACTTGTCTAGAAGGGGAACCTCAACCGACAATAAATCTTCAGCAACTATCGTATTTTTGAAAATTTTGCGGGCTTGCTTTAAAAACGGAGCCGTGTCCTCGTATCTAGCGCTTATATGGGTTAAAACAAGCCTTTTCACCCCTGCTTTTTTGGCTGTTTCAGCCGCCTGGCTTGGCGTTGAATGCCCATCCTCATAGGCTCTTTCAGCCAACTCGTCGCCTAAAGTGGCGTCGTGAATAAGCAAGTCCGCGTCAGCTGCAAATTCGGCCAAACCCTCAAAAGGCCTGGTGTCCCCAGTGTAAACTATCTTCCTTCCACGGCGAGGCGGCCCCAAAACATCTTCGGGTTTCACGGTTCTGCCGTCTGGAAGCTTAACTGGTTTCCCCCGCTGAAGCTGCCCCCATAAAGGGCCCTCTGGAACCCCTAACGCCTTAGCCTTTTCGGGATAAAATCTTCCCGGACGGGGCTTTTCCACCAATGCGTAGGCTAGGCTTGGCGCCACATGGTTTGCCCAAAACGCTTGAACAGAGTATTCTGGCGTTTCACACACAACACCGGCCTCGCAGATTTCGTGAATTTCTATTGGGAAGGTTAGGCCAAACTGCACAGTCTCCCTTATACACTCAACAAACCTCTTAATTTCGGGCGGTCCATAAACTTCTAGGGGTTTTTCTCGGCCGTGAAGCGCCATGGTTTGCATAAGCCCCGGCAAGCCTAAAACATGGTCGCCATGCATGTGGGTTATAAAAACCTTCATTTCTTTATGGAAGCTTGCGCCAGCCATAATCATCTGCCTTTGCACACCCTCACCGCAGTCAAACAGAAGCTGTTCGCCCTTACGCTTCATAAGGATGGCTGGTAAACCTCTTTTAGGGGTTGGCACGCTTCCAGCCGTCCCTAGGAAAATCACTTTTAAACTCATGGATGCTGCACCCTTTCTTGTATAGCCAATTCCATTGTTAGGCTTTTGTGGCTTAATGTTTTTGCCGACTTGCCGAATGGATTCTTTAAACCTTCTTAAAAACAGCGATTTCGCGAGTTAGGCTTCTATGCACATAGACAAAGTAGGATTCCACATGGCCATAACCAAGCGCAGTGCCTATTTGGCTTATTCCAATGGTTTTGGGAGCTGCCATACATATGTGGCTGTCTTTGCCAAGTATGTCGTAAACCGCCTCTAAGCATTCTATGATTATTTGCCTAGTTGTCCGCTTCAAGGTGGTGGCGCTTCTTCCATAAGGCGGGTCTGCCACAACACAGTCAACGGTTTTCACCGGCGGGTTTCGGGCGTCCGCCACTATTAGGCCTTCTGGTTCAATGCCAAAATGCTTAAAGTTTTTTAAGCTGCCCCTTGCCATACGCCTTTGAATGTCCATGCCTAGGACTCGGCATCCCATAAACGCCGCTTCGATGAGGATGCTTCCTGTTCCACAGAAGGGATCAAAAACAAGGCTGCCGGCTTTTGGTCTGGCTAGGTTTACCATACATCTCGCCAGTTTAGGCGGCATGGCTGACGGGTGGAAAAAAGGCTTCTTTTTTGGACGCCTTTCCATGAAGGATTTTGGTGGCACATCAGCCAGTTTCAAGCCGAAGACAAGCTTATCGTTTGTTAGCAATCCGATGAAAGTTTTCTGGGGTGTTTGAAGGTTCACTCTGGCATTTTCAGCCATGTTTAGGATTATTTCGCCAAGCTTCCGCTCCAAAGACATTCCGTCAACATGCTTAGCGTGACTTTTCACGTGCTTCACGCGGACAGCGAAAGTTTCGTTCTCTTTTAGAAGTGCGCCAATACTTTTTGAGCGTAGGGCTTTAACCGCCTCGCTTGGCTCAGCCTCGCACGTGAAAATTTCTAGGGCGCAAAGCCTTGTCAGGGCTGCCCGCCTTTTTATGGCTTCCACGCATTTTGTGTCGGCTTCAACCCTCAAAACCTGGTCAAGCTTCTCCAAAACCTTGAAGGTGTAGCCTTCAGCCTCCAAGATGGCTTTCAGTTCTGCGGCTGGCAGTGTTTCATGCTCGCCGGACAATAGGAAGAAAAGCCTAGCCACCTTAAAGCTCCCGTAGGGTTTGGGCTAAAAGCGGCGCCAACGAAACCTTGCTTACTGGACTGGGAACGCTGTCTGTTCCAATAACCTCCTTGACGTCAGCCTCCCGTAGGCGTTTTTCAGCTTCGCCCACCAAAAGAGGGTGGACACATGCGGCGTAAACCTCTGCGGCTCCAAGCTCGTAGAGAAGGTTTGCAGCCGCCACAATAGTTCCGCCGGTGCTGATGATGTCGTCGAAGATTATGGCTGTTCTATTCCTAACGTTGAACTCCCTTTTCTCTACACTTACCAAACCTGTGTAGCGGTCCCGATGCTTTTCCAAGTAGCCGCACTCGCAACTCAAAACCGCGGCGGCTTCTTGAACTATGCCAACGGCGCCCTTGTCTGGGGCAAGCAGAAAAGCGTCGCTGAACCCTCTCTGTTTGAAGTGTTCAGCTAGGAGCGGTATGGCGGAAAGATTTTTCGCTGGGAAAGGGAACTTTGCCACGGTGTTTTTCTCGTGAATGTTTACGGTGATTAGGCTGTCAACGCCGACAGCCCAAAGCATTTTTGCGATGGCTTCTATGCTTATGGCTTCGCCTTTTAAGAAAACTTTGTCTTGGCGGGCATACGCCAAATAGGGCACAACAGCCACTACAGTTTTGGCGTTATGCCTTTTAGCAGCATCCACCATCAAAGCCAACTGGATTAACCGCTGGTCCTGCGGTGGGCTTGTAGTCTGCACAATAACTGCAGTTTCGCCCTCAACAGCGCCTTCAAGCCTCACATAAGACTCGCCATCTGGAAAAACCTTGAAAGAGATGGGGATGGGCTCCAAGCCTAAAAGTTTGGCTATTTTTTCGCCAAGCTCTTTGGAAGCTGGCCCGGGAAGGATTCTCATTTAACCGCCGCTTTTAAAATGGGCACTGGCTAGTCTTTTAGACTTTTCCCGTTGCCTCATACTGTTCAATGAGCTCTTTGGCTCTGTCCACGCGGATTCTGCGTTCCTCAACCATCTTCTCGGCGATTAAGTCTATCAGTTCGCCTGTGGCGCCAGCCATGACGGCAATGTTTCTGGCGTGAAGTTCCATGTGACCGCGCTGTATGCCTTCGTGGGCTAGGGCTCTTAAAGCCGCTAGGTTTTGGGCTAAGCCGACTGCTGCTAAGACTTCGGCGAACTCGTTGGCTGTTTTAACCCCCAAGATTTTCAGACAAATCCTGGCTATTGGGTGAGTGCGCACAGCCCCACCTACAATGCCAACAGCCATGGGCAGTTCTATAGAGCCCACCAAGTCGCCGTCCTCGTTTTTCTCCCAAGTTGAAAGCGTCGTGTAGTGGCCGCTTCTGGCAGCGTAAGCGTGGGCTCCAGCCTCAACGGCGCGGTGGTCGTTGCATGTCGCAAACACAACGGCGATTATGCCATTCATTATGCCCTTATTGTGGGTGGCTGCCCTAAACGGGTCAGCGGCAGCGAAAGCCCAAGCGTTTACAATGCCGTCCACGACTTCCTCGCCGCCAACAGCCTCCTTTGGCACAACGCACCATGCTCTAGCGAGACGTTTAACAGCTAAATTAGAAATTATCCGGAGATAAACGCGGCCGCCTGTTATCCGTTCTATTAGAGGGGCGACAGCCTCACACATGGTGTTTACGGCATTGGCGCCCATGGCATCGCGGCAGTCCACATGCAACTCAGTAATAACCATAGGCCCCTGCACAGTTTGGATAACCTTAGCGTCCAAGTCTTTGGCGCCTCCGCCAACAGAAACCAGCACAGGGTCTTGGTCATTAGCCTTCTTTAAGATTTCCTCTTTCGCTTGAAGTATGCGCATTCTCGCCGCATAGGGGTCTTTTATGTCCACAGCCTGCACTTGCCCAATCATTATGGGTGGCGTACTACTCGTGTGGAAGCCTCCGCCCTCCCTAGCCATTTTAGCTGCATAACTAGCCGCAGCCACAACTGAAGGTTCCTCGATAGCCATAGGAATCAAATAGTCTCTACCATTAATCAGAAAGTTCACGGCTATTCCAAGTGGAACAGGAAAAGCGCCAACAACATTCTCAATCATTCGATCAGCCAGATCCAAAGGTAGACTGCCAGTATTCTGCAGCAGAGCGCATTCTTCATCAGTTAAGCCCGCAAACTCCTTAACAAACTCCAAACGCTCCTTTGGGCTACGCTTATAGAAACCCGAAAACAACGAAGGTTTGCCCATATCGCCTAACCACTCCATGTTTCATTATTCAATTGAAATTATTTGGGTGCTTTGCATTTAAACTTTGATGGAAAACAAGTTTCTGAAACACTTTTTATCCGGTGATGTCGCTTAAAGTTGAAGCCTTGATTTTTGGTGTTATTTTCTTAATAAGTTGTGTGTCTTCAGTTATTAACGTTAGGTTTTTCACCATCGCATGGTAAGCGTAAGCTGCATCGTAGAAAGTTATTTTCGTTTTGTTTGCAATTTCTAATATTCCCTCCTCGCTACAGCTTATTTGCAAAACTTCCATAACACCCAAAACCCGCTTAACGATTTTAGCAAGACTTTTAATCTCCGTGTCTGTGGCTTTTCCTTCTAGGGCTAAGCTCTTCCATAACACGTTTCCAAGTTCATACCTTGCCAGCTCTAACGTGCAATTTCCAACAAGCACCTCAACATTATTCTCTTTTATGGCTTTGAATATTGCAGAGGAGTCGAAAAAGTATTTCATCCTCGTGTTCTATCCTCTCTTATGCCCCTAACAACTTCTTCGACGCTTATCTTGTCAAGGATGGGCTTGAGCCGCTCAATTTCCTCTTTAAGCCTTTCAGCCTCCCTTTTTCTAACCTCATCTTCAATAGCCTTCCTCAACAGTTTAGAGGGTCTAATTTTCAACTCTTTCATTTTCTCCTTAAGCTCGCGAGGGATTTTTGTGGAGACCGTCGTATACTTACTCAAATTTCCCACCAAAAGGTAATACAAGAATTATCACATAAAAAGTTTCCTAAAATTCTGACATCAAAAGACACTTATTGCTAAGCTAATTAAAACTCTTAATAGTGTCAAACTTTTAAGGCTAACTTATAAAACCAAACAAAGATAACTTGCCCATCCCTTTACACTTCACGGTTTGAATTAACGGAGTCGCCTCCTTTACATTTAAACCTTAATGTAAATTTTCCTGGCATTGAACAGATCTTGTTGTAGCTCTCTAAAATTTATTGAAAAAAGGGGGGATGGGTGCTACTCGTATGTCAATTTCACAGTGAAGTACATTGAACCAGTCTGCTCAGTGACAGGTTCTATTTCAAACCGAATGTACAGCGTTGCTCCTCCTCCTATGTATAAATTCTCCACCTTATTCCCTTGAGTTCTGAGGTCTAACGTGCCATACGTTCCGGTGTTGTTGTATACTGCAAGATTGAATCTAGCAAATTTAGCTGGTGAGCCGCCTACGGAAATTACCTGTAGGTCAAAATAGTGTCCATTTGCATCGTCATTAATTATACGAAGACAGTCGGTAATGTTCCTGAACGTATTCTTTGGGATAGTTAAGTTCAAGTTTTTCACAGTATATCCATCTATGCTAGCCCCGGACGGCGCAGAGCTTCCAAGCTCCCACCGCAATCCTCCGGTGGTGACAATCGTACCGCTGCCTTCAATGTACATGTAGCTGTAAATCTGCGCGCTTACCGTAGCTATTATTAGCGATGTGACAAGTAACGTCGCGAACTTCAGCATTTTCTTGTAGTTTATTTTCATTCTATATTTTCACCTCCTTCTTTCTTTTTCTTTCTTTTAGGGTTTCTATCCAGATTTTTATGAGCACATAGGTGCTTAGGGCTAGGACTATGGCGCAGGCTATTGCTAGGGTTGTGGCGGATGCGATGAAGGCTGCCTCTCCCCACGATGGCTTATATGCGGCGTAGGCGGTTGCTATGGCAATTGCTGCGCCTGCGCCTAGGGCTATGTACCACCATCGGGGTTTGAAGAAAACGTAGGTGCCCAGCCCCACCACAAGCGTGTCGAAGGCCACTATGCCCACGAAGGTGGCTTCCCAGCCCATTTGAGGCAACATAACAAGCGGGTGGACGGCGACTTCCGCGTAGTTGGATAGAAAAAGAGTCGCCAGAGTAAGGGATGGTAAGGTAACCGTTGCCAAGAATATTCTTGCATAGTTCAGTAGCCTCTTCACCATACCTAGGTAGATGTTTACGGCTACTATGTTGGCTAAGGCCACCGCCAAATAGAGGAGACTGTACCAGAAACGCATGTACTCGCTGAAAGTCGTCATAAACTCTCGGCTTACAAGGAGATGCCCAAAGCCCGCTAAGGCTGCCAGCTGGTAGACATAGGAAAGCTGCCATGGGAAATGCTTGTCTGAGAGGCATGTGAGGAGGCTCATGGCTAGGAATAGGTCTATGCCTACTAATGCGAAGAACTCTGGTTGAAGTGGGGAGGGCATGCTTTTTCCGCATCCGAAGTCTGGTTTCTCTTTATTTAAGTCATGTGAATTCGGAATCGGTATCCGAATTCTGTAGTATAAATTAGCGGGATAGAAGATAAATCTTGTGTAGTAATACTTAATACAAAACCTCACTACAACTATCTCTTCGGAAGCGCCACAGCAGAAATGTTAAACCGTCTCTGAATATGCCTCGCCAAAGTTTCGGCATAGCCTATGCGGAAATTATCCGTAATAACAAGTCTAGGCCTAGAACGCCTAACATACTCCATTAAACCGTCAAAATCCGAGTGGTCGCTTAGGGCTATAACGTACTCTTTATCTGCGATTTCACGGCAAGGCATATCAAACTCCCATCCGCTAACATACACGCAGAAACTTCCGCGCCCAACCTTGCCCCGCGAACCCATGTGATAAAAAGCCACGCAAGGCTGATTTTGTCCCAGCATAGCCTTAACCTCCCTTTCTTCAACTCTTAATAAACGCCCAATCCGCATGCCATGGCGTTCACAGATTTTTGAAACTTGGAAAACCCTTTCAGGCGCAATGAAAGGAACCTTTAAACCAGCCTCGTGGAGGATTTGCATAACCTCTTGAAGCTTACCGTGATAACCAAAAACATAGACAGCGCCATGTTTTAGACCTTCCTCCACAATGGAGACCAGCATGTCCTTAACATTCGTGTTGAAGGGTCTCCTGCATAAGGGACTGCCGTATGTGGCTTCCATTACAAGAATATCCGTTTCTAAGACGGGTGTTCCTTCAAGTCTAAAATCTCCAGTATAGACAATCCGCATGCCCTCAGCGTCTTCAACAAGCACTTGCGCGGCTCCCAAAATGTGGTCTGCTGGGAAAAAGGTTATGCTTTCCTCGCCGTAGCAAAAAGTTTTCCCATACTCAAGGGTTTCCACATAGCCGCCCATGAGAAATAGGGGACTCCTCATAACATCTATCAAATCCTTTGTGGCTTGGGTCATCAACACTTTTTCACAGGTTCTTAGGCTTTGTTGCAGGCCGATCATGTGGTCTGCATGCGCGTGGGTGACAACCCTCAACGGTCGGGATTCATCGAAAGCGTCGCATGCAACACTACAGCCTAATAGAACAGCCCCCCTTTCTGTTATCTTCGCCTTAATGGACAAGTTTAAACACCAGCTTGGGCGAAGTCGCTTATCAAAGTGGCTATGAACTTAACCCCCTTAATGAAGCTTTCAATCTTCAAGTTTTCGTTTGGCGCATGCGTATTAGACTCTGGATGGGCACAACCCGCCGAAACAACTGGACAGCCCAAAAAGTTTCGGAACAAGTGCATTGGCCCAGAACCAGCACTAAGCGGGTAAATAACAGCCCTCTCCCCGTAAACTTTCTCAGCGGTTTTTGCAACCAAACCTACAAACGGGTGGCTGATAGGCGTTTTTGCGGGCTCCGTTGAACCATACCTAATAATTTCAATGTCGCTAAAGCCCCGCATTTTCATGTGGCTAGCAAGTTTTTCAAAGATTTCATCCGGCTTTTGGTCCGGAACAAGCCTAAAATCCAGTTTAGCCATAGCCTCCCGAGGCAGAACAGTCTTAGAACCCTTCCCAGTATATCCTGAAAACAAGCCGTTAATTGTGCATGTAGGCTGGAAAAGAAGCGTTTTTAAGGCTTCAAATCCTGAAACACTCTTCAAAAACTGTTTTAGGCCCAACTCCTCCTTAAGTTCCTTCTCTTCAAAGGGTATACTTTTGAGGCATTCAATTTCTTCTGGGGATGGAGGCAAAACCCTATCGTAGAAGCCTTCCACCAGAATCTTTTCGTTTTCGTCCTTCAGCGTGTTTAAGGCCCATACAAGACGCCAAGCTGGGTTTGGTACTAGAGGCGCGTTTGCAGAGTGGACGTCTTTGAGGGCGCATTTTGCCCGCAGTTCAATGGACAAAACTCCTTTCAAGCCAAGATATAGCTGAGGTCTTCCACGCCTATCCGTTCCACCGAACTCCCAAATAATGGCGTCAGCTGAAAATAAGCGCTTATACTTTTTGACTATTGGTTCAAGGTTTGGGCTTCCAATCTCCTCTTCGCCGTCCACCACGAACTTTATGTTAACCGGAACGCCGCCATGGACTTTTAAAAAGGCTTGAACAGCCTTAAGCCTTGAAACAAAATTCCCCTTATTATCAGTGGCGCCCCTCCCATAGACTTTTCCATCGGCAACCGTTCCGCTGAAAGGAGCATACTTCCACTCTTCCAGCGGTTCCGGAGGTTGAACATCATAATGGTTGTAGAAAAGCAGGGTTTTCCCAGCGCTTTTAGACTTGATTTCGCCGTAAACCACGGGGTTTCCCTTTTCACCCCTTAGAACTTTTGTTAAAAGGCCGGTTTCCCGCAGCATTTCCTCAACAAGTTCGGCGCATTCCTCAATGCCTTCGCCTTTCGCCGAAACGCTGGGCTGCCTAACAAGCTTAATGAGGTCTTCGACAAAGGCATCCACATGAGCATCAATGTAAGTGTAAACTTTCTCTAAACTCATGTTTTGCCCTCCTTTCAGGCTGTTTTTGGTGCAAGCCAATCAATTAACTGCCTAGGGTTGTCGCATTTAACCCTCACCTTTATTGGGCCAAGAGGCGACTCCGCCACGGCTTTGGAAAAGGACAGGTGTCCAGCGAAGGCTACTTGCTTGTTTAGGTAAAATGTTATAGTGTTATCGTTCTCGTTTAGTCCCTCGAAGAGGGCGCCCCGTGCGGCGTCGCGGATGCGTTCTCTCCGGAGCAAATTGTAAAGCTTTGTGAGGCTTTCAAGGCCTTTAGCCTCTGCGGTTAATAGGCTTCCTTTTGCCAGCGGCTTAATTTGAATTGGAAGGCTGCCTAACACATTTTCCACAGCCCTCTTCACCTTTTCCTCGGATTCGGTTGGGTTTATTTCAACCTCAACGTAAACTTCTATTTTATCCATTTGGCCTCTATCCTCCTTAAAATTTCAGCAGCCTTCCCCTTTGCGGCTTCTAGGCCTTCCTCATTAACTATCATATAGTCGGCTAAAGCTATAGCATTTCCCAATCCGACCCTTAGCTCCCGCATATCCCTCTCATGGAAAACCTCCCAGCTTTTGGGGTCGTCGCTCCTCTGCCTATGAAAAAGCCGTCTAAACCGCGTTTCCGGCGGAGCATGCACGGCGACCAATGTAAACTTTAAAAAATTTCGCCTAAACTCTTCAACTTCCGCCAGGCTTCTTATGCCATCCACTATCACTTTGTTCTCTCTGACGGCGAGAATTTTTGGAACACATCTTTTGGCTATGACAGCTTCGCCTTCCAAACGTCTAAGCTCCAACATTATGCGTCCAAGATTTTCGGGGGTTGGCTCCAAACCTCGTCTTTCGGCTTCTTCCCTCACCTCATCGCCCATGACAACAACGCCATAACCATGGGCTTTCGCCACGTTAACCACAACGGATTTTCCAGCACCCGGCATTCCAGCCAAACCAACAACAAGCTTCTCGCTATCCAATCAAAGCCCTTCTCGCCATTTTATAATAGCAATGCGTTTCAAACGGTTAAAAGCATTTATGAGAGTTGCTGGCTTAAGAGATGTGCGAAGGAATGATGGATGCCTGAAGCGATAAGAAGCTTCATAGCCTTCGACATCGAAGATGCCGGTGTTTTGAAAAACATCACAAAAATGCAAAAGATTTTGGCTGGAACAGGCGCGGATTTAAAGTTTGTTGAGCCCCAAATCATTCACATAACCTTGCGTTTCTTGGGCAACATAACGCCAGTTATGGTGGACCGTATTTACGAGGGAATGTGTAAAGTTCAGTTTGCTCCCTTCACTGTTAAGATTCATGGTTTAGGTGCTTTTCCAAACCAGCGAAACCCACGGGTTGTCTGGGCTGGTATTAGGGAGGGTTCCGTCCAGCTTCGAGGAATTTTCGAACAATTGGAGCCTTTCCTTCGAAGTTTGGGCTTCGCTCCAGACACTAAAGGGTTTAGCCCCCACTTGACGATAGCCCGTGTAAGGTCTGGACGCAACAAGGCTCAGCTTGCTAAGTGCTTGATGGAAAACGCAAACTTCGAATTTGGCGTTGTTAAAGCCAACTGTTTAAAGCTTAAAAAAAGCGACCTAACGCCAAAAGGCCCCATTTACACGACGCTTAGAGAGTACTGCCCAAAAGCTGAAAAGGGCTGAACGATGATGGCTGTGCAAGAAATATTGGAAACTGTTTGCAGAACAGTTCTGGAGAAGGTAACCCCTAAACCGGAGGAACGCGAAAAAATAGAGCGATTAGCAAAAAAATTGGAGAGGAAGGTTAAAGAAGCGGCGGAATGCTTCGGTGTTAAGGCAACGGTGCGTCTAGAAGGTTCCGTAGCCAAGGACACGTGGCTCAGCGGCGAACCCGACATAGACATTTTTATGCGCTTACCCCAAAGCATACCGCGCTCCGCCCTCGGTGAGGTTGCCTTAAAAATAGCTAGAAAAGCCACGGAAGGAGCAAAACAAGTGGAGAGATTTGC
>Ga0105158_1000821_pt1 | contig 12677 bp, 16 predicted proteins | sample LHCtaG_FD_81567 | JGI IMG/M metagenome (GOLD analysis project Ga0105158, IMG submission 81567) | Hot spring microbial communities from Little Hot Creek, USA to study Microbial Dark Matter (Phase II) - LHC4sed_matched | ecosystem: Environmental > Aquatic > Thermal springs > Hot (42-90C) >... | reverse complement strand
GGACACCGGCATAGGCCTTGGAGATGGCGTATAGAAGACATGCAGGTGGTTCACGCCGGAAGCGTGTCATGCGAGAGGCTGCGGGGATTCTTCCTCAACTCCTACAATGTGATAGAAATTAAACCCGAGAGGGTTGAGGCTAAGCTGAAAATTGTGGGCGGAGACTACATAAGCTTCGAAGAAGTTGTCAAAAGAAGGGAAATCCTCCAAGCATCAGATGTTTCTCAATGTAGCGATTCACTGGCAAGATAGCCTAAAAGGCCTAAAACCCAATTTTAGGCAAGCCTTCTCCAATGCGTTGTAGTCACTGAACATGGAAAGATGGCTCCTACAACCGCAGTCGGAACAGCCAAACCCGTCAATAGGAAAGCCATATTCGCCTAAAACTTGGGCGGTTATGCACTCTTCCAATTTATCCGCTTCTTCCTTAACAAAGGCTTTTACAATGGCTACACATTCGTCTGCAAGGAGGTAGTCGATGTGCCAAAAACGCCTTTTAGCCTCCTTCCTTAAGTGCCTCTCTAAACGCTTTTCAAGGCTGTTTTGGGCAGAGCCTACATATGCATAGAAACCTTTACTGAAGGAGACGTTTCCCAACGCGCCTATTCTAATGGCTCTGCTTTTGCTTATTGATACGGCTAGGACATAAATTCCCTTCAAAGCCGCCATCCAACCGCGAATTTTCAGTATACCACTTCAAAATTTCCTCAACCGCCTTTTCAGAATAACCCATCTCTCTAAGCATTTTCCGCAACTCAGCGTTGAAATCTTTACCCAAACACTGCACCGCAGACGCTTATTCCCGCCAAGCTACTATTTTAGCCTTAATACTCGTTTAGCCCTGATTGGATGTAGCGGTTCACAGCGTCCAAGTCGAATTTCTCTTGATGCAGCACGTTGTGCACAAAGTTGAAAAGCCTAACTCGAACCTCGCGGTTTAGGTTTGGATACCAGATAGGTGAAGCCACCACTAAACCTCTCCATGCATAAAAGGGTTGCACAACCTCTAAGATTTCCCAGTCGCCAGTCTTCTGGAGGTAGTTCTCCCAGAAAAGCCTATACAACCGTTCAAAAACGCCGGCTAGCTCGCCATACTTCTGCAGCGAATAGAAAATGTAGTTGATCGTCATGGCAGTTACATCATCTGCTGGTTCACCCCACTCGCCTCTGCTGCGGTCTAAAACAGTGAACTCTGTGCCTTCGTGGAACATGACGTTCCATGGGTGGAAGTCTCCGTGAACTTGGCTAAGCCTATGGGCTTTACGTTTGAGGCGCCACCGCCAGACAACACAGTCCCTTTCAATGTCTATTAGATCGCATTCCCGCACGAAATCCAGCCCCGGCGGATAGCTGTCCAGCAAACCCATTATGCACTCGCCGTGTCCAATGAGCTCCCTTGCCCTCCGCACGTAAAGCCAAGGGGCCTCCTTTTTCACGCTGTGGATTTGGACAAGATAGTCGGAAAGCGCCAAACAACGCTTTTCATCCAAATCGCTCATTTCACCCGCCGCCTTAATGCGGTCTAAGTCAAAGTGGTAAAGCCTCCCATCCACATACTCGGTTAAGAGGAAGAACTCGCCGCAGTTGCCAAGAGACCTTAAACCCTTACCATCAATAGTGAAGGCGCCCACATCCACAGAACGCACATGCCGAGGCAACTTGTTAAAGGCGGAATGTTGCCAAAGAAGAATCTGGGCCCTGTCAGAAGCATAATCATGCCCGAAACCCTCAGGCCTTATGGTTTCCAAAACAACCCGTTTAACCTCCCCTTTAACGCGAAACTCAACAACATAGGGGACGCCGTAGCCGAAGCCCTTCAAGTCTTTAACGCCCTCAACCCTCTTGCAGCCAAGCCTCCAGACACCGCAAACCTCCACATCGCCGCCATACAACCCTGAAAGATATCCCCGAAGAGTTTCCTCAGAAAATTCCAAACCTAAGACACTTTTTTCATCCGCCATTTTAACACGCAGCCAAGCATGCATAAGAAGGGCGCCACTAAAATATAAATTAAAGCGTCAGACAAAACACCTAGTCTTGGGAAGGATATATATTGAAGGCGTCCGGAGAACCCTTTTCCTTTATGAAAGCCTACAGTAAGCTGACAGAAGTGTTGACAGACCATCGGCTGGCGGCGTTGGGCGACGCCTTCGTAAATTTTGTCTACTCGCTGGCCCTATCGGAAAAGAAAAGGCAGCCTTCAGGGGCCAAGGTGAAAGGTGCCACATTAGCCAAAGCCTTTAGAAAAGCTGGCTTGAGGGAGCACATGCCATCAAGGGTTTCAAGCCACATGCTTGCCGACGCAGCAGAAGCCCTCATCGTTTACGCTTGGCTCCAAAAGAACATAACCTTGAAAGAGTGCGTAGCGGTACTAAGCCAAAGTGAAGATTCAGTATCCGGCTTCGCAGAGCTGCTTTCGACAATAAAGGACAAGATTAAGCTTTAAGAGCTTTCTTTAACTCTTGACTGAATTCTTCGCTTATATCAAGGATTTTCCTTACAGCCTCAAGCAAAGCGTCTTCAGGTTTTAAATCCCCTTTTGTCCGCACATAAAGGATGGGGTTGGACGCCAAGGGATGGGGAATATCGTAGCCCGCTAAATCCACATTCTCATCCTCTAAAAGTTTTCTCTGCAGAAGGTTGCAGATGGTGTGCCCAGCCCCCTCAAGCTCTATTTTAAGCTCGTTTTTGGTTTTATTTAACACAGTAACCTTCATACCAACACCGCCATTTTCAAACTATACCCCTACCATAGTCTATGGCTGTTTTGCGTTTTTCAATCTTCCCACACCTTTGGCACTGCAAACCGCCCCGTCCCCTTTGCTGCAACATGCCACCACACTCTGAACAGAAAGCGTAGACCACGCCTAAACTTTTATCCTTGGTGGTTAAGTGGTATGTCCTGTTCATCTCGCTTATAACTTTGGCCCTTATTATGTCGCCGGGTTTACAAACATCAAACATAGACTCAACAAACCTTAAATGCGCATCGGAAACGTGGAGCAGGCCGGTGAAAAACCCAGAAAGGAAGCGTTTGCCAATATTGAAAATTCTAACGGTAGCCAACTGCGTTTGAACGTTTGAAACTTGCCCCACAACGATGCTTCCAACCCTTGGCGTTCTAGCTCCATAAACCAAGGGGAAAACAGAAACCCGTTTGTTAAGATAGTCTATCAATGCGCGTCCAATAATCTTTGAATATATAACCCCATCCTTAACGTAAGTGCCAGCATCTGGAATAAACTCTTCAATAACGCCTAAGGGTTCTCCGGGCAACACGACTTGTCCACTGTTACGCTTTTGAAGCGAGAAACTCATTTTATCAACATCCCAGTTACAAGGGTTATGGAATAACTAAACAACTCAATAAACCTTTCCCGCACTCTTGTAGGTTTGCAACAATTTTGCGATGTACCGGGTATGCAGCCTTTCATGGTCTACAAGCCGCCTCAAAACCTTTCTGGCAGTCCATAGATTACACAATGGACTTTTATCTTTTTTAGGCTGGAAAACTCCCCGCATCTTGCTCCTTGGCATGTCCTTCAAATAATCAACGACAATCCTCCTTGTATAGTCAAGCATTTTAAACACGTTTCTCGAATACTTCAATGGAAGTTCAACGTCTAAACGCGTTATATACCAAGGTTCAACGTAGGCTATATGCCTCAAACAGTTCCATATCGTGCGAGGTTTTCCGGGAGGCAGCCAGTCAAGGCAATCATCGCTTAATCCAGAAACACATTTCAACAAGTCTTCCCGTGAATACTCCATCAACCTAAGTGTTCTTTTAATGTCTTTCCTGAATATGGGAAGAACTTCAGACCAAAATAGGGGTTCTGGTTTCCCTGCCTCGACAAGATTATAGTTAACTCGCAAAATTTCGGCAACCTCAACTTCGAATTTTTTGGCTTCGGCGGGGACTGCCTCTCCACGGCTTTCAAGCCAGTCGAACCATTCAGCCACGGCGACTTTAACTTTTGTAAGAGCTCTTTCTGGAGAACGCCCGAAAACCCAGCATCCCGGGCAGCTTGGGACAAAAGCACCCGTTGCGTCAGGGCCAACTTCAAGGCAAACGGCTATTTCAGTTGTCATAACCTTCACGTTAGAAAAATCCTTTTCTGCAAAGTTCTTTCCAAGAGAGTTCTCCGATAACCACCATCGCCTCGTTTGGCGTGAGCACTGGTTTATGAAACTTTGAAGGGGTATCGAGGGAAACTCGAGGGCAAGCCGTGTTCACAAAGGCGTCAACTGTTGGGAAATTCATAACCATTTCTGGGTTTATTTCTCTAACGGCGAAAAGGTAGGCGTCTTTCCCACTTTTTTCAAGTTTATCTTTAACTACGAGGGCTTCTTCAAGCCTTTTCTGTCCAGGCTTAAGTCCCACCAAAACGGCGAAGGTTTTGGCTTTCTGCGCCTCTTGAATGCTGACCCACCTCTGCTTCCGCACTTTCTCAGCCTCTTCGTCGATGGAGTATGCTTGCTTCTCGAAGGGGTCAACTATTATTGTGGGTTTCGACGTGGAAAGCGCCAAACCCAAAGCGTGGAAACGCCCCCCTCCAATAAACAGAAAACCCTCCACATCCTCTGCTATGGACTTGGCATTGCTGTAGTCGCATCCCAAAACCTGCCCTGGATAGCTCGCGCGGCCGGCATCGCCAACCATGACGGTTTTTCCAGCGCGGACAAGAACCTCCTTGGCTTCATCTAGGGTTTGAACATGCTGAACGGTGGTGGCTAAACCAATTTTGCGCCATTCCCCGATTAGGGGCAGCGCCTTTTCAACAGCCTCTGCAACGCTTAGGGTTGCCCGCGCCTCGATGTAAATTGTCGGCACTTTCTCATACTTCAAAAGCTTCGCATGCCCATAGTGGACAATGAGGTCTACGCCAAGACTTTCAGCCTCGTCGGTTGCCAAATCACAAGCGCCATAGCATGGGTCTGCAGAGATTATAGGCAGGGCTCCAGCTTTTTCCACAATTTTTGCAAGCCGTGGCCCTTCGCTTTTCAACCCTTCTGGAAGCTGTATCAGAACCCTTTTTGCCTCATGTTTTGCAACTTCCTGTTTTAGCCTCTCCTCTTCAAAATCAAACATTTTCAAGATGAAACACCCATTTCAATTACAGAAAGCATGATTTTAGAAAAATTTTGAAGCCTTGGAAAACTATTTTGTGGCTTCATCCCACTGGGGTGTCCATTCCCAGTCGCTTTTAGGCCTTTGCGCCACACGCCCTAAGGCTCTTTCATGTTGCTCGGCAAGCTTTTCCAAGATTATTTTTTGTTCTATGCTTGCTACAAGCTGTTTTGTTGCCACCACGGCGTCTGGGTTTACGGATATGCTGTCTATTCCAGCCCTTACAAGGAATTCAGTGAAGTCTGGTAGGTTGGATGGAGCTTCGCCGCATATGGAGACTGTGCAGCCGTTCTCGTGGGCCACGCGGATGAGGTGGGCGATTATGCGTTTTACGGCAGGGTCTCTCTCGTCAAAGTATCCCATCTGTCCAAGTCGTTCAGAATCCCTGTCAATCATTAATATGCCCTGGGTCATGTCGTTGGAGCCTATGGAAAAGCCGTCGCAGAGCTTCGAGAACTCGTCTGCGAGAATGGCTATGGAGGGCGTTTCAGCCATAAACCAAATCTTGAAATCCTTAGTCCTTTCCAAGCCTTCCTCCTTCATTATTTCTAAACACTTTTTGGCTTCCCAAAGGGTGCGCACCACCGGAAGCATAACCCAAACGTTTTTAAGCCCCCACTCGTCGCGGCATTTTCTAATAGCTTGGCATTCCAGGCGGAAGGCCTTTTCATACCACGGGCTAATGTAGCGGCTGCAACCACGCCAGCCCAACATTGGGTTAGCCTCAACAATCTCGTATTTTTCTCCGCCTTTCAGCTCCCTATACTCGTTGGTTTTGAAGTCGCTGAAGCGAACAACCACTGGCCGCGGCTGAATAGCCCTAGCCACGGTGGCAATTCCCTCAGCAAGTTTGTCAACAAATTTCTGGTCTTGTCTAATCTCTATGAGATAAAGCGGATGCTCGCCGATATAGCTGGCTAATATGAACTCGATGCGCATGAGGCCGATGCCTTCAAAGGGCAAGTGCTTGTACTCCTCGATTTTTTCCGGAACCCCCAAATTCATGTAGATTTTTGTCGCCGTCACCGGGACAGACTGGAAAACGCCGCCAGCGGCAGAAGGCCCCGTAAAGACACCAGCACTGCCGGGTAAAGGCGACGGTTCGGTCATCGTGGAAACAATACCTTCGTAAACAACGCCGCTTCTCGCATCAACAGTGTATTCATTACCGCTGACCATGAGCTTTGTAGCATTTTCTGTTCCAACAACGCAGGGTATGCCAAGCTCACGGCTCACGATAGCTGCATGGCATGTTATGCCCCCCTTATCTGTTACGATTGCACCGGCAAGCCTCATGAACGGCACATAATCCGGGTTTGTCATGTCGGTGACCAATATGTCGCCTTTCCGCATCACTTTTGCAGCTTCTTCCGGGTTTAGAACAACCTTTGCAACGCCGGCACCTATACTCCTTTTGCCCGCCGGTATTCCCTTAACAACCACCTTCAGCTCTTCAGTAGGCTTGGCTAATCCCGCCTCAACCCTCTTTTCTGGCAGTTCGGCGGTTTTCAAGCTCCAAACGGTTTCGGGTCTTGATTGCACAATGAAGATGTTTTCCGGAAAGCCGATGTCGCTGTCGACAGCCCATTCAATGTCTTGGGGTTTGCCATAGTGTTGTTCAATTTTAACGGCTAATTCTGCAAGTTTAAGAACCTCCTCGTCTTTTAGGCAGGGCTGATTTTGCTTTTCAGCTGGCACATCCACATGAACCGTTTTGCCGGTGGCTGGGTCGCGAACATACATTATCTTTTTAGCGGCGATACGCCTCTCAACTATCTTCATGGTTCGCTTGTCAACAATAAACTCGTCTGGAGTAACAGCTCCCGAAACAACAGACTCACCTAAGCCATAGTTGCCCTCAATAACTATCTGGTTTGAGTCTCCTGTTACAGGGTTTATGGAGAACATGACCCCTGCTGCTCGGGCATTAACCATTTTTTGTATTCCAACGCTTATGAAAACCTTTTCGTGGGCGAAACCCTTCTGGGTTCTGTAAAATATGGCGCGGGGTGTGAAAAGGCTGGACCAGCACTTAACAGTCTTTTCGATAACTTCATCCTCGCCGATTACGTTTAAGTAGGTTTCTTGTTGTCCTGCAAAAGAGGCGTCTGGCAGGTCTTCTGCCGTGGCACTTGACCTAACGGCAACTGGAACCCTTTCAGCATTTAGCCTTCTGCAAAGCTCACGGTAGGCCTCCCTAACGGCGTTTTCTATTTCCTTAGGCATAGATGTAGACTCGATTAAAGTGCGAATCCTTTTGGAGGCTTCCTCATACTGTTTGGGGTCGTTTAGGTCCTTAACGGTCTCTCGGATGATTTTGTAGACTTCATTGGCTATGCCTGTTTCTTCTATGAACTTCTTGTAGGCGTAGGCTGTAACTGCAAAGCCTTGGGGTACTGGTATGCCTACGCTTATCATTTCGCCGAGGTTTGCGTTTTTCCCGCCTACTAAGGGGATGTCGGTTTTCCTTAGGTTTTCAAACCATTCCACAAATTTCATCTTTTCCGTCATGGAGCCTTCAACTCCTCAACATTTAACTTTTCAATAACTATCCTACATGGCACTGGGAGCTTTGCCGCTCCCCGTTTTAAAGCCTCTTTTGCCACGTCTACGCCGTTTGCATTTACACGGACAGTGATAACTGTCTGGTTAGGTTCCACGCGTGCCGCTGTGCCTATGGGTTTTCCGAAAGCCCTTCGCATGCCGTCTTGAAGCCTATCGGCATGAGCGCCAAAAATCATTTTATTTTCCCTTAGAATAACGTGGGGGTAGGGATGTATCTGCAACAAATAATTGCTTGAAAGCTTATCCATTAAAAGGCGGTTCGTAGCCACCCTCGCTGCTTCTAAAGCGTTATGCCTAATCTGAGCCCTTTCCAACGCTATAAGCCTAGCTTCATATTCAAATTTGGCATTGGGGTCTCCCATTGTGAATTTAGTTATTTTCGGCTGAGGAAACCCCTTAACAAACTCTCTCCTAGTGTAGGGTTGCCCCTTGACTTCTCTGTAGTTGCGCGCGCGCATCAAACATTCCTCTCAAATACCACATATAGGCCATTATTTAAACACTTTGTTGAAGCATGTCTACTGTTGATTAAGATTATGAACTTTGAATCCTTCTTGGTGATATGGATAGACGATATTGGTTCATGGCAGCAGTCGCCTATTTTTAAACCAAACCTTTGCAAGCTCATCATAGTTGGGGAAAACTTTCTTCAAAATTGGGATATACATTTGCACTTCCTCATCTGTGAGGTATTGGAACTGATATTCGCCCATGTAAGGCGATGGCTCCCCTTCCCTCCTTATGAATTCTATATGCATGAATGGGTCGCCGCGCTTGATGGTTATGGGACAGCGGTCGTTGCTGAGGTTCACAAGCTCCAAGGCGAGTCTTCCAACAAAGCCGCTGTGAACTTTCGCCGCGTTTAGGAAGGATAAACCCATTCGGCCATACTTGCTCTTGGCTGTTAAATGCGCCACATAGTTTGGCGGCGTAAAAACAATCTCGTAGGATATGAGGTTTTTATGCTCAAGATAATGCAGCGTCGTCTCGTCCTTGACAGTTAACACGTAACTATCCCCATCCAGCAGGTTGTAGTCGTAGGGATATATGCACTTATAATTCTCAATAAGCTCCTTCAATTTATCCTTCCCAATTATACACATCCAACATGCTCCCCGCAACAGTTTCCTAGCAATAGTAAAACCTTCAAGTTATATACTTTTTCAACTGGATTTTATCAAGCAGCAAACGGGAAGCGGAAAATGAAGAGCATGAACTCCATGGAGTCATTTATCAAGGGGATCCCAAAGGCGGAGCTCCATCTTCACATCGAAGGCGCCCTTGAACCAGAAATGATGTTTAAAATTGCAAAAAGAAACGGTGTCAAAATCAGGTATAAGACCGTTGAGGAGGTTAGGGCGGCGTACAGCTTCAGAAACCTCCAAGATTTCTTAAACATTTATTATGAGGGAACCGGTGTTCTGCAAAAAGAAGCGGACTTCTATGAATTAACATGGGCCTACTTAGAGAAGGCGTGTTCCCAGAACATTTTACATGCCGAAGTGTTCTTTGACCCTCAAGCCCACACAAGAAGAGGATTAAAGTTTGAAACCGTGATAACTGGAATAAGGAAAGCATTACGGGATGCGGAGCAAAAACTTGGTATTTCAACGAGGCTTATCATGTGCGTTTTAAGAGATCTCGACGTTGAATCCGCCTTCAAAACGTTGGAGGAAGCCCTCTCATACAAAGATTGGATAACAGCCATAGGGCTGGATTCCGCCGAAGTGGGAAATCCGCCTTCAAAGTTTCAAAAAGTCTTCGAAAAAGCCTTGCAAAAGGGCTTCTTAACGGTTGCCCATGCTGGTGAGGAAGGCCCAGCCGCATATGTATGGGAGGCAATAAAACTGCTTAAGGTTTCCCGCGTAGACCACGGCAACCACGCCATTGAGGATGAAGAACTCTTAAGAGAGCTGGCCAGAAGACGGATTCCCCTCACCATGTGTCCCCTTTCAAACCTCAAGTTGGGCGTCGTAAAAAGCCTAGAAGAACACCCGTTGAAAAGGATGATGGAAAAGGGAGTCGTGGTAACGGTGAACTCCGACGACCCAGCATACTTCGGAGGCTACGTTAACGAGAACTACTTGGCGGTTCAGAAGGCGCTCGGGTTGGATGAACATCAAATATTCGAATTGGCAAAAAACTCGTTCCAAGCCTCCTTCCTAGGCGAACACGAAAAACGTGAAATGATGGCGCAGCTGGAAAAATATGCGAAAGAACACGGTGTTAGAGTGTGCTAATTATTTTGCTTCAATAAGCACAATGGTTTCAAAAAATGGAAGATCGCGTTTTGCCACCACCCTCGCTTTAAAGCCTTCATCCTCCAACATTTGAAAGGTTTTATTCACGTCGGCGTGGGTGGACTGCGTCAACAAAACACGCCCTCCAACCTTCAAATGTTCTGGAAAAGCGTGCAAAAAACGGTCTATGGCAGCTCTTCCGTCCGCTCCGCCAGCCCACGCCCGTTCAATCCACGCACCGCCTTCAAGGGGTTCAGACGGCAAGTAAGGAGCGTTAAATAGGATTAAATCGAACTTTTCCCCAGCCTTTAAAGAAGTGAACAAGTCTCCTTGTATGAAAAACATTTTGTCGGCAACACCGTTTAGCTTAGCGTTCTCCTTCGCGCACCGCACTGCGTAGGGGTTTACGTCTATGGCGACAACCCACGAAGCCTTTTCCGCCGCAATGATGCCTAAGATGCCGCATCCGGTGCCCATGTCCAAAACATATTCGCCCTCGCGCACAGTCAGATTTTCTGCGAAGAGGAAAGAGTCTTCTGCGGGTTCATAGACGTCCCGCCAAACTTGGAACACGTAACCGTCGTAAAACACCTTTTTAGTTGGCGAAGACATTTGCCAACACACCGAAATCTTCGGGGGCTAACTCTCTGACCCGCCTTTCTTTAAAGGGTAGGGAATCGACAATTTGTGGCAGATGCTCCTTTTTGACAAATGCCTGAATGGCGTTTCTCACTTTTCTGTTTCGCTGCGTAAAAAGGGCTTGGGTGAGCCTTCTAAATAACTCCACGTTTTTCACATGGAAGAGTGGAGGAATTCTGGGCTTTAATCGAACAATCACCGAGTCAACTTCGGGCGGGGGGTAAAAGGCCCATTTTGGCACTTCGTCGAAAAACTCAACATCAAAGTGGTAGTAGGCTAAAACTGTTAACCAGCCATAATCAGCGCTTCCAATGGGAGCCACAAGGCGGTGAACAAACTCTTTTTGGAAAACAAGAACTGCACAGTCAAATTTTTTGTCAAAAAGCCACTGAACAAGGGCGGAGGAAATCCCGTAGGGCGGTATCGACACCACCTTATTGAACTGCGGCAGCTTCGCTTTAAACACGTCGCCTTCCACCAAAACCACGTTTGGCAAGCCTTCAAGAAGCCTCCGCAAAACTGAAGCAAGCCTCGAATCCGCTTCAACAGCCAAAACCATCCCACACTTCTCCGCTAAAAATCGAGTTAGAAAGCCTAAACCAGCTCCAATGTCTAGGACAATGTCGCTGTGTGTAAGGGCTGCACACTCAGCCATCCGTTGAAAAATTGAGGAGTCAACCGTGAAGTGTTGGCCTAGCCGCCTCTTCGGATATATTCGATGCCTTCGAAGGAGAAGCTTCGTTTCTTTCAGAAGACTCATAAAAGCCTAAACCAGCCAGGTTTTTAGCCGGCCCCTTCAGCGTGCCCTAGTGAAAAGGCGATATTTACTTTCGCCGGCAAGCTCCTCCAAAATCCTCTTGGTGAGAAGCTTAACCGGGTTAGGTATTTGGGTTCGCTTCTGAAGGTCTTCAAAACTTTCGAAAGGCTTTTTTTCCCGCTCCCTAATAACCTGCCACATATACTTCTTGCCAATGCCCGGAATAAGTTCGAGGGCATGCATTCTGGGAGTGATGGCTTGAGCAGTGTTAAAGAAGTTCACAAACCACCTTTCACGGTTTAACACAATGCGGCTGACCACCGTCGGCAGCTCCATCTTCGCGGCGGCTGTCAACTCGTCATAACCTATCCTCCCCACAATGTAGGTGATTTCCTCACGGGCCTCCTTCCCAACATAAACGCGGTCGTGGGGCTTAAGGACAGCTCCCTCCTTCACAAGAGCCTCCAAAAGCGTGAAAAACTCCTCGCCGACAAGTTGAACCAAGGCTCCCGGCCGGTAACCAGCTCTTCCAGTAACCCGAACCCCGGGGCGGCCGTGGGGGAGAAAATCTAGAACGTAAGCGTACTCTTCGTACCTCTTCTCCATCATATTCGCCCTTTCATTACCTCACTTTATAAAATCAGAGGGAGGAGAATTATTTCAATCTATGTTCGTTTAAAAGTTTAACTATGGCTTCCAACTTCGAAGACTCAATAATTTTACGCCCGCCCCCAAGAAAAACCCTCAGCTCTTCTATGCTGGTTGGCATGCAATTAACAATTTGCACAGCTTCAGCCTCTTCCAAACCGAACTCTCCAACAAGCTTTTCAACAAGCATCTCGGCGGTTTCGGCATCCACCTTAGAAAATTTAGCGGCATAATCAAGGACTCTCCTCTGAAACTGGTCGAGATTTTCCTCGCCCAATTCCTCCAGCAATTTTTTAACTTGCGGAACTGTCAGGTTTTTCTCTTTACTTTTTTCTGCTTCAGCTTTTTCCAAAATTTTCAGCTTCCTCCATAAGGTTCTAAATGTTCTGGCCTTACTATGATTTCCTTTACGGCCTCTCCTTGTGTAACGCTAACAACATAGCTTTTGCCACGCTTGCCAATAACAGTGCCAACCCTCCCATGGTAGCGCCGATGAGGCATACCCTTTTGAACACTGGGGTCTATTTTTATGACCACGCTGCTGCCGGGTTGGTATTCGCAGAGAAGCCTACCAAGCTTCAGTTTTCCCCTTTCCCTAGGCTTTTTCTTTAGGAGCTTCCGTGTTTTTGCCCGATACCCTTTTGACTTCCTCACTTTCAACTTTCCTCCAAATTTTACACAATTACGTTTAGAACAT
>Ga0105158_1000820_pt1 | contig 12709 bp, 15 predicted proteins | sample LHCtaG_FD_81567 | JGI IMG/M metagenome (GOLD analysis project Ga0105158, IMG submission 81567) | Hot spring microbial communities from Little Hot Creek, USA to study Microbial Dark Matter (Phase II) - LHC4sed_matched | ecosystem: Environmental > Aquatic > Thermal springs > Hot (42-90C) >... | reverse complement strand
CCATCATAGCCACTCAAAGATTCATATGAGCTTAAATCAAGCCTAAGCCTCCTAACCCATGAGTAGTCTATTGTTGTAAGCCTTGGAATAAGCCTGCTTAAAGCCCTAGTAAATCCCTCAAGCTGCCTATAGGGCATAGAGAAGTGGGCAACAGCCAAGAAAACAACATATCTATCCGTAATCTTGAATGGTCTCCCAACCTCACCATCATTCAATAGGCTGAGGTCAAAATCCTCAAGGAAGTCTAAGCTGAGCGGAGCTCACCACGCTAATAAGTCTCTCATCAACAAGCCTCCAATCTATAGGAGAAAAGAGAGCTAACCAGAGAAATTAATTAAGCCGTAAAGTTAGAAAGAGGAGCGAATGTCTAGATTAATAAATGTTCTTTGGCCATAGAACTTGTCTTTCATCGGTTTGGGGCATCTTTTAGACTAACTTTTACTTGAATGGGCTGTCAAAGAGAACTATTGTCTTTCGAGGAGGGTGAATTCTGTTGGCGTTTATACTATTTCGAATGTTCCTTTTAGCCGTATGTCCTCTGATGAGCTTCCCATCATTACCTCGAATAATCCTGGCTCCACAGTTAGGTTCATGTTTACGTCGTAGAAGGAGAGTTCTTCCGGTCCAAGCGTGAATTCCACGGTTTTCTGCTCGCCTGGCTCCAGAGTTATTCTCTTAAATCCTTTTAGCTCCTTGATTGGCCTCGCTACGCTGGCTATGACATCATGTATATAGAGCTGGACTACTTCGTCTCCTCTAAATTTGCCGGTGTTCTTTACGTCAACTTGGATTTTCACGCTTTCCTCTAGACCTATTTTATCCGGGCTTATTCTTAGGTTGCTGTACTCGAATGTTGTGTAGCTTAATCCGTAGCCGAATGGGAACAAGTATTGTGTTCCCCTTAAGTCAACGTAATCATATACTCTGCCAGATGGCTTAGGATTATAGTATAGTGGGAGCTGGCCTACAGTCTTCGGAAACGTTATGGGCAGTTTACCGCCTGGGTTATAGTCGCCGAATAGGATATCCGCTATAGCGTTTCCACCCTCCTCCCCTGGATACCATGCTTCAACAACAGCGTTCACCTTATCTATCCATCTGGTCATTGTTATAGCGCTTCCATTTATGAGAACAACGATTGTCGGAATCTCTAGATCGCACACCTCTAGGATTAGATCCTCCTGAACGCCCGGTAAATCCAGGTTGCACCTATCCCTCTGCTCACCCTCCGTTTCAGGCACAGAGTTACCCATGAATAGTATGGCTACATCAGACTTCCTAGCGGCTTTAAGGGCCTCTTTAAATCCCTCCTTAGATCCTCCGGTTAGGCTGCATCCCTCCGCATAATAGACCATTGTTGCCTCAGAAGCCTTTTTTCTAATCCCCTCTAGGGGTGTGACAACTTTAACCCCCCACCCACTGTATCCACCTAACCTCATAACGGCTGCGTTAGGTCCTAAAACGGCTATGGATCTTAAATTCTTAGCTAGGGGAAGAATGCCATCATTTTTTAGGAGAACTATGCCTTGCCTAGCTGCCTCTAGGGCTAGTCTCCTATGCTCCTCACAGTCACATATTTTCTCAGCATAATCTGGGTCTATAAATGGCTCATCGAATAATCCCAGCCATATCTTAGCTCTTAAAACTCTGCGGACAGCTTCATTAATCGTTTCCTCAGAGATTTTTCCCTCCCTAACTAGGTTGAGAAGATGCTCAAAGCAGTCTGATTCCGGCAGCTCCATGTCTAATCCCGCTTCTAAGGCTTTCTTAGCGGCTTCAGCCTTTGTCTCAGCGACTCTATGATGGGACATTATGCCTAGAACTGAACCATAGTCTGAGACTACGAAGCCCTTGAACCCCCACTCCTTCCTAAGGATTTCAGTTAGAAGCCGCTTGTTACATGAACATGGAACGCCATCTATAGAGTTGTAGGCCGCCATGAGGGATAGCGCTCCGCCCTCCATTATCGCCGCCTTGAAGGCTGGAAAATAAATTTCCCTTAGAATTCTCTCCGAGAAATGTATTGCGTTGCTGTCTCTTCCACCATCGCCAACGAAGTTTGCTGCGAAATGCTTCGGCGTACATATCACTTTCTGGCTTTGAACACCCCTAATGAAGGCTACAGCCATCTTTGAGGCTAGGTATGGGTCTTCACCGTATGTCTCCTCTGTTCTACCACATCTGGGATCCCTAGCAATGTTTATTGTTGGAGAAAGTAGCTGATGTATTCCGTGAGCCCTAGTCTCCTTACCAATCGCCACACCTATCCTCTCAACCAACTCGGGGTTCCACGTGCTGGCTAAAGCTATAGACTGGGGGAATATTGTGCATCCTCTAGCCATGCATCCGTGTAATCCTTCATCATGAATTATTGCGGGGATTTTAAGCCTCGTATTCTCTATAATGAATTTTTGGATGCTATTGTGGAGTTCAGCGGCTTCCTTAGGTGGAAATGAGCGCAAAATTGTGCTCAGCATACCAGCATTCTTTCCTTCCTCAAGGAACTCTTTCAAGTGCTCTTGAACATAAGCGGAGACTACGGCGTCATAGAGATCTCTCTCAGCAAAGAGCATCGTGAACAGAAAGTCTGTAATCTTCTTCCTTCTATCCGGTGGAGCCGCTTTAAAAATCTCAAATAATTTTCCCCATGGCAAAAGCCGCTTAGCCTTCAACTGACCGATCTTTTCCTCCAAACTCATCTCAGAGAGCAGTCTCTCCACCTTCTCTTCAACCTTCGAATCTAAAATTAGCCAGCCTCCACTCATTTTCATACGCCTTCTCCATTTTTCTAAACGGATAATGCTTAAAAGTTTTTTCAGCGACCTCTTAAGCGCGGAACACTCAAAATAGTTAGGGAACTTTCAAGACTCATTGCCGGCTAAATATTAGCGGACTATGGATCATTTCTAGAATAAAATCTATTTTAGTAAAGGAATTAGGAAATTTGGAAGAGAATTTAGACTTGGCTTGTCTTCTAAAGAGGGAGCGTCTTCAATTAGAAATCCTTTATGCCTAATCCTTTCCAATTTGCTTATTTGTTTTTCAGTTAGTCTATGAGCACCAAATCTCCAAGCCTTAAGAGCATTAAGCATCCAACCACCTAACTTGTTGTGGGAATTATCTTCTTAACAAAGACTTTTAAAGCAGCTATGAAAAGTGCGGGCAAAGAAATCGTTTAAATGAAGATATCAGATATCTTTTTCCTAAACAATTTCTCCATGAAACCAGTTCAAAGCAGTAAAAGTAAGCCTTTATGTTTACATAGAGGTAAATGCATCGTTGAGAGAAATTGAAATTGGAGAGAGGTGAAGGAATGCCCCTGTTAAAGGATATCGTTGACAGTTATATGCGGAGGGTTTCTGGATTAAAGGAGCATTGCGAAAGATGCCTTAGAACTGAGAGGTGGGGAGGAAGCGTTGTTTTAATGGTTGTTGACGCGGCCTTCACTTCTATAGGGTTGAATTATTTTACAGCAGTTGTTCCGAAAGTTGAAGAATTCAACAAAAGGTTTGTTGAAGGCGGAAAGATAAAGAGCCTCAAAGATCTTGCTTCAGCAGATTTAAACGAGCTAAGAGAGGTATGGAAGAATAAGAGGTCATGGATGATTGCGAGGGAAATAGCCTCATATCTTTCAACATTAAGCGGAGATGATGGGCAAGCTCTTAGAACATGGGCTAAAAATGCAGAACTTGAAAAATGGAGGGAAGATCCTATTGGAAGAATTAAGGGAGTTGGGTTAATCACGTTTCAATATCTTAGAATGATGGGAGGAATAGATACCGTGATGCCTGATAAGATTGTTAAAAGAGTAATAAACGAGATTTTAATTAAAGCTGGTTTAAAGCCTGTAAACGATGACATCGAGTTTATTAAGAAAGCTGAGGAAATAGCCTTAGCCTGTGGATATAGGCCAATTGAGCTTTGCTGGATGACATGGTTAATTCAGCCTGAGGGGAAAATGATGAGGATGGAAAAATATTCAAGTATTCTTTCTAAGATTTAGATTGTATTATGAGCTTTCCACTCACAGAAAGAACGCTTCGAATTAAACATTCTGAAAAACATGTTAGAAGATGCTCAAAAAAGTTTTAGTTCCACTGCATATCTTTACGGTTTTTCTGTCAGACATGAGCGTATAACTGGAATGGGCGCATTCATCGGAGCTCCGAGTAATCCGTTAATGTTAGCCTTCCAATTTAAGAGAGCTATAAAAGGGAGCCGCCTCTCATGTGAGGACACCGTTTATAGATAAGTTGGACGCATCCTTCTTATAGAAAAGCCCCTGTAAATGTGTGTCAAGCCTATTAAAGCGCATTATGGCTGGAGAACCCTCCGAAAACCTCCTCTATTTTTTCTGTTTTGCCCGTCGGCTTGGGTTACTGTGGTTTAGAGTTTCTGTATTACGTCTTTTATTCTTATGTGCAGTGTTTCCGTCTACTTTGTATAGTTCTGCCATAGCTTTGAACCCGCTGCTCTTCTCTATGAGGGTTCTCGGCCCATTATAGTCTTGTGTTTCCAGCCTCGCCCTCCACTCCTCGTTCACTATTACAGCCGCCGAGTTTGGGCATATTTCTCTTATTCGCATCTCGTATGATCCGCCTAGCTTATATTTTGTGGCTGGAGCGTATTTTCCGCGTTTAACTCCAGCCGTGTGGAATGTCAAATTAATTTTTCCTAGATACATTGGCAGTATTTTTTCACGACGTTTCTGGGAATCGGGTTTTCAATTTCTACCTCTTTAACCTTCTTTGCCAGCTCCTCATCTACCGTGTATATTTTGCTGATTCCGAGATCTTTGGCTAGCTCTATTAGGCAGCATGAGGAGATATCTAGCTCTGAGACTCTAGATCTTTTGGCGACGGTTTTTGGAAGGCTTTCATAGAAGGCTGGGGACTTCACGGATAGGGTTTTTAATAGAGTCCTTTGCCGCGTTGATGCTTCTAAGTTTTAGGTATTTCGTCGTGATAATATAGGCTTCCAGGTAGGTGTCTATGGGAATTAGAAAGCGCTTTTTAAGCGTAAGGGCGTCGAGCAGCAGTTGGGCCGCATACTTGCGTGCAGGGTTTCTGGAGTGGGCGATAACTATGATGCCGACGTCAACTAATGCCTCGAAGCCCAATTTTGCGGAGCGCGTATTCTCCATAACCCTTCGAGCTTGCTCCCTGAGGCATGTATGCCGCTTCGAGAGGGGCGGATGACGTAAGGAGACTAAAGACGTGTGCACGGCGGAGAACAGCCCATTAACAATCAAATAAAATCTATTTTAGTCTATTTTCGAAGCGAGTACTTAACATGAAGTAACCTAAAATGAGGATGAGATGCAAGGGGATAAGATGATAGGTTCTTAAAGCGGATAAAAACATCTCAATGAGAAGCAAATCGGAAAATTATTTATTTTTTCCATCAAAACATTGAAAAGAGATTTGAGGGGAGATCTTGGCTAAGATTAAGATAGGTGTAATCGGTGCTGGAAGCATCGCTTGGTCCTCGACGTTAATACGCGACCTTTCTTTAATGAAGGGTTTATGGGGGAGCACAGTTACGTTAATGGATATAAATAGGGAGCGTTTAAATTTAATTTACGGGTTTGCTAAGAGATACATTTCCGAAGTTAAATCCCATATTAAAATTGAGAAAACTCTGGATTTGCGTGAAGCGGTGAAAGACGCTGATTTCGTAATAAACACTGCTATGGCTGGCGGGCATCAATATTATGAGAGGATGAGGGCTATTTCTGAAAAGCATGGATACTATAGGGGTATTAACAGCGTTGAGTGGAATATGGTCTCGGATTATCATATAATATGGGGCTACTACCAGTTTAAGCTAATGATGAATGTTGCGAGGGCCATTGGGGAGCTTAGCCCTAACTCATGGTTAATTTTGCTTGCAAACCCAGTTTTCGAGGGCACAACCCTTCTTTCTAGAGAAACAAAAGTTAAGGTGATAGGGCTATGCCATGGACACTTAGGATACCGGGAGATGGCGAAAGTTCTAAGATTAGATTTAGATTACGTGAATGTTGAATCCATAGGTTTCAATCACGTAATTTGGATGACGAAGTTCCTCTATAAAGGGGAGGATGCTTATCCCATTTTAGACAGATGGATTAGCGAGGAAGCGGAGAAATATTGGAGAAGATGGCGGAGAACACAGAGGAACCCCTTTGACATACAAATGTCTCCAGCAGCCATAGACATGTATAAAAGATACGGCCTGTTTCCGATAGGCGACACAGTGAGAGGTGGCACATGGAAATATCACTGGAATCTGAAGACTAAGAAGAAATGGTTCGGTTCAACTGGCGGCCCAGACTCGGAAATCGGCTGGAGAATATATTTGGAGAATCATGAGAGATGGCTTAACCACGCCGTTGAAGCCCTACGCAGCAACAAAACCCCATTAACGGAGCTTTTACCCCCAAGAATGAGCCGGGAATCGGTTGTACCAATCATTAATTCTATAGCAAATGATGAGGAAGGCCTATACCAAGTGAACATTCTCAACAATGGGGTGATTAATGAGGTCCCAGATAATGTGGCGGTTGAGATTCCGGCTAAAGTGGATGGTAAAGGAGTGCACAGAATTCAGGTAGGCAGCTTACCAAAAAGCATAATGAAATACGTTCTATATCCGCGAATGATGAGAATGGAGTGGGCACTAGAAGCATTTCTAGAAGGTGGCAGAGATCTGCTCTTCGACTGGCTAATAGTAGACCCGAGAACAAAAAGCACAAAGCAGGTTGAAACCGTTATAGATAATCTACTTTCACTCCCAGAAAACGAGGAGATGGCCAAACACTTCAAATAACATCAGAAAAATTGAGCTGGAATTCTGGAGGCTTCGGCTTTTCCTCCTCCTTCTTGGGTGCTGGTGCCTGCACTTGCGGAGGTTGAGGCGGCTTTTTGACGACTTTTAGTTTGCCGTCATATGGTATGACCTTCTCCACATCAGTGAAATCAGCCTGAATAGACTTCGAAATGTCTAGGATCTGAAGCTTTCTTCCGTTAGGCGTTATGTACGCCTTGACCTTCCTACCCTTATATGTGAAGTAGTTAACTTGCCCTTTTTTCCTGTATCTGAGGCGACGTGAATATTGAAACTCCATAATTGGCTTATATTTCGACATTTTCTTCCTTCACCTCTCGCCCTGAGCCGCCAAACTGAATTTTCGCATTACTATCTGGCGATGCGGAATCCAGTGACCAGCCTCGCAAACATAGGTGTCAAGCCAGTAGATTCCATCTTCCTCCTCCTACCCCCGCGAGGACACCAGTTTCAGCCGCCGCCAACATTTGAGGCAGGTTTCAAGACGCTGAAGGGGATATGTGATGCTGATAACTTCGGAATCATCCATAACCGTGATGAGATGACCCTTCCCACATCGCTATCCCCTGAATCTTTCCCCAAAAAATCGAGTTTGCAAAAACGAGAAAACTTTGCTCCGCATTCGGGGCATAACCCTGTGAACTGCAAGAGCTTCATCCTCCAAAAGAAAAATTAGATTATTTCTCGACGCTAGGCTATATAACGCTCTCGAAGACTTCAGTCGTGGAGTAGCTCGCTTTGTTAGCCCTCTATTCCTCTGCGGAAGACGAAGATCGCGATTGCAAGCAAGATTAGACCGATCATATTGTATACGAGTAAAGGTTTCAGAGGCTGACCCAGCTGTGCTCTAAGGCTGATACCCCACACGGATCCGCAAGGAATTCCCATGCGAGCGTCAACGTTATTACATCGACAGCGACCCACAGAAGTCTCTGCTTCCCCCCTGTAAAGAAGACACATTATGACTATTAGAGCTAAGGGAAGTAGGCTTATCAGGATGCTCATCTCTTCAACTGTGAAGGCGAAGGGCAAAGCATTATCCGTCAACACATCGTAGTAAATTAATATATCCAAGATGAAAATCACGACGCTCAGCGCGATCACGGCATTCAGTACGTCCTTCCTCTTCAAGCCGCGTTTCCTCCCAAATGAAAAATTAGGGAGCTAGGCTTCTGCCTGCCAAATTGTAGAATTAGTGAAGCAGCTGCTTCAAGCGGGGGTGAAAGGTAAATGAGCGAAAATATTTGATGTAATGGGGCATCTTGCAGGTAAGGTTTTTCAAATTTATGACGATTTTGAGGAATTTAAGCGCCAACTCCTCAATTTCATTGAGGATAGGGATGAACCATTCACGGTTAAATTTCTTGTTGAGAGGCGCCTTCAACCAGTCAGCGAAACCCTCGTCCAGAACACTCTAGCGGATCTTGAGAGCGAAGGCCTAGTCATATGGCTTGGAGAGGGCGAATGGATATCCACAAAAGCTGTTGTGGAGCGAGCGCTAAAACCAAGGTTATAATATCTAAAAGCCTAGTAGCCTAAATAGTGACAACAGCAATAAAAAGGCCAGAACTAGGATACACAAACCTGGCAGAGTTCATAGGAGATGCGGACGTGGCAACTTAAGTTCACCTCCTTAGGTGGTTGTAGTATAGGGTGAATAGTTTTATTGTTAGGTTCCAGCATGCCATCGACCTTCTATATCTCTCGCTTCTGTTTATTGGGTTTGACGTTATGTTGTTGAAGAATATTTTAGTTCTCTGCTTGAATGATGAGTATACAGATTCTATTAGGCTTCTATTTCCGAAAGGGCTCCGCGTTGTATGGTAGGGCCAGCTCCTCCAGCGTCTGCTTAAGCCAAGGAGCATTATCAACTATGAACGTCGGTTTGCCCTCACAGTATTTTATGGTCTCACGTATGAACTGCTCTGTGGCAAGGGCATTCCTAGATGGGTAAACCCTCATAGAAAGCATCTCATTCCCATCAACATCTAATGTAGCGTAAACCCAGTATTCTAATCCATTAACTTTAACGCATGCCTCCCTCACCATTATAATTACATTTATGTTCCTCACATATATTGAGGAAAAAAGCTGATGCTAAAGAGAGTTTGCTGAGACAAAAATGTAAAGAGAGTTTATGATATGCTGAATTCTATGGATGCTGCTGTGACCGGTTTCAGTGCGATCTTTGACCATCCGCTGACGGTTACTCTGTATACGCCCTCCTCAGGCTTCACTATTTTAACGGTGATCTCTCTTGTTTCACCGGGCTTTAGTGTGACTAGCACCTGCGCTGAGATTGGCCGATAATAGGGAATCCATTCCCCGTTAACTTTTTTCTCAATCACTAGGCCTAGGGCTGCATTCGGGAACACTATCTCGCAGTTTCCTATATTATTGACTGAAACGCTGAGAACCACTTGGTTTCTAAACGTTCGTTTTTCAACAGACAACTCTAGGGCTGGATTCTCATCCCGCGCTTCCGGCGGAACAGTTTTAGCCGTGAACCTTCTGACGAACCCCTTAAATTTCTCATCCATGTTCCTCAGTTTTCCTAGCGCGTAACCCATCTCCCCAGTCTCAAAGTGCTCCCTTGCCTCTCTTATTAAGTTGTTGAGCGCCTGCCTAAACTCGTTCATGTTCCGAAAGCCCATCTCCCCCATTATCTCCTCTAACTCTGTTTCGTTAAGTTCCCCAGCCATGGCTTCCAGGCGCTCCATTACTTTCGCTCTGAACTGCTCCATCCTCTCAGCCATCCTTTCCTCAGCCTTCGCCTTAAGCATTCTATAGGCCTGCACTATAAGATGGTTTGCCTCAGCAAGCCTGTGAGCGACATCCGACACATTTCCCTTAGCTAAAAGATCTTTCGCTTCCTCTATGTTTAATAGGTCCCTCGCATCTTCTAGAAGCTTTTTGAAATCTGGATCCTCTGACATATCCTCTATTCTCTCTATTCTTTCAAGCGACCTATTCATTGCCACTAGTAATCCCTGAGCCTGAATCTCTGGTTTAACTTCAGCCTCAACTTCCGTAATGCCTAACCCACATAGTATTCTGTGAATGTTCACCCAGACCTCTCTGAAGACCTCCATTGTCTCCATTGCCTTATTTATTGCATCAGTGTATTCGCCAGCCTTTAGTTTCGCTTCAGCTTCATCCAAGAGCGCTGATATATCATCTATTAGAGAGATGTTTCCCCAAAAAGCATCCTTAAGATTTGAGCCATTAACTAGTTCAATGATTGTTGAGTTCGCCTTCACCCTATTCACCAGAGCGGTAACGTACTTTTCTGCATTAGAAGCCGCTTCAACAATATTTTTAGCCATAGATTCCCCACCTCTAACAGAAGCCGCTGGAAAAGCTTGAGCAGCTGCTGAAATAAGCAGAAAAGCCAATAGAGCCGCTGCCACAAACTTTAGACTCTTCGCATCCATACCTACATCACCGCTTAGAAGTATGCGGAAACTAGGAGATAAGGGACACCGTGAAACGCCGCGTTTCAAACTGTTTCAAACATCCTAAAATTTATAAAAGGAGCCTAAAAGCGCCCAATTAATAAAATAGCTTTTTATTTTCTTTTATTTTGTTTTATTAGGTTTAAATTCAGCATTTTTCTCAGCGGGCTCTGAGGTGGGAAAGAGACGATGGTTTACACCTATGATTTGTGGTGCAGGCGGCTGGGCATCAATTGGGAGAGCCCGTCTATAAGCCTTCCAGGAAATCGCCACTCATTCCACACGAGAAGGAGACCGACGACCTAATTGCCTCCTGCAGCAGGCATGCTGACTCCTCCCTCCAAACAGGATGCGTGTGGGAGAAATATTTAATCTCAAATGGATGGATATAGACTTTGAGCGAAGCGTTATAACAGTAGTGTCAGAGGAGGGGAAGCGACCCGCGGGCCTTCAAGGTCTCCGCCAAGCTAACAGCGATGCTAAATAGACTGCCCAGGGAGAGAAAAATGAAGAGGATAAAGTGCGCTGGCCGGAGTAATGGTGCCGCGGGCCGAGCCACGCGGACACCCCGTTGAGCAGGCTGGCTGCGAAGGAGAGGATTGCGCGGATGTTCTCAGCCGGGTCCACGGAGATTCCCGGAAGCCCGCCATGCAATCCATTGGGGGTCTGGGTTGCGGCAGAGCTGCGGCAGCGACCGATGCGAGGAAGGCCAAAATGTAGCTCAGGAGAATGAGGATGAGCGCATATTCCACGGTCTTAAAGGCTAGGCCCTTGAGATCTTCGACATCCCCGCCGCCCCTGTTTAACAGCTCGCCCCTTCAATTCTCTTTCTTGGGATTTTTAGTTTGCAACCGTTATATATTTTTGCTTCTTCAGCTTTTCTAAGGCTTTTTCAACCAGCGTTTTAGCGGACTCCTCAGCCTTGTAGGTTGCTTCGAGTTTTAGGGCGAAGCCGCGCTGACTGCAGAATAGGCTTGTAGCTGGGTTGGCTCCCTGCAATATAAGCTCCTTTGGGATGGTCTTCCTGCATAAAGGACATTCGATGGTTTCTTCGATTTGCTGAGGTTGTTTTTGCTTAGGCTGAGCTTGAACGCTAAACGCTGCAAGCGTTTAGCGTTCACCCTAGTCATAATTGACTAGGGTTTAATGTAAACTTTTCTTTACTCCTTACATCTAAGTTTCACGGAAATTTTTTCAAGTTGGTCTAATTTTATGAGGTTACTTTAATTATGATTGTTCCTGAAGTTAGTGTGTCCCCGCTGTGGGTATAATGACGGCCATTGGAGATGCCCACCCTGCGGCAATGCTTTGACTGCCTGAAATGCCTGCGCCATTAACGGTTATTGTGTATGAAGGCGTCGGTGAAATATTTGTTCTGATTGTTACTGCAATAGCGGTGTCACTTACGAACCTGAAATCAATTATTTTAATGTCTCCTTTGTACTCCACGAATGATGCACCTCGAATTACTTTCAAAGACATCAAAGCCCAGACGAACGTAGCTGAAGATAGTGCCACTATCACCATTAGGCATATCGCCATCCAAACAGGCACTTTTTTCATTATAGCTTTTCACCTCCATTCTTCTGGCGATCCGAAGTCTTTTAAGCGGGTGAAACCGCATTTTCAGATTTCTTCTTTCAGGGGTACAAATACTGGAGGGAGTCCGGTAACGAACGTGACATATTCCTTCAAACCTTATTTCTCTCAGGTTACATCCGAGGAGCAGTCTCTCAAGTTCTCTTTCATTAACCTCAACAAGAGCTTCGGGGAAAATGGCTATTCCCCTTCATATTGAACGAGTCTGTCAATTAATCTTTGTTGCCCTGCGCCAGTTAGCTTCCATAAACGTGTTTTAGGATGTTTCACGGCGGTTTTCTCAGCTTCTAGCAGATGCAGGTGATGCAGTATGGAGGAGTAGCTAACGCCCACCCTTTCAGCTAAGCTTTTTGCATCTAAAGGCTCCCTCTCCAGAGTGGTGATAATTTTCGATCTTACAGTCAACCCCCGCTTCACATTCCTCCTACGAGTTAAGAAAGCTCTAGGATGATGACCTTTCCTAAACATGTTGAATACCCGAAAAATAGCTTAAGAAAAACATTTTTAAAGTCTTATTTTAGGAAATCTCCTTCAAATCATTTTAAACCGACGGAAACTACGGGGCGTGTCCAACTTATTCATAGATCCATCTTACTATGATTTTTAGGCAGTATATTATGATTCTTAGGGGTATTCTTGTTTCTGTTGACTCCCTCCTCTTCGCTTTTATTCTGTCTCCGAATTCTACTGTTAGTGCTCCGAATATTCCCCCTCCAACGCTTCTATAAGCGTACAATGAATCATTGTACGCTCTGTCTCTTATCCTTGCTCCGTATCCCCTTGGGCTTGTTAAGCCCCTCTTCACCATTTAGCCTTTTGATGCTATT
>Ga0105158_1000818_pt1 | contig 12714 bp, 13 predicted proteins | sample LHCtaG_FD_81567 | JGI IMG/M metagenome (GOLD analysis project Ga0105158, IMG submission 81567) | Hot spring microbial communities from Little Hot Creek, USA to study Microbial Dark Matter (Phase II) - LHC4sed_matched | ecosystem: Environmental > Aquatic > Thermal springs > Hot (42-90C) >... | reverse complement strand
TGAACCTATTATTGCTAAAACTTCGCCTACTAAAAGGTTTCTTATACTGCTAATAACGAACAATGCTGACGATTCCATAGAAGTTGCTAAAACATTACTTCTTTGCCATACTTTCCACAAAAATTCGTTATATTCTTTCATTGGCAATATATTACTATCTTCACCAAATTCCTCTGTATAAAACGCATCTTTACAATGTACAATACCAACATGATATTTATATTTTAGTTTTTTTGCTGCTTCAATTAGCGCATTTACTACTTCAACAGTAGCAACAGCAGGATATGACAAAGGGACATATTGTCTTGAAGTACCATCTTCACGAACCGCTGCTAAACTTATCACAATATCACCAAGTTTAACATGTTTTTGCAGAGAACCAGCAGTACCTACACGAATAAAAACTTTCCCACCTATATTCGCTAGTTCTTCAATACAAATAGCTGCTGATGGGCAACCAATACCTGTAGATGTAGTTGCTATCTTTATTTTTTTACCATCATACCCTTCAATATATCCACAAAATGTTCTAAATTCTCTGTTAAACGCTATCTCTTTGGCATCAATAAAAAATTTTGCAATAAGTTCTGTCCGTTTAGGATCACCAGGTAGAATAACATACTTTCCTATATCACCTTTTTTTAATCCTATATGATATTGAACCTTTTGCATAAATTTATATTATTTGGTGTTTTTAATAAAAACCCACTCCTGTAAATCCCCTCTTATTAGAGGAAACATCTATTTGCACCCTCATATTTTTTAGTATTCTTAAATCTGTAGAAAAACTTTTTTGCTTTTTTTCACCTTTCTTACATTTCATCTTGTTGTTTTTGTTCCTCTTCAGTAGTTTGTGATTTTGACACAGATGTTGAATTTTGTATTTGTTGTTGCATTTGTTGTTTAGCCAACAATTTTTTCTTTTTTAATCTACGTTTCCATTTTCTTCTAATCTCAAGTTTTCTTCTTTTTTGTTTACTTTTACATCTATGTGTCATAACATCCTCCCAATTCCATCTTTCAAAATTTTATATGTCTTTTGCAAACTTTCACTAATAACTTTTGTATCAGAAACAACAGGCATAAAATTTGTATCTCCAAACCAGCGTGGAACAATGTGTACATGAAGATGTTTTTCTACACCAGCACCTGCTGCTCTACCAAGATTTATCCCTATATTACAACCATCAATTTTATATATTTTTTTCAACACTTTTACCATTTTGCGAACCAAATCAAAAAGTTCATATAATTCATCTTTTGAAAGAACTTCTAAATCTCCAACATGTCTATACGGTGCTACCATAAGATGAGCATTAGTATACGGATATAAATTTAACATCACAAAATTGTATTTACTTCTGTAAAGAACAAGATTTTTTTTATCATTTTTAGATTTTATTTTACTACAAAAAATACAACTTTTATGTTTTCTACTTTTAACAAATTTTGCTCTCCATGGTGCCCAAAGTAAGTTCATAACACTCCTATCTTATCCTTTCTTATCCACCCTTGAACCTTATCTTGTAATAAATATACTGCGTAATAATTCCCTCTTTCAGACAAGATAACAACTTTTTTTGCTTCAGTTATAGCAACAGATTTTGTAAAAGGATTTTCTTCAGGCGCAGATAATAAGTTTATAGGTTCCAACACAATACCTGTCATTTTAAGTTCTACATTTAATTTTAATATGCCAAGTGTCAAAAAACATATAAATAATACAAAACTAATCCTTTTTATCCAACGAATAAAACTCAGGTCTATAAAAATTTTTGTAATCAAACTTACAAAAAACATTAAATTAAATAAAAACATAATGATAAAAATTTCTTTCAAAGATAACAAATTAACAATTTGTGTTAAAAATCCTTCTTCTGATAAATTATTTGTTAGTTTTTTAACATACTGAAGATTATAATTTATATCTTTATCATGATAGTTACTTTTTTTTGCAAGTTCAAAATAATATCTTGCATAACCAAGCCTGTTCTCTTTAAAATAACAACATCCTATGTTGTAAAGTACTTCAGCAGATATTTTGTTATGTTTAGAAAGAAAGTTGTTTAATTCTAAAAATTTTTCTCTTGCAGAAATAAAATCTGCTTTATTATAAAATTCTATACCTTGTTGGAACAACTGTTGTTCACTAAAAACGAAATTTCTGACCAATAATAAAACAATTAAAAATTTAATACTTTTTTTGTAGTTCATATTCAAGCTTCTGTAAAATATTATTTATTTTTTTAACTTCTTCTTTTATATTCATCTCGCTAAGATTAACTTTAGAAGGTGCAAATTTGTAAAAATTAAGTTTTTCCCATAACGCAACGAGTTCATTATATACATCTGTATTTATTTTGTCAGCAAACAGTTTGTTTATTTCCTGATTTGTTACTGCTTCTTTTGATATATTCATTTTATCTGCAAGATATTCTGCTACAACATTATACATTTCTTCAACAACGTTTTTTGATTTATAAATATTTTTTAACTTATTCTTTGCGTTTTTATATGCTCTGCTTGAACGATATTTATGAAACTCTTTTATTTTTCTTTCTTCATATTTTTTATATCCCACTATACTTATCCAACAAAGAAATGGTAAAAATTGTAATACTACAAAAAAATTAATAAAATTTATTTTACGTTGTACTTTATAAAAAGTTTTTATATATCTTATATCTTCAAGTGAAACCTGTTGTGGCTGTAATTTTGATATCGTTGGTTGGATAACTTGTTGTTTACTTGATGGTAAAACCTCTAAGGTTATTGGTAAAGAAGAAACTGTTTCATACTGTTTAGTATCAGGATTGAAATACACAAGTTTTATCTCAGGGATAACAATCCTTCCTGCAGTTGAAACTGATATAGGTATTTTAAATGTTTTTGACCCTTTAACAACATAATTTTCTTTTTTAATATCAAACGAAGTAATAGGATCGTATATTATAAAATTTTTCCCTAAAAAATTTTCAATTAATGACTTTGGAAAAGTTAAAGATTTTATATTTCCTACACCAGAAATTTTTATATTCAAAAAAGTACTTTCATTTTGTTCAATTTTCTGTTTATCCACAGAAACATCTATTTTATATTTCCCAACATTACCTGAGAAAAACTCTGGTTGTGGCTGTGGCAAAGGTAAAACTTTTATTTCAATAGGTTCTGACTTTAAAACAACTTCTTTACCTTGAGAAAAAAATCTGCGAAAGAAACTGTCAGAGAAAAAATCGTCAATGTCAAAATCTTCAATTGTACATCTTACAGTAGCAGGTCCTATAACAAACTTCCCTGATGTGGTAGGAAACAAAGCTGTTTTTATTTCAGATACATAATATCGTTCTCCATCTATTATTGTATAATAATTTCTTTGTGGTGGTAAATCTTCTGTTATAAACCCTGTGGTATCAGGTGGTGAATATTGAGGTTGAGATAAAAGATTAACTTTTGTATAAAACTTGAATGTCAAAGTTATCTGTTCATTTACATACACTGTGTGTTTATCTACGGTTGTTTCAACAAAAACGCCACGTTTTTTGCCTGTATAAACATTTTGTTGTTGAGGTACTGCTTTCTGGTGTGAAGAAACAGACTTTTCAACTTTAATTTTTATAGGTTCTGTTTGATAAATTTTGCCTTTGTATTCAACAGTTATAGGTGGTATCTCAAACTCGCCAATACGGTTCGGTGAAAGAATATAAGTAAAAGTTACAGAAGAACTAACTTGACCATTAATAATTGATATACTTTGAGACCTACCTGAAGAATATATTTGAAAATCTTGTATCTGTGGTATTTTAGGTTGTGGTATATTTGTTGTATCACCAGAAACAACTACTTGTAATGTAACTTGTTCACCTAACGATACAACATTTTTATCAACTGATGCAGAAATAGATATATCAGCAAAAACTTTTGTTGTTAACAAAAGTAATATGGTATATAAATAAATTTTGATTTTCATTTTTCTGTATTTTACAAAATTAAAGTGTAAAACAAGATCTTTAGATTCATCTACCAATCTTTATCTACTGGTGGCAATTGTGGTTTTTGTGGTTTTAACGCTTCTTTTAAATCTCTTTGATTTCTATTTTGTTGTTGGTTTACCATTTCTAACAATCTTTGTAAATCCTGTTCTGACATATACTTTTTTTGTTCTTCTTTTTGTTGTTTTTCTTTATCTTCGCCTTTTTGTTCTTTTTGATCTTTAGATGAACCTTTTTGTAGTTGATTTTGTTGTAATTGTACTAATGCATATTGTAAGTTATATTTTATATCTTCATCATTAATATTGTTTAACAATCCTTGTTTATATGCTTCTTTTGCATTTTTTGTATCACCAAGTTTAAGATATGCATTACCTAAATTAAACAAAATTTTAGATTTCAAATTTTTATCTTTTGTTAATCCTAAAGCTTTCTGATATTCTTTAATTGCTTGTTCATATAATTGTTGTTTATAAAAACTATTTCCGCGGTTGTAATAAATTATTGGCGAATCAGGTTTTTTAATTTCAGCTGAGTTGTATTTCTCAGTCGCTTGTTCATAATTCTTTTTATAAAAAAGTTTGTTCCCAGTATTTATATCTTTTCTAAAACTACAAATTGCAATGTTTGCAAAAAATAAACTTGTAAAAAAAATTATTTTTTTCATAAGAAATAAAATTGCTGTGTTTATGGAATAACTAAATTTTTGTCCACCAATGTTTTGGTACAAAAATCTCTAAAGCCATAAGAATAAGGATAATATATACAAAATAATGATACCTGTTTGTATAAATATTATAAATTTTTGATTTAAGTTCTGATTGTTTAAGTGAAGAAATTTCGTTTATAATCTGTTGAGCAACACCTAACTCACCATAGGTTGACGAAATATATCGTCCTGAAGTTTTTTCTGATATCTCATACAACAATTGTTCATTTAACCTACTTGTTACAATATTACCTTGTTTATCTTTTTTATAATCAATAATCCTACCTTGAGAATCACGTATTGGTATAGGTCTTCCTTCAGGTGTCCCCACACCAACTGTAAAAATTATAATACCTTCCTTCTTCGCTTCTTCAACAACAGATTCTACATAAGAATCATGGTCTTCTCCGTCAGTAAACAAAACAACTACTTTTGTTCCCTGCGAGTACTCTTTTAACACACGCACCGCTTCTTCTATTGCTAAGGCAATTTTTGTCCCAGGATATGGAACAATATCTGTATCTATCATTGACAAAAAATCTCTTACAGCAGTATGGTCTATTGTAAGTGGGCACAAATAAAATGCTATACCAGCAAATGTTATTATCCCAACACGATGTGTCTCTATTCTATCAAGTATCAGACTCATTGTACGTTTTACAAACTCTAGTCTATTAGGTGCTATATCTTCAGCTAACATACTTTTTGAAACATCTATCGCAAATATAAGGTCAACACCATATGTTTTTACTTCTTTTGGAACGAGCCCCCATTGAGGTCCACTCAAAACAAACAAAAACAAAACAAAAATTATAAAACATAATAACAAAAGAATTTTTTGTATCTTAAATAACCCAGAAACTATCAGTTTAGATACAAGATTGAAAGAAAATAATGTATTTATATACTTAACATATTTTTTATACACAAAAAACAAAATTGTTGCCCAAATTGGCACAAGAACAACCATTAAATATAGCCAGGTTATGTTTGCAAATTTCATACTTTTTATGGGATACGAAAAACAAGTATTTTTTCTATAAAAAATCTTAAAATAAAACACATAAATGCTAAAAAAACAAAAATGTGATACAAATATTTATATTCTTTATATTCCTTTGTTCTAATCTCTGTTTTTTCGAGTTTATCAATCTCTTTAAATACAGCAAACATTTTTTCTTTAGTAGTCACATTGAAATATTTCCCACCGGTAATATCAGCAATTTGTATCAAAGTAGGCTCGTCTAAATCTTGTGGTAGATACACTTGTCTTTTACCCCAAAATGGATCATCTATTATATACAACGACTTACCAGTTGCTGTGCCACAACCTATCGTATAAATTTTTACATTCATAGATTGTGCAGCTTTTGCTGCAGTAATTGGATCAATCTGTCCCATGTTGTTTCTTCCATCAGTAAGAAGTACAATAATTTTTGATTTACTTTCTTGTTTCATACGAGACAAAGCAAGCATTATTGCATCACCTATTGCTGTACCATCAAGTTTTACCATACCAATACGAGAATTATTTAATATACGTATTATAGTATCAGTATCTGTTGTTAATGGACAAGTAAATATTGGTACTCCACTAAAAACTACTATTCCTATTCTGTCATTTTTTCTTCCTTTGACAAATTCTTTTGCAGCTTGTACTGCAACATCAAACCTATTTTTTGGATAAAAATCTAATGCTAACATACTTGTGGAACAATCAAGACAAAGAATAATATCAACAACATATCTTGTTTCTTCTTTTGACACAACACCTTTTCTTGGCCCTGCTGCTGAGAGGATTAAAAATAATAGAGATAAAATTGTTAACAAAGAAACAATTTTATGTAAATCAAACTTTTTTTTCGTATTATCAATAATTTTTGTCAATATATCCACATTAGTGAATTTTATTTTAAGTATATTCTTTTTTTTGATCAAAAATTGCCATATAAATGGTAATAACAACACCAAAATTAGTATATATGGTCGTTCAAAACTCATATGTTTAATATAAGTTCGTGTGTTTTTAAACTATAAACTTTTTTGCATTTTCAAAATCTTGAATAATTTGTTTTTCTTCAGGCACATATTTAGCAAATTTCGCAAGGTCAGCATTGTTCAAAAACGATTTTAGTTCAATATTATATCTTTTATCAACTTTTTTCTTTAAAGCAATAAAAAGTTCTTCAGTAGTTAGTTCTAACGCATTTATCTCAAATTTTTTCTCAATATACCATCTAACAATTTCTGTAAGTTCAAAATAAAATTCTCTTATTAATCCGTTTGAAATATAATTTTTTTGCCATAGCTCGTCTAACTTTTTTAACGCAATTTCTTTTATATCAACCTGTTGCAAAACATTTGAACTTTGTGTTGATAACTGTGGCTTTAATTTATATTGGTAGACAACCCAACCTAAAATAGAGAATATAAATAAAAGAAATAATACCGCCAATAAATAATTTCTAACCCATATCTGTCCTTTGATATCTATAATCTCACCATCAAAAATTTTCTTGTGAGGTTTTGGATAAGGTTTTACTATAATTTCTATTGAAGGAATTGTAATTAATTTTTTTTCGTTTGTTAAAGAATTGTTCCATTCAATACTTTTCTCATATATTTTTAGTGGACCAAGTTGAACAGGAATAAGTTTAAATATAAACTCTTGTTTAATTTTGTTAGTAAACAATTTATTTGTTACAATACTTTTTGTACTATACACCACAAAATTTTCAACACCAGATGTGTCTTTTATCACATCATAAATATCAAACTTAGCAACAACAACTTCTTTTGGATGTTCAATTATAACATGATAGTTTACAATATCTCCGAGAAAAACTTCTTTTTTATCAACAAAATTTTGAATTTTAATTTGGGAAAATAAATGGTTTGTTAAAAAGAGGACTAAAATTAAAATCATTTTTTCGTTTTTTTAAAAAGAATAGACAATTCGGAATAGTTAATAAAAAATCTTCTACATTCGCATTCTTATTCTTCTTTTATAAAAAAATTTTAACAAGTTGTCAATATAATTTTTATCAGTAGAAATATCAATAAAATCTAAGTTATATTTTTTTATTATTTGCAACAAATACTCATTATATAAACTTATCTGTTGTTGATACTTTTGATTCAGGTCTGAAAACACAAAATTTGCTGAGATATCTTTAGCAGTTTCTATATCTTGAAACTCAAAATATAACGGTGGTAAAACATTTTGTTCTAACGGATCTGTTACACGAACAATAATAAGGTCATGTTTTTTTGCAACTATCTTTAATGAATTTTCATATCCTGTATCTTTGAAATCAGAAAACAAAAACGTGATACACTTTTTTTTCTGTGCATGATAAAAGTATTGTAATGCAGAGTTTATATTAGTAGTTTTATTTTTTGGTTGATAATACAAAACTTCACGAACTATACGAAGAACATGAGACAACGATTTTTTTGCTGGGATATAAAGTTCTGGTTGGTTAGTAAAAATTATTGTTCCGACACGATCGTTATTTTTTAATGCAGAAAGTGCTAAAATACATGCTATCTCAGCAATAATTTCTGCTTTAGTTTTATTTTTTGAACCAAAATATTGTGAAGCACTCATATCTAAAAGAAGCATAAGGGTAAGTTCACGTTCTTCTTTAAATTTTTTTATAAAAAGTTTACCGTATCTCGCTGTAACATTCCAATCAATAGTTCTTATATCATCTCCAGGAATATATTCTCTTACTTCTTCAAACTCCATACCACGACCTTTAAACACACTTAAATACTGTCCTGCAAAAAGTTCGTTAACAATTTTGTTTGTTGTGATTTCAATTCTGCGTATTTGTTTTATAATCTCTTTAGGTATCATAGTTTTTTAACAAGTTGGGCAATCATCTTGCCATAATGTTTACATTGACGTTCAACACGTGCATCTGGTTTACCAATACTTACAGGACCATAATGGTCACCTTTAGAAGTACCTTTTACTATCATACCATGAATCAACATTGCTTGTATGATAGCCATAATAGTTGTTTCGTTGCCACCACCAATATTTGCAGATGAGGAAAACGCACCACCTACCTTACCCTCAAGCGACCCATGGAATTCAACACTTTCATCTAACAATTTTTTTATTTGATATGCTGGTAAACCATAGTATGTTGGTGAACCAATAATTATACCATCGTAATTAAGTAATTCTTTTGCATCAGTATTTTCAACACTCTTTACTACAACATCAACTTGTTCTTCTTTAACACCTTCAGCAATAAGTTCAGCCATTTTTTTAGTATTACCTGTTTCTGAATAATAAATAATTAATATCTTCTTCATTTTAATAACTCCTTCCTCTTATAGGTATGCCTTTTTTTCTTAATTCATCTGTTTTCTTTTTTGAACATTCTAAACATAGATATTTTGGTTCAGCATTTCTTCTATCATATCCTGGTGCTAAAACTAATCTCCATAAAGAAGATTCTCTCCCACAACTATCACATGTACCTTTTTCCTTAAAATGCCACATCTCTACTGCTTTAGATGTAAAAATAAATCTATCCACCCAAAAGAAAATACTACCTCCAATAAAATTTGCTAAAATTGTAGCGACAATACCTGTCCCCAAGTTACTTACAACTAACCACAAAATTGGTGCACTTAGTTGCCATCTAAGTAAGTATAAAATAAACCTTTTTATCATATCTTTATCTCCTTACTCATAAGTATCTTTTTACTACAAATCATTTAACATAATTCTATACAAATTTTTACCTTTTAAAGTTTCAAAAGTCAAGTTTTTTGCAATACAAAAATAATAGTTATAGTTTTTCTCATCTTTGATTTTTTTATAATACTTTATTCTTACTTTAAAGCCAGCTAATAAATAATAATTTTTGTAATCATTAAATGATAAAAATTCTTTAAAATCTTTGTAAACTATTCGATTTATAACACCACTTTCAAACATTTTTATATTAAACAAAATTATAATAAAAATTATCCCTGTTATTAAAATCCACCGTGCAGTATTGTTTTTTGCTACTGAATATAACAATTTTGTAAAATAAACACACAATACAAAAATTATAATAATAAAAAAATGATGGTCATAATCAAGCACAACTCTTGGCAAAAATTTAATTTTTGTTATACTACCCAAATTTTTTGTTATAATAGTAATAAATTCTTTAATTGTATATGGTTCCAAAAGGTCAATAAAACCTTTTGAAGAAAGAATTACTAACATTGTTGTCCATAAAGTTAAAGTTATACATATACTGTAAAACATCCATTTGAATTTAGAATTTTTTAATAAACTATATATCTGATAAATACCGAATGCAAAAATTGTTGAACAATCAGTTAAATATCTGATACCAAATGATGACCCACCACCAGGCGCTGCTGTTACTAACGAAATTAAAACTATTTGTAGAAACAAAATAAATATAAAACTTATTGAAACAACAAAATTTTTTTTCAATCCAAAAAACAATCCTATTATACCTAAACATAAAACAGGTGTCCACCAAAATAATCCATGATACGAAGAAAAAATAATATCTAAGACTGAAGACAAAGAAAATTTTGTAAAAGATAATGTATAACTTTTAGGAATAAAAATACTGCCAAAAATAATTACTGAGTTTAAAAAATATGGTGTTAAAACAAATAAAAATGTCAGCAAAAATAATGGCACAGATTTAAAATAAAATTTATCAATTTTTTTAATTTTTATAACATCTGCTAAAATTTCAATAAACAAAGTTATCCCAAACAAAATTTCTTGTTCTCTGACTAAAGTTGCTAATCCTAAAATTAATCCTAAAACCAACCATCTTGATAAACTTCTTTGTCCATATGTTGATAACCAAAAATATAAATATACTGAACATAAAAATGAAGTTATAGTATGAGAATTTTGTGGTATAACATAACTATAAAACAACAAAGGACTTCCAAAAAAGATAAATAAAGAAATAATTTTTGATATTAAAACATCATTATTCAACAACAAAAGTGTTTTATAAACAAAAAATAATGAAAATATACCTAACAATGATGAAAAAAAGTTTACAAAAATTATTGAGACACTCCTTGATTCAAAAATTCTGCTTATTATATATGCTGGCAACCATATTATTGCACTACCACAACTAAAATCGTTAACTATAAATCCTTTGTGTGTAACAGCAATATTTTTAGTATAAAGTTCAAACAAAGGTTTAAAATCATAATTTTTTTGTTCAAACAAAACTGGTAAGTACGAATAATATCCTATACCATCGGGAAAATGCCAGATCGGCGTAGGAAAAAACAAAATTATAAAAATGAAAATGAAACCGTATAATATTTTTGATGAAATTACATTTAATTTTTTGCCTTTTTGCATTTTGTATCTTTTGTTCATTAAAAAGATTTTATACTAATTTTTATACCTACTTTCAATTTTTGATATTGATAATCTGAACTATGTTTTGTATAAATACTTATGAAAAAATACGATTGTTCTTGTATAGGTAGAATTTGTATAGATTATCTTGTTTTGGTAGAAAAATATCCTGAAATAGACACTAAATTACCTCTTTTAAAATACAAAACTTGTCTTGGTGGACAAGCAACAACTGCTGCTATAGTTTTATCTTATCTTGGTGTAAAAACATCACTTTTAACGACTGTAGGCAAAGATGACAATTTTATTCTTGTAAAAAAACTTATTAAACAACATAAAAAACTTAAAACTTTTTTTGTTGTCAAAAAAGAACTAAAAACTCCAGTTGCATTTATATTTGTAGACAAAACTACTGCTACAAGAACAATTGTTTATGAAAAAGTATCTACAAAGAACAAGTGTTTGTACCCACAAGAATTGTTAACAAAAATAATTAAACAATCAAAATTTATTCTTTTTGACCATCAAAGTAGTAAAGATATCTATACATTAAAAGAGTTGTTTAATAAATATAATACAAAACTTATGATGGATGCAGAACGAAATGATAAGTATATGTTTAAAATGTTAAAATATATAAATTATTTTGTCTGCAGTAGCGAACTTGCAAAAGATTTGAATTTAAATATAAAACAATTGTTAAAAAAATTTATATCTTTAGGTCCACAAATAGTATGTTGTACATTAGGTAAAGATGGTGCTGTTGCGGTATGTAAAGAAAATCCGAATAAGTTTTATTATTCAAAACCGCCAAAAGTAAAATCTATAGATACCACAGGCGCAGGCGATGTTTTTCATGCAGGATTTATGTATGGACTTATAAAAGGATGGAGAATAAAAGAAATTCTTTCTTTTGCAAACAAACTTGCTGCGTTATCAACAAAATATATTGGCGGAAGTAGTTTTTTAAATAAAGAAAAATACAATCTGTTTTAACAAATGTAACCACAGAATCTACAATTTAACCACTTTTCTTAACAGATAGAATGTAGCTACTCTGAGAGTTTCTCTAAAAAGTACCAATAAAATGGTTCCGCCTTTACCATATATAAGAACTTCTTAATTTGAATACAACAGAGACAAAATTTTTTCAGTTAAACAAAGTATATACACTACAAAGTAGTTTAACAAATCTATTCTTCAAATGCTAAAATTATAGCAGAAGCAATTTCTTTTATAGGTTTTCTTAAATCCATACTTTTTTTCTGTAAAAAACGATGTGCTTCTTCTTCAGACATACTTTTGTGTTTCATTAACAACGCTTTAGCACGGTCAACCAACTTTTTTGTCTCTAACGCTTCTTTTGTTACAACAAGTTCTTCAAACAACCTTGTGTTTTCAATTGCTAATGCAGCTTGGTTCGCTATTGTTTGAATAATTTTTATCTCTTCATCTTTGAATTCATAAGGTTCGGAAGTGTAAATGTTTAGCACTCCTATCACTTTGTCTTTAACAATCATTGGTACTGCTAACATTGAACACAGACCTTCTTTTTCTGCGATTTGTGGATACATATATCTTGGGTCTTTTTTTACATCCAAAACAAATATCGGTTTTTTTTCTTTCACAGC
>Ga0105158_1000807_pt1 | contig 12834 bp, 15 predicted proteins | sample LHCtaG_FD_81567 | JGI IMG/M metagenome (GOLD analysis project Ga0105158, IMG submission 81567) | Hot spring microbial communities from Little Hot Creek, USA to study Microbial Dark Matter (Phase II) - LHC4sed_matched | ecosystem: Environmental > Aquatic > Thermal springs > Hot (42-90C) >... | reverse complement strand
CTGATATAAAATCAGCGAATACAATATGGTGAGTATTTTTATTTATTTTGTAGTTGCAAACCTTGGTTTGCACGTATTATTTGTAGTTGCAGACCTTGGTTTGCTGAAATAAAACAAAGCAAGCTTTGCAACTACAATTTTTATTTATTTTTGTAGTAGGAAATTTTGGTTTGCTAAAAATGTGATTTGTCCTGAATGTAAAGATGCGGGTGAAATTACAAGAAATGCAACAACATGGTTGTCGCAGCCCAAAATTTTTTTAGTTATTTTGGAGTGTACTACCCGCGTTATTGGTAAAAATTGCAACATTTTTAATTTTTTGTCTATAACTTGCATAGGATTATAAAATATTCATCAAATTTTTTAAAACTTCTTGACATTTTTGTTTTTATTTTATAAAATCTATTAAATCTATAGACATAGTAAATAAATATGAAAATATCGAAAAAAACTGATTATGCTATAAGATTAATCTTAGAACTTTCTTTAAACTATAATAAAAAACTTAGGATAAGAGATATTTCAAAAAGACAAAAAATACCATTTAAATTTTTGCAATACCTAGTTTCACAACTTCATTCTGCTGGATATATTAATACATTTCGTGGTAAAGATGGAGGTATTGTTCTTTCGAAAAATCCAAAAGATATAACTTTAAAAGAAATAATTGTGTTTTTTGAAAAAAGTTTACTACCTGTTTCATGTTTAGAAAAAGAAGGATGTAGTAGCATACAAGATTGTGTTTTATATCCTATATGGAGAGAACTTAAACTTAAGATAGAAGAAATTTTGGACAAAATTACATTTCAAGATATTGTTGAAAAATCTAAATCTTCACATTATTTTTATTATATTTAATTTTATGGAGTGCACCAACCATGTTGGTGCAAATAATTTTTAACTGAGAGGTAAAAATAATGAATAATAAATTAAAAAAGTCAGGTGATGAGATATCAAATAATGTTTTAGAATTATTTTTTAACACACCTATTGTAAAACTGAACAAAGTTGTTAAACCAAATATGGCAGAAGTGTATGCAAAACTTGAGATGTTTTCACCTGGTGGTAGTGTGAAAGATAGAATTGCTTTTGCTATGATTGAAGAAGCAGAAAAAGAAGGTAAATTAAAACCAGGCGGAGTTGTTGTTGAGCCAACAAGTGGTAATACTGGTATAGGTTTGGCCCTTGTATGTGCTGTAAAAGGTTACAAATGTATATTAACAATGCCTGAATCGATGAGTTTAGAAAGAATATATATATTAAAAAGTTTTGGAGCAGAAGTTGTGTTAACACCTGCAGTTGAAGGTATGGAGGGTGCAGTAAAAAAAGCAGAAGAGATTGTAAAAAAAACAAAGAATGCTATAATGCTTCAACAATTTAAAAACAAAGCAAATCCTAAAATACATTCACAAACTACAGCAAAAGAGATACTAAGTTGTTTCAAAGATGGTTTTGACGCATTTGTAGCAGGAGTTGGTACTGGTGGAACAATTACAGGTTGTGGTGAAGTTTTTAAAAAAGAGTTGAAAAATGTTTTAATAGTTGCAGTGGAGCCGAAAAATTCTGCTGTGTTATCTGGTGGAACACCAGGCCCTCATAAGATACAAGGTATCGGTGCTGGATTTATTCCTGATGTGCTTAATACAAAAATTATTGACAGAATCATAACAGTAGAAGATGAAGAAGCATTTGAGATGTCAAAAAGGTTAGCAAAAGAAGAAGGTATTTTTTGTGGTATATCTTCAGGTGCAGCATGTTTTGCAGCATTAAAAATTGCTGAAGAATTAGGTAAAAGAAAAAAAGTTGTAACAATTTTCCCTGATACTGGTGAAAGATATTTAAGTGTATATAGAAAATAAACTTTTTAATTTCGGTTAAATAAAAAATGAATTTTTTTTTAACTTTTCTTCAACATTTAAAGCATTATATTTCAGATATAATAATAGTTTTACCTATAGGTTTTCTTTTAAGTGGGATATTTTATGAGTTTATACCACAAAGTGTTGTTAAAAAATATCTTGTTAAAAAAAATTTTTTTACATTGTTAAGCATTATTTTTGTTGGGATGATATTACCTATATGTTGTATAGGATCTCTTCCGATGGCAATTGGGTTTAGGCAAAAAGGAGTGAAGTTGGGCAATGTCTTAGCATTTTTAGTTGCAACACCTGCTACTTCTATAACTTCTGTACTTTTAACACTAAAATTTTTTGGTGTATATTTTACAATATATTTATGTTTAAGTGTATTAATTTTAGGTTTTGTAATAGGTATTTTAGGGAATCTTTTTGATACACAGAAAGAAAATTTTAACAATATCAGTTATCAAACTGGCATAGATTTTTTAGTACAGTTTTTACCTAAAAAAACTTTTTTTGAGAAACTAAAGTCAGCGGTATATTACGCATTTGTTTATTTACCAAAAGAGATTGGTTTAGAAATTTTAATAGGTTTGGTCCTTGCAAGTTTTATAAGTAGTTTAAACATATTTAAAATTTTCATAGAAAATTTTTTAGTAGGTATATATGGATATTTATTTTCAGTAATTTTTGGCGTTTTAATGTATATATGTTCAACAGCGTCAGTACCTTTAGTATATGCGTTAAATCAGCAAGGATTATCAATAGGACCATCTTTAGTTTTATTAATTTTAGGACCTCTTACAAGTTATGCAACATTACTTGTTGTAAGAAAAGAATTTGGGAATAAAATTTTGTTTTTTTATTTAACAACAATTATTGTTTTTTCATTAATAAGTGGATATTTATTTAATATAATTAGTTTTTCTATCCGCTAATTTTGTATTCGCTAATTTTTAATTAGTTTATTTTGTAGTAGCAGACCTTGGTCTGCTGAAATAGAGCAAAGCAAGCTTTGCAGCTACAATATTTATGTAGTTTGTACTTTTGCGAGCATAGGCGCTGATATAAAATCAGCGGATACAATAGTAATTGGGAGCCGCAGGCTTTAGCCTGCGTAATAATTGCAATAACATGGTTATTGGAGTCCAAAAAATAGCGCTGATGTAAAATCAGCGGATACATTTTTATAAGTGGTTGATATAAATATGGATGAAACGATAGAAAAAATAAAACAACTTAAAAAAGAAAAAAATGCTGTTATTCTTGCACACAACTACCAACTTCCTGAAGTACAAGATATTGCTGACTATTTAGGTGATTCGTTAGATTTGTCAAGAAAAGCAAAAGAAACTAATGCTGATATAATAATTTTTTGTGGTGTGCATTTTATGGCTGAAACTGCGTATATCTTGTCAAAAAAGACAGTTATTTTACCAGATATAACTTCTGGTTGTCCTTTAGCTGATATGATAACAAAAAAAGATATTTTAGAGTTAAGAAAAAAGTATCCTGATGTTCCAATTGTTGGATATATAAACACATCAGCTGAAGTAAAATCAGAGATAGACTATTGTTGTACATCAGCAAACGCAGTTGAAGTTGTGTCAAACATACCTTCAGACAAAGTTGTATTTGTTCCTGATAAATACTTAGGAAGTTTTGTAAAAAGAAAGGTTAAAAATAAAGAGATAATTTTATGGGATGGATATTGTCCTACACATTTAAAAATTTTAGATGATGATATTAAAAAGTTGAAAAAGAAATATCCTTCTGCAAAAGTGGTAGTACATCCTGAATGTAATTTAGCAGTACAAGAACTTGCAGATGAAGTTTGTGGTACATCAGGTATGATAAAATATGTTAAAAACCATCCTGAAGTTAAAACGTTTATAATTGGCACTGAAGTTGGTATGTGTTATAGGTTAAAGAAACTCTATCCACAGCAAGAGTTTATACCTGCATCAGAAGTTGCTATATGTCCTAATATGAAAAAAAATACTTTAGAGAAAATTTTGTATAGTTTAGAAGAGTTGCAACCACAGGTTGTATTAGATGAAGAAATAGTTATAAAAGCAAAAAGATGTATAGAAAATATGTTTGAATTAATGGGTAAGTAAATTTATGAATAAAAAAGCAGTAGCATTATTTTCAGGTGGGTTAGATTCTACTTTAGCAATAAAACTTGTGTTAGAACAAGGTGTAGAAGTTATAGGATTACATTTTGTTACACCATTTTGCACTTGTGATAAAAAAGGTTGTGGAGCATCTACAATAAAAGTTGCACAACAACTCGGTATAAAAGTAAAAACAATAAGTTTAACCGATGAGTATTTTGAAATAGTTAAAAATCCTAAGTTTGGTTATGGTGCTAATTTAAATCCGTGTATTGATTGTAGAATATTAATTTTAAAAAAAGCAAAAGACTTTATGAACGAGATTGGTGCAAGTTTTTTAGTAACAGGAGAAGTGTTAAATCAAAGGCCAATGTCTCAACGAAGAAATACATTATTTCTTATTGAGAAAGAAGCGGGTGTTGAAGGAATAGTTTTAAGACCGTTATCAGCAAAAGTTTTACCACCGACAATCGTTGAACTTGAAGGTATTGTTGACAGAAACAAGTTTTTAGATATAGTTGGACGTTCAAGAAAAATTCAATTAAGTTTAGTAAAGGAGTATGGTATAGAAGGATATGGTTGTCCTTCTGGTGGTTGTTTACTCACAGATCCTATTTTTGCAAAAAAGATGAGAGATTTGATTGAACATAAACCAAATTTTTCACTAACAGATGTTAATCTTTTAAAAATAGGTAGACATTTTAGAATTAATAATAATACAAAACTTATTGTTGGGAGAGATGAAAAAGAAAATAATTTTTTACTTAATATATCTCAAAAAGAACATTTTGTATTTTTACCTATTAACACAAAAGGTCCTGTGGGTTTAGGTGATGGTGAATTTAGTGAAGAAGAGTTATATCTCTGTGCAAAAATTATAGCGAGATATTCTAATAAGATCTCTGAAGGTATAAAAATAAAAATTTCTAAAAACGGGTATATTAAAGAACTTGTTTGTGATAGTATAATTACGCAACAAGAATTGGATAGGTTAAGAATATAAATATGAAAGTATATTTAGACAATCATTCTGGTACAAAACTTGACAGACGAGTAATTGAGGCAATGTTGCCATATTTGGAAGAACTCTATGGTAATCCTCAGAGTATGCACGATTTAGGAACACAAACAAAACAAGCAATTGAAACTGCAAGAAAACAAGTTGCAAGTTTAATTAATGCTAACGAGGAGGAAATTTATTTTACATCCTGTGGGTCTGAATCGAACAATCTTGCAATAAAAGGTGTTGCTTTAGCATATAAGGACAAAAAAAAACATATTGTTGTATCACAAATTGAGCATTTTTCTGTTTTGTATTCAGCAAGAAGATTACAACAGTTAGGTTTTGAAGTTACATATATCCCTGTTGATAAAGAAGGATTTGTTTTGTTAGATGAACTTGAGAAAGCAGTAAGAGATGATACTGTTTTAGTCTCACTTCAACATTCAAACCCTGAAATTGGTACAATACAGAATATAAAAGAAGTTGTTGAAATATGTCATAAAAAGGGTATTTTAGTACACACAGATGCTGTAAGTAGTTGTGGAGTTGTACCAATTGATGTTAAAGAATTGGGAGTTGATTTACTTTCTTTATCTGCAAGCCAGTTTTACGGACCTAAAGGTGCTGCTGCGTTGTATATTAAAAAAGGTGTAAGAGTTATTCCATTGATAGATGGTGGTGTACAAGAAAATGGTCTTCGTGCAGGTACTGAAAATGTTGCTGCTATTGTAGGTATGGGTGTTGCAGCAGAAATTGTTAAAACAGAACTTGAACAAAATTATAAAAAAATGATAAAACTTAGAGATAAACTTATAAAAGGGATACAAGAAAGAATAAAATATGTTTATTTAAACGGTTCTGTTGAAAATAGACTTCCAAATAATGTAAATTTTTCTTTTGAATTTATAGAAGGTGAAGGGTTGAGTTTATTGCTTAACAGTAAAGGTATTTATGTGACAAGTGGCTCTGCTTGTGCATCAAAAGCATTAAAAATGTCTCATGTTTTAACAGCGATAGGTGTTGATCCTGCAGTTGGTCAAGGAACAATTACAATGACTTTGTCAAAATATAACACTGAAGAAGAGATTGATTATGTATTAGAAGTTTTGCCTGAATTAGTTGAAAAACTTAGAAGTATCTCTCCATTGTACAGTTATTTTTTACAAACAGGACAAAGAAAACCAGCAGGTCCTGGTACAGATTATGATGAGCACCATCATGAGTAAATAACATTGTAGGTGCAACTTTTAGGTTGCGAAAAAAAATTGTTAGGAGGGACAATTATGCCTTTTTATTCAGAAAAAGTAATGGAACATTTTATGAATCCAAGAAATGTAGGTGAGATAAAAGATGCTGATGGTGTGGGTGAGGTAGGCAATCCTGTATGTGGTGATATGATGACTTTTTATATAAAAGTAGAAAACGATATTATTACTGATGTAAAATTTAAGACATTTGGTTGTGGTGCTGCAATTGCTGTTTCATCAATTGTATCAGAGATGGCAAAAGGAAAGACAATTGAAGAAGCGCTAAAGATTACTCGTGAACAAGTTGCACAAGAACTTGGTGGTCTTCCACCAAACAAAATGCATTGTTCAAACTTAGGAACAGATGCTTTACATAAAGCAATACAAAATTATTTGGAAAAGAAAAAAAACAAAATAATGACAAAATAATGTAGCGGTTGCTTTATGCAACAAGAAATGAAAAATAAAACAAAAGAAAAATGTATATGTCCATTTTGTGAAGAAGAACTAAAACTTTATTGTTTTGAACCTATTTTTTGTGAACATTGTAAAATAGTATTGATTAAATGTCAAAATTGTGGAGAATTATATAACGAGAAATTTGATAAATGTCCAAATTGTGGTAAAGAAAAACAAAAATGAAAAAAGTATATCTTGATTATGCAGCAACAACACCTGTTGACCCAAGAGTAAAAAAGTTTATTCAAAAATATTTTACTAACATTTTTGGTAATACTCATAGTATACACTCACCTGGACAAATTGCACATAATGAAGTAGAAAAAGCAAGAAGTTTTATATCAAAAATGTTAAACTGTGACCCAGAAGAAATAATTTTTACTTCAGGTGGCACTGAATCTAACAATACTGCAATAAAAGGACTATTTTTTGCTCAAAGAAAAATAAATAAACCTCTTCATATAATCACCTCAACAATAGAACACCATGCTGTATTAGAACCAATAAAGTTTTTAAAAGAGAATTTTAAAGATGAAGTTGAAGTAAGTTATGTTCCTGTGGAAGAAAACGGGATAATAAATGTTGACAAGTTGTTTTCTTATATTAAAGATAACACAATACTTATTAGTATAATGCATGGGAATAACGAAATCGGTACTATTCAGCCCATAGAAGAAATTGGTAGAAGATTACAATCACTAAACGAACAAAGAAAAAAAGAGAACAAACCCAAAATTTATTTCCACACTGATGCAGTACAAACTTTTGGTCATATTGAAGTAGATGTTAAAAAACTCAATGTAGATTTATTATCAATAAGTGGACATAAGTTTTATGCACCAAAAGGTGTTGGCGTGCTTTATATTAAAAAAGGAACAAAAATAGAGCCATTGCTACATGGTGGTGGGCACGAGTTTGGTTTGCGTTCATCAACTGTTAATGTGACAGGAATAGTGGGGTTGTACAAAGCAGCAGAGATCGCAAAAAATGAGATGGAAGAAGAAAATAAAAGAATAAAAGTTTTAAGAGATAAATTGTTAGATGAAATATTAAAAACCGTCCCTGATGTTTATATAAACGGAGATTTAGAAAAACGTTTAGTAAACAACTTAAACATATCTGTAGCAGGTGTTGAAAGCGAATCAATACTTATTGCTTTAGATAGAAAAGGGATTTATATTTCTTCAGGTAGTGCGTGTTCATCCGGTAGTTTGGAACCCTCGCATGTGTTGTTAGCAATTGGACGAGATGCTGTTTTAGCACGCGGTTCGTTGAGGTTCACTTTAGGAAGATTCACAAAAGAAGAAGATATTGATTATGTGATAAAAGTTTTACCAAAAGTTATACAAAAAATTAGAAAAATATCTCCTTTGTATAATAAAACACAATGAGTGTATATATTTATCTTGTTCAACATGCACAAGCAAAAACCGAACAAGAAGATCCTGAAAGAGGTTTGACTGAGAAAGGTTTTGCTGATATTGAGAAAACAGCTAAGTTTTTATCATCGTTGAAAATAAGTGTTGATAAAATATTTCATAGTTCTAAAAAAAGAGCTGTTCAAACTGCAGAAGTTCTTTCTAAATATCTGAAGCCAAAAAATGTTGTTGTTGATAACAACCTCAATCCTTTAGACGAACCTGAGATTTGGTATGAAAAAATTTCAAAATTAGAAGAAAATATAATGATTGTAGGACATTTACCTCATTTAGAAAAACTCGCTTCATTACTTCTTTGTAAAGATAAAACAAAAAAAATAGTAAATTTTAAAATGGCAGGTGTAGTTTGTATTAAAAAAGAAGAACAAAATTATAGTGTTGAATGGATTATTATACCAGAAATTTTATAATTATTCTTAAAATATGATAGATATTTCTGAAGCAAAAAAATTGGTATGGGAAAACACTCATGTTTTAGGGAAAGAAAAAGTTGAGTTAATTGCTTCTCTTAATAGAGTGCTTGCCGAAGATATAAAATCAGATTTTGACTTACCTCCGTTTGACAGAGCTGCGATGGACGGCTACGCAATAATTTCAACAGATACACTTAATGCATCAAAAGAAAATCCTGTTTTTCTTGAAATTGTTGGGGAGATACAAGCAGGTGAAAACAAGGAGTTTAAATTAAAAAATGGAAAAACTTTTTTAATAATGACAGGTGCTAAAATACCTTGTGGTTGTGATGCTGTGGTAAAACTTGAAGATGTTGAAGAAATTATAAAAAATGGAAAAAAATATATAAAAGTAACAACATTTATTAAACCTGATGAAAATATCTCAAAAAAAGCAGAAGATATTAAAAAAGGTGATGTTGTGATTAAAAAAGGAACATATATAGATTCTGCAACATTTTCTATGCTTGCTTATCTTGGCAAAAAAATAATAACTGTTTATAAACAACCAAAAGTCGCTATTATTGCTACTGGTGATGAAATAAAAAAAGTTGGACAAAAACTTAAAGAAGGAGAAATTTATGATTCAAATTCATATTCTATTTATGCATTGACAAAAAAATTTGGTGGAAAACCATATATATTAGGTATAGCAAAAGATGAAATTAAAATTCTTGATAAGTTTATAAAAAAAGCTCTTAAGTATGATATAGTTGTGCTTTCAGGCGGTGTAAGTGAAGGAAAGTATGATATTGTTGTAGATGTTTTAGAAAAAAATGGTGTTAAACTTATATTTCATAAAGTTGCTGTGAAACCTGGTAAACCTACATTTTTTGGTAAAAAAGGAAAAACTATTGTTTTTGGTTTGCCAGGATATCCTGTATCAGCATATATAAATTTTGAAAATCTTGTTAAAGTTGCATTGTATAAAATGACCGGAAGAAGTTTTCCAGAAAGGTTTAAGTTTAGTGGAATTTTAAAAGAAGATATAGAAAACAAATCTGATAGAGACGAATTCCTAAGAGTTGTTGCAGAAATTGAAAACAATGAGGTTTATATAACACCGTATAAATCACAAAAATCGTCTGTTCTTTCATCTGTTTTGTATTCAAATGCAATTTTGTGTCTCAAAAAAGGTGAAAAAAGAAAAAAAGGTGAGAAAGTTGTTGCTGAATATCTTGAGAAATAAATGTATAAAAATAAAGAAATAATAAAATATATAGATGGTAAAAAAGAAAAAATTTTTGATTCTATTGTAATTGAGAATCAAATAAATGTTTTTTTGAACAAAAAGTTGTTGGTGAGAATCATGTGTTTACCTTATGATATAGAAGCTTTAATTTATGGTTTTTTCTTCTCTAATGGTTTCATTGATAAACCGCAAGACATTAAAGAGTTAAAGATAACAGGTAATAATTGTTATATCGAGACAAAAAAAGAATTCTCTTTTAACAACCTTGCTATAGGGACATCTTGTTTTTCATCTTTTTTTACTATAGAAGATATAATTGATACTAATAGAAATTTCATAAATATTGAAAAATTTGATATAGTTAAAATTATGCAAAAGTTTCAGAAGATGGGCGAACTTTATAAAAAAACAGGTGGGACACATTCTGCTGCATTATGTGATGAAAAAGAAAATATATATTTTTTTAGTGAAGATATTGGAAGACATAACGCTGTGGATAAAGTTATTGGAAAAGCAATTTTAAATAATTATAATACTGAAGGAAAGATTTTGTTAACTTCAGGAAGAATTTCTTCAGAAATTGTGTTTAAATCAAAGAAAGCAAAGTTTGCTGCAGTTGTTTCATCTTCAGCACCAACATCTTTAGCAGTAGAAGTTGCTAAAAAATTTAAAATTGTATTAGTAGGTTTTGCAAGAGGGAAAAGATATAATGTATATGATGGGTTTTAAAAATAACCGATATAATTTAGTAGGCGCACCCTTAAGTTGCGTAATGTTACGCAAGCCAAATCTTGCGGCTACTAATAACTATTGTATCCGTTGATTTTATATCAGCGCCTTACACTAGCGCTAATTAAAATTAGAGAATACAAATTTTTTTTGGGCTGCAATAACCATGTTATTGCAAATTATTACGCAGGCTAAAGCCCGCGGCTACCAGTAATTTATAATGGATACTAAAAATGATTGATATAAGTAAGAAAAAAATTACGAAAAGAAGAGCTGTTGCAGAAGGTATAATAATTCTTACTCCACAAATAATAAATGATATAAAAAACAAAAAAGTTCCAAAAGGCGATGTTTTAAGTTTTGCAGAAAGTGCTGCTCTTCTTGCAGTAAAAAACACGCCAAATGTTCTCCCGCATTGCCATCCTGTAAAAATTACTAAAGCAAAACTAAATTTTGAAATAAAAAACGATTCTATAAAAGTATCTTGTGAAGTCGAAGGGTTTGACAGAACAGGTTTTGAGATGGAGGCTTTATATGGTGTAGCAGTTTCTCTTTTAACGATCTATGATATGTGTAAGGTTTATAAAAAAGAAATAAAAATTTCACAGATATACTTAAAAGAAAAATCAAAATGAAAGGTATAGTTTATTCTGTCAACATTGGAGAAAAAAAGGGTGAAGTTAAAAAACCTGTTGATAGTATTGAACTTATAGAAGATTTTGGGGTTAAAGGTGACTGTCATGCAGAAAAAGGTATAACCAAGCAGGTAAGTTTACTATCATGGGAAAGAATGAACGAAGAGTTTTTCTGTTTAAAAGAAAAAGTTGATATTAAACCAGGAATTTTTGCTGAAAATATTACAACTGAAAAGATTGATTTAAGAATACTCAAGATAAGAGATAAACTGAAAATAAACGATGTTGTAATTGAAATATCTGAAATTGGTAAAAAATGTCATTTATACTGTGAAATATATAAAAAAGTTGGTAAATGTATTATGCCGAAAGAAGGTGTTTTTGGAAAAGTTTTAAAAGGTGGAGTTATTAAAAAGGGAGATATGATTGAAGTTATTCCAAAAATAGATGTTGCAATTTTAACTATAAGTGATGGATGTTTTAAAGGAGAAAGGATAGATGAAAGTGGAAAATATTTAAAAGAAAAAGTTGAAGAAAATAGTTGGTATGTTGTAAAATATGAAATAGTGCCTGATGAAAAAGAAATTATTGAAAAAAAGTTGGTAGAACTTTGTAATGTTGCAGATTTAATTCTGACAACAGGTGGGACTGGGTTTACTAAAAGAGATGTAACTCCTGAAGCCACAGAAAAAGTTATTGAAAAAAAAGTTCCTGGTATACCTGAGATTCTAAGAATAAAGACATTTGAAAAGTCTAAATTTTCGGTTTTATCACGTGGTGTTGCCGGAATAAAAGGACAAACATTGATTATAAACCTACCCGGTAGTTTAAAAGCAGTAAGTGATTGTTTTGAGATATTAAAAGATTTAATAGTTCACTCAATAGAAATGATAAGAGGTTTCCCTCATGAGAAAAACTGAAGAATTAGTTTATAACGAATTGAAAAAAAGAAAAGTTTTAACTAAAAAGGTTCTTAATAATATATGTAAAAAATATAGGAAATCAAAATCTGAAATTTTTAGTTTTTTATCTTTCTCTGAAGAATTGTTTAAGAAAACAGATTTCTTCAAAAAAAGAGATGAACAATGAATAAGATATTAACCCAAAAATATGATAGACAATTCACCATTTCTTTAATAAAAAAATCTTTTGAATTGGGTTCACAAAAAATTGTTGAAGAAATCAAAAATTCAGGTTTGTTAGGTCGTGGTGGTGCAATGTTTCCAACAGGACTAAAATGGGAGTTGGTAAAAAAACAAAATGGGAAAAAATTTATTGTATGTAATGCAGAAGAAGGTGAATTATATACTTTTAAAGATAGGTTTCTACTGAAAAATTTCCCATATAAAATCATAGATGGTATGATAATTGCTTCTGTTGCTATTGGTGCAGAAAAAGGATTTGTTTATATTAATGAAAAGTATAAGAAAGAGATTGAGATACTTAAGAATTTGATTAAAGAATATAAAAAAGAAAATCTTCTTGGAGAAAATATTTTGTTTAAAAACTATAAGTTTGAAATTGAAATTATTGAAAGTAATGGAAGATATATCACAGGCGAGGAAACTGCACTTTTGAACTTAATTGAAGGAAAAAGACCTATACCAAGGTTAAAACCACCATACCCTACACAACAAGGATTGTTTAATAATCCTACATTGGTAAACAATGTTGAAACATTTTCTTTTATACCACATATAAT
>Ga0105158_1000806_pt1 | contig 12843 bp, 9 predicted proteins | sample LHCtaG_FD_81567 | JGI IMG/M metagenome (GOLD analysis project Ga0105158, IMG submission 81567) | Hot spring microbial communities from Little Hot Creek, USA to study Microbial Dark Matter (Phase II) - LHC4sed_matched | ecosystem: Environmental > Aquatic > Thermal springs > Hot (42-90C) > Sediment... | reverse complement strand
TGATATGTTTGTATCCAATGGCTTTAAAAGCCTTCGCTGAAGGTTGATATCCCTGCCCAAGAAGAGCCTTAACCTCTTCCACCCAACCTCTTTCTACCATTTCTAATACTCGCTTATCGATTTTATTATAAAGTTCCTCTCTTTCAAGGATTAATCCTATCTTTAAGATTGGATAGCGAGGCTCGGCTTTAGCAAAGGAGTGTTTGCTGTGGAATTCAGAAAAAGGTTTCCCCGTGGCAAGCCATACTTCAAGGGCTCTACTAACCCTTATAAAATCCTTAGAACTTATTTTCTTTGCGTATTCTGGGTCAAGCCTTTTCAATTCTTCGTAAGCCCTGAAAAGGTCTTCTTTTACTAAGGCTCTAACCCTTTCTCTTACTTCCTTTGGGATTTCAACTTCAAAAAGTCCGTATTCAAAGGCTCTCAGATAAAGTCCTGTTCCACCAACAAGGATGGGAATTTTGCCCCGCCTCCACACATCTTCAACAACAGAATCTGCAAGCTTGATAAATTTTCCTGCGTTCATCTCTTCATCCGGCAAAAGTATTGAATAAAGATGATGAGGCACTCCTCTTTTTTCTTCTTCCTTCGGCTTTGCTGTGCCGATGTCTAAACCTTTGTAAAACTGCTGAGAATCAAAATTTATAACTTCTCCGTTAAACCGTAGGGCAAGTTTAACCGCAAGCTCGCTTTTTCCTGTTGCAGTTGGACCACATATAGCTAAAACCTTCTTCATGCCTTGATGAGAGATTTTAAATCGGAAAGACTAATCTTGTAGAATATCGGCCTTCCGTGCGGGCAAGTAAAGAGAGAATGTTTAAACATCCTTTCAACAAGATAAAGCTTTTCCTCCTCGCTAAATACCTCCCCCTTCTTCCTTGCAAGAAGGCAAGAAGTCTTTTTTAAAAACTCATCCTTAAGGTCTAATGAGAGGTTTACATCCCCAAGGAGGCTTCTTAGAACCCAATCAACATCCTCGCCTGCTAAGTAATCTGGAACTCCAAGGATAAGTAAGGTCCTCTCATTCAAGACCTCAAACAAAAAGCCCTGTTTTAAAAGCTCATCCTTTATGGCTAAAAATCGAGAAAAATCTACCTCATCAAGCTGTATTGCTTTACCAACGATCAACCTTTGGGTTCGCACATCCCCTGCATTAGACTTTAGCCTTTCATAAACTACCCTTTCAGCAAGGGCATGCTGGTCGATGATAAAAAGCTCATCCCCCCTTTCAACGAGTAGATAAGACTTTTTAAAAGTTCCGATGTAACGGAAATCCTCGTTAGTCTTTCGGCTCCATTCTTGCTTAGCTTGAGCTTTATTAATAAAATATGAAGGCTCTTTATCTGAAACCCTATTCCCACCTTCTTCAAAGCTTATGGGTAGGTCTTCAAGCTCAAAGCTCTTTTCTTGCGTCTTTTTTATCTCGATAAACTTTGACCTTTTTTCAAAGGTTTCCTCAAGGGTAGAGCTAAAGAGGTAAAATAGGTCTTCTTCTCTTCTAAGCCTTACTTCCCATTTAGCTGGATGCACATTAAAGTCAACAAGTTGAGGGGGGACGGAAATAAAGATTAGCCCTGCTGGGTATCCATAACTTCCGTAATACCTCTTAAGAAGGGAAACAAAAAGCTTTGTTAATCTTTCATCCTTTACCCATCTACGGTTGACAAAGAAGTAAAGGTGCCTTGTGTGAGGATAGATTTTATCTTGGCTTGTTAGGACAAGCTTTAGATGGTAAGGAAGCTTAGAATACTCTTTTACGAGAAGATGCTTCTCCTCTATAGATAAAAGCCTTGCTAATAGATTTTCCTCGGTATCGTTGTTAGTAGTTAAATAAAGATCCCCGTCAATGAAAATTTCCCACTTCACAGTGGAATGACTCAGCATAATACCACGGAGGACTTCAAGGACCTTTGCTGTTTCAACCCTCTTGCTCTTTAAGAAGGCTTTTCTTGCTGGAAGGTTGGAGAAGAGGTCTTTTACTGAAGCTACAGTGCCAGTTTTTAGGGCTATTGGCTTGAAAGAAACCTCTTTTCCAAACTCAACGGAGAGCTCAAACCCCGTGTCAAAGCCTTTAGCCCTGCTTTTTATGGTTAGCCTTGAAACTTCAGCAATGCTTGCTAAAGCCTCACCACGAAATCCAAGGGTTAGGAGGGAATATAGGTCTGATAAGCTTTTAACCTTACTTGTTGCATGCCTTTTTACGCAGAGTCTTAGGTCCTCTGGCTCCATTCCCTCGCCGTCATCACAAACAATGATCTCCTTCAATCCACCTTCAAAAAGCTCTATCCGAATTTGAGTTGCCTTGGCATCAAGTGAGTTCTCTACAAGCTCTTTAACTACCGAAGCAGGCCTTTCAATGACCTCCCCTGCAGCAATTTTGGCAACAACTTCAGGAGGTAAAAGATTTATTTTAGGCATCTTTACCCTTGCAAATTTTTAAAATCCTTGTAGTTTTAAGGTATGAGAAAGATTATAGCAGGACCAAGGAGAATTCAAGCCCTAATCGATAAGCTTGCCAGTAAAATCCTTAAGAATCATCCCATCTTAGAAGGTGTTGCCCTTGTTGGCATACGCTGTGGGGGTGTTCCCCTTACCAACCGCTTAAGAGATTTTTTTCACAAATCGGAGGGCATCTTATTGCCTTGCGGCTATTTAGACATCACCCTTTATCGGGATGATTGGACAAGGATTGCCAATCAACCTCAGGTAAAAAAGACTGAGATACCTTTTTCCATCGAGGACTTAACCATTATATTGGTTGATGATGTGATCTATACAGGAAGGACTGTGCGAGCTGCCCTTGATGCCCTTATAGACCTTGGTCGTCCAAAGAAGATCGAGCTTGCTGTGCTCGTTGACCGAGGTGGAAGAGAATTCCCCATCGAACCAAACTACTGTGCCTTAAGACTAAAGAAGCTTGCCCCAGATGAATATGTAGATGTCTACTTTAGAGAACTTTCAGGAAAGGACGCAATCATCATAGAGTCTCATTCCACCTAAAACAGTGTCCTAATCGTGAAAAAATTCACCTACAATGATTAATCTAACCAATGATTATTAATATATTAAATATCAATATCTTCAAACATTGGAGGAAAGGATGGGGAAAACTCTTAAGGAATTAGCGAAGGAGGGGATTATCACTCCAGAGATGGAGGTTTGTGCAAGGGCTGAGGGTGTGTCCCCGGAGTATATTCGTAGTGGGGTAGCTCAAGGAACTATAGTTATCTGCAAGAATAGAAGGAGCAATCTTTCTAAGCCATGTGCCATTGGAAAAGGTCTAAAAACCAAGGTTAATGTTAACATCGGGACTTCAAAGGATAGGATAAACATCGATGAAGAGTTAAAAAAGCTTGAGATAGCCATCAAGTATGGAGCTGACGCTGTGATGGACCTTTCAACGGGTGGCGATCTTGACGAGATAAGGAGAATTATAAGAGAGAATTGTCCTTTGCCCCTTGGAACGGTTCCTATCTACCAAGCAGCTATCGAGGCAGTTGAGGTTCATAAAAAATCTATAGTGCAGATGAGGGTATCGGAGATATTTAAAGTTATTGAAAAGCAAGCTGAACAAGGTGTAGACTTTATGACCGTTCACTGTGGCATAACTAAGGAGGGCTTAGAGAGGTTAAAGAATAAGGAACGGGTGTTAGGGGTTGTATCCCGTGGTGGCTCTTTCATCGTAGAATGGATGGTTTACAACAACAAAGAAAATCCTCTGTATGAACATTTTGATGAACTATTGGAAATTGCAAAGACCTATGATGTTACTCTTTCCTTAGGGGATGGTTTAAGGCCGGGGTGTCTTGCAGATGCAACAGATGCCCCTCAGGTTCATGAGCTAATCATTCTTGGGGAGTTGACTTTAAGGGCGTGGAGTAGAGGCGTTCAGGTGATGATCGAAGGTCCGGGGCATGTGCCCATAAATCAGATTGAAGCGAATGTGATTTTGCAAAAGAGGCTATGCCATGGAGCACCCTTTTATGTGCTTGGTCCACTCCCAACTGATATCGCCCCAGGTTATGACCATCTTGTTTCGGCGATAGGTGGAGCAATAGCTGGGGCTGCTGGTGCAGATTTTCTCTGCTATGTTACCCCAGCAGAACATTTGAGACTCCCTACTGTAGAGGATGTTAAGGAAGGACTTATCGCTGGAAAGATTGCTGCCCACATAGCAGATCTCGCAAAGGGTGTTAAAGGAGCTTGGGAATGGGACCTTGAAATGGCAAAAGCCCGGGCTAAGCTTGATTGGGAAAGACAGATCGAGCTATCCATAGACCCAGACAAGGCTCGAAAATACCGGCTTGAAGGCGGCATCTCAAGAAGTAAAGCTTGCTCTATGTGCGGTGAATACTGCGCTATAAAGGTCTTTGAGCATGCTTACAAAAAATTAATCGGTAGAGATGTCTAAACCACTTACTCCTGATAATGAAAAGGAGGATTAAAAAGCTTCCACCAACAAAGCCCCAGAAGGCAACATTTTTAAAAGCCTCCTGAAACCCAAAGCTTAAGGCTTGCACATACTGGGCATGATATAGCAGCGCTGAAACCTTCTTTTCCGCAATATCTTCACTAAAAAGCTGCTTAGCCAAGAAAAGCCTTTCCTGCAAAAAATACCAGGCATAGGTTGGGTCTTGAAGCTCTGTTAAGCGATGAAAGTTCTTGTTTGTGTAAAATTCTAAGTTGTTTGTAGCCAAAGCTGTGCCAAAGGAGCCTCCTACAAAGCGTTGATAGTGCATAAGGGCAACGCCAAGACCAGTCTTATCTTTAAGCCTCCTCAAAGCTAAGGCTGTTAGCGGAGCAAAGAAGGTTCCCATAGAGATGCCAAGAGGAATGGTAAGAAGGGATGCGGTAGATGCAGGTGTGTAGTAGTTGAGCCTTGGAATCAAGAAATAGGATGTTACAAGAAAAAGAGCTAAGCTTAGGAGAAGGATTAAACCTGGGGCAATCTTGTCTGAAAGGTAGCCTGAGATAACGCTAAAGGTCCCGATAAAGATGGCAAAGGCTAAGATGTGAATCCCTGCTTGAAAAGTGGTCAAGCCCTTTAAATTTTCATAGTAGAGGGGAAGGAGGTAGAAGATCTGATACATACCAAACCCAAGGACAAAAAAATGCATTCCCATAGGTAAACCAAACTCAGGGATTTTGTAGATTGAAAGGTCTATGAGCGGGACTTTTGAGCGTAGCTCGTTTATGAAGTAGAGACAAAAAAGGGAAAGGCTTGAGAACAAAAGTAGGGGGATGATGGGGGATTGAAACCAGCCAAGCTGTTGCCCCTTTGAAAGCATGATGAGTAAGGATATGGTTCCAGAAGCAACAAAGATGTAGCTTAAAAAGTTAAACTGAAAAATTCTTTGTCTTCCAATTTCTTTTGGTAGAAGAGCTAAGGCTGCAATTACATTTATTACACCGATAGGAACATTAACAAAAAAGATCCATCGCCAAGAAAGATGTTCAGTGATTAAGCCTCCAAGGGTTGGTCCAAGGGCTGGGGCAAAGCTTACCCCAAGGCCAAAAATCCCCATAGCAAGACCTCTTCTTTCAGTAGGATAGATGCTAACAAGCAGGACTTGAGTAGTTGCTGCTAAGAAAGCTTCCCCCACACCCTGAATAACTCTAAAAAATATCATCTCAGCTAAGCTCTGAGCTACACCACAAAAGAAGCTTGCTAATGTAAAAATAGAAAGTCCAAGGATAAAACAGTAGGAATAGCCAAGGTATTTGGCAAAGTTTTCTACAAAGAGAAGGGCTGTAGCAGCTGCCATCATGTAGCTTGTCACCACCCATTGAATGCCGTATAGGTCCGTTGATAAGGGTCCCATCATCTTTGGGACAACGATATCGACGATGGTTGTATCAAGTATTGCCATGAAAAACCCTGTCATAAGGATAAAGGTTATAAAGGCTCTCTCCTTTGGAGGAACAGGATAGTAGAAATCCTTCATTGCCTGACTCGCTTGATCTCTACTTCGCCCCCAAGACCGACCCGCAGAAGATGCATAGGTCCTTTCTTTAGGCGAATTCTTACTGGAACCCTCTGGGCAAGCTTCGTGAACTCACCAGCAGATATGTCCCTTGGCACAAGGGCAAAAGTTGCTGCAGTTGCCGCTAAGACCTCCTCGACCTCTCCCTCAAACTCAACACCAGGGTAGCTATCAAGCCAAACCTTAGCTTTTGCCCCTTTTACCACGCCTTTAAGCTTATTTTCCTCAAGAAGAACAAGGACATAGAAGCTCTTTGGGTCAACTACAGCAAAAACTGGCTGTCCAGGGCTTACTACATCTCCCATGGAGCGAAACTTTTTCACAATAACCCCAGAGATGGGACTTAGAAGTTTTGTGTTTTGATGGTAAAACTTTAACTCCTCAAGCTGTCTCAAAAGGGCATTTTCTTGAGCTACTAAGGCATCCACCTTAGCTTTTAGGCTTGCCACGGTCTTTTCTTCCTTTAGGGCAAGCATCAAGTCTCTCTCAAGGCTTTCTTGCTCTTTACTTAATGCTTCCTTCTTTGCTTGAATAGCTTTTATACGATGCTTGAGCTCTTCCTCATTAGTTTTAACAGCCTCGTAGCTTTGTTTTGAGACTAAACCTTCTTTGAATAAGGCTTCATACCTTTCTCGGTCTCTTTTTGTCTGTTCAAGCTTTGCTTTTATAGCTTGGGATTCCTCATCAAGGGAGCGCATCTCTTCAAGGATCCTTTTCATCCCGAGGCGAGCCTTATCGGCATAGAGGGGAATGCTTCTTCTTATCCTTTCAGCTTCCATCTCAAGGCTTATCCTTTCCTTTCTAATCCTTTCTATCTCCGAAGTTAAGGCTAAAACCTTGTTTCTATAATCTTGATCTTCAAGCTCAGCAAGCAACTCCCCCTCCTTTACCTCATCACCCTCTTTTTTGTAAAGTTTTACGATCCTTCCGTTTACCTTGGTGAAGCTTGCATACACTAAGGTGTCAGCCTGCACAAAAACCGCGTTAGTAGTAGCATACACATAGCCCCTGTAGAGATAGTAGATAAAGAAGCCTAAAAATACCAAAAATAGAAGGACAAGCAAAAAAAGGACAAAGCGTCTATTCAACCTTTAACTCCAGGCTTCTTAGGTAAGCCCTCTTTACGGCTGACATAACTATCCCGGGGAAACCTTTTTCGTAGAAGATTTCAAGGGCTGAGATGGTTGTCCCGCCCGGGGATGAAACCATAGCTTTTATCTCAGAGGGTGATTTTTTCGTTTGAGAAATAAGCTCAACCGTTCCTCGAACGGTCTCAAGTGCTAAGGTCTCTGCAAGGTCTCTTGGAAGCCCAATTAGGATGCCAGCGTCGGTTAAGGCTTCAATAAAAAGGGCAACAAAGGCTGGTCCGCTTCCAGAAAGTGCAGTAACCCCATCCATATAACGCTCATCCGCGGTTAAAACTATACCTACAACTGAGAATAGTTTTTTTACAAACTCTAAATCATCAGGAGTGGCAAAGCTTCCCTTGCTTATTACGCTTACAGACCTTGCAACGATTGCGCAGGTGTTTGGCATAACCCGTATAAGCCTTGTCCCCTCAGGAAGCCTCTTTTCATAAAACTTAATAGGTAGCCCAGCAGCAATGGTTATAAGAAGATGCTCAGGGGAGACCTCCTCTTTAACATCACCCAATACCTCCTCCATTACCTGAGGCTTTACCGCAAGGATGACCTTCTTTCTATTCCGCAAAACCCTAAGATTTTCTGATGTTGTTAAAACTCCATAGAACTCTTCAAGGTATTGCCTTCTTTGGTCGTTTGGCTCAGAAACCAGAATCTCGTTTGGCTTATACATCTTAGTATTCAAAAAACCCCTTATCAGGGCTTCTGCCATCACACCACCACCTATAAAACCTATGCCTTCTCTCCTCATACTTAGCCCCCTAAAAGATCACTAAGATAAGTTTATTTGCTATTTTATATTGTTTTTATGTTGCCATCAACGCTCCAAAAAACCGCTTGACCGATTTTGTTTTTTAATTTAATCTGTAAATCAAACAAAGAACTGGCAGTATGATTTCTTCTATAATAGATTGGTTTAAGGCTTCATCGAGAAGCTTTGGTTTTAAGTTTTATCTTTCAACCTTCGTTTTAGGGGCTGGCTTTAATGCCTTTCTTTGCTTCATTGTGATAGCTGGGTTTGCTACTCTTCATAGTTTTTACATCCGAAACACCATCGAAATAACAAAATCCCAGGTGGAAAATATCTTAGCTAAAGCTTATGAGGATTTTTTGAAAAAAAGAAGCCTTTTTCAGTCCCTTGATCCAGCATACAGCGAAGAACTTTTAGAGAGCATAAGATCTGAAGCGGAAAGGGAGGTTGAAAGGACTATAAGGGCCCATTCAGCACCAAATATTGGGATTGAGTTGATTTTAGCCAATGAGCCTTATAGTTTGATTCATTCTAAACTTATTGAATTTGAATCGCTTCACTATAAAAAATATCTTGGGGCTTCCCGTAAGGCTTACCTTCTTTTTTTTCTTAAAATATCGTTAATAATTATTATCTTCATCTTTTTACTCTCAGTTCCTGCTTTTATTCTTCTTCGATACCTATATCTTCAATTTAGAAACCCTCTTGATAGTATAACTAATAACCTTGAGAAAGGTGAAAAATTGAATTATACGGGTTATACGGAGCTTGATGCTCTTATTTCCGCTATAGAATCCTATACAAATAGGGAGAAAGAACTTCTTTCACAACAACACAGGCTTCAGCTTGAGCTTGAGAAGAGCGCAAGGTTATCTGCGATAGGCACTATGGCTGGGGGCTATGCCCATGAGTTTAACAACCTCCTTCAGATGATCCTTTTTAACCTTGAGCTTGCAGAAAAGGCACTAAAGGAAGGCAACCAATCAGCGGTGGATAAACACCTTGAAAACATTAAAAAAATAACCGCACGAGGACAAAACTTAGCAAGGAAAATCCTTTATTTTACGAAAGACATCCCGGGAGAGACTGCAGAGGTTTGTCAGGAGATAAAAAACTTGATTGATGCTCTTAGAGTAATGGTTCCAAGGGAGATTGAGTTAAATATTGAATTTCATTGCCAAAGATCATACATCGTCCCCCTTTCACCCAATAGCTTAAAAGAAATCCTGCTAAACTTGGTCAAGAATGCCGTTGATGCAATCGAAGAGGTGAAAGACAGAATAGAGAAAAAAGAAATAAAGATAAGTGTTTCTGTGTTGAATGAAAAGGAGCTTCTTTTAGAAGTATCTGATACAGGATGCGGCATGAGCGATGAGGTTAAGGCTAAGCTTTTTACTCCCTTTTTCACCACTAAAGGCTTTGAAAAGGGCTCAGGACTTGGTCTTTTTATAGTCTACAACCTTGTGAAAAATACAAACGGAAGGATCGAGGTCGAAAGTAAACCTATGGAAGGCACTACTTTTAAAATCTTCTTGCCCGTCGTTGAGAAGAAAATAACGGAAGAAAAAGGGTTAGAGGAAAAGCTAAAGGTGGAAAAGGAGGTAAAACCTAAGGAAATAAAGAGCATCCTCGTGGCAGATGATGAAGATGATATAAGAGATGCACTAAGGGAGTTTTTAGAGGAATTGGGGTATGTGGTAGACATAGCAAAGAACGGCAAAGAGGCTCTTGAAGCTATTTTAGCCAAGGATTACGACCTTGTGCTTCTTGATATGTATATGCCAGAGATGAACGGAGTAGAAGTCTTATCAAAGCTAAAGACAGCTGATAGGATTCCACCCTATGTAGTTTTGATGACTGGTTATGCAGGAGATGTCTCAGAGAACATAGCACGCTTCACACAAGAAGGAGTAATCAAGTACATTCTGCGGAAACCTTTTACATTTCAGGACCTTGAGGCTATAATAAAAGGATAAAAGATGATAGCCCAAAAACCCGAAAAGAGAGCGCGTGAGGGGGACAGGGGACCTTTTATCGTGGCAATGGTTCTTATTTTTTTTATAGGCGTTTTTTTCATCAACTTAGGGGTATTGTTTCCCTTTCAAATATCCGTGTATACCTTAGAGCCTCTCCCCTTTGATGATTATCGAGAGGTTAAAAAAGAAAACATCTGTGCGGAAAAAAGGCTTCTCATCTATGGAATTCGCGCCTATCTTGATGTTAAGAAGATTAGGTGTCCATCCCAGCTTAGGGTTGTCGGTAATGTTCTTTATGTATCTGAGGTATACGAGCCTCAGGATGTGTATGTTTTACCCCTTCCTAATCCAGAAAGTTTACGAAGGTATGGAAATATCTTTGTTGTTTTTCATTCAAGGTATACTTCATTCTATGTTGAGGAGCTAAAGAAACATCTAAGCATCAAACAAGTTCAACTATCTCACATATACGAGCTTGAAAGGGAGCTACCCAAGGCTTTAACTCTTGGGCATCCCCTTTTAATCCTGCCAGACCCAATTTTTTTTGATGAGCGAGCTATGCACATTTTAAACTACTGGTTAAGGAAACACGATGGAATTCCCATAGTTGATCTGGCAAACTTAAATTTAAAGCATCCCAAAAAATTTACCCATCGTATATCTAAGCAAAAATATTTTAAAACTCTGAGAGAGGTATTTTTACTACCTAACCTTATAAGGGGGAAAATTTACTATGTGGAAGAGTAGTCGCCTTAAATTCTTTGTGCTGGCAGCAATACTAATTTTTCTTTTATACGGTAGAGGGCTTGCTCTTCCTTTAGAAGCTGAGGAACACATAGAGCCCTATGAGTTGGCTAAAGAAGAAGTCTTTTATACCAAGGGTTTATTCTTTAGAGAGGTCCCCATTGAAGAAAGCCCTGTTCCTTCTACAGTCTATGAAAGGGAATTTCTTGAACGCTTTGGTTTTAAAAACTTAAGGTCATTCTTAGACTATCTACCCTCCTTCTACTTAACCTCAGGCTATGGGGAGAGAAGCGTTACCTTTCGTGGCTTTAGGAGTATAACCTCTTCAAGCCTGCTTTTCCTTGAGGATGGGTTTAGACTAACCTCGCCAGACTACGAGAGCCTCCCCGTTGATTGGTCTTATCCTTTCTTGGATGTAGAAAGGATAGAGATAATGTATGGTGCGGGTGGGAGCATCTTTGGAGCTGGCTCCTTTAGCGGAGTTATAAACCTTGAGAGGAGGTATAGACCTAAGGAGAGGAAGGCTGAGCTTACATTCGGTGAGCGCGGGGACGTTAGAGCCTTCTTTAAGGTCTCGGAAGGTCCGATAAGTCTCTCTGGTTATCAAGTGGAGAGGCAAGCCGAGCCCGTTGATGGGGCAAAGAGTTATGAGGTTGACAAGGCACGGTCCCTGTCAGGAAAGCTATTTTTAGGAGAAAATGAATTTTCTTTTCTTTTAGCAGAAGAAGAAACTCTGATTGAAAGAGCTCTTGATGGAAGAGCTAATATTCCACCAGATATCAAAAGTTTGACTGGCAATACGCTTAAGGTTAAGTTTTACAATCTTGGCATAAAGCGGGAAGGGTTCATCGGAGAATGGAAGTGGATGGTAAGACCTTCATTCTCAATGCTTCATGCCCAAACTCCTATTTACATTAATATACAATATCCTACCTACAAATTAGAGCTTAAACCTCAGAGATGGGACTTAATAGCCTACATTTCAAGAAGCTATAAAGGCTGGGATCTGACACTTGGCACAGAATGGCAATTAAGAAGGTTAGCATCATACAAGACCTATTTGATGCATTTCTCCTACTCTTTCCCGAGGGATGATGACCTACTTTATGCCTTCTTTTTCTCCACTGCAAAGACCTTTGGTCGAGTAAGCCTCCATGCTGGGGGGAGGTATGAACGCTACGAGGATTATAGGGGGAGGTTTATCCCAAGGATTGGTTTAGCCTACAAAATTAGCCCAAACCTATCATTTCTTCTAAGCTACACCGAAGGGGTAAACATACCATCCTACTTTCATCAAGAGGATAGAAATATAAACTTTCAACCAGGGGGCAACTTCACCTTTAATAAACTTTCCTCAGAGAAAGAAAAAACTCTTCAAGCCTCGCTTGTTTATTCCGTGAAGAGGGATATTTTCTTTCGAGGCACTCTCTTCTATCAGGAGCAAAAGGATAGAATTTGGCATGACCCAAACATTAGAGGCGAGCGAAATCTACCTAAGTTTAGCGTAAGCGGGCTTGAATCTGAGCTAAAACTTAGGCTCAAGGAACATCTCGCCTTTCTGAACCTGACCCTTCTTAAAGTAGAGAAGGATAAACCCATCCCCTCTATTGAAGATGGTAAATATATAGCTGGCATCCCTCGGGTTATGCTTAAAGGCGGTTTTAGCTTTAGGCTCCCCTTGGGGTATGAAACTCATCTTTCACCTACTTTTAAGATTATAGGGAACACTAAAGCAGGAGATGGAAGCGGAATTTCTGGGTATAGTATTCTTGACCTATACCTTCTCTGCAAGCCTAAGCCTTCCCTTGATTTTGGTTTTCGTGTAGAAAATATTTTTGATAAACACTATAAAAGGAGTAGTATCGGTCCAGGTTCGATCGGGGTCCCCTGGGAAGGAAGAAGGGTTAGCGTTGATTTAAACCTTAGGTTTTAGGGTTGAAACTTAGGTTAGCGATGCTTTATTTTAATACATATGCAGTTGAAATTCGGCAGGTTTAAGAAGGATGGGGAAATTTTTTATGGTATTATTGAAGGCGACGAAGTGTTTAAAATTGACACGCCTGAAAAGGTATACAAGCTTTCTGAGCTTCGTCCTTTATGTCCAATTCTTCCAACAAAGATCGTTGCGGTAGGGCTTAACTATAGGGACCATGCTGAAGAGCTTGGTTTGCCAATACCCGATGAGCCTTTAATTTTTCTAAAGCCACCCTCAGCCCTTGTTGGACCTTATGACCCAATAGTCCTCC
>Ga0105158_1000803_pt1 | contig 12870 bp, 10 predicted proteins | sample LHCtaG_FD_81567 | JGI IMG/M metagenome (GOLD analysis project Ga0105158, IMG submission 81567) | Hot spring microbial communities from Little Hot Creek, USA to study Microbial Dark Matter (Phase II) - LHC4sed_matched | ecosystem: Environmental > Aquatic > Thermal springs > Hot (42-90C) >... | reverse complement strand
TCTGACGGCTTCTTCAACCCCCCAGGGAATAGTCGCCCCCTCTTTCTCCTTCAACTCCGGCGGCTCCTCCCTCCTGTCGTACCCGGAGACCACGAGCCCCCTCTCCTTAAGCAGCTGGAGAACTCTCTCCGAGTACTTTACGTTAATAGCCGCGCTGAACTCCCCTCCCAGCTCCCTGAGCTTAAGTAAGTATTTCGCAAGGTGGCTTGAGCCGCCAAAGTCTGGAGCCTCAGCGGCTCTAAGCCTACCCGAGCAGTTTCTCACCCTTCCGGGCACGCCGACCACATCCTCCACGCCCACAGCGTAGGGGATAGCCTCGGCTATGTTTATACCGACCTCAGGGGCCAGCTCGGCCGCCACGGGGTTTTCCTCCAGTATCCTGACAGCCTCTCTAACATCCCTCAATGCTCTGTACCTCGCTGCCTCCCTGTACAGGTAGGCCATGGGGTTTACGGGACCGTACCCCCTGCCTATCTCCAGGCCAAACTCTATAGCTAGGTGGACGAACTCCTTCGCTTTCCTCACGGCCTCCAGCAGCTCTGCCCCCTTTGCGAGCTCAGCGGCTATAGCCGCCGAGAAAGTACACCCCGTCCCGTGGGTAGTGGTCTTACGAATACGCGGCTTCGAGAGGTGGTGAACCCTACCCTGGATGTAGACCACATCCACTGCTAGGTCCGCCGAGGCCGCGTGTCCACCCTTCACGACCACGCACTCCGGGCCAAGCCTGGATATAGCCTCGGCCGCGCGCTCCATGTCCTCCAGGGATCTAATACTCATACCGGCAAGTATCTCCGCCTCTGGGATGTTGGGAGTGACCACTTTCGCCACAGGAACGAGCTTCTCCCTCAAAGCCTCCACGGCCTCTGGCTTCAGGAGTGGAGCCCCGCTCTTCGCAACCATCACCGGGTCGACGACCAGCGGGAAGCCGTACTCGCGAACCTTCCTCGATACAAGCTCGATAACCTCGGGCTTGTATAGCATCCCGGTCTTAGCGGCGTCTATACCCAAATCCTCGTACACAGCGTCTATCTGCTTCTCAATAACATCCAGGCTTATCTCCTGAATCGCAGTAACCGAGAAAGTGTTTTGCGCGGTAACAGCGGTTAAAGTAACTGTTCCGTGCACCCCCAGAGCGGCAAAGGTCTTAAGATCAGCCTGAATGCCCGCCCCTCCTCCAGAGTCACTGCCAGCTATCGTCATGGCGACAGGGATCTTCCTCGCTGGCATACGTGCATAACCTAATTATACTAGTATATCAGCTTTATCACTCCATCCTCAGTGAATGCGGTGAAAGATTAAATATTACTATTTTAAATGTATAACGAAGTTATAAAGTCAGGGATCATTTGAGAGGCTCTAGGGCGGAGATGCCCTCTGACACTACAGGGGTACGCCGTGGCGCGCACATGTGGAAATCTTACCTGCCTACTCTCCTCAATATAGTTCAGCTGGTAGGGTGGACAGCGTTCGAGATATTTATAATGGCTGAAGCAGCATTCTCGATGACGGGGCTGAACAGAGCCTTCTGGGCGCTCTTTTTCTCCATACTGGTGCATGCTGATGGCCCCCTGGGGACCTCTAGCGGTAGTAGGTATTACATAGAGATTCGCGGTCTGGGCAGCCCTAGCGGTGACGCTATAGCTCGCTTACCAGACAATACCGCGTATTCGCGCGCGGGATGTCCCTGCTCTAAGCAATGGATTTAGTCGTTGCCATGCCGATATCGTGGTGACCCCTGGCGCGCGGAACTATAACGGGATACACGATCGCTAACACATGGTGCTACTTCCTGGGGGCTGCTATGGCTGCTGTAATAGGCCAGGTGCTAACCCCAGCAGCTGCGCACGGGCTCTCGACAGAGTCCCGTGAGGTGCACGCTTCAAGATTGCTATTTACTCCTGAGCCTAGACAAGCATCTAAGGTGGTACAAGGGATAAACTTAATGAATTATTAAGCTATACCAGTTTTAGCTTCATGCGGTAGCCTAGTCTTTCTAGTGCTTGATGAATATGTTTAAAGTCTTCGTCACGAGTAACTAGCTCTTCGTCACGATTGACAGCTATAGCAGCCACTAGTAGGTCTGCAAATGCTTGAGGCTCACCCATCCTTAATAGCTCGAGCTGTGTTTTATGAGCCAAGATAAAGTCATCTCTTATGGGAAGTATTATCCCGCCATAGAAGTGTTTGTAGTAGATTATTCTTGGGTATTCCACAAAGGTTACCGCAGTTATATCTTCATGAATGGGCTTCCTCTCTTTAACTCTATCAATAACAACGCTAGTGTCCAGTATGGTCAAGGTAACCTCTCCTTCTCTCTATGCCTAAGCTCTTCCACATCGTAGATCTCTATATCCTCAGTCAGCTCTTCTGGTTTAATGCCAAGCATCTCTCTAACCTCGGCAACGCTGACACGGCCACCGAGTCTCGCTAGAATAGTCTCTATGATCCTCTTCGCCTCCTCCACGGGGAGCCAGGGGGGAACCCGCACCATCACACTTTTAGACATACACATACCCCCGAGACCATACAAGGCTTCAGTAACCTAAAATTCTTACTGAAAAAATGCTCGCGAGGCGAAGAGCGGATCATGGTAAGAGCTCGCAAACTACACCTCTCAAATACCCCTGCATCGACCCTTTTGCCGAGTTTCTCGCTGATGGCCCGCGGATCCCTGTAGCAGCCATTTCCTCGGCTGCGCCGAAGAAGCACTTTACTCCGTCTCACTCGCTAGATCGTCTCGGCCCTGCGCGCTGTAAGCCCTACCCGTCCCCTCAGCTACTCTCTCTAGACACTCCAGTAGCCTCGTGCTTGCTGCGCGCTTTAGCTTAGAGCCGAGGGCCCGGTCTCCTAAATAACGGCTCAGTATGTGTAAGGTTTTCTTATAGTGTGCAGGGATGCCTGTGAGCTCTCTTCTGGGCCGCGAGCCCCTCCGAGAGGGCTCTTGACGGAAGCTTTTTCTGAAAAGAGCTCTTCTGGACGTTGTGGAGAGGGGGTACAACGAGCTGCGCTGGAACCCGCTTCTCGGCTGCTGGGTGATCGTGTCGAGCTCGCGCAGCACCAGGCCTTGGAGGAGGGTTGAGCGCTGCCCCTTCTGCCCGGGCTCCGAGGAGACGGGCTTCGGCTGGGATGTGCTGGTTCTAGACAACAGGTACCCAGCTCTCCGCCCCGATGCTGTCACGTCCAGGGCTGGCAGCGGCCTCTACCGCGTGGAGAGAGCTTACGGCTACGCGAAGGTAGTGGTGGAGACACCGAGTCACGAGGGGGACTTGGACACCATACCTCGCGAGAACTTGGTAAAGTACCTCAGGGTTCTAGCGGAGCTGACGGAGCGCTACTGCGGGGACCCCGAGGTGGCTTACGTCTTCCCCTTCAGGAACAAGGGGGAGGTGATAGGGGTCTCGCTCACCCACCCCCACAGCCAGGTGTACGTGCTGCCCTTCGTGCCGCCAAGGGTGGAGAGGGAGTACAGAATGATGGTGGAGCACAGGGAGAGCACGGGGGCCTGCCTCCTGTGCAGCATCCTGGAGCAGGAGGAGCGGGAAGCCGAGAGGCTGCTGTACTCCAACAAGTACTTCACAGCCTTCCTACCCTTCTTCGCGATGTGGCCCTACGAAGTGCACGTGTACCCCAGGAGCCACGTTGAGTCCCTCGCTGAGCTCAGCGAGGGGGAAGTGGAGCACCTCGCCGACGCGCTGAGAGTTGTTGTCGCAGCCTACAACAAGCTCTTCGGCTTCAGCCTGCCCTACATCATGGCCGTGCACCAGAAGCCCTGCAGAGGCTACGCGGGCTTCCACCTCCACGTGGAGTTCTACCCTGTGCATAGAGCCCCCGACAAGCTGAAGTACCCGGCGGGCATAGAGTGGGGAGCCTGGGTTTTCACCTACGACGGGCTCCCCGAGGAGAGGGCGGCAGAGCTGCGCTCCGCGGTCCAGCGGGCGGTCGCCCTGCTCGAGGGCAGGGGCGAGGAGGTCCTCGGCAGAGCTGTAGAACACGCTTAAATCCCGGGCTGGACGTAGCAACCGTGTGAGCAGGGGTACTGCCACCCTACTCCTGCTAGCTTTTCTCGCTGCACTGGCATCTGTAGCCGGCGCCCAGCCCGCCGGGGAGTACGTGGAGGTGGATATACATCCTTCGGGGGCTGCCTTCGTCACATTCTACGTGAGGGCAGAGGGGGCCTACGCCTTAGACGTGGATCTCGTGGGCGTGCCGGACCTGATGCTCGGGATAGTAGCTGTGGACGAGAAGGGGGATCTTCTCCCGGTGAGCTACAACTCCTCCAGCAACTCGGTCTCCGTCATCACTCTTAACTCCTCCACGGTGACCATCAGCTACGTGACGAACACCGTGACCGCTAAGTACAGGGAGCTATGGCTCGTCAACTTCACATCGCCGCGACCCGTGAAGGTGCTGCTACCCCCCAACGCCACGCTCAGCGGTGTTTACACGAGCTTCACGAGCCTGAGGGTGGAGAAGGGGAGGCTGCTGCTCGAGTTCCCGGCCGGAGCAGTCATGCTGAGCTACGTACTCCTCCCCGCGCAGCTTCCACAAGCCCCGCCCAAGCCAGCCGAGACCGGAGCCCCCACACCCGCGCAGCCCACGAGCCCTCCTCCCCAGCCAGCCCCGCAGCCCGCCCAACCTGAAAGGGGTCTTCCGTACCTGTGGCTGGCTGTCGCTATTGCGGCCATTATGGCGGCGGTGGTGGTCGCCGCCCTGCTGCGCCTGCGCAGGAGGGTTCCAGCGGAGCTGTCGGAGACGGATCTCGAGATACTCCGCGTTCTCCAGAGCGCGGGCGGGGGGATGTTCCAGTCCGAGCTCGGCGCTAGGCTAAACCTACCCACGACGACGCTGTGGAGGAGGCTGAGAAAGCTGCAGAGGCTGGGGTATGTAGTCGTGGAGAGAAGATCTGGGAGAAACTACATCCGCCTAGCCTGAAGCCCAGGCCGCACAGCCAACATCCTGGGAGCACGCGGTTAGACATCCTTATAAAGTTTAACAAGTTTTGCTAGCTAGGTATGGATGTCAAGAGGGTTGTGAGGATTGGGGGTAGCTTCTACGTAGCCCTCCCGAAGGCGTGGATTCTCGAGAACGAGCTGGAGAACGGCTACGTAGTCGTGGAGCCCGAGAGCGGCGGGGTTCTCAGGCTCAGAGCCCTCAGAGGCGGGGAGGCCCCGGGGCCTAAAACCGCGCGCATGGTGTGCGGCAACAACTCGCTCCGGAGAATCCTCTCAGCCTACCTCAAGGGCTACGAAGTCCTGGAGATAGAGGCTAAGCCCGGCTGCCTGGAAGAGCTACGCCGCGCTGTCGCGAAGGCTCAGAGCCTGCTCGTGGGGCTGGAGGTCGTCGAGGAGACACCCAACAGCGTGGTGCTTCAGTGCTTCACGAGGTCTGACTACAGCGTGGAGTCCCTCCTCTACAGGATGAACGCCGTCTCTCTGTCCATGCTGGAGAAGGCCGCTGCGGCACTGGAGACGGGTGACGAGGCCCTTGTGCAGGAGGTGAGGTCGCTGGACGACAGAGTCGACAGGCTCTACTTCTTAGCGGTAAGGGTGATAAGGAGCAAGGTCTCAGACCCCCTGACCCCGCCTGAGGATAGGGTCAGGCTCGTGGACCTGAGGCTTGTCGCGAGGAACATCGAGGACGTAGCGGACACCTACGAGTCTCTCGCAGCGCTCGCACCGTCTCACAGGTTATCCCTCACCGTCCACGGGGAGCTCGCGGGGCTCCAGAAGGAGGTACTCAGGGAGGTTATGGAGAGGAGGGGGCGTGTGGACGAAATCAGTATCTCTCTAGAGGAGCTCCAGGTGAAATTCTCCAGGCTTCAACTACCCGCCGTCGTCGAGGAGAAAATAAGGAGAGTGCTGGATATCCTCAGTGATACCCTAGACTTAGCTTAAGCGTTTGTCCCTAGAGGGCGTTAATGGGCTGTTTCAGCCTCCAGGGGCTTCTATCTCGCCCACACCTCACGGGCTATCAACGCGGGGCCGTGGGCAGCCGTCGAGCCCAACAGCGCCAGGTCCCCCATCCACAGCTAGCCTCGCGGAGCCCCGAGCATTACCTCCAACACTCGCAGGGCCTCAACCCATACTGGATTGACCTTGAAAACCTACCTATGAATGCTGCTGTACCTCTTCCTGCTCCAAAGGACAAAGTTTTCAGTTATGATATCGAAAAGAAAAACAACTTTCAACCTTCTCTAGTACCCCTTCCTAGGCTCGCCGCGCTTTACTCGCTGGAGGGTTAGAGCGGAGAGGGCCAGGAAGACTATGGAGAAGGGGAATAGCGAGGCATAGCCCGCAATGTCTATGAAGAGCCCTGCGAACGGCGGTCCTGTTATCGCTGCGGTCTGGGAGGCGAAGTAGTAGAGCCCGGTGTGGGTGCCGAGCCTTTCCCGGGTGGTCATGTCGACCACTGTCGGGAGGGAGTTCACGTTGACCAGCGCCCACGCGAAGCCCAGCAGGAGGAAGATCGCCTGGATTGCCGTGATAAGCTGCTCTGTGCTGAGCACTGCGGGGAGGTAGATCACTAGCGCAAGCAGTGCAATGATGGCTACTAGGCCGAGAGTCATAGTCCTCCTTCTGCCGAGCCTGGCCCCGATGAAGCCCGCGGGTAGGGAGAAGATGAGAAAGCCGAGGGCCACGAAGCCGAGGAGGAAGGCGCCCGTTGCCTCGCCTATGCCCAGGTGCCACTTGGCGTAGCTCGTGAAGAAGGTCTCTATGGCGTTGTAGCCTACGAACCAGAGGAAGATGGACAGCAGCATGAAGAGCAAGCTCCTGTCCTGATCCCTGACAGCCTCTGAGAGGGTCTGCTTCAGCTCGCTGAAGCTCTGCCTGAACGCCTTGGAGAGCTGCTCCCTTAGGTCGACCTGCTCACCGCTCTTGACCTTGAACTCCTCGGGCTCGTCCACGAGCACGACCACTAGGAACGAGGCTATCACCAAGAGGGCTGCGCCTGCGAGGAAGGGGTAGGCCGGGTTCATCCTGTACAGCCAGCTGCCGGCGAAGAAGGCGAGCAGCGAGCCAACACCGCCCATGAAGTTTATGATACCGTTAGCCTGGCTTCTGCGCTCCGACGGCGTGATGTCGGGCATGAACGCTATGACGGGTGAGCGGAAGAGCGCCATTGAGAAGTTCATCACAAGGATGACGAGCGTCATGGGGATAAACTCTGCCCTGAAGAGCGGTATGAGGGCGAAGGTCAGCGCGGCCGGAGGAACCCCGGCGATGATGTAGGGTTTCCGCCTGCCGATCCGCGTTCTCGTCAGGTCGCTGAGGACGCCGATGTAGGGTAGCAACACCACCGCGAATATGTTGTCGATGGTCATGATGAAGCCCACCAGGAACGAGGGCAACGTCAGCTCCTTGAGGAACACCGGCACGTAGGAGTTGTAGATGGACCAGATCACGCTGATGCCGAAGAAGCCGAAGCCCAGCAGAAATATCCTCCAGTAGCTGAACTCTCCCATACCGACCCCCCTTAAGGGGCAGGAGGTAGGCCCCTTCCTCACTTAAGAACTTTTCCGCGCTGGTTTATACAAGGTCAGCGCTCAGCAGCAAGGCTCTTCACCAGATCAGAGCTCCAGACTCGCATCATCCCCTGCTTAGCCGTGCGCTGCGCGCTTATAACCTTAGCATGCACTTTTTATACTGTCGAGGCCCTGGTGCCTACCTGTGCAGAAGCCCGTGCTCCCCAGGCAGCTGGGCCTGCTCGACGCGGTCTCGGTGGGTCTCGGCGCGATAATCGGGGCTGGGATCTTCGTGCTCATAGGCATAGCCGCCGGGCTAGCCGGGTCCGGTGTCCTGCTGGCCGTTGTGTTGAGCGGTGTGAGTGCCTCCTTCACTGCCCTCAGCTTCTGCGAGCTGGGCGCCGCTCTCCCCAGGGCGGGCGGGGTCTACGAGTACGGCCACACGCTGATATCTCCCTTCGTAGGCTTCATCATGGGGTGGCTCTGGGTCTCGGGAAACATAGTGCTGGGAGCGACCGCCAGCCTGGGCTTCGGCAACTACCTCTCCTCGGCCTTCCCCGGTATCCCTCCGAGGGCGGCGGCGCTCGGCCTCGTGCTCGTGGTGACGCTGCTGAACGCCATCGGGACCAAGCTCACCGCGGGAGTGAACAACGTGATCGTGGCTGTAAAGGTTCTCGCACTCGTGGTCTTCTCGGCTGTGGGGCTCGCGAACGTCAACCCGGCAAACTTCGGCAACCCCCTCGGGAGGGGCCTCGCCCCCGTACTACAGGCAGCGGGGCTCTTCTACTTCGCCTACATAGGTTTCCCCAGGATCACCACGGTGGCGGAGGAGGTCAAAGACCCCGAGCGCACAATACCGCGCGCGATACTCCTGGCTCTCTTCATCTCGATGGCGGTGTACCTGCTCACAGCTGCCGCCGCCGTGGGGCTGATCGGGTGGGAGAGGCTGAGCGAGTCTCAGGCACCCCTCGCTGAGGCTGCTGAGGCCATCGGGCTCTCCCCCCTCCTCTACGCCGGCGGGCTGCTCGCCACCTTCAGCGTGGTGCTCACGTCTGTGATGGGCCAGTCGAGAGTCTTCTTCGCGATGGCCAGGAACGAGGAGGTCCCGTACTTCCTATCGAGGGTTCACAGGAGGCTAGGCACGCCCATCTACACCGTGCTCCTCTCAGGAGTGATCATGGCGGTGCTCGTGCTCACCGTAGACCTATCCAGCCTGGCTGGGCTGACGAGTATATGCGTCCTCTCGACACACGTCCTGACGAACTACGCCGCGCTGAGGCTGCCCAGAGAGGGGTTAAAGGTTCGCTTCGACGTGCGCGGTGTCCCCGTGCACGCGTACCTGGGCGCGCTGCTCAGCATAGCCCTCGTAGCCAGCCTCGCGCCGAGCTCAGGGGTGCTGGGCCTGCTGGTGTTCCTCCTCGGCATAGCGTGGTACATGTCGTACAAGGGCTTACGCTCTAAGCTTAAAAGGAGGCCTGGGGGGAGTTGAGGAGTGCAGAGCAGGGTGCTCCGCTTCTCGGGTAGGGTGGAGCGAGAGCAGGCGCGCTCGTACGGCTACATACCCTTCGAAGTCCCCGGGTGGGCGCGTACCCTTGAGGTCGAGTATGCTTACCGCGGCTACGGCGAGGGCGAGTGCACCGTTGATATAGGCCTGTTCGAGCCGGGTTCCCTGAGCCTAGTCGAGGGGATGGAGTACTTCAGGGGGTGGAGCGGCTCCAACAAGAAGGCGTTCTACGTCTCCGAGCGCGCTGCGACGCCCGGCTACATCCCCGGCCCCCTGAAGCCGGGCGTCTGGCACGTGATCCTGGGCTTCTACAAGGTGCCCAGCGGTGGCTGCGAGTACGAGGTGGTTGTCACGATCAAGGACGAAGCCAGGGCGGGGGGCGGCGCCACCGAGCTGGAGACCGGGGGTGCTGGCGGCAGGAGGGGGTGGGTGAGGGGCGACTTCCACGTGCACAGTGTGCACAGCGACGGTGACTCGACGCTGCAGGAGATAGCGGCTAGAGCCCGGGAGCTCGGGCTAGACTTCGTCGCGGTGACCGACCACAACACGCACTCGCACATCGCGGAGCTAGGCTATAGGAGTGCTTTCATCGAGGGGGTGCTGCTTCTCAGAGGTGTGGAGGTGACGACGTACAAGGGGCACTTCAACGCGCTCGGAGTGAGCTTCACACCCGACTTCAGGCTCAGGAGCGAGAGCGAGCTCCTGCGTGTAGCGCAGCACCTCAGGGAGAGGGGTGCTGTGCTCTCCGTGAACCACCCGAAGCCGCTGGGGCCGGACTGGGAGTGGGCTACCATGGGCTTCGCCCACCTCGTCGAGGTGTTCCACGCGGTCTGGGAGTTCAACAACTACGTCTCGCTCAGGAAGTGGGACGAGCAGCTGAAGCGCGGCGTCAGGCTGGGGCTAATCGGGGGTAGCGACGCCCACAGGGTAAAGGGGTACGGCGGGGTCTCGCAGCTCGGCGTGCCGACCACCTGGGTGTACGTGGACGAGCTGAGCGAGAGAGGCGTCCTCGAGGGCTTACTCCGCCAGAGGGTGTTCGTCTCGAAGTCGCCCGAGGGGCCTCGCGCCGAGCTCGCTGTGAGGGCGGCGGAGGGCCTCGTGTACATGGGCGGCGCGGCTAAGGCCTCGCCCGTGGAGGTCGTGGTGAGCGTTGCGGGCGCTGCTGGGCAGCAGGCCAGGCTTGTCTCCGACCGCGGGGTCGAGGCCGTGTGGCCCCTGGACCAGGACAGCGTCGTGAAGTCCCTGGAGCTCGGCGCGCGAGACCTGTGCTTCATCCGCCTCGAGGTGCTCGAAGAGGCCTACGACGCCTGGGACCCCTACCACATGGAGAACCTGCTCTCGGCGCTCACGGCGCCCATCTTCTTCGAGCGCTAGCTAACTACGTCAACTGTGGAGAGTGTTTCCGCGACGACCTCCCTGCCGAATAGCAGTACGGGGATGCTGGTGAGCACAGATGCTGCGAGCAGCACGTGGAGGAGGACCCCGCCCCCGGAGTACTCCATGAGCATGCTGAAGCCCGTGAAGGCGACTGTGGATACGACGAGCGAGAAGGCCATGAGGAGCGTCGCGACGAGATCCTCGACTAGGTAGAAGCCGCGCGACGAGTATCTCACCAGCCTTCTTCGGGCCGCCACCCGAGCCAGGAACCACAGGTTCACGACGGCGGAGGCCGAACCCGCGGGCATCGAGGCAACCGGGAGGAGCAGGTACTCCGGCCTGCCCGTTGCGGTAGCCAGGAGGACAGCCACGATAGCGAAGGACTCCGTGTAGTACACCAGCAGCTTGGCGAGCAGGGCGGAGGTTAGGGTTTTCATGTCCGCGGCGAGCGACCTGTATAGCCACAGGGGGCTGAGGTCCCTGAGGATCACGCTGCCTGTGGACACCGAGAGCTCTACTACCAGCAGGCTCAGAGCGAACGCGGCGAGCGTGGGAGTGTCGAGGGATGGTAGCAGTGCGCGAACCGCCAGCCCGCCCAGCGCAGCTGCCGCTAGCGCGAGCGAGACCAGGGCCAGGTGCCTGGCAGTTAGCACTGAGAGGCCGAGGACGACCCTGCGTATCGAGGCGCTCGATGACGAGTAGATGTGCGCGCTGGACCCAGCCCTCCTGCCCAGCTGCAGCCCCCTCACGATCTCGCTCACCGGCTTGACATTCTCGGGGGAGAGCCTGCCGGATACTGCTGCCAGCGCGGCAAGCAGGAAGACCACGGCTAGGACCAGTAGCCCCAGCTCCTCGGCGATCTGCGAGGCTGGTACCGAAAGCGTGAAGCAGTGAACGAGAGGCTTGGCCGCCACCAGAGCGGGGGCTAGCAGCAGGGGCGAGATGCTCCTCGAGGCGAGGGAGTGCGTGATCGCAGCGACCGCATAGGCGGCTGCCGCGTAGGACACGTGGTTTAGGCTCCTGCCGGCAGCGGCTCTGAGCACGATCACGAGCTGGAAGGAGGTCTCGGCATAGGCCAGGAAGAGCAGGTAGGCCACCGGGAAGAGCGCGGTCCTGGCGAGGCGCCCACCTGAGAGCACGGGCGCCAGCGCGGCACCCACCACGAGCAGTGGTATGCTCGCGATCGTCGACTGGGCGATGAAGTACAGCGTCTTCCCGAGGATGTACTCGTGCATCGCGAGCGGCACGGAGAGGAGAACCTCGTACTCCGCCTCCTCGCTGGCAGTGACCTCGTGCGGCCCCCTTACCGCGGTGAGGAGAAGGGCTGCCGTGAGGAAGGCGCTCGTGGAGACGAGCACGAGCTCCTTGCTGACCCCCTGCGGGACCAGGCTCTTCCTCACCGAGGGGTGGGGCAGCCCGTAGACCGCTACGCTGGCCGCTGAGAGCAGAGGGGGTAGGAGGAGGACTGCCATAAGGGCTGCGACCAGGGCCTTGCCCAGGCTCCTGCTGAGCAGGGGCCTGAGGACCGGGTTCAGGTTGTTCTTGAGGAGGTAGTACGCGACGGTCGCTACTCTCTTCACGCTCTCACTCACCCCCTCACGAGCCTCAGGAAGACTTCCTCGAGCGTCGCGCTCTCGCCTGCCTCCGCCCTACGCCTGACCTCGTCGAGTGCACCCTCGGCCACCAGCATGCCCCTGTTCAGCACGCCCACGCGGGTGCAGAGTCTCTCGACTGTGTCGAGCATGTGGCTAGAGATCAGCACAGCAGCCCCGGACGCAGCCATCCTCCTGACCTCGTCCTTGAATGCTCTCTGGGACTCGGGATCCATGCCCGAGATAGGCTCGTCGAGGACGAGCACTCTGGGCTCGTGCATGAAGGCTGCTGAGACCAGGACTTTCTGGACGGTCCCGCGGGAGAGGCGGCCCATGAACTCGTGCTCCTTATCCCTGATCCCGAATAAGTCCAGGTACTTCCTGATGCCCTCCTCGACCTTCTCGCGCGGGAGCCCTCTCAGGGCGCCGATGAACTCAAGGAACTCCCTGACGGTCAGGTAGTCGAAGCCCACCGGGTTCTCAGGAACGTAGCCTGTGCAGGCTAGCGCCCCCCGCCTGTCCCTCTGCACATCGAAGCCGCACACGGTGACGCGGCCTGCGTCTGGCCTCAGCAGCCCGACAATGATCTTGAGCAGCGTTGTCTTGCCAGCACCGTTGGGGCCTAGCAGCCCGTAGATCTCGCCCCCCCTCACGCTGAGCGAGACGCCGTTGAGCGCAACAGTCCTTCCGTAAGCTTTGCGCACTCCAACTACGCTTAGGAGAGCCGCTCCCCCTCCCTGCACAAAGTCGGGGAGCGGCAGCATGCTTATAATCCGTTCTCCAGCCCCTACGCTCGTGGAGGCACGGCCAGAAGACCTGCTGCTGGTGCTCCTACCTCTGCCGCTCTTCACAGTGCCCTTCGTCCTGCTCCCAGACCTCATGGTGCTCGCGATGGGTGTGGTGGCCCCGGTTCTGGCAGCCTCCGCCTTAGCCCT
>Ga0105158_1000802_pt1 | contig 12872 bp, 11 predicted proteins | sample LHCtaG_FD_81567 | JGI IMG/M metagenome (GOLD analysis project Ga0105158, IMG submission 81567) | Hot spring microbial communities from Little Hot Creek, USA to study Microbial Dark Matter (Phase II) - LHC4sed_matched | ecosystem: Environmental > Aquatic > Thermal springs > Hot (42-90C) >... | reverse complement strand
AGGAAGCCGACAACCATACAGAGAATAACCCATAAAGTGAGGTATTTTTCAAACAACCCTAAAGTGGCTTGACTTTCAGACATCTACACGCCTCCCTTTTTCAATGTCAACACACTTCCCAACTCTCTCAGAAACCTTAGGAAGAAGTTCATCAGCCACCTCCAACAGTTCCCCCACTTTAGGATCAGCCAGCCTATAATACACTCTTCTCCACTCCCTCCTGGAACTCACCAAGCCGCAATCACGAAGACAAATTAAATGATTCGAAACTTGAGATTGACTAACATTCTTAATAGACCCCACCAATTCAGAAACACACATCTCCTTCTTCTTCAACTCCTCCAAAATACGCAACCTTACAGGATGAGCAAAAGCCGAAAAAAGCTTAACCTTCAACAAAATATTTTGGCTCATACATGCTCCCGTCATATAATATCATTAAACTGTAATATCATAAAAACGAAATATAAGCTTTGCGAAGCCAGCTCAGACCAAAAGTTCTCAACATCCCAGCATCCTCGCTTCAAGTTTTACAAATCAAAATATTTTATCATAAACGATTCAGTTCTCCAGCCATAGACTTTCCATTAAGAGACACTAACAGAAAAATGCTTTAGAAAATTACGAAATTACATGTTTATCTTGTTTATTGGATTTTCATGTAGGCGGTTAACGTTGCGTCGCCTGTGACAGTTATGGACCTCGGGTTGCTGGTTGAGCCGTCGCTCCATTGGGCGAAGACGTACCAGGTTCCGCTGCTTGGGCTGTACGGCGATACAACTTCAACAGTATGACTCCCATAGGAGACTGCTACTTGAACCCTTCCATCCGGGCCAGTTGTGTACGAGGATCCGTCAACCTTCACGGTTACGCCCTGAATGCCAGTCGTCGTCCCGCTCCTGTAAACGTAGATTGTTAGGGTGTAGGCTGCGCTCCTAGAGAGCCCGTCGCCGGTGCCTATAACAGTTATAGTGTAGGTGCCAGTCGGCGTCGTCGGCGAGGTGCTTATTACCATCGTGCTGGTGAAGGTTGGGAGACCGGACTGCTGGCTGAGCGAGACAGAGGCCCCGCTCGGCAGTCCTGAAACTGATAGCGCGACTATTTCAGGGGATCCGCTTATGAGCCTAACTGTCACGGTCGCCGCCACTGAGCCGCCGGGCTCCGCGGATCCGCTCTCAGGGTCAACTGAAACCTCGAAGTTGAATTTATGAGTTGGCCGCCGCTTGAACCTAGGAAAGCTGTTAAAATTGCTTGGATTCTGAAGCCAGACCAAGCGTTTTGGGAGGAAGCCCTTATGCAGTATATCATTTGCCTTTTTGGGACCTCTGTTAAATTTGGGGTAATATGTTTTGTAAAGGACCTCGTCGCTCAGTATATAGCGCCAGCTCAGCTCCAGTAAAGATTTCCAATCTGCTGGAGCATCTATTCGCAATAGCTCAGAGAGCTTACCATGCCAACGTCCGTCAAAGAGCACACGCTCTTGGAAAAAAATTCCAAGAAACAAAAGCTATTGCTGAACGCAGAAATATACTTACTGGTAGACTGTACAATCGCTTTCCGAGCTCCTTGCTTCGCAACACCTTAATAATTCCTTCGCATTGGTTAATGCACGTTCGACGCACAGTTTTTGGCACAGAATTTAGATTTTCATTTTGTACTCCAACTTCTAACAAGGCTTTCTTTTCGTCGTCACTTCCGTCAAACTTGACAAAACATTTTTGGAGATAGCCAGATGTATAATTCATGGCCATTAATCCACAACTTTTAGTTGTCTCGTACTCATTTTCACCAAATCCGAGCCCGAAAATGGCTTTTGTGTATACACCTATCATAATAGTTATCGTATGCTGGGTATACCCCTTTTCACAACCCAACTGATATCATCAAATATTAAGGTAGTAACGGATCCTAGTAAAATTATAGGAGTCAACAACCATCATCCTATCAATTCTTTCGGTTTACAACAATCACGTACGTATCTAAAAAATATTGGAGCACTTCTAAAAGTGGCCAACAGTAGCGTTTTCTTACTTATAATCTCACTTCTGCCAACTTTCTCCTTCCTTTTAGTCTCCAAATCTTTTTTATGTTTTCAAGTTTTTCTCCTCCGCCATTTCTTCAAGCATTAAAGCAATCTCGTCGGTGTTTACATTCAAACCAAAAAACGGATCCAAACTTAGGATGCCAATAGCTCCCGTTTTTGTTTTGTTATAACGTTCGACACATTTTTCGCACTTTATGTAGAGCGTCTGCTTCTCGTTATAGCCCTTTCTTTCCTTATAGTAAAAATTTTCTCGAGTCAGTGGATATGCTTGCCCACATACTGGGCAATAAACATTAAATTAAAGATTACCCAGTTTTGTATGGAATATTTGTTCTGCGATTCTTATATCTTCACAAGTGTTGACGTTTACGGCGACTTTTACGTCGTCTATGATGACGATTTCTTCTTCCAGTTTTTTCTCTTATTCTTTTTCCATCAACTACATTTATATCTATTGGAACTAGGCTTCTCCCTTTAACGTTAGCATAGGCGTTCACAAACTTATGGACGCCTCTATTGGTGAATCCACCCAAAAACTCGAAACTGAAGCCCTTAAGTCCATCAACAATGCCTATGAAGTCTTGCGGATCTAGAGCAGACGAACTGGCATTAAAGGTCTTTCCTTCATCGAACCTTAGAAGACACCAAGCCCGTACCTTCAACCTCTTCAAAATTCTTTCCACAACATCGTAAGTGTTGAGGCAGAGCATTACGATAGCATAATCTACCATACTGCAAAATAAATTTTATATTCCCTCTAAATGGATGTAGCAATTTAAGGTTTATGTCTCTCTTTGGCTGAAGCCTTTTTTTATGTTCAGTCTTTAGATTAATAATAGATGGCGATGGTTGAATGGAGATAAATTGGTATGGATTGGAAGGCCTGACTACCAAAAATTTCGTGAGGGTTCCAAACAGTCTTGGAGTATACTTCGTTCGATGGGCGAGAAGCGGAAAACCCGTTCCAATCCACCGTCTCAATGGATGCGACTATAATGGGATACTGCATATAGGCTCAGCAAAGAAGTTGAGAAGGAGAATCTGAGAACTTTGGGAAGGGATTAGTGGAAAAGTTAAAAGACATACTATTGGTAGAACAATCGTCTTCTGTGGGCTACTCGAAGTCATAAGGTCAAGCGAATTCGAAGTTTCATGGGAAGAGTTAAAAACCTATCAAAGTGCTATAGGACAAGAATAGGTTGCCATATTTTCATACGCCAGGAAATATGGAGAACCCCCCACCATTAAATCTCGAAATTCGAAGAGAGTATTTTATAATCCTTGGCCTTGGCATACTCGGTAAGTCACGCCTCGCCTATGAACCAGATGAGTATGTAAGATCCGTTATTAATTCCTAGGCTTAGAGAGGTGTGAAGAGAGGATTGTATATGATGTAACATTTCATTCGTCTAGAACCTCACGTCTTTTAGAAAGATAAAAGCCGCTTATCTTATCATATTATAATGGTGGTAGCCAATATGGTTGCGGAAATAGACAAATGCGTAGAAAAATCTTAAATACACATTCTCTATAAGGTACTTTACGTGAGGGAAAATGTCTAAATCTACTCAAAGTCTTGAAGAGAAGGTTACAGTTAAAACGCTTGTATGGGTAGCGATTCTAAGTGCAGTCTTGACTTTTATAAGTACTATGTGGCACGCCTTCCTACCGTTTATAGCTAGATGCAACTTTACAGGTCTTGGAGTAATATGCTCAGAACCCGCTGAGATGGTTGGGATGCCGTTCGTCCTATTGATGCTACTATTTCCATTTGCTTTGAAAAGTAGCTGGTTTAGAGAGAGGCTTGGAGTAGACAAGCTAACATATATATATACGTAGTTGCATTCACCGTTGCTGGATTTTCAAACGTCTTAATGCCTTGGTGCAACTTTCCATACTATGCCTGTAGTAGAGGCAATACTGCTACTACGAATCCACTCTGGAAGGCTAAAATTCCAGGATTTGTAGCAGTTTCACCTGAAGTGGCTGATGCTACTCTATTGGGTGGTGTTGCGGAAATCCCATGGGATGTGTGGCTGGCTCCAATGCTGTGGTTCTTCGTACTAATATCCTCTTTCGGTGTGATAAGCCTAGCAGTCACGAACATCTTACGGAAAAGCTGGATAGACGTTGAACGTGTACCGTTTCCACATACGCTTTTGGCATACGAGTTGCTGATTCAAGTTCAAGGAGAAGGTAGGTCAAAGGCTAAATTGAAGCCATTCCTCTTAGGCGTATTAGTCGGAATTATCATCTCAGTACCTCTAGGGGCTATCATGTTCCTACCATGGTTTCCAGACGTATATGCTTGGAGAACAGCTACTTGTGGACCAGGAGCCCAACAGATAACTCCGGACTCTCCACTCTATAGTCAACCTATAGCTTTACACTTCAGTAAGCATCCGATAGCGTACGTCATAGCCTATATGCTTCCTCTAGATGTGTTATTCAGCACTTGGCTGTTCACGCTGATATATGTAATAATCGTTTACGTTGCATTCTACTCCGGATACTATACAGCACTACCGACGACGGGTAGCTGTGGACGAATATGGTGTGGCGACATTTCACCATTATATGCTCCACCGCTTAGGCTTAGACTAATCTCTGGCGGAGGAATACTAGGGCTTATACTGATGACGCTTTTCCTTGAGAGAAAACACATATTGCAAACTCTTAGGGCTGCATTTGGACGCATGAGCCCTGATGAGAAAACTGCCATCGAAAAAGATGAACCTTTATCGTACAAGTCTTCCTGGATTATGCTACTTATAGGGTTCATCGTACTGTGGGGTTTACTGGTAGGTACAGGTTTTGACGTTGCACAGGGATTTGCAATGGTTCTCTTATCTACGATTCTCTGGATAGGACAGACGAGGCTATTTGGGCTTACTGGCGTCCACATAGAATCTTCTGGAGCCGTTCAGTGGATTACAAGAACTATATGGTATCCTGAAATGCCGTATCCAGGAGAACCGCCAACGGGTCTAGTATTAGGTAGCGTCATGTGGAGCGCTCAAAGCAACCGTCATCCTCTAGACGGATGGGGTTGGTCTATGTGATCATCCTTCTCAGCGTATCAAATGGGAAGGCTCACTGGGGTACATGCCAAAAACGTGTTTAAAGTCGTTCTCATAGCGTTACTAGTATCCCAATTCGTAAGTCTACCAACGGTTATAATGGGTCTAAGTTATTATGGAATGTCCAGACTGCATGGCGCATCGTCATTATGGGCGTCAAATCTAGAGTGGTGGGCTAGCACGGGATGGTTTGTAGTAGCATCGGGTCATCCAACGGAGTGGGTTGGACATATTATGGTGGGCGCGATAGCATTAGCGGCTATGACGTACATACATGCTAGAGTCCTCTGATTCCCCCATCCCCTCGGCCCTATATTGGCTTGGTCTATGAGCTTTCCATTATTTGGATGGTGGCTGGCCTTCCTAGTGGCTTGGGTGCTTAAGATGCTGACGCTTAGATTAGGCGGTAGTAGAGCATACGAGGAAATCGGCGTACCCTTTGCTGGCGGAGTTTTAGGAGGATACGCTATAGTGAATTTCGTGTTCGCATTGATAGGCGTAATAAGGTTCTTCGCACCATTCTAAACACCCCCATTTTTACTTGAATTTTTAAAAGCGGTTTCATACTGTACATGGGGATGGGCTCTTCTACGGTAAAGTATTGAGAATGACGGCTGTCTATATGTTCTCTCGCACATCTGCACGTTCACTTAAGCTGTGCAACTAGACTTCATACATCCGCCTTTTTCACGGTTCGTCTGAGGTTACGCTATTGAAAAATCTGGTCACAGTGAGTGACCAAATACGTAAAAAAAGTTTTCATCCAATGATTAACTAAATCCAACGTTTATGAACTATAACAGTAAGCGGAGAAGCTTCTTATTTCAACGGGCAATGCAAAAGCTTTTAAAATTCTAATTCTAACCCGGTCGGTGATGACCGGGTCCACTTCATCGATCTTCTTATGACCTATGGAACTCCCCCTAACGATATCTACGTAATTTCCATCTAGATATGCTTCGATAACATACTCTCTAACCCTCTGACCGTTCCTAAGGTCTTCCATGGTAACAAATGTATCGACTTTAACGGATCTTCCAAAAATCAATTCAACCGTCGCTATTCGAGTTGGATCCTTATCGTAGTAGCTTCCTTCTGCAATCGGCTTGCTAAATCTACGTTTCAGTTCCAGACCAAACTCTAAATACCTCTTCATGTCAGGTTCAGGTATTAAACCATCTCTATCGGGGTTGGAGTTTAGCAGTAGATTGCAACCTCTCCCTACAGACTTATAATGTATCGCCATGAGTTTATCTAAGGGCTTGATAGAATTTTCCGTATTCAGCCGCCAGAACCAGTAGTGTTCTCGAATGGTAGTATCGCATTCACCTAGTAGCCAGACTTCTCCAACACCATCGGTCCACGCTTTAGAAATAAGCCCAGTTGCGAAAAGTGGAAATTGATCTTTAGGAACGGCGTTCCAAAATGGATAAGGTGCTACGCATTCTTCATTACCGACCCATCTGATGGTTGAATATTCCCCACCTTGGAAAACCATAGCGTTTGGCTGCAATTCGCGTAAAATCGATCCTATATCTGGACCCCATTCAGGGATTCCACCGTCAAACCAAAGCTCAACCAGTTCACCGTAATTGGTACATAATTCTCTAAGCATTCCTAGAAATACTCTATTGTATCTCTCTTGGTCTTCACGCCTCTTGGAAGCAACCTCCCCCTCCTTAACCTTCATGAATGCGTTTGTCCAATAGCTACAATAGAAGCCGGGTTTAATACCGTGTCCTCTACAAGAGTTTACAAATTCAGCAACTACATCTCCCTTTCCATCATGCCATCTAGAGCTTTTAACACTATACTCATACTGCTCGGTAGGCCAGAGGCAGAAGCCGGCAGAGTGCTTCGTAGTTAAAACAGCGTATTTTGCACCTATGGCTTTTGCCGCTTGCATCCACTGATCTGTGTTAAGCTTAACGGGGTTGAATAGATCTGGGTCTGGGAGGTCTTCAAAAGATTGAGGGCTTTCCCATTCAGGAGCATATGTTTCAATATTGAAGTGTATGAAGAGTCCTACTTCCATATCTTGCCATTCAAGTTGTTGTCTACTCGGCTTAGCTAACGTTATGCTACCCATAATATTCGCTCAGACCATTCTACGCTACATTTCAAAAATAAATCTTTCCCCAACTCAGAAGCGAGTTGTACTTGTAAATCGGTAGAAAGCGGTGGAATATTAAGGCCATTGTTTAGACGGTATTTAAAAATCTTCAAAACCTTAAATACTTAATCTTCATAATCCGATTCTGTGTCTTCTATGGAGAAGATGCCCAAAATGGAAGATTACTTAAAACAACACGACTTAATCTATGAAAAAGCTCCAGTTGAATGGAGTTGTGGAATCCCTCTAGCTAATGGTGAAATAGGTGCTTTGATATGGGGTGATGGAAATCCATTGAAGATAACGCTCGACAAATATGATAATTGGGAGCTTAGAACGGCCAAGCCGACAGACCCACGCTACAACTACTCTGGTTTAAGAAAACTTCTATCGGAAAAGAAGTTTGAAGAAGCTAGGCGAGTATTTATGGATTTAACGAGGTTTTCAGGTAGAATAGAAGAACCATATCCGACGCGGATACCGCTTCCAAGGGTTGAGTTAAACTTTACAGATCACGTTGAAGAATTTACCGCTAGACTTCACATATACGATGCCGTTGCAACTGGGTCTATGACGTCTAAAAACGGTATGGTACAGTGGAGATGCTTCGTACATTCGAATAGAAACCTGATAGTAGTTGAACTGAAATACTTAGATAAAACTAGACTTAAGAGTGTAAAAGTTGGTTTAAACCACTTAGATGAAAGAGTTAAGAAAGCCTTGAAAAACTGGGGCTATCCAGTCCCGGTTTATGGATCTGAAAATGGGTATAATTGGCTTATTCAGAAGTTTCCGGCTGAAAATGCAGCTGGAGGAGGGTACGTAGTCGCTTGGAAGCTCGTGGAAAAAAGCTTGACGGAGGAAACGTTGTACATATCGGTACTGTCATTCAACGATTCAACAACACCCCTTGAATCCGCCCTTAAAATGATAAGTGAAGCAACAAACATGAATTTTGAAGCTTTACTAGAATCTCATCAAGAATTTTGGAGAAGCTTCTGGAGTAAATCTTTCATAGCTATTCCAGACTCAAGACTTGAAAACCTATTCTACGTTGAACTTTACAAGTTGGCATGCTGCTCTATGGGCAAATACCCATGTCCTCTTCAAGGACTGTGGCCTCAAGACGGAGTACTACCTCCATGGAGTGGAGACTACCACTTAGATATGAACGTTGAAGAAACTTACTGGCCAGTTTATGCTAGTAATCATCTCGATCTCGGTAAACCGCTCTATGAACAATTCTGGAAGAACCTACCTAAGTTTAAACAAATGTGCCGTGAATTCTTCGGCTTCGACGGCGCCTGGTCTAGGTGTGAAATGGCCCTTGACGGAACACCAATATACGGATATTGGACTACAAACTTTTGGCCTGGAAACGGTGCCTGGCTATCCCACATGTACTGGCTTCACTGGCTATATTCTCAGGACAAAGACTTCTTGAAAGAAAGGGCGTATCCGATGATGAGAGAGTTTATGAAAACCTACTTAAACCTCTTAGAACTCTGGAGTGACGGACGATATCATATTCCGCTAAGCAATTCACCAGAATGGGAGGAGAATCGTCCTGAGGCATGGGGCTCTGATACGACGTGCGATTTAGCTTTCATAAGATGGCTTGCAACAAGCCTTCTAGAGACTGTGAAAATATTGAACATAGAAGACCCTGATGAACCTAGATGGCGTGATATACTTGAAAAGCTTACGGATTATCCGAAGGATGAAAATGGTCTTCAGATATTTAAAGGCCAGCCTTTGACACATTCGCATAGACATCCTTCACATCTGATACCGATACATCCACTAGGCATATTGAACATAGAGGGTAGTGAAGAAGATAGACGTATAATATACCGTTCTATAGAAACACTATTGCTTAGAGGAACTGGAGAATGGGCCGGCTGGTCATTCCCCTGGATGTCTATTATAGCGTCTAGGGTAAAAATGCCGAATATGGCTTGGCATATGCTTCAAATGTACTTCTACTTCATAAAACCAAACACGTTCCACATGAACGGAGACTATAGGCGTTTTGGCGCATGTGCATACGCATATCAAGCTATGACTTTAGAAGCTGGCTTCTGTGCAGTTGCGGCGATAATGGAGATGCTTCTGCAATCCTGGGGTGGACGTGTAAGAGTTTTCCCAGCGATTCCAGAGTTTTGGAAGGACGCATACTTTCACAAGCTTAGAGCTGAAGGAGCATTCCTAGTAACATCTAAGCTTAAAGATAGGAGAGTAGAGTACGTGATCATAGAAAGTGAAGCTGGAAACGTCTGTGAAGTCGTAAACCCATTTAATGAGGCTGAAGTTTCAGTTATAAACATGAAAACGGGTAAAGAGAGAATTTTAAGCGGGGGGATTCTAAAATTTGAAACTGAAAAGGGGGGAGCTTATTTATTGAAGCCTTCAAGTAAGCCTTTGACTGAAATAGATTTATCGTACATGTCGTTCGAGCGAGGACCTAGTGAGAAAAACTGGTTTGGAGTAAAGAAGATTCCTAGATTCTAGATGTCAGATAATTGAGAACATATTGGGCTTAGGGCGGTTTAACATGAAGTATAGCGATAAATACCTAGCCCTCATGGGAGGAAGACTTGGCAAACCCAAGCGTATCCCACATTGGGAGCATTGGTCTTGCCCAGATGCTGAAACCTATATCACTGGAATAGACTACTATGAGCACCCCCGCCTATGCCGACTAAAAATGGCTGAACTCCACCCTCAATTAGAGTTACCTATCCCTGAAAGAGATGACACACTCCCCCGCCCTGAGGCTTTGATGGGTGGCCGAAGCTCCTACATCGACGAACATGGTCGCTGTCACGTCCGCTGGGGTCATTCACTCAGCGATCATTGGAATTGGGGAGAACGCTTTAAGACACTGGAAGATGTATTCTCTTTCTCACCGTTAAAGCAGGGAGACTTCACCAATATTCCGGTAGTTGAATCCCGTGACTACCGCGACGAGGAGAAGCTCTACCGAGAGTACCGTGCTTTATATCCAGCCGAATGGGGTGATAAGGCACCTGAAGGCTCTACTGCTTCTGTAAGTTTCTACAATACGATGTTTATGTGGCCGCTGTTGACATTCGGTTGGAGGCTTTTCCTACGGGCTTACTTAGATGAAAGGTTTGAAAGGATTATGGAGGAGTTTGCTGAGATCAACCGGCGCGTCTTCCGCGTCTTCGCAAGACTCCCGGTAAACTTCGTCATCTGTCACGACGACATAGCTACTTCCCGCGGGCCCATACTCTCCCCCTCATGGATGAGGAAGCACATATTTCCACGCTATAAGGAATTCTGGGAGATCGTTAGAGACGCTGGAAAAGTCGTCATATTCATGTCAGACGGATGTATAGACGCGTTTGTAGACGATATCATTTCTTGTGGCGCTCAAGGTATAATAACCGAACCCTACACGAATATTCGCGCTATAGCTCGTAAATATTCCAACATATTTTTAGCTGGTGAGGGAGATTGCCGTATACTACTGCGTAACAATCCTGTTGAAATAGAGGCTATGGTTCGGAGAATGGTTGAAACGGCTAAGATAGCCGGAGGTTATGCTTTCTGTATTGGAAACCACATCCCGTGGAATACTCCGCCACAAGCTGTTAAACTCTACTTAGACCTATGTGCTGAATTGGGCCGTCTAGAGTAGACTTTGATGCCGTTCAGCGTTCTCATAGATAACGCCCATATGCATGAACTGTATCAAACATCGCTAAAACGTTTTCAACAGGCGTCTCTTCGAGAATATAGTCGTGGCTGGCACCCGCAATATACCCGCCTCCAGGCATCATTATTTCAAGGACTTCACGCGTCCTAGTTCGAACGTAATCCGGTGTACCGAAGATTAACCATGTGGAGTCAATAGCACCGTTAAAAGCTATTTTATCTCCATACTCTTTTTTGAGCTTTCTAAGATCCATTCCCCTACATGAAGGCTGAACTGCGTGCAACCCATCTAATCCAATCTCCACCATAGCCGGGATGAGTTCTGCAAACCCCCCACAACAGTGGAGCATGACTTTTAAACCGTATGAGTGGCCGAGATCAACCAGCCGCTTTAGGTGGGGCAGAACAAACCGTCTGAAAGGCTTTTCACTCACCATAGGTCCATTTTTCGTTCCAAAGTCGTTGCCTATGAAGAATATGTCGATTAGATCCGTTGCTTCATCGAAGATCTTCCTGTTAACAGCTTCATAGTAGTCTACTACGTGCTCAAACACAGCGTCTACAACTTCGGGTTCTATACGCATTTTAATAAACATATTCTCCATACCTAAAAGCTCCATAATGTCATGCCAGAATGGAGACCAATCTCCACCCAAGATGGCATACTGATCGTAGTACTTCTTCGTCTCAGCTCTTATGGTTGAAACGTCTATCCAGTCGGGTTTAGGCCAAGGATACTCTTCTATCTCCCTAATGGAGGCATTTGAAAGGGGATGGTTTAAAGCATAGCCGTAATAGAGACTACTCCGCTCTACTCCAAAAACTGTACGGAATTTTGCTCCAGGTATGCGTGGATTAAGGTCTGGACCTACATATCTAGCATATACGCGGCGGAAGTCGTCTCCAATCCTTCTACGCAGGCCTTCATCGTCTAAACCTAAGATACGTTTTGCTTTACTCCAAAATTCAGGTGAAGAGCCACACCATATGGGTACTCGATCAGGCTCTTCATGTTCAAAAGTTGTTAAAACACGTTCTTTAGAGTTCATTTAGAACCAAACCTATACTAACGTTATATCTTTTATATCTTTTTTTAACTAGTTGACCAACCTCTTTTCCTCTATTTCAAATTAAGATTAAACGTTTCCCCGTTTTTCACTTATAAGGGGTAACGTCCATATTCATAACCTACTTTATACATGGTGAGTATGTTCTCGATTGGAATTTCTGGAAGGAATACCTGGGATGGTGCTAATACGAAACCGCCGCCTTGAGCAACTGTCTTAAAACGTTGAAGCACCTCCATCTTTACATCGTCAATGGAGCCGAATGGTAGGGTTTTCTGAGTATCCAAGGACCCGTGTATGCATATTTTATCTCCAAATTCACGTTTAATCTCTTCAACAGACATGTTGGCTGCTCTAACCTGTATTGGATCCAATCCATCTAAACCTATCTCTATTAAGTCTGGAATTATATCCCGTATACTCCCACAGGAGTGTAGCTGAACTAGGAGCCCATACTTCTTAGCCAATTTAAACAACTTCTCTAGTCTAGGCTTGAAAAACTCTCTAAACATTTTACGGCTTAGGAATAGCCCCCTTTGAGTCCCATAATCATCACCCATGAAGAAGATATCTATGTCCTTCGCGCAGAGTTCGAATATTCTACGAGACACTTCATAGTAGAATTCTGTTATAATGTCTAGGAGCTTGTGTATAATTTCGGGGTTTGTAAACACGTAATTGAAGAACCTCTCCATACCGGTTAAACCTAAGGCTACAAAGAATATTGGGCTCCAAGCACCACCATAGACGACGTAATCCTCAGTATATACTTCAACAAGTCTAACGATATCGTAGTAGTTTACCTTATCCGGGTCAGGCCAATTATACTTCTCTAAATCCTCTAAAGACTTTACGTTAGCCAGCGGATTAACCCTAGGTATACCCTT
>Ga0105158_1000797_pt1 | contig 12885 bp, 10 predicted proteins | sample LHCtaG_FD_81567 | JGI IMG/M metagenome (GOLD analysis project Ga0105158, IMG submission 81567) | Hot spring microbial communities from Little Hot Creek, USA to study Microbial Dark Matter (Phase II) - LHC4sed_matched | ecosystem: Environmental > Aquatic > Thermal springs > Hot (42-90C) >... | reverse complement strand
TGACGAAGGAATGGGTGGCAAATCTTCCTCCCGATGACCACCGCCGCAACGACCCCATGTTCCAGGAACCAGAGCTCACCCTCAATATTGAGCTTGCTGGGAAACTGCGGGACGTCGGGGCAAAGTACGGAAAGACCCCTGCCCAGGTTGCCGTGGCCTGGGTCCTGCGCCGGAGGGAAGTCACCTCGGCCATTGTGGGGATTCGCCGGCCGTCGCAAATTGAGGAAATCGTCCCTGCCGGAGACTGGGACCTCCCTGAAGAAGAGGTGGCAAGGATAGAAGAATTCCTCAAAGAACGGGAGGAGAAGCTCAGGAACCTGCGACGGTAGTTCCAGGGATGGGGTTGACCCCATCCCTGGAAAAGTTGGGGCATGCGGGTCAGATGGTTTTCTCCTCCAGCAGGTATTCCAGGAACTCCCGGTAAGGGAGAAAAGCCAGGCCGACACAGCGGTCGGCGGCACCGTAGTACAGGCGAATTTCGTTCTTCTCTTCGTCAACGATGATGCCTGTGGGGAAAACCACTCCGGGAACGTCTCCCAGAAGCTCATACGGTTCCTGAGGGCTCATAATCCATTCCTCAGTTCGGCAGAGGACCTTCCGGGGGTCCTCGAGATCAAGGAGAGCAGCCCCAACCCGGTACAGGCTTCCTGAGGCGGTATGGCGTACCCCGTGGTAGAAGATGAGCCAGCCATGGGGTGTAGCCACCGGTGGGGTGCCAAGGCCTACCCGGTGCTGGTCCCACCACCCGGGACGGACCGGAATGAGAACCTGGTGGTCTCCCCAGTGCCGGAGGTCCGGTGAGAAGGAAATCCAGATGTGGGCTTCTCCCCGGATGATGGGGCGGTGAATCAGGGCATATCGCTTTCTGCCATCTACTTTGAAACGGCATGGGAAAAGGGCGGCATCCTTATCCTCGGGAGGCAGAAGAGGACCGTATTTCACAAACTCTTTGAAATCCTCTGTCAGCGCCAGGGAAACGAGGGGTCCGCCCTTGCTGAAGGCCACATAGGTTATGGCGTAACACTTTTCCTCCTCAAGCCACACTATCCGGGGATCTTCCAGGCCCCACTGTTCTTCGGCAAACTGTTCTTCGGCCGCAAGGGAGGGAAAGGGGTTGATCTCCCAGTGCTCTTTGCCGTCTTCGCTTGTGGCTACTGTGAGGTGAGAGAACCCCCGGCAGTCCTCCACCCGGACAAGGAGAAGCGTCCTCCCCTGGAATTGCACGGCTCCCGGGTTGAGAACAGCGTTCGCCCGGTAGGGCCATTTTTCGGGGGAGAGGATAGGGTTGTGCTCATAGCGCTTGACAAGTTGCCTTGGTCCAGAGTGGTAGGCCAGCCTCATGGTCGTCCTTTTCCTCCTCCGCATCGTTTTCCTGCCACTTGACTTTCTGAGCTTCACAGAAAAACCTCTGCTGGTTCTCGGCAAGGTCAATCACCAGAGGGATCAGGCTCTGCTTTTCCACGAGAAATCGCGCGGCTGTTTCTCCTGCAACTTTCACTACAATCCAGATTGCCTCTCGACCAAAGCGCTGTTCGGACGAGGGAGTCGAGATTTCCACTTCCCGACCCTCGACGTCCCTCGTACGCCAGAAGAATCCCACTTCAGGTTGCCCCTGGAGCACACCGGTGACGAAGAGGTACATGCCTTGGGCGGCCGTTATTGGACCAAGGAGAACACCCAGGAAGGGATGCATGAGGAGGGTTGAGAACAGGGCTTCTTCCCTGGTTTTTCCCTGAGTGGTGAAAGTGGTGGAGAACTCTTCGTTGCCGAGCTTGTAATGGACACTGATTTTCCAGTCTTTTCCCAAAGGGGTGAAGAATACGGCGAACGTCCCCTGTTGTGTGTGCTGCCCTTGCCGTACCTCCATATGATAGGTGAGCTCGGTCACACCTTCCAGAGAAACGCAGGAGACCCCGAGTGTTGCCGCCAGTACCGTGGCCGCTACAAGAACCCAGAGTTTATTCCGCACTGGCACCTCTCCCCTTGGGGTATTGTATCACGCCAGGGCGCTCTCAAGAAGGAGTATGCTTAAAACCACAAAGAGACAGGCCAGGGCAATCTTCGAGAAGAGGATGTTCTTTCTTCCAAATTCCACTAAAGCTTTCGACTGACTACCGAAGAAAACGCTGAGGAACACGACCACGAGGGGGATGATGAAGAAGGCGTTGTAGAAGACGAGGTATCCGATGGCTTTCAGGCGGTAGCTCACCATTTCCCTGGCGATGTACATGATGGTGGGAAGGTACACCTGACCGGTACAACCGGCCTCAAGGATTGATACGACAAAACCACTCACGATGGCAGCGGCAAAAAGCCTCCGTTTGGAGAAGCTCTCTTTGAGGTACTGGTTGATTTTCACCCGCAACCCCTTGGGAAGGCCCAGAGTCATACCGGTTTCCTTTCGCTCCTTTTTGTAGGTGATGGCGTCCCGGACGCTGAAAATCGCAAAGATAAGGAGCACTCCGGCCATTGCGCCGTACACGATTCGAGAGACGATGCGGTACACTGCCAGGGTCTGCCACACCTGGAAGATGCCAAGCCCAAGGAGGAGATAGGTGACGAACACGGCCAGAGTATACGTGACGCCGATTTCGACCACCCGCTGGCGGGAATGGCCAAGGACGAAGAGAAGGTTCACCATGAAGACGATGGTCGCGAAAGCACAGGGGTTTAATCCGTCAAGGAATCCGGCCCCAGCCACCACCCAGGGAGTGAACCCCCGGAAGCGCGAGAAGATGAGTTCCTCGGCCCTCTCTAGGGGCCGAGGAGGGGGTGAAGTTCTTGGGCTTTTCAGGGTCTTTTCGATGAGCTTTTCAAGGAGGGTGTTGATTCGCTCCGGGTCTTCTGTTGCCACGTATCCGGCGTCGGAGAAGATTTCGACCGAGGTTTTCTCTTCCACCCTCCAGTGTTCTTCAAGGAGGACGAGTTTTTCATAGTTTTTCGAGAGGGTGTATTCGAGGTAGACCACCTTAATTCGGTCGGCATATTTCTCAAAAACCGGCGGAGTGACCTTTTCCTTGAGTTCCCGACAGACCGGGCATCGGGAGGAGTAGAAGAAGAGCAGCACCGGTTTTTCCTCGACGGTTATTCGCTCTCTGAAGTTTCTGGGAAGCCCGTCGCGTTCGAAAAAACGTATCCGGTCTCTGAAGGGAGCAAAATGCTCCTCGAGAAGCGCCCGGTTTCCCCTGGTTCCGGAGATAACGACAAGGTCCGGGTTTTTCTCCTGAAGTTCCTGGAGGAAACGGTCGAAGGAAGCGGTGGGGATGTCCTGAAGGAAGTTGAAGAACACTACGGTGTGGTAATTCTCGGTGAACGAAAAGGAGTACGCAAAGTTCCCCGAAGCGTCAGAAACAACGACAGGGTATCCTCTCCGGGAGAGTTCGTTGAGGACTGCTGAAGATCGGTTGAGGTCTTCTTTTGAGGGGAGGATGACCACCTTTTCCGGGGGAGGGAGAAGGTTCACCCAAGTTTCTGGGGAAAATCCATGGCCTCCCAGGTCTCCCAGAAAGAGGAACTCCTCCTGGGGTGGAGCGGGTTCTTCCTGGTTTCCCCACAAGATGACGTCGTATCCTGATGCCAGGGAGGGGAAACACATGAGCCACAACACCACAAACGGTAGCAATTTTTTCACCATCAAGCCTCCTTTCTCCGGGTTCAGTTCCCAGTGTACCACACCCCTCTTTGTATTACGAGCAGAGCACCCGGTGGGTTTTCCATGGTATAATCCTTTCTGTCATGTCATCCGTGACGCCGATTGAGCTCAACAGAGAGTTCGTCCAGGCTCTGGAGCTCCTTGAGCAGACAAGCCAGTCTGTTTTCATCACCGGGCGGGCAGGGACGGGGAAGTCCACGCTTCTTTGGTATTTCCGGGATCACACGAAGAAGAACATCGCCGTTCTCGCTCCCACAGGAGTCGCCGCTTTGAACGTCCGGGGGCAGACCATCCATTCTTTCTTCCGCTTCCGGCCCGATGTGACACCGGAGACCGCTCCGCGTGTCAAACCCGAAGACCCGGGTCTTTATAAGAAGCTCGACACCATCGTCATTGACGAAATCTCCATGGTACGGGCAGACCTTCTGGATTGTGTTGACACTTTTCTCCGCGTCTACGGACCTTCTCCCTCGGCACCCTTCGGAGGCGTGCAGATGGTCTTTGTTGGGGACCTCTATCAACTTCCGCCGGTGGTGAAGCGAGCCGAGCAAGCGCTGTTTACCGAGTACTACGAGAGCCCCTATTTCTTCAGCGCCTTTGCTTTCCGGGAAATCCGCCCGATGCTTCTTGTCCTTGAGAAGGTCTATCGCCAGAGCGATCCGAAATTCGTCGAACTCTTAAACCGCATCCGGAATAACACTGCCACCGACGAGGATTTAGCCCTCCTGAACACCCGCGTTTTCCCCGATTACGTTCCCGGGGAGCGGGAGTTCGTGATTCACCTCACCACCACGAATGACCTTGCTCAGGAGGTGAATGAGGGGAAACTGGCGGCGCTTTCGGGAAAGGAGTGGGTGTACGAGGGGCAGGTCCTGGGGGCATTTTCCTCTACGGATCTCCCCACGGATCCGGTACTACGCCTCAAAAAAGGCGCTCAGGTGATGCTGCTTACCAACGACCCTCACGGGCGGTGGGTCAACGGGACCATCGGGCAGGTCCAGGAATGTACCGATGGTGCCGTCATTCTCCGGCTTGAAGACGGAAGCGAGGTGGAGGTTACACCCCATGTATGGGATATGTTCGAGTTCTACTACGACCGGGAAGAAGGTCGAATCATGACGCGGAGCATCGGCTCCTTTACCCAGTACCCCCTGCGGCTTGCCTGGGCGGTGACCATCCACAAAAGCCAGGGTCTTACCTTTGACCGGGTGATCGTTGACCTTGGCCGCGGGACTTTTGCCCATGGCCAGGCGTACGTGGCCCTTTCCCGTTGCCGGACGCTCGAGGGTCTCATCCTGAAACGGCCACTCCTGCGAAAGCACATCATCATGGACTGGAGGGTGGTCCGTTTCCTCACCGAGTACCAGTATGCCGCTTCTGCCAGAACCTTCCCCCTTGAGGAGCGGATACGCCTGCTTGAGGAGGCCAAGGAAGCACGGAAGCCCCTGGAAATCATGTACCTCAAGGACAACGACGAGAAGACCTCCCGGGTTGTTCTGCCTCTTGAAGTGGGGATGATGCGTTTTCAGGAAAAGGAGTTTCTCGGTCTTCGGGCCTTCTGTCTTCTGCGAAAAGAGGAACGGACCTTCCGTGTAGACCGCATCCTCTCCCTCCGGCCTGTGGAGGAGTCCTCTCCTGAATTACTCTGAGGGAAGAGGCAGCTTGTCGATGTCCGGAACTGTTCCGTCCTTCAGGCGGTAGAGCATTTCTCCAGCTCGGGGGACGACGAGAATCCCCTCCTCTTCCCGACCCCTGTAAGCATCAATGTCGATAGTACGGAAGTCAAGATACCCAAGGTTGATTTTCCGGCACACCTCTTCGGGGATGCCTGTGGCGAGGACCACCTCTATCCGGGGATATTCCCTGCCGTTAGCGTATCTTCCGATGCCCTTCACGTGGGTGGAGTGGGCGAGCACCCCCCAGGGGTAATGCCGGTACTTCTCCCAGTGGGCGAGGAAAAAGTCCCGGGTATGGTAGCCGATTTCAAGGAGGTGCTTCCCGTGGGTTTTAGAGATTTCCCGGATGTGGGGAGCGTAGATGATGATTGTCCCTCCGTCGGCCACAACAGGCTCGAGTTTGTACATGCATTTCCCCCCAACCCAGAGCTCATTGTACATGGTGGGGGCAATGGAAAGGACCGTGTGGAAGGGCCGCTCGACATAGACGATGTTCACCCGGGCTGAGAGATCGGCGGCCTGGGACCAGGCTTCTTCGGGGACACCAAAAAAAATCCCGCAGGGGTCTTTTTCCCGCATTACCAGGCACATGGCAAGAGTCGGTCTTGGGATGAACCGGGCTGCCCGGTTGAGGACTTCCCGAACGGGAGTATCCTTGGTGCCGATAATTTTGGGGTTGGTGATGAGGGCAGCGAGCCAGTGGAACTTGTCCGTGAGTTCCGGTCCGGAGATTCCCGGGAAGAAGTACTTGTACCCCCCTGAAAATCCCACGACTTCATGGGGGAACACCGGGCCCATGATGAGGAGTTCATCGTACTCGAGAATTCGCCGGTTTATGGTGACCGGAACCTCTTCGGTAATGAGACCCCGGGAGATATGATGCATTTCCTCACGGGAGATTGTCCCTATCTGGATCAACTCCTGGGGATCCTGGAAGCGGTGATTGTACACGGAGACCCCCTGTTCTGCCGCTTCCTGGAAGGTGACGCCAAGGTGTGCTTTGAGCTCTTCATCAGTCATGGGAGGGTGTGTCCCCAGGGCAATGAGGAAATCAAGCCTTTTTACCTGGGGCTTCAGTTCCTGGACGATGGCCTCAAAGAAAAGCCGAACCGGAGCCGAACGGGTATTGTCGGGAATGATGACGAGGATACTTTTCTTCTGCCAGTCGTGCCGTGCCAGGGCTTCACGGAAGTGCTCGCTCATCTTTTGCGGGGAGAAGGTGGTCTGCTCATTCCCCAGGGCAAAGAGCATCATCCTGCTGTCACCTCCCACTCTGTGTGGAATGTCCCCTCCCGGTCGATTCTCCGGTAGGTGTGGGCACCGAAGTAATCCCGCTGAGCCTGGATGAGGTTGGCCGGAAGCTTTTCCGAGCACCAGGCGTCAAAGTACGCTAAAGCCGCAGAGAGAACCGGAGCTGGGATACCGTGTTCTACAGAGAGCGTACAGACCTTCCGGAGGGCTGGGAGTTTCTCCTGCACCTCGCCACGAAACTCTTCGGTGGCGAAAAGTAGCGGTGCATCATGGAGTGCGAGGGCTCTCTGGATACGTCCAAGAAGCAGCGCCTTCAGGATGCACCCACCTTTCCAGATACGGGCGATTTCCGGAAGATTCAGGTGGTAAGCGAAGACACGACTTGCCTCTTGAAGGAGATGAAAGCCTTCGGAGAATGCTGCGAGTTCCGCAAGGTAGAGGGCATCGGAGAGAAGAAGGGAGATTTCCTCAGACCATGGGAGGGTTTTTTGGGGGATGGAGAAGCGGGGGGCAATTTGGGTACGCTCGTTTTTAAAGGACGAGAGACTGCGGGCGACGACCGACTGGGTAATGGTGGGAGTGGGAATTCCCAGGTCAAGTGCCACCTGGGAAGTCCACTTCCCCGTTCCTTTCTGCTCGGCGGCATCGAGAATGAGGTCCACAAGAGGTGTCTTCGTTTCCGGATCCTCGTAGGCGAGAACCCTTGCGGTGATGTCCACAAGGTATGAGTTGAGATGCGGCAAGGTATTCCAATGGGCAAAAATTCTGGCGATTTCTGGCGCGCGGAGTCCAAAGATTTTTCGCAGGAGGTCGTACACTTCAGCAATGGCACCCATAAAGGCATACTCAATGCCATTGTGGACCATTTTCACAAAATGCCCGCATGACCCCGGTCCAAGGTAGGTGCAGCAGGGCCCGTCTTCCACCTGGGCGGCTGCCTTTTCAAGGATATCCTGCACGAGCGCATAACCCTCTCTGTGTCCCCCCGGCATGAGCGAGGGACCGTGGAGCGCTCCATGTTCCCCACCGCTTATCCCCATGCCGAGGTAGAGCAATCCCCGCCTTTCGGCCTCCGCGATTCTCCGGTCAGTATCGCGGAAAAAGGAATTCCCACCGTCGATGATGAGGTCCCCTTCATCGAGGAGAGGGAAGAGCGCGTTCAGGAATTCGTCGACCGCCTCACCCGCTTTCACCATAAGGAGGATTTTGCGCGGTTGCTCAAGGGAAAACACGAATTCCTGAAGGTCATACGCTGGGCGAATGGATTCTCCCTTCACCCTGGTCTCGAAGAACTCTTTTGTTTTTGCTGCGGTCCGGTTGAAGACCGCAACGGGGAACCCCTTGCGGGCGATGTTCAGCGCAAGATTCTGCCCCATGACGGCCATGCCAATGATACCGATGGCGCAAGTCCCTTCCACACCCACACCCCCCTCTGTCCTTTTCGCTATTATAACGCAGCGGATCACAGGGGGAACCGGATAAGTCCAAGAAGGGAAAGGAGACCAAGGATTACCGGCTGATGGAAGAGGTAGATGGTGAGGGAGTGACGTCCCAGAAAGGCCAGTCCCCGGAAGGGAAAGGCAGAGATGTCCGGAAGGGGGAACTTCCTCTCCCCTCTGGGGTAGAGGAAGTTCCCTGCAAAGATTCCCAGAAGTACCACCCCAAACCAGGGAAAGAGGGGGAAGTAGTCGAGGGTGGAGAATCGTAAAGGCCTAAAGCCAAGGAAAAGGAGGAAAGAGAACGGGAAAACCCTCAAGGAGAGGAAGTATCCGGCTGCGATGCTTCCTAAACCTCCCAAAAAGCTCAGCCACGGTCGGGGGATGAAGGGATAGGCGAGGATTACCGACGTCCCTATGCAGTGGAGGACGCCGAAGCGAACATAGGATTCAGGGAGTGCGAGGTAGGTAACAAGGGTGATGACCATTCCATAGAAGAGCAAAAGAAGCCCCCTTTTCAGGTACTTCGAGAATGGAACAACGTTGCGGTGTTTTCGTTCCCGGGAAAAGCTTAGGGTCAGAGAGAGTCCTGCAAGGCCAATGAACAGCGAAGCACCGAAGAGTACATACCCTCGCCAGAAAGGCGAGAAGAGGTTCATCTTGAGATTGCCGAAAAACACAAGGTCAAAGAGGGTGTGGTACAGAAGCATCATGACGATGGCGCAACCCCGAAGGGCATCAACCTCGGGGAACCGGTTTTGTCCGCTCTTTCGCATGGTTTTCCTCTCCCTTCCTTCATTGTACCAGAAATGTCCGTGGTATAATCCTGGAAAAGGCCAGGAGGCAAAATGCGGCGAACGAAGATTATCTGTACCCTTGGTCCTTCCTCGGCAGAGTACGGAGTCCTTCTTGAGTTGATCCGCGCCGGAATGGACGTGGCGCGGATCAACTTCTCCCATGGTGACCCTGCTTTTTACCACCATGCGGTTGGGCTTGTGCGAAGGGTTTCTCAAGAGCTGAAGAAGCCTGTGGCTATCCTTGCTGACCTCCAGGGCGTCAAAATCCGTATCGGGGAAGTGGAGCAGGGAGCTGTGGAGCTTGAGAAGGGTTCCTCGGTAGTTGTCCTTCCCGGAGAGGGTGTGACAACGGCGCAAAAGCTGTACATCCGCTACGAACCCCTCCTTGAGGACCTGAAGGTGGGAGACGACATCCTCCTTGATGATGGTCTGATAAAGCTCAAGGTACAGGAGAAATTCGCCGATCGCCTTCACGCGACGGTGCTTGAGGGTGGGGTGCTCCGTTCGCGAAAGGGTGTCCATTTCCCCCGCACGAACACCTCAGCCCGGACGTTCACGGAAAAGGACCAGAGGGATCTGGAAATGGCGGTGCGCCTTGGAGTTGACTACGTTGCCCTCTCTTTTGTTCGGGATGAGGAGGATATCGCCAGAGTCCGGTCCTGGGCAAGGGAACGGGGATGCCGTCTTCCTCCCCTTATCGCCAAGGTTGAACGGAAAGAGGCTCTGCACGCTGCAGAAGAAATCGCCCAGGAAGCCGATGGTCTCATGGTGGCCCGGGGGGATCTGGGGGTTGAGGCCCCCATTGAGATGGTCCCGGTATACCAGAAGATGCTCGTGAAGCTTGCGAAAGAGCGTGGGAAAATCGCCATCATCGCCACGCAAATGCTTGAGTCGATGCGGGAGTCCTCAAGCCCCACAAGAGCAGAGGTAACAGACATCGCCAATGCCGTTCTTGACGGTGCCGATGCCCTTATGCTTTCGGCAGAAACCGCAATCGGGAAGTATCCGGTACTTGCCACGCAGATGATGCACACAGTGATTGAAGCCACGGAGACTCATCTTGCCTCGCGCATCCCTTCTTTCTACCGGCCTCGGGGGATACTCCCCGAGGCCATTGTTTTTGGAGCGTTGCAGACCGCCTGTAACGTCAATGCCCAGGCTCTTGTGGTGTTCACCCATTCCGGTTTCACCGCCCTGATTCTGTCTTCCTTTCGGCCGGGGATGCCCATCCTTGCCCTCACCCCTGAAGAAGAGACCTTTCGTCGGCTGGCCCTGGTGTGGGGGGTGTTGCCCGAGATTCTCGATGTGCCCGAAGAGGCAGAGAGCATCACCCTCCTTCGCAGAGCCGAGGAAATTCTCCTCAAAAGGGAGCTCGCCCGGCCCGGTGACCCTGTGGTGTTTGTGGCAAGTTCTCCTTTTCTGGGGTACCGGAACCTTATCCGGCTGCACCGCCTGGGTGAGCCTTTCACCGATGAAGGAGTTCCTCCCGGTACACCAGCCCCTGAGCCCACCGGATGAAGCGGTAGGGGTAGATTTCCGGTGGGGCGCTCACGGCATCAAGCAGGGCGATGTCCTCTTCGGCGAGACGCCACCCCACGCACCCGAGGTTGTCTTCGAGTTGCTCAAGGGTCCGCACACCAAGAATGGGGATAACGTCCTTTCTCGTGAGCAACCAGTTGAGAGCAACCTGGGGTATCGTCTTTCCGTATTTCTCAGCGAGTTTCCTGACTGTTTCGAGGATCTGGAAGTTCTTCTCCGTTGCCCGGCGTTCCCAGGCTTCTTCCCAGTCCTTTTTCGCCTGGGCAATCCGCCCTTCTTTGGGTGGGGTATGGGGAGTGTACTTTCCAGAAAGGAATCCGCCTCCCAGAGGCCCCCAGGCCAGAATGCTCAGTCCTCCGTCGTAGCAGGCAGGGATGACCTCGTATTCGATATTTCGCTCCACGAGGCTGTACTGCATCTGGGCAGAAATGGGGCGGGGAAAGCCGTACTTTTCGCAGAGACTGACGGCTTTCGTAATCTGCCACCCGGTGTAGTTCGAAACTCCGACATAGCGGATGTGCCCCTGCTCAACGAGATAGGCCAGCGTTTCGAAGGTTTCCTCAAGGGGGATGAAGGCGTCGAAGCAGTGGATCTGGTAGAGGTCGATGTAGTCTGTTTGCAGGCGCTTGAGGCTGTCAGAGACGGCCTTCAATATGTGTTTTCGGCTGGCTCCACCATCATACGGTCCCTCGCCCATCCGGAAGAACACCTTGGTCGCCAGAACGATGTTGTCTCTTTTCCCCTGGAGCGCCCGTCCAAGAATGCTCTCCGAAACACCTTGGCTGTAGACGTTGGCGGTGTCGATGAAGTTCCCTCCCGCATCGAGATAGCGGGAAAGGATGGCCACGGCTTCCTCTTCGGGTGTTTCTCTGCCGAAGGTCATGGTTCCCAGAGACACTTCGGAAACATACAGGCCACTTTTTCCCAGAGGTACGTACCGCATGTTTACCCCTCCTTCACAAAGTGTTTCACCGTTCCCCGCAGGCGTTCCCGCTCAAGAAAGCCAAAGAGTGCATCCTTTTGGTTCTCAGGGATAGTGAAGGAGACCTCGCAGCGCGCTCTCTCCGTCTTAAGGTGCTCTTTCGTTTTGAGGTGCTGCAGGAGGCGATGGACGAAAAGCTCAAAGGCCTGTGGTTCGGTGGTAACGGTGATCTTCTCCTCCTGTACATAGGGAATGAGCTCAGAAGCTTTGAGGACTCCGGCGGCGGCATCCCCGTAGGCTTCAATGAGCCCCCGGATGCCGAGTTTCTTTCCTCCGAAGTATCGGGCAACCACCACCATGCTGTTCGTCACCGCAAAGCGCCGCAAAACCCCAAGAACCGGCCATCCAGCACTGCCCTTCGGTTCCCCGCCGTCTGAGGCATACTCCTTTTCCCCCTGGGGACCGCATCGGAAGGCATAGACGTAGTGAGTGGCCTGGGGGCAGCACTCCATAGCCCTCTTGAGTTTCTCCCGGCTCTCCTCGGGGTGAAACAGGCGAAAGCTCATGGCCACGAAACGAGACTTCTCGCGGTTCAGTTCCCACAGCGCTTCGGTCTTTATGGTGAAGAGCGCTTTTCCGGACATGGTCCGAAACCCTCCGGTGGTTTGAGCTTCCAAAAACATCTTACCATTGCCTTTTCGCAAAATGAAGCATGGAGCAGGGGTTCTTCCCAGGGGCCTAAAGGGTCTACAACTTTTTTGATAGAAAAGCCCCACGGGGGTTGACAAGGAGAAGACAGCTTTGTCATAATCATAATAGCTCATGTTGAAAACGTTTTTATAAACACGATTCTCCACATCGCAAAAAGGAGGGGATGTCTTTGGGCAAAGCAAAGATTTCCATCGGAAGCTGGGCTTACGCCATCGGTCCCTACGCAAGCCACCCTGTACCTCTTGATGAAGTGATCATGCGCCTGTCAGAACTCGATTTTGATGGCATTGAACTCGGCGGTTTCAAACCTCACGCTCATCCTGACCTCTACCCCACAAAAGAGGACCGCAAGAAGCTCCTTGGGCTTCTTGAGAAGTACCGCCTTGGCGTCAGTGCCTATGTGGCGGACCTCTGGAGTTTCCCCTTTGCCAGTGGTGATCCGAAAATCGTCCAGGCTTATGAGGACATGTTTGACCGGTCGCTGGAGTTCTGCGTTGACTGTGGTTTCGACAAAATCCGCGTGGACACCGTAACCGGGACACCCTTCCCCAGGGACTGGGACTACAAGGAGACCTGGGATCGGGTTGTGGCGATGTTCCAGAAATGCGCGGATAAGGCCCGGGATGTGGGTGTCATGGTGGTGTGGGAATTTGAGCCCGGGTTCATTTTCAACAAGCCCAGCGAAATCAGGAAGATGCACGACGATGTGAATCGGGAGAACTTCAAAATCCTCCTTGATACGAGTCATGCCCAGATGTGTGCCGTGGTTGGGGCAAAGCAGACCGAGCCCAGGGAAACCCTTCCCGGGGGCATTCTGGAGCTCGTGGAAATGCTTCGGGGACGCATCGGGCACGTGCACCTCATCGACTCGGACAATACCCTCCACGATGACGAGACGAGT
>Ga0105158_1000796_pt1 | contig 12891 bp, 11 predicted proteins | sample LHCtaG_FD_81567 | JGI IMG/M metagenome (GOLD analysis project Ga0105158, IMG submission 81567) | Hot spring microbial communities from Little Hot Creek, USA to study Microbial Dark Matter (Phase II) - LHC4sed_matched | ecosystem: Environmental > Aquatic > Thermal springs > Hot (42-90C) >... | reverse complement strand
TAGTATAGCCCCAATACTTTCTTACATCTGTGGGGCAGATATTGGCTGAAGTAACTTTAATTAAGACGTGTCCAGGTCTTAATGGCGGCAATTTCCAGCTCTCAATTTTTAATTCTCTAGGCCCATAAAGCACAGCTGCTTTTGTGGTAATTTCACGAGCATTAGTCATACATTCTTCCTCCGTTAATCTTTTTTCGAAATATCTTCCAATATTTCAGATAATGCCCCTTTCACCGAGATTTTTCCTTTTAATACATTTGTAAGGGCTTTTAATAATATTAGCTCCCCTAATATCCGAGAAAGGTGCTCACTTCTTGTTAAAAATTCATATATCTTAATTGCTGTAGGTACTCCCTCGATTGTAGTCTTTCCAGAAACGTGCATACATTTTATTGCCTCCTCAAAACTTATGCCTTTACCTAAAAGACGTCCGAAATTGACATTCCTGCCCTCAACTTTTTTAATCGTTACATTTAAATCCCCTAATCCAGCTGGACCTATAACAGTTTCATCATTTCCACCAAAACTCTTAACAATTACGCGCATCTCCTTAATGGCATGCGTTAACAATAGGGACTCTAAATTATATACAGTCTTATACTCTCCAGCTTCACTCAGACCATAAGACCAACCTATTGCAATCGCATATGAATTTTTTAACGCAGCGCAAAGCTCCACACCAATAACATCGTCGGTAGCGATTATCTTGTAATAATCAGTTTCAAAAACTTTTTTGCAGTCTAATGCAGAGTTTAAATTATATGACGCATAAACACCTAATGTTGGTACTCTTTTCACAAGTTCCTCCGCGATACAGGGCCCTCCAACACTAATTACGTCAATATTTCTTCCCATACTTTTGATTTCCTCGTTTACAACTTGTGAAAGGGTCATAATCTTATCATTTTCAACATGGATACCTTTCGACAATATGATTACCTTTCTTGCATTACTCATATATGGTAAGGCTCTTTTTAAAATTGTTTTAACAGCATCCGAGGTAACCGCTATAAAAACTACCTCGCGGTTATAAAGGGCTTTATCCAGTTCCTCTGGATAAAAAACATTTACTTGCCTTGGAAGGCTCACCTTTAGAGAGGGGTGCATACCCGTTTTTCTAATGTGTTCAAGTATAGAGACGTCATATTCTGTTCCCCACAGATTCACGTAATTACCAGAATCGGCAAGAGGGACAGTAATCGCAGATCCCATCATTCCTGCTCCTAATACAGCAACTTTTTTCACCATTAACCTCGAAATCTTTTTCACAATATTCCCTAATTAACTTTTATTGACTTTTACCGGATTTAGGCTCCCTTCCAAGTGAGGCTCAACAGATCAGTTAAATCTAGATGAAGGACCTAAAAAAGATCTTGATTAATGGAGGCAACGATATATTTATAATATGGCTTGAAAAAGCCTAAAAAGGAAATGTTGCTTGAACTTGAGGGCATTTCAAAAAATTACCACGGAATACAAGTACTGAAGAATGTTTCTTTGGAGATAAAATCAGGTGAGTTCTTCACGATACTCGGGCCCACTGGAGCAGGCAAAACAACTTTGTTAAGGATAATAGCTGGACTTGAGAAACCAGATAAGGGCAAAGTCTATCTTAACGGTGAGGATATCACGCACTTACCACCTGTTAAGAGAAAAGTTTCACTAGTTTTTCAAACTTTTGCACTTTATCCAACAATGACAGTTTATGAAAATATAGCTTTACCCTTAAAAAACCTAGGTTTTCCTGAAGATGAAATAAAAAGACGAGTAAAGGATGTAACTGAGTTACTTGGAATTTCTCACCTTCTCAATAGGAGCGTCCTTGAAATTAGTGGTGGTGAAGCTCAAAGGACAGCATTCGCTCGCGCCCTTGCCAAAGATTTTTCAATTTTATTGCTGGATGAACCACTAACTAATGTCGATTATAAAATACGCGAGAGAATGGTCGTGGAGATGAAGAAAATGTATCGCACTCTTCTTGAAAGAGGGAGAGAAAGCATCTGGATATTTGCTACGCCGGATTCACGTGAAACATTGGCTCTTTCCACCCATGTAGCAATACTTTACAAAGGAGAAATATTGCAATGCGGGCCCATATTAGACGTTTATAAGAATCCGAAGAATATTATAGTTGCCTCTTATACGTCATATCCATGGATAAATAGGATAAATGCAAAAGTTAACGTACAAGGATCAGAGTGCTATTTATCAATAGATGATGAAGTGATAATTGATGCAAGTAGCCAGAGAGAATTTTTAAAGAACTATAATGAATGTATAGTGGGTATTAGACCGGCGAGTATAAGGCTTTATGATGAAGCATCACAGAGGGGCATATTAATGAAGGGATTATGCGAATTAATAGAGATATGCGGATCTGACACGTTACTACACTTTAAAGTTGGCAACCAGAGAGTGATAGCCCTACTAAGGCAACGTGTACCCTTCGAATTTGAAGGTAAAGAAATGAGGCTTTGTGTAGAGCCTACGGAAGTGTTTATATTCTCCTCAGATGGAAAACTTATAACGAAGCTTTCTGAGAGGTGAATTAGCTTGGCAGAGATCAAGTTAGAAAATGTTTCCCATATATATCCGGGTAATGTAGAAGCCGTTAGAGATGTCACTTGGACCATTGAAGATGGGATTGCAGCAGCATTACTGGGTCCTTCAGGGTGTGGTAAGTCGACTCTTATGAAAATTATTGCAGGCATTCTATATCCGACTAAAGGTAAGGTGTTTATCGGCGGAAACGATATGACTACTGCTCCGATTGAAAAAAGGAATATCGGGATGGTCTTTCAGTTTCCTACAGTATATAGTATGAGTGTTTTTGAGAATATAGCATTTCCGCTGAAAAATAGAGGTCTTCCATCAGACGAGATTCGCAAGCGAGTTAAGGAAATAGCCGAGCTTATGGGTCTTACTAATCTACTCAACATTTATGCGCCTAAATTAGACCCTGGAACACGCCAAAAGATTGCGCTTGCGAGGGCTATTGTCAGAGGAGAATTAAACGCATTAATAATGGATGAGCCTCTGACAAATATTCCCCCAGAAGAAAGGATGATGGTTAGATTGGCAATCAAAAACGTTAGAAGGACATATAAGACCACTACGATATTCGTTACGCACGATCAATCCGAGGCATTTAGTATGAGTGAAAAAGTCGCAATAATGAAAGATGGAAGAATACTCCAATATGATAAATTAAATGAAGTTTATGAAAGGCCGAGAAACATATTTATAGCTTACTTTGTGGGTCACCCAGGAATGAACATTGTACAATGTAGTTTAAGAAACACGCACACTCTTGATTTTGATGATTTTTCACTTCCAATATCACAATCTGTGAGCCAGGCAATTGTAACATGGTGTAAGGGCAGCGTGTCAAAAATTTACTTTGGGATAAGGCCGGAATATGTGATTGTTGATAAGACTAAAAGACCGGGCTGGATTGATTTTAGATGCATTGGCGTGGAGTTCGGCGAGAATAAATTGATATTACTGTTGAAGAAAGAGACGACGGAAATACAAGCAGCTGTACCTCGCTTTGACATAAAAGAGGGTGATCAGGTATGGGTAAATTTCCTAGAAGAGAAAATAAGAATCTTCGACTCAAATGGTGATCTCATAGTTTAATCGCGATTCATAGTTATTTGAATTTTTTATGATTTGTGCCACGTATATTTGTGTCAGGAAAAATCTAAATATTAGTTCTTTAACTTACACTCACTATGAGTTCCTCAAAAATATTTTTGGGAATTGATGTTGGTCATACAGTAGTTAAAGTTGCAGCATATGATGAGAAGGGTAATGAAATCGCCAACGCAGGTTATAGAGTGGAATTGAAGAATCCTAAACCCGGATATTATGAGACAGATATCAAGGAACTTTTTTCGAGTACTTTAAATGCTATAAAGGAAATTGGTAAGAAAATTAGTCTCCATGATGTTGCTGCTATCGGGTTGTGCGGTGGGGGGGATGGCTTTTACGCCCTTGATAGGAACTTAAATCCCATTGGTAATGGAATACCTGGTTTAGATCGTCGAGCAATCAACATTTTACGTAAGCTAAAAGAGGAGGGCCTTTATGATATACTCTTTAATAAAATAGGAATGCCCGTCCTCCCCGGCAGCATTCCAATAGTGCTACGATGGTTTAAGGAAAATGATAGAAACTTCTATGATAAAATAGCTGTTATCTTAGCGCGCAAAGACATTGTCAGGTATATGCTTACCGGGGATATATCTACTGAAATAAGTGATGCGTGCTTCGGGGTTTTAAATGTATATACCCAAGAGTATGACAGAGAGATATTTGAGATAGTTGGAGTTGAGGATAAGTTTGATGCTTTACCAGAATTAAGACCTAACAGCTATGATGTTGCAGGTTATATTACAGAAAAAGTTGCGTCAATAACTGGACTGAAAGCAGGTACACCTGTTATTGCGGGTGCTCATGATGCTTGTTGTAACACTATTGGAACAGGTGCTATTGAACCTCATGTAGTATGCACAGGCGGGGGGACTTGGTCAATAAATCTTACAATTGTCGATAAACCTATTTTAAATCCTAAGTGGTCATGTGAAGCGTTCGTTAAAAAAGGAACTTGGATACTTGAAGGTTCATCGCCAACTGCAACAGTCTCCTTAGATTGGTTTGTAGATATTTTCATGAAAGAGGAAAAGGAAAAAATGGGTAAACTTGTTTACAAATATTGCGATGAAATAGTAGAAAAAACTGAGACGGGATTAATTTTCCTACCATATTTAATGGGCCTTCCTTGGGGTTATCCATTCCAAGAAAATGCCTCAGGAGCTTTTATCGGTATTAGACTCGAGGATTCAAAGAAAGAATTTTTACGCGCTATTTTTGAAGGGATAACATTTGTTCATGCATTGCATATAAACGAGTATGAAAAATATATAGGTGTTAATGAGGTGAGATTTACTGGTGGAGCTGCGAGAAGTAAGGTTTGGACGCAAATGCTTGCCGATACAATAGGGAAGAAAGTTGTTACTGTGGATAAGGAGGAAACAGGATGCTTTGGAGCAGCAATTCTAGCCATGTGGGGAATAGGTGAGATACGTGGCCTTGATGAGGTGAAGGGCCTTGTACGCATTAAAGAAGTATTTTACCCCAAAGAAGAAAATAGGGAAAAGTATGAAAGGAAATACATGCTGTTTGTTGAAATATGTCAAATGCTGGAGAAATATTGGGGTGATCTTGAAAAATTAAGGGGCTAATTACTACTAAATAAAGCTTGGCAATTTACTAAATATAATGTCGCCGTCTCAAAATTATTAGACCAAAGTAATCTTTAAATATCAACTTTTACTTCTTTAAAAATCGAATATGAGAAGTAAAGCAGTTATTGCTTTACTCGTTATTCCGGCATTGATAGTTGTCGCGTTTAATGCTATACTCCCGACGCTTGTGGTGTTTAATTACTCCTTTCAAACACCTTTTGCACTTACTGTAACATGGGTGGGATTAGACAATTATATAAAGGTATTGCGTGAGGGAGATTTTCAATCCGCTCTCGCCAGAACACTACTATTTGCTGCGATATGTTTAGCGATAGAAATACCGCTTGGCATAGCACTCGCAGAGCTATCTCCTAAGAGGGGTATGTTAGGGGGTATTATCATGACTATGTTATCCCTAATAGTAGTTATACCTTGGATAACCGTTGGTCTTATTTGGAGATTAATAGTCATAGAAAGAGGACCATTACAGGATATACTGGGTAGATTAGGCATAAGTTACACTATTACGGATCCGACATGGGCTTTCTGGTCCCTTATAATGGTGGATGTATGGCATTGGACTCCTCTAGTATACTTAATATGCTTGGCAGGAATACAAACGTTACCTGAACCCTTGATAGTCTCTGCAGCAATAGATGGAGCTACTCCATGGAGGAAGTTTAGATACATTACGTTACCACATATTAAGCCACAAATAACATTCGTTACGTTGCTAAGGTTTATTGATGCTCTTAAAGTATATGACGAGCCATGGGTTATCACTGGGGGAGGTCCAGGTAAAACAACCGAGTTCCTGAGCATATATATTGTTCGAAGGTCAATTGGAGGAGGATATGCAATGGGGCCCGCGTCCGCAGCATCACTAGTTTACCTACTGATAATAATTGTGCTTACTTGGATTCTTATGCTTGTACTAACAGGAGGTAAAGGTTTGCTAGAAAGATAGGGGTGATGAGAATGAGGTTAAGTAAGGTGTTGAAAATAATCTTTCTGGTTCTTGCCTACATCTTCTTTGCCTTTCCGCTATACTGGATCTTATCTTCTGCTTTTAAACCAACATTTGAGATATGGGGCCAACTTACCTACTTCCCACAAAAGATTGAGCTTGGAAACTTTATAAAATGCGTTACCGGGCTATGGGGTGAAGCTCTGAGGAATTCACTTATAATATGTTCCGCAAATGTTGCATTGTGCTTAATCCTCGGTTTCCTTGCCGCATACGCATTTACAAGATTTAAGTTCATAGGTGACAAGCACCTATACTTTTGGTTATTGACTAATAGAATGGCGCCAGCAGCAGCGTTTACTATACCATTCTTTGGAATTTATACGGGGCTAGGGTTATGGGATACACATATCGCTGTTATATTAACTTACACACTCTTCAATTTGCCGCTTTCAATATGGCTGCTCTCAGGATTCTTTATAAATATTCCGCGAGAATTAGACGAGGCGGCAGAAATAGATGGATTCAAATTATCATCGTACTTCAGGAGGGTAATAATACCACTAATGAAGCCGGGTATAGGAGTTACTATTTTCTTCCTGTGGACATTTAGCTGGACGGAAATGTTGCTGGCCAGCGTATTAACTTCAACAAGAGCTAAGACTTACACCGTTCAATTAATGCTGGTCTTGGCAGCGATGGGATTCGGAATAGATTGGGGGGCTGCGGCCGCAGCTGGCCTTGTTTCAATGATCCCCGCGATTGTTGCGATATATTGGGTTAGAAGATATATACTGGCTGGATTTACCTTCGGGAGGATTTAAAGATGGTCGAGTGGATGTATTGGACTCCTCAAACATTATTCGTTGTCTCTGGCTTATTCCTCATATTACTGATAATGGCTATATTGGACATGAAAAAGCCTTCAACAGCCCGTAAGGGATTTTTACCCATCCCGACTACCCGTGGTGATCGTCTCTTTATAGGAATAATATTTTGCATCGTGATTGGGCTTATATGGCTGGCATTCGTAGGATATACTTATCCAGAAATTCTTCTAATAATTCAAGCAATCGTTTTTGTAACCATCTTCAAGTTTGGCTAATTAAGGCTGTTATATAGCGCATGTCTTTGTTTGACGATGTTTATCCTCTTAAATATTGCTTAAATACTACATATATATTCACTAAATGAATGGAGAGGAAAGTTTATTAATCACAACTAATAATATTATATGCCTATGTCGGACATAAAAAACTTGAAGAGATTAAGAAAGAATCGAAAATTAGCCGCAGAGCTTTGATGAGGGTTGTTGGCGCTGGAGTCGCTGGATTAGTAGTTGGAGGGATTATTGGGTATGGAATAAGTCTGGCGAGAGCGCCGGCTGAGGTTCGCGAAACCGTGACTTCCTACATAACTATGGCTGCGGAAACTGTGACAAAGACAATGACTGTTACAGAAACAATGCCAGCTAAGACTTATGTTGAAACTATTACTAAGACCGTAACAGCGGCGGGTCCACCAGCAGTAATAACTCCGACTAACAAGTATGAGGAAGCAGCATTGCGTTATGCGGATCAAATATGGCCGAATACAGCGCATCCGACAAAAGAGGATTTGCAGAGTGAGTTGATGTGGTATGCAAGAGCTTCTGAAAAGTATAGAGGAGCAACAATTAGATGTGTTGTAGAAGCTCAGCCGCTCCTAAATTGGGAGGGAGAAAAACTAGCTCCAATGTTCCAAGACATTACAGGTATAAACGTAGTATGGGAGGGCACCGAAGATGCTATCGTCATGAGGAAGGCGAGAGAAGAGGCGGAGGTCAAGGCTGGGGTCTATGATCTCATATCTATAGACCAGGATATGAATGGGTTCTGGACATGGCATCCGGGTACCGTAACCGACCTCACAGAATTCATGAAGGCTCATCCAGAACTCGTTGACCCATACTTGGACTTAAAAGATAACTCCGCCCTCTCGCTAAATTGCGATCCAAATACACTGCATGTATATAATTTCAACGATTATCAGAAGCCAACGTGTTCACTATATAGGAAGGATTGGCTCACCAATGAGAAGGAGAAGAGCGATTTCAGGGCCAAGTATGGCTTCGAGCTGAAGACGCCTAGAGAATGGTGGCTTGAGGCTCTAGACACCGGCAAAGTCGAGGATGATTGGACAGTTGAGAAAAGTCTCAAAGTGGCGGAGCACTTCTTCCGCCCAGCAGAAGGAAAATATGGATGCATCCTCGGGCTAAAGGCAGGATACGGACTATCCTACCAGTTCAATGATGGTGTTACACACGTGTTCGGATTGCCAAGCCCATTCGTAAAAGGGCCACCACTATTAGGAGGAGAGGTGCCAGCCTGCAGACCATACAGCATTACGTATGGTGTTGGATACAAGGGTAAGATGACCCTACTGGGAGCATCGGTGGAAAGGGGCGGAAACATGAATGGCCCAGGAGGAGGCGAGATGTTTGACTATGTCTGCAATAAGCTGAGACGATATGCTCCTCCAAGATCGATGACGATAAGCCATGTAGAGGCTCACATAGAGTTTACCAGAGGTGACTGCGCCTTCCAGCACCACCATTTCTGCGCATTCGTCCCAACACTAAATGCTCCTGAATCAGCCGTGAAGGATGTTTATGAATTTGCTCCATTACCTGTATCAGAGAAGTACTGGCGGCCGGGAATGGCCAGAGGATACTGGGATTGCGAAGGCTGGATAATAACCATCGGATCAAAGAATAAGGAGGCTGCATTCCTCCTTGCCCAATTCACGTGGAGTAAGGCAGTTGACGTATACAAGAACTTATATGGGCTTATGCCAATTAGGTGGTCAACAATAGCTCATCCGGCAATGCTAGCGATCGATCCACTCTGTGGAGGGTTAATGAGCCTAGAGAATAGTGTCGCATTCAAGGCATATATGGCTGGAACAGACGAAGCTTGGCCCGAATTCCCGGCATACTTCGAAGCGGTATACCCAGTTGTGGCTGAGGGCATTGAAAAAGGATGGACCGGGCAGAAGATAGCCGATGAAGCAGCAAAGTCATTAGATAAGATGCTGATCGAGAGAGGATACATCACTTAAGGCTGAATAGTTCCTTGGAAGTAAAGTTTTTCTCCTCCACCTTTATTTTTGTAATGGAGTAAAAATGCAGAAGAGTATGAGAGGGTATGATTTCATACTATCCAATATCTATGGGGCAAAAAATCTTTGCGAGCTTCTAAAAACTTCGTTAGGCCCAAAAGGGCTAAATAAAATGATTTATGATAAATTTGGAGCGATAGTAATTACAAATGATGGTTCAAGAATTCTCAGAGATCTAGAAACAGAATTCCAGAACCCCATTGCAAGGATCTTCGTGGAAATCGCCCGAGCTCAGGATATCGAGACAGGAGATGGAACTAAGAGCGCGATAATATTAGCTGGAGAACTACTAGTAAGGGCTGCAGAGCTTATGACAAAAGGTATACATCCGGTCAGAATACTGGAGGGCTATAAAACCGCTGCATTAAAAGCTATCGAAGGATACGAGAGAATAAGCATGCCTCTATCAATAAATAATGAAACATTTAAGGAGGTTACACTTACGGCTCTCTCAAGCAAGATGGAAAGAAATCTTTGTGAGAAATTTTCAGATCTTGTGGTTAGTCTAGCGATAAACTTACTCCAAGATGACTTATCAAGTAATTGCTTAGATATTGAAAATATTAAATTAGTAAGAGCTGTAACAGGCTCTGTTGATGAGAGTGAGCTTATCAAGGGAGTAGTTATTGAAAGGGGGATAGCCCATAAAGCAATGTCCAAAACACTAAGAGATGCTAAAGTAGCCGTTTTATCATGTGCACTAAAAATCCAGAGGACAAAGGTAATCCAATATCGAATTCAAGTAGACGATCCCATAAAGATGCGAGAGATAATTAATGAAAGAATGAAGTTTCTCGAGCGAATAGTCGAGAAGCTCGATTCAAAGGGTGTGAATTTTATAATCTGTGGAAAGGAGATTGATGATTATGTTTTAACATTACTAGCTAAAAGAGGAATAGCGGCAATTGAAAGGCTAGAATCAAGCGATTTAGTTAAAGCTGCAAGGGCCATAAAAGCTAACATAGCCTCAAGCGTGGATGAATTATCGGACAAGGATTTGGGGTTTGCATCATATATACACGAGGAACAGTTTGGTGAGAATAAAATGACCTTTATAGAGACTGACAATAAACCGGGTGTAATTACTTTGTTATTAAAAGGCTCATCGCAAAGAGTTATTGAGGAAGCTGAGGTTGCTTTTAGAGATGCACTTTTTGCCATCAAGAATATCCTTGCAGAGAATAGGATAGTTACTGGAGGAGGCTCGTCTGAAATCGAAGTAGCCGCTTATTTACGTAATGAATCTTTTACATGTAAGGGAATTGAACAGGTATTATTACAAAAATTTGCCGAAGCCTTGGAAAGTATTCCAATGGCGTTGGCGGAAAATTCTGGGTTAGACCCGATTGAAACGTTAGCAAAATTAAGATTTCTTCACGAGAAAGGGCTAAAGTATCATGGAGTTGATTGCTTTAATAGCAGCATCGGAGATATGTTTGAACTAAAGATTTTTGAGCCATTAAAAGTTAAGAAACAAATGATACTGTCAGCGCTGGAGATGATAACACTTGTCTTGAGGAGTGATGAAGCAATATTCAAAGGACGAGGAAAAGCATTGTAAAAAGTATTGTAAAGAGTTTTTGATGGTTACCCACTAAAAACTTTAAAAGCTTCTAAGTGTTAATTACCCCTGGGGGGTCTGTTGTATGAAATTAAAGGGTAAAGTTAGTATTATTACGGGGGGTGGCAGAGGTATTGGTAGGGCGACTGCATTAACATTCGCTAGAGAGGGCAGTAATGTAGTTATCGCTGACATTTCTGAGAAAGATGGGATGGAATCCGAAGAGATCATTAATAGGGAGGTAAAAAATGGAAGAGCCCTTTTTATCAAAACTGACGTATCACGCGAGGAGGAGATAAAAAATATGGTTGAGAAAACCGTGAGGGAGTTTGGAGGTATAGATATATTAGTCAATAATGCTGGCATATATGTTAGCGGATCCTTAGAGGAAACCACGTCAGAAGTTTGGGATCGCGTAATGACTATAAATCTAAAATCGATGTTCTTGTGCTGCAAGTATGTTGTTCCATATATGATAAACAGGGGCGGTGGAGCAATAATTAATGTTGCCTCATATGTCGGGCTATTTGGCGCGAAGAATTCTTTAGCATACGTTGCCTCGAAAGCTGGTGTAGTGGGTCTAACTAAAGCCTTAGCACTTGATTTAGCAACTTACAATATAAGAGTAAATGCTGTTGCTCCAAGAGCAATAGATACCCCTCTTTACAGGCAATATCGGCCCCCTGAGCAGATTGCTGAGCGAATAAAAGAATCTCCTCTAAAAAGGTTAGGTAAACCTGAGGAAGTTGCCAGCGCGATTCTCTTCCTAGCATCAGATGATGCTTCATACATTTTTGGTGAGGTTTTAATACTAGGTGGGACTTACTAAAACATAGCCAGAAGTTATTTATTCAGCGTTAAGAATATAATCTAATGCCCCACCGCTGCATTTGGCTCCCTGGAGGGGGGCGCCGAGCCCTAGCCATGATGGGGGGTTGTCGGCGGTGGGGCACATATGCCTATCTCACGAGCAGGGTCATGGCGATTATGATCAGTGCTAGAGAGAATATCATCTTCAGCGTCGGCGACCTGATTCTCTGAGCAGTTAATGCTCCGAGCTGGGTTCCGACGATTATCCCGGGTGCGAGCGCGAGTAGCTCGATAAGCTTCACATGCCCTAGGAGTAGGTGGCCGATGGTCCCGGAGATGGCGGTGAGCGCGATCATTAGCGTTGAAGTCGCGATGGCAACATGCATGGGAGCTCCGAGATGATATAGCACGGGAACCTTTATGGTGCCGCCGCCCACGCCGAAGAATCCCGAGACGATCCCGGCGAGAAAGCTTGCGGGGAGGAGCTTCAATAAGTCCACTGAATATGTGAAAACCTCGCCGCGCGAGTCCCTGAGAGTCCTCCTCCAGACAGTGACCCTGCCGCCCCTCCCGGCCGCCTCCCCGCTAGATTGCGAGTTCTTCCTTAGGATCATCGAGAGTGCTAGGGCGATAAGGAAGATGGAGAATAGGAATCTTCAGCGGATCAGGTGCGATGAGCCCCGTGAGCACCGCTCCTAAAAATGATCCCGGCATTGTCGTGGTCTCAGCGACCAGTGCGAGCCTCCAATCGAGCCTACCCTGCCTATGATAAGCAAATGCTGCCGGGAATCCCGTGAATAGTATAGCGGCCATGCTGGTCCCGATGGCGTGATGGGCATCGAATCCCGGCTAGAAGCATGAGGGCGGGAACGATGATGAAGCCGCCGCCGAGGCCGAGCATTGCGCCGAGAAATCCCGCCAATAATCCCAGCAGGATCAATATGATCAAGTAGATGAGAATCTCAATCAACTTGAGAAATCCCGCCTTAGCCCCGCTAAAGCCTTATCGCGTGATCTCTTGGGACTTGACGAACTCATAGGGCTCTCTTGCACGCGCATCTTTCTCGAAGTGTTCTCGGATGGGCTTTAGGAGCTGGTTTAATGCTTCTGCCACGCCCTCCTTGAGATCTGCTGGATGAAGCCTT
>Ga0105158_1000793_pt1 | contig 12944 bp, 16 predicted proteins | sample LHCtaG_FD_81567 | JGI IMG/M metagenome (GOLD analysis project Ga0105158, IMG submission 81567) | Hot spring microbial communities from Little Hot Creek, USA to study Microbial Dark Matter (Phase II) - LHC4sed_matched | ecosystem: Environmental > Aquatic > Thermal springs > Hot (42-90C) >... | reverse complement strand
CTAAGTATGAGTAGCTCTCCCTCGCGCATCACACCCTCACCTCCCTGAGTAGCCTCCTGTACTCCTCAATTGCCTCGCTCCTCTGGTGCGCTCCGTACACCGTGAAGCCTAATATACCGTAGGCATCCAGCATCGCGCGCTCGATAGTTACGTCCCAAACGTTTATAGGTAGAGATACCCAGTGGCTCGGTACCTTCTTAGTTAGAACTGCGAATATTAGCTCAGGATCTCTAGGAGTCTCAATCAAGTACTCACCGTACACGAACTTCACGTTTGTGTAGACTGAGAGGTTCGTGTCGTTACCGTACCTGTAGCCGTAGTGTACCTTGTGTAGGTGTACCGTCTCGTATACGCCTCTAGTGAACCCGAAGTCGGTGTCAACACCTGTAACCACCTTATCCCTCTGGAACCTACCCTGAACTACGTTCTTAGGTATCTGGACGTCTACCCTTACAAAGCTAGGCGTAACCTTCTGGATCACGTGGAACACCCTCTCCCTGTAGTCATCCGTCAGGTACCACATGTCCGTCTCGTCTATAGCCCCTCTCAACGGGAAGCTCTTACCAGTAGAGTTGTAGGACCTAGCCGGTAGCACCCCGTCGGCTGGCACAGCTGTGCTACCACCCTCATATGTCGCCAGTAGCTCACCGGCAGTGAACGGTAGCGGCCCGTAGTTCAGCACCGGGTACGCGTTAACCCTAGCCTTAACCCTCCAGACTAGGGCCCTGTTGGTAGCCGGTACGTAGCAGACCAGGAGCTCGTTCTCCCTAACCAACCCAAGCTCATCTACCACCATACCCTACCGGCACCCCCTCCGAGCTACACTCAGAACTAGAGCTATTAAATACTTAGTTAGAGTCTGGTATCAAGCTAGAGAACCAAAAAGTGGTTTAAGGTTTAGACCCCTATGGCAACGATCTCCAGCACTAGGGAGGATAGGTCTGACCCACTAGGTACCTCGCTCCAAGCGCTTGGAGCTGCCGCGGTTACGTCAATGCGGTACACCCTTACCGTTACCGTGTTACCGCTATACGAGTAGTCTACCACGTGTACGTAGTTAGTTACCTTGAGGTTTGTCCTAACGCTCAGGCTAACCGCGTCCACCCTGTTTAGCTCGCCAAGCCTAACGGTGAACCCACCTGTAGCGTAGCTAGTAGGCCCCGTAACTACTACGTGGACTACCTTCTTACCGTCGGCAGTTAGGGCTATGACCGCCACCGCCCACCCCCTTAAGCTACCCAGGTCAGCGTTGGGAATAGGTCATGTTCATAGAACACTAGCCCTAGTAGCTTGATCGTAGCCGTACCGCTTACCCTAGGCATGAAGCCCCACATTATCCCCTTGTCGTAGAATACCGGTACGGCTCCAAGTGGCGTCGGGTACTGGTATATAGCCTTGTTCTCCTCTACGGTTACCTCTACCAGCGGGTCTACCGTGTATATCCCGTACTTGGCGAAGCCCTCGCTGTACAGCCTGAACTGGTCTATCTTAGGTGTGGTGCCTACCTCTATTATTCCGTTGTTGAACACCAGGAGCATCGCGTGCTTACCTGTAGCTGGGCTTGCCTTGTAGAAGTTCGTGCCGTCGCCGAATAGGTAGGCCGGCGTGCCGGTCGTTATAGGTATGTCCCAGCTGTTAAGTGAGTAGCTTGAGTACGCCGGGGCAGATGGGCTAGGCGTAGTAGCGTACCTTATTGCCTGCGGGAACAGCCATGCAACCCCTATGCTACCCGTCTCGCTCGGGAACGTTATCGGCTTCTTCTCCGGTAGCATCTCCTTGAATATGCCGGCTACCTTAAGCGCTATAGATAGCTGCGTCTCTATGTCAGCAGCTATCTTAGGGCTTACCTTCCTTATGTGGTCTACCCCGTACTTGAAGACCATAGTTACGGCGTTCCTCTCCTCCCTAGTCAGCTCGGTGTATACTACCTCCCTCCTCTCGCCGAAGAATACCGATATCCCCTTGCTTATCTCCTCCTCGAACAGCTTGTCTACCAGTACCATGTTACCACCGATCTTATTATAGCAGTCAGCCTATTTAAGTGTGGTGTAATAGGTGTAATACACAGGTGATGAGGGGGGTTGAGGAGGGGGTTGAGGAAGAGGGATAGGCAGGTCAACCTACAGATATGGTGCAGTGAGGAGACAAAAAGGATGTTTAAGCTATTCGTAGTTGAGAACGGCTTCAGAAACTACGAGGAGGCGCTTCTGTTCCTACTTAAAAAGGCTAGGGAGTACAGCTGGTCCGTGCATAGCGGTAGGATCTACTAGAATATCCTACCCTCTAGTCTCTCAGCCCTAGCCTCGGCAGGCCTAGGCGTCTCTACCTTCTCTGCACCTACCGGTGGTAGCTCTATCTTCGGTAGCGGTAGCCTAGGTAGGCTTTTCGCTAGCTCGTCAAGCCTAGGTAGCCTTAGGCCGCTAAGCGCCTCCCCTATAGGCTTAGCACCTATGCTACTCTCGATAGACCTCTGGATGCTAAGCAGGACTGACATAGGGCCTGGCGGAGGCCTTACGCCTATGCTGCTCTCTACTGTTGTCTCGAAGCTGATCTCTGGCTCAGCTAGTAGAGCGGTTACATCGCTTAGCCTTGGTAACCTAATCTCCTCCGCCATCACCTCCTCACCGCCTTGAGTGGTACGTCTAGCGCTGAGGCTATCCCCTCGCCCACTACCTCTACGGCAGTACCTATGCTCTTAACGATGGCGTCCACCGCTCTGTGAGGCCCTGATGGACCAAGCGGTCCTCTGTCTAGTGCTGACGATACGGCCTCCGATAGCTCCTTAGGTAGCTTAACCACGCTATCTAGTAGCTCGTCTACAACCCTGTGCGGGGGCCTCCCTAGGTCTATACTACGACCGAACAGCTCGGGCACGGTACCACCGGGTAAGCGATATCTACTGAACTAATAAATCTTACTGTCTCTCCGCGAACACCTTGAGCACGGCCAATGATGACGGTAGCCACTTGTTGTACTCCAGGAACCTAACGTACTCCTCAGGCGTTAGTAGGTTAACTATCTCCCTGTACGCTACGTCTGACAGTATGTCCCCTATAACCGGTATCTTATCACCTACGTCGTCCATTACAGCGTACCTAAGCGCCTCAAGCTGCCTATCGTCGAGCTTAGGTATGCTTGGGGGGAACTCCGGTAGCTCAACCTCAGGTAGTGTTACGTCTAACAGCGGTACGCGGATCCTAGGTAGCACCCTCAGCCTAGGTAGGGCCAAGTAAATCACCCATCTAAATAGGTGGTAGTATCTTTATGTAGTCTAGCACGGTCTGCGTGTTATCGCTAGGCGCTATCTCTAGGGTGAACGCGCTAACGAACGGCACCCCTATCACGTTATAGACGATCTCGCTCTCCCCAGCGTCTACATTGAACGACTCCTCGAAAAGCACGCTGTGGTACGCCCCACTCGTACCCCTCCCCCTTATTACTACAGTCTGCGGCTTATCGCTAGTTAGGCCAATTATAAGCGTCCTAACCGGTGCAAGAGTAGACGGTATTAGAAAGAAGTTAGGCGCCACCAGCCCGTGTGAGCTAGCGAACCTAACCCTATCGCGTACCGGCGCCCTAGCAAGCTCCCTCCACTGGAGTAGCGTTATCACCCACTGCACACCGGTCCCGGGGTCTGGTAGCGCGGCCCACGCAAGTACGTCGTCCTTGGCGAACGTAGCCTTCCCCCTAACCGGTACGTCGAACGAACCCCTAGGCGTTATAACCGTACCGTACCCCCTAGACCTGACCGTGTACCCGCTAACGCTCTCTGCCCTTACGTCGCCTACCCTTACACCTGGTACGTACCCGTCCCCTGACGCAGTCAGCAACTCGCTCCCAAGCCTGTTGTAGTCCTCGCACATACCGTCGAAGACGGCTACGTCTGACGCTGAGACAATCATCCACTCGACTACGTCGTGGGATAGAGGTACCTCACTAGATATAGCCTTAAGCGCTACTGAGCTGTCTACCTCTACCGGTGCCCACGGCAGTAGCGACGGCCTCATCAAGCCGGACTTCAGATCTAACTCACGCCTCTTAAGGGAGATCATTTGTAGCTTAGCACTTATTGTAGGCATCAACCTCCACCAGTGCTACACTATCATGGACCAGGTTAGTAGACCGTAGCCCTTATCAGCTACCTTCTCTGCTACTAACGACATCCTCCTCTTAACGTCTACTACGTCTCTAACCAACCCCCTGTCTATCGCTAGGGCGATAAGCCCGGCGACGTGTGGCGTGGCCATGGAGTTATGCACTATTATTCCGTTTGCTATGAAGTTCGAGTATGGTGGTACTGTTAGATCGTATACCTCTTCTTTTCCTATAGGTCTAACGTTTACAACTCCCAACATCCTTGCTGGTTCTCTATCAAACCTGATGTAGAGCGTCCATGTTTGCCAGCCTCTTTCCTCTTTAGAATGTGGTGGCTTAAGTACTCTAGTCCTCGTACTCATTTTCCCTGAGAATACTCCTGCATAATCACATAAGATCTTCAGATCTTTTATTAGTTGACCAGAAGCTAGCTCAAGCCTATACCCATCAGCGTTAGCTCTTCCTGAAAAGCTGTTTGAAGGTGGTTCTGCTCCATCACCGTAGCAGAACCCCTTCATGAATGCTATCATATGGCTTTTCGGTAGATGGAACACCCATCTAGGTAGCCTCGCACTTTTATGTGGTTGGTTAAGTCCGAGTAGTGTCAGTGCTAAAGCTACCCTCTTACTGTAAGCATACAACCAATTGCCCTTCATGTATGGTTTTAACGGTATACCTAACCTTTCAAAGACCCATTCTCCATCTTGTGCTGTACATATTTGTGAGTTTCTTCTTGAACGTGTAATCCAGCCATCTGCTAGGAAGTAACCTAGTGATCTAGCTATATCTTCATTAATTACTTCCTTCAGCTCAGGTACAACATTTTCAGGTATTTTTCCAGCTAGGATTACTCTATCATTTTTAGTTAGCTTATCAACTCTCTTATAGTAGAACGGTTTTACATACCTGTTACTCTCTCTGTTCTGTACTAGAACTGGATGGTTCCCAGTAGCAATTAAGGTCCTACCATCACTTAGTTCAACCTCATAAACTTCTTTAACTCCTTGGTTTAGAACTGATTGAACTTGAGCTGGAACTAACTTCTCCCCATCAAATGAGTACACCACATCGTTTGGCTTCAAATAGCCTAACTCTACAGGTCCATTTGGAGTATAAATTATTGTGTCTTTCGGTAGGCATGTACCGATCATAAGGTCGAACCCGTCAGGTACTAAGTCGTATAAGCCGTCGTACCATAGGCTCGCCGCTGCCACGATCTGGCTCCTCCTATCGCCACCTATACCGGCTACGTCAGGCTTAAGTAGGTCATCGCCGTACTTCTCGTAGTCCCTTTCGAAGGCGTCCCCGTTTTCCCTATACCACCTAGCCTGGGGCCCCCTTGAGGAGTAGCTAGACGTATCCATCGTCTTCCAGTCCACCGCTGCTACGCACAGTACGTACGGGCTGGCGCCTGGGCTGTTCACGCTCCAGTCCTCCCCGTCGTTTCCGGCCGCCACTACGAAGTTGGTTCCGTACCGCTCGTACAGCTTCCTAGCTAGTACGCACTCAGGATCCTCGTCAACGCTACCCTCAAGAGGTCCTCCTAGGCTCATGTTGACAACCCTACAGCCCCTCGCGGCGCACATCTCCATAGCCTTCATTACTTGGAAGCTTGAGCACGGCCCGAACGCCGAGAACACCTTTACGTGGTAGCTCTTGGGGGCCGAGGCTACCGGTACGAATCTCCCGTACCTAGAGTGGCTCGGCTGCCCGAAGGCGCACGAGTGTACCCACGAGCCGTGGCCCATAGTGTCCGTAGGCGGCTCTATAGTTAGCGAGTCGCAGGTCCAGTTAACTAGCGGTAGCCCTATCGCGGGGTTAGGGTATACACCTGTATCTATTACACCTACGTAGGTTCTTGTAAGCCTGTTGTCCTCTGGTACCTCCATAAGCTTCCTCGTATCTGTAACGAGCATCCAGTCGGCCCTAGCTATCACAGGCGGGAACCCCCTTACGTACCTAGCTAGCGCTCTAGCTGGGTCTACCGATAGCTCTCTAGCTATCCTTAGCGCCTCTCCTACCATGCCCACTACTGCTCCCAGCGGTGTAGGTATCTCCGCGGCCGTCCTAACCTTTACCCCTAGTTCGTATAGGTCAGATAGCTCTAGCTTAGATAGTAGCGGGTCTACCGCTATGGCTACCCTCTTGAATATCTCGTCTACCCCGAATGCTAGTGGGTACAGCCTCTTCTGCACAGACACAACCCTAACCCCTTTGATCTTGGACACTACCTCGAAGTCTGCAGGCTCTGGTAGGTCCGCGAACACGAAGTCGCTAACCACTCCTACTACCCTGTAGCCAAGCCTCCTAAGCTGGGCTACGACTTCGCTAGCCTTGCCTGGCTCTACCTCTATTACAGCCGGTATTCCCCTTATATCCCTCCTCCTAGCCTCTACCCTCCTGAACGCCTCCTCTACCCACGGGTTTACCCTACCCATAGCACCATCCTACTTTAGCTCGCTAGCTAGCTTGATCAGGTCCTCTATGTTCTTGTTCATCCTCTCAAGCTCCTTTATCAGCCTCTCCATGGTGCTAACAAGTGTGTCGAGCTTTGATATGTGGTTGTTAAGCGCTACAAGGTTGTCTATGAGCTTCTTTACGTCGCTCCTAACGTCCTTTATGAAGCTAGACAGCTCGCTCAAGGTACCACCAACTACGGTTAGCAGTACAACTAATAAGCTCTATGGCTCCATCGCTGAGCTAAGGGGTACGGCTTTCTTGTGCATCTAAGCTCATCGCCTAAGGCGCTTTAACCTGAGGAAGTAGATTATGTAGCAACCATCTGGGCAGACGCACTCCTCTCTAAACACTACGTGGAAATGCGCGTCTGCACCTACTAGCGCCGTAACCATGCTAGCCACATCCCTAGTATCCCTAGTACGCATGTAGATCTCCCTAACCTTTTGGCGTAGGGCGTCATCTCCGTGCGCGGTCTCTACCTCCACCTCGCCGCTTGGGAGCTTAACAACCGTAGCAACGATCTCGCAGCTAACTAGGTAGTCGCAGAAGTATATCCCCCAAACCCCCCTCCTAGCGACCTCGACAAGCTCGTGGATATCTGGGCAATACGGGGAGCTCGTCTAATCACCGGAGCGTTGCTCGGTACCAGCACAAATAAGCTTTCATGAGCTTTAAGCAAACCTTTTCTAGGTAGTTTAGCTCTCCGTTAAATCTTGACATAGCTGTACAGCGGTTGTTGGTTAGTCTCCTAGGTAGACTTCCCGTAAGCTACACCAACTACCTAATCCTAGGTAAAACCTTAAAAGGTAACTGCCTCGGTCTCGGGTGGGCTAGCTATGGGAACGGTAAGGGGCTTCCTAGCCGAGGTAAGGGTGCTACCGATGTCCCTACTACTAATGACCGTAGTCCTAGGTGGCCTACTTGGCGTAGGTCCTAACGTGGACTGGAACGTTATGGGCTTGGTACTCGTTAACGCGTTCTGCTACCTCTACGTAGCCCACCTAAACGACACCCTCTTCGACTACTACTACAAGGGCGAGTACGAGCCGGGTAGGACGCTCCATAACGTAAGGCTTAACGGTAGGTACTACCTAGCTAGGTACGGCTTCGGTACAGAGGTACCTAACGCACCGATACTACCCAAGGGCTACTACCTAGCGGCCATGGCCGCCTTCTCCGCTATCGGCTTCGCCGTCATGGTCTACGTATCAACAGTTGTAGGGTGGGCCTACTCAGCCCTAGCCATAGCCGGCCTCGTACTAGCTCTGACCTACTCCGCCGGGGTTGACAGGCTACCGGTAGTGGGGGACCTGTACTGGCAGGCCGGCGTGGTCTTCGCCCTCTTCTGCGGCTACTACTCGCAGACAAGGGTTGTTGACGCCAACATAGCTATCATGTCCGTACCCCTGTTCATAGCTCTTCTGTCCGTTAAGATGCTCGACGCTCTACCCGACGTAGTTGTTGACGACATGAACAACAAGAGGACCATACCTGTACTGCTGTACAGGAGGGGGCTAAGCATAGGGACCATAAGGCACGTAAGCTTCGTACCGGCCTACGTAGCGTTCTCCATGCTAGCAGTAGCGGCCCCGCCTAGGATAGCCGAGGGCGCTCTGGTAGCGCTAGCCGGTATCGCTACCGTACACGTAGGGCTGCACAGGACTGACCCGGAGGGTAGGATTAGCATAACGGCTACTGGTGCCGTCATAGGGGCGTTCGTGCTGTACTCGATACTGAGCTTCTACATCTAGCTGATTGGAACTCTACCTAGTAGACTGTCAAACTACCGCGTAGCTACGACTCGCGCCCATCTAGCAGGTACTCTACGTGCTTTTTCAGGTGGTTCGTAGCCCTCTCAAGCACCATAATCCCCTTAGGGGTTATCCTGTACACCGACAGCCTCCCCCTCTTCTCCTTAGCCACCAGCCCAAGCCTCTCCATTAGGTACAGGTTTAGCTGGAACGTGTACATGTGCGGCACCGGGTTAAGCGACCTCCTCAGCTCGCTCATGTACTTAGGGCCGTGCTTAAGCGTCTTGAGTATCCTTAACCACAGGAACGCGGTCTCCACGACCCTCTCCGTCCTGCTCATAAGGAACTCAAGGCTCACCTACGGCCACCCACGTACCTGGTTACTATCCTCCTCAACCGCTCAAAAGCCTTAGCCCACTTCTCAAGCTCGACTACGTCTACGGTGCCCGTCGAGGCGTCCTCGATTACGAAGCTACCCTTCGCTATGCACTCCCTTAGGTCCCTATCGCCGCTTACTAGGTCTAGGAAGACGTCTACCGATGTCCTGAATACGTGAACTGGCTTCTCGTTGCCGTCCGCGTACCTGACCCTACCCTTCTCGCACTTCAGCAGGACGCTATCGCCGTCAACCCCAACCACCTTTAGTAGTGCTACCCTACCCTCGCCAGCCCTGTAGTACTCCTCGACCTCCGGGTAGAACCTGTCTTGGAGGGCTAGTAGCTTGTCTATTATCCTCCTGATGTACCCTTGGGGCATACCTATCACCCCATAGCCCGTAGCAGTATCTCAACTAGCCTCCTCCTAACCGACTTGCGCTTCCTAAGTAGCACCGGGCGCTCAAGGGCCTCTAGGAACGCGTCAACAGGGAACTCGTTAACCACCTTCTCCATAGCTATCCTAGGGTCTAGCGGTATCTCTGCTATGGTAGGTATTCCTAGCTCCACTAATCCGTGGTCCTCCGAGAATACCCTGGTCTCGTACCCGCACCTAGGGCACCTAAACCTAGCCATGTTCACTATAACCCCTACTATCGGTATCTGGTACTCCCTGCATGCCTCAACCATCCTCTCGACCTTGCTCCTCGATAGTGCCGAGGGGGTAGTTACTACGACCACGTAGTCCATCAGCGGTAGCATCTCAAGTGTCTCGCTCTCGAACCCCGGGGGGAAGTCGCATATAAGGAAGTCCACGTCCCCCCAGTCGGTCCTCTCAAGTAGCTGCCTAGCGGCGCTCCTTATGTCCTTTGGGTCCCAGAGCACCGGCATTCCTTCGGCTACTATCTGCCCAAGGCTAACGTACTTAACCCCCCTGCTGGTAGTCGGGATCAGCCTATCGTCCCCGCTTACCCCTAGCTCAAGCTTACCTAGGATATCTGGTACGTTGCTACCCGTTAGGTCTAGGTCTAGCACGCCTACGCTGAAGCCCCTACACGACAGAGCTAGCGCCAGACTTACCGATACCGTCGTCTTACCTACGCCACCCTTACCCGAAACTACCCCTACCCTTATCATACCCAGCCCCCCGCTACCACCATTAGTAGTGTATCTAGAACCATATAAGGTCCTACGGAACAAATCAGCCTGTATTACGGAGTAAGTCAGTCTGTATTACGGTGCCGTATTACGGTAGCATCAGCATTGAGATTATACGTCCGCACCTGCGACGCACCGCGGACGCACTGCGACTCACCCTGTAACAGCTACTTGGCCTACAGTATGCTCAGCCCACTGTAAGCAGGGGTAGAGGGGGATGGGGGCCCGGGTAGTGCTAGGGGTCTGAGTGTATACAGGTATGGTTTGTATCTCAGTATGAGTCAGCATCTGCGACGCACCTGCGAGTAATGCGTCAGCAGTGCGGTCGCTCTACGATGCATTGTGTTGTAGAACGGCGTATATGCTACTAACGCATGCCCATAGACCGTAATACGTGCTGGCTACTGGCTGTATTACGGAGGTATTATTAACTCTGTCTGACACTACTACTTGGTGGAGCTAGGTGAGCCAGGTACAGATGATAAGCATAAGGCTAACCCAAGACGAGAAGGAGGTGCTTGAGGTGCTAGCTGAGTACCTGCACGGGCTTGGCGTGATACCGTCCCCTACTATTAGCGACGCACTAAGGTACTGCCTATACTTCACACTAAGGGAGGTTGTAAAGTCCATAGAGGCTGAGAGGTATGGTAGGTGAAGAGGAGCTACCGGGGGAGGTTGAGGAGGTAGGAGAGCGGGGAGGGCAGGAGGCTGAGGGTAGGTACGTCTGCGACGAATGCGGGGCCACCTTCCAGAGCCAGCAAGCGCTAGCAGCCCACAAGAGGAGGCATAAGAGGGAGAGGTCAGAGAGCGAGGTTGGACTGACGCAACCTAGCGGGGAAGGGGAGCTTGAGGTCCCTGTGCCGCCTGAGGTTGAGACGATAGAGCAGGCCATAGGCTTCATAGCCGAGCGCCTATCCAAGGTCTACGGAATTGAGAGGTACGATAGGATGATAGTTAGCGCCCTGAGGGACGACCCTACGCCGCTCAGGGACCCTAGCCTGCTACACCACTTCATAAAGTCTCTAGCGCCTAGAGCGTACGACACCCACCTAATGACGGTAGTTATCAAGCCGCTCTACACGAAGTACCCGAACCTACCGCAGGCTGTTGACAAGTACCTAGGCGAGCTATCCCAGCCGCCCCCACCTATGTACGGCTACTACGGGTACGCGTACCAGTACTACCAACCGTACTACAGCCCGTACCCTAGGCCGTACGTACCTTACGCGCCGCCGGCGTACCAGTACTACTACCACTACGTTCACCCGCCTAGACCGCCTAGGGTGTACAAGGTAGTCGTAGACGGGCAGGAGATAGAGACGGACGAGGCGGGGTTGCTAGCTTGGCAGAGGTACCTAAGGGAGAGGGAGGAGCACGAGATGAGGAGGAGGCAGTTCGAGCTTGAGATGAAGAAGCTTGAGGCGGAGATAGTTAAGATAACCGAGGAGGCCCGTAGGCTTGGCGAGCAGACGGTACCGGTTAAGTTCGGCGACAAGGAGGTAGCTGTACCGGTATCCCTAGCGCCTCTCTACATGCTGATGCTAGGTGAGGGCTCTAGGAAGGTGGAGGAGCTTGAGAGGAAGTTCGAGGCTGAGAGGGAGGCTAGGCACAAGGCGGAGATGGAGGTGCTTAGGAGGGAGATAGACGAGCTGAAGAGGAGGCCGAGCCTGCTTGATGAGCTGCAGTTCATCGAGGCGATAGCGCATAGGCTGGGTTACTTCAGGGGCGGTAAGACAGTTATAGACGTACTCGACCAGCTTAGGGAGGACATAGGTAGGACGGCTAGGGAGATAGTGCAGAGGCTACCGGTGTCGGCTAGGCAGGAGTGGGTGCCTGAGATCACTAGGACCCCTGAGGAGAGGGCTAGGAAGGCCGAGGAGGTGATAAAGAGTCTTGAGAAGACCGAGAAGGTGCTAGAGGTCGAGGACAAGCTACTGAAGCTAGCGTCCAAGCTAGGGCTAGGTGGTTCAAAGTGAGCGAGGCTAGGGTTAGGCTACCGAGGCTACCTAGGCCCACCGACGTAGTTGACCACGTGGTCAGGGCCGTAGAGAACCTTAACTCGATTATAGAGGACCTAGACGTGTCCCTAAGGAGGATAGACGAGGCCCTTAGGTCAGCCGACTACGTAGCTATGGAGAGGCTTATGAGGCTTGAGACAGTTAGACAAGAGGTACCATCACCAAGCTATCCAGGGCAATCACCTGAATCATATTGTGTGCCACCTGATACATTGGTAGTAACTGATGAGGGCTTGAAGCCAATTTCGTTGATAAAAGAGGGTGATAAGGTTCTTACTCATAGAGGTAGATTTAGACGTGTCTTAAAGGTATTTCGAAGACCTTATGAAGGTAAGCTAGTTAAGATACGAACATGGGGCTCTCCAGAATATACTCTACTAACACCAAACCACCCTATACTGGTTAGGAGGAAGGATGGTTCAATAGAGTGGGCTGAAGCTGGAAAAGTTACTAAAGATATGTGGCTGGTTTATCCTGTTTTGAGAGCTAGTTATGATATACCAGCCATTACAGAGGGTCTAGCCAAGCTCATCGGCTACTACCTAGCTGAGGGATCGATATTATTTACAAGAGTGTCGAGAAGACCTTATGGGATACGATTAGTATTTGGAAAAGATGAACGTGATATCATAGAAGATGTTAAACAAATCCTTGACAACCTAGGATTGAAGTACAGAATAACTGAACTACAGAGAGGCGTGGAAGTTAATATCAACAACTTTATGCTAGCTTCATTCATCCTACAACAATTTAACCATGGAGCAGAGAATAAAAGAGTCCCTCTATGGTTTAAACTACTCCCAAGGCAGAAGCTCAAAACAATGTTAGACGCCTACTGGAGAGGTGATGGCTTCAAGTATGTGAAAGGAAGGGGAAAGACAAGGTTCGGCATCAACTCGGTTAGTAAACAACTCATCTATGATGTAAGGGATATAGTTCTAAAGCTGGGATATATTCCAATGATCTCTGTTAAAGGTGAGAGGGAAGTTGTAATTCTAGGTAAGCCTACTAAGGGTAGGTCCATTTATAGACTTGAGTTTAGAGAGCCTGTAAGCCACCCAACATATCAGAAGATGGTTTTCGTAGAT
>Ga0105158_1000790_pt1 | contig 12965 bp, 16 predicted proteins | sample LHCtaG_FD_81567 | JGI IMG/M metagenome (GOLD analysis project Ga0105158, IMG submission 81567) | Hot spring microbial communities from Little Hot Creek, USA to study Microbial Dark Matter (Phase II) - LHC4sed_matched | ecosystem: Environmental > Aquatic > Thermal springs > Hot (42-90C) >... | reverse complement strand
TATCTCACCAAACCCGCTTATCATAGCGCTCTCTAAAGAAGTTATGCGCTTCTCTAACCTAGCCTGACCCTCCTGAAGGTGCTTGATAACCTCAAGCATTCTGTTGAAGTCCTCCCTAATCTTATTAAAGTCCTCCCTAAGCCTATTAAAATCCTCCCTAATTTTAATAAGTTCAGCTTCATGCCTATCTAGCCTGCGGAGTATTTCATCGAGCCCAAGCATGCCCGCTACCGCGTAGCGGAACTCCTCATCCTCCCTCAGTAGGGCGAATATTTTAGCCTTAAGCTCGCTAAGCTCAGAGGACATTCTCATCGTCACAAACTAATGTTCTCTGAGCCAATATATATGTGTTTCACAGCATGCTAAATCGCTGCTTTTATTTTTTCGCGCTCAGATAATTTTTGTAAATGCTCTTTTGCGATCCACATGCCTTTATATTTGGTTCTTCTTTTTAGGGTTTCTGATAGCAGCAAGTTTATTTCTTGCATATATTTTGGCTCAGCATAAATTTTTATGCCCTCTGTTAACGCGTCAAGAGGTGTCATCCTTCCATCTATAAGCATGGCTCTAAACTCTTCCGGTGTATAAACATGCGGGTCTGTTGGAAATCCCTCAATAACCTCATATGCGAGACTCCATCTATCCCAGTAATTCGTGGGAATATTATCTGCAACTATGAGGAGATCTATATCGCTTCCGCCAGTATAATCTCCCCTCGCAAAACTACCATAAAGGATTACCAGCACCGGCTTTAATCTTGGAATTATACGTTGCTCTATGTAGCGCCTAACTCCCTCAATAACCCTCTCATATAATCTAGGATCTTTTGGGCTGATGAAAGACATACTTCAGCATCCCTCCTAGTGTAAAGCTCGTGAGCTGGCACATTAATGCCAGGGTGTAGATTAGGGTACCTTGGCGGCGAATAATGTTTATCAAGGATCTTCGCATCATCGATTAAATCCTCAAAGCTTCTGCCAGTAACCTCCCCTAAAACCCTTAACAAAGCGGATATGGAATGTCCTTTTGCCTCCACGCCCAAGGCGTAGAGACAGGCTTTAACGGCTTTTTCACCAGCCTGCTGTGAATGGAAGCAGCTCGCTGCGTAATGCATGGAAGCCAAAAGAGCCTGAGCCACCCTAAGATCCTCATCAGCGTCAGCCATCCATCTACTGGCTTCAATAAGCCACCTAGACATAATGGTTACCCAAATATCAATAGAGACAGGATCAATAAAAGGAATATGTAAGGACAATGATTTTAATTATTGGTGTGCTGGTGGCAGCATATTGGAAGTTCATATTATACTACAACCACTTAAGGAGGTGAAGTTAAGTTGCCACGTCCAGGGATTTGCATACAATGGCAAGAATCGTATTAAGTCTAATAATGCTCAGTTATACTCAGCCTAAATTTTGCAAAACAGTTTAAATGGGATGAAGTCTGTAAAAATGAAGCTCTCATCTTAAGGCGTATAATTAACAAATATGCGAAAACGTGGATGGAGATAGGGTAAAATGAAATTAAGTTCTTTAATGAGAGAAATTAAATCCATTATCATAGCTTAAAGATAACTACCACTTTTACCTTTAAACAGATTAGCGTTCCTCTGCTTCATGCAGCAAAGTTAAACTACTATAATTATGGAGACAAACCATGTTAAGTTGCCGCATCTCTCCAAAAAGGAAGAACACTGCTAAAGAACTAAAACCTTAAAAGAACACATAAAATAATTCTCAGGTTAATTATAAAAGGTTATAATTTTTTCTGCAGGCGACAACTGCAGTCACGCTTTTGCCTTCTTTCAATCAATCCATCAACAATTGTAATGAGACTGTTAATTTGTAATTGATCTTTCATTCTTTCTCGGCGTCTCAATTTTGATTCTGCCTAAGTTTTTACCCCCTAATCTTAGTGTGCGTACATGATTAGGGGTATGTGTGTACACGGGTAGATTTAAGCCCCTTAAAACCTTGAGTTTCTTCCCGGTTAGCAGGATGCTTGGAACAATGACGGCCCTCGTCAGCTCAATCACTCTTCTAACAAAAATAATTTATGCTTCAAGGGCTTTTTGTTTCCCTTCCTCTTTTGCTTTTCGAAAGCCTTACTAATAAATCGATGATCTTCTTATCTTCTAATGGTTTTGATTCGATGATTCCTTTAGCCTCCGCCCTCTTAACTATTTCATCCCCAACGTCAGTACGAACTATTGTTAGCGTCCACTCATTAAGCCCCAATCCGCCAGCAGATATATCGGCGAGCTCAGCTGAGAAGTCCGTGCACATGTTGCAGAAATTGCATGCCGCAGCCTTAATATCCTTTAGAGGTAATGTGTTAATTGCGCCATCCTTCATCTTAAGGATTAATTTACCCTTTATATTCATCTTTACAACATCGTTCGGGTTGATGCCGGATTTCGAGAGCTGCCCAATAAGGTCATCATAGTTGAAGCTCTCGGTGCAGAAGAGCCCTACAGTAAATTTGACTGGATCAGCATACTTCTTTAGGGGGAGCATCTGCATTCTTCTAATGGCGTGAATTTGGCATGGAGTCCCAACGAAGGCTAGTTTCCCAACTTTCCTTTGAACGGCATCTCTAAGCGCAAGCATATTCGGCGAATACGTATACCTTGTCCCCGAACATGCCAGTATATCGCCCTTTGAGAGGGCTAGTTTCGGAATACCCTTCAGCGGCTTATCTGGGCTTCTACCCGATAAAGCAGCGCCACTGATTAATCCATCCTCAATAGCACATACTAAAAGTGATGTTACAACGCCGCCATCCTGGCAAACATCCATGATCTCTCTGCTCTTCGTCCGAGCCATCAAAATACGCTTATAAATCCCAAACTCTTCGTTGGCATTATGCTCCCTACCAAACACGAAACGCTCAAGGGAGCTCGCTGAAAAATTGAACCTTGGGCATACTTGGCCGCATATCCCACAAACTTTACATTCACTCACAAGCTTCGGACTACCATTCACATACTCCAGGCAGTTATATGGGCATGAAATCACGCATGAAGCGCATCTAGTGCAGAGGAGACGCTCAATAACAGACTTCTTCAAAGTATCTTCAAAACTAACTTTTTGAATAGACATGATTGCCACTCCAACCTTCTCATCAAGACAATTTTGGAAATAATGATTTAAGGTAATATGCTTTTTGTAAATATTATCTTATTTTGGAGAATAAATAAAGATGGAGTTAAACAAGTTAATTGAGAAATCTCTAGCCGCCAAGCCACAGAATTTTCTGGAACTAATCAACGAAGTCGACATAATACTTTCTCGTGAGCAGGAGCATGAAATAAAAAGGTTGGATATTATTGGTAGGTTAATTCGCATGCCGCCTGAGGGTGAAGTAACGGTTATAGGGGACTTGCATGGCGATTTAGCGAGCCTGAGACAAATATTATTTGAAACCAAGTTTCTGGATGAAGTGCAACATAAACATAACGCCTACCTGATCTTTCTTGGAGATTATGGTGATAGGGGTATATACTCGCCAGAAGTCTACTACATAGTTTTAACATTAAAGAGAAGTTTTCCGGAGAACGTAATCCTCCTCCAGGGAAATCATGAGGGACCGGAAGACTTGCTGGCGTACCCACATGACCTGCCTTACCATTTGAGGAGGAAGTTCGGTCTTGAGGAGGGATTAAAAGTCTATGAGGAATTAAGCCAGCTTTTCAGGCGTTTCTATACGGCCGTAATTATAGAGGGCACCATAGTAATGCTCCACGGTGGCGTGCCAAGCGAGGTAAAAAGCATCGAGGACCTCGCATTCGCATATAAGAAGCATCCTGCCGAGAGCCATTTGGAGGAGATATTATGGAGTGACCCGATAGATGAATTGCATGGAAAATATCCATCTCCTCGCGGTGCCGGATACTTATTCGGCGAGGATATAACGGATAGGTTTCTTAAAGTTTTGGGCGTTAAACTTTTAATAAGGGGGCATGAGCCCGCAGATAATGGGTATAAGTTTAATCATAGTGGAAAAATTTTAACGTTATTCTCCAGGAAGGGAGCTCCATACTACAATACTTTCGCAGCGTACCTAACCCTAAAGTTACCAACAAAATTATGCTCCATAAGCGATATTGAGAGACTGATTCGGAGATTTTAAAAATATTTTATTATTCTTTCTATAAGATTTTTAAGGGCAATCAAATTAAAATTTTATTAAGGAGACGTGTGAGAAACGCTGCTCTACAAGATAGATTTAACAAAGATTGAGGGAGAGGGGGAATTCCCCTGCCCTTCATGTGGCAATCTAATATCACCCGACGATGAAAGCGGGTTAAACTATGAGATACTAGATGTTAAGATGGATGATCAAGGAAGGCTTAAAGAAATATTAGTTGTCTGCAAGAAGTGTAAGAGTGAAATCATTTTAGAGGGGTTTGAATTACTCGGCGAAATAGAGGGCTCAGAGGATTTAGAAGATCTAAGCGATACAGAGAATGTATAGTGTTAAGGTTAAAGGCATAAAGGATTATTTTCTGCATTATTAATACTCAAGAATTATGGTGGTATCTTGAAGATAAAAGGCTTCTATACATCAACTATTGGAAGCTTCCCACTAGATGATTCGGAAGCGAATAGGGAAAGATGCATAAAAGATTTAATTAATTTAGGAGTAGATTTCCCCACTTACCCTCAGCTAACAGATATGGGAAAGCAATTTCTAGACGATTTAGTCCGCCAAGGATGCGGGGTAATTTGGAAGAATGGAAAATATGAGATGGCTGGTAAATCAATAGGTTTTATTAATAAACCTCTAGGTCTTGAACCATTTTTATGGACCGTAAAGTACGTTAGGGAGAGAGGCTTAGTCTTTAACGTTAAGGCAGCTATAACTGGACCATTCACTCTAGCATCATATATAGAAGTTAAGGCAGGAACGGCGCCCTTTAATACAGCCCTATCAGACATCAATTTAGTGGAAGAAATTGCGCAAGTGTTGTCTGAAACATGTAGGGCTGCTTCAAGGGATGCAAGCATAATCTCCATAGATGAACCGATTTTAGGAGTTATAGTTGGAGCGAAGATATCATTTAAGTATGCTGAGGGAGACATTAAGAGGATACTTAACTCTATAAGAGACTATTGCGGAGACGTTATAACGGGGATACATGTTTGCGGCAGAATATCACCTAAGCTAGCCAGCATCCTTTTAGGGACTGGCATGGATTTCCTAAGCCATGAATTTCACGATTCTCCGGAAAACATGAAAGTTTATAGCCCCAAGGATTTAAGGGAGAGTGGAAAAACATTGTCGGTTGGCTGCGTGTCAAGTAGGAATCCAAGGGTAGAAAGTGTTGAAGAGATCCTTGAGTTAATGAAGATGTTTAGGGATTATGGTGACTGCCTAATTTTTACGCCTGACTGTGGCTTCAGGAACCTTATTGTCGATGGCTCTAAAGAGAAGGGTTATGAGGTTGCCCTCCTCAAGCTCAGAAATATGGTTGAGGCGGCAAAAAGGTTTAGGGAGCTAATGCGCTAAATTAATCCAACATCCCGAAGTATTCTCTTAAATTCCTCCTCTTTAAGCGACGCTTTCCTCCCAAACTCATAAAGCTTCTTAACTTCCTCAACAACTCTGGTAAGCGTCTCCGCATCTGGCTCTCTGCCAGTAATCTCGATTATCTTATGCCTAATTATAGCTTTCCCAGAATGCTTTCCTATCGTCAGTCTACGTACATTCCCAACAAGCTCCGGCGGATAAGGCTCATAGGTTGCTGGATCGTTTAAGACGCCATGCGTGTGGATGCCTGATTCATGGGCAAATGCATAGGCGCCCACGATAGCCTTATTCGGTGGGATAACGTAGCCAGTTGCCCGACTTATGACTTCGGCCAGCTCCGTCAGCTTACTTATTTTACCCTCAAACTTCCTGACGCCATAATGCATGTACAAGTTCATTATAACCTTCTCCGTCTCAGCGTTTCCGGCTCTCTCACCTATTCCAAGGAATGTTGTGCTTAAATAGATTCTATCCCACAATCCGGATGCAGCCCTAACAGCCGCCATAGTATTCTCAACGGCGTTTCCAAAATCATCATGCGCATGAATCTCTATATCCCCTATTTTCGTCTCATATTTTATAGCTCTAATTTTCGCCGGTATACCGTTTGGTAGGGGCGCATTTGGATCGGAAAGGCCGACCCCAACAGTATCACATATTCTATAGCATTCTGCTCCAGCATCGGCAACAGTATTAATAAACCTCTTCTCAAACTCCCAGTCAGCTCTTGTGCTATCCTCACCGTGAACGAATACTCTTAACCCATGATCCTTAGCAGCGTACTCAACTACTTCAATAACCCTATTTAGGAGATCGTTCGGAGATTTCTCCGGCCACTTAGCCATAAAATGTATGTAGGAGACTGGGTGGGATATCCCAACTTCCTCGAAGCCGCAGTCTATTGCATCGTCTATATCCTCTTTAACAGCTCTGCACCATCCAGCCAACCGAGCATTTAAACCCATCTTCTGAATAAGCCTAATAGCCTCTTTATCGGGCTTCTGGTAATGGTGCAGCTCTATGCGTTCAACACCAATCTCATCGAGTAAACAGGCTATCTTCGCAACATCCTCTGGTGAAACCGCTAAACCGGGCATCTGTATTCCATCCCTAAGCGTCGTATCATCAATTATGGGGTCAGCCTTTAGCGAGAGCCTAAAATATATATCCTCAAAAGACATTTTTCTAATAGCTTCCCGATTTATCATTCCACTCATCCCTCCATCATCTGCTTTTCATCTTCATGTTGGGGGTTTGAACTTGGCGGATGGAATATTGATATTAACGTTTCAGTATGCACAACATTCGGATGCTGCTCAATCATCTCATAAATTATCTTTTGCAGTTCCCTAAGGCTTCCAGCTTCTATAACGACAACAGCATCATATCTGCCGAGAACAGAGTTAGCCATTTTAACACCCTTTATCCTCCTAGATCTAACTATTTCCTCAGATGTCCCGGGCTTCGTTCTAATTAGGACAAAAGCCCTCAAAGCTTTTTTCCTAAGATCCTTAGTTGCCGACATTCCTTAACACCAAGTCTCCTACTCTATCTCAGTTAGGGTTAGCGATGTCTCAGTGTGTATAATGTTTGGATCCTTCTCAATAACTTTATACAATATTTCATTTATGCTCTCTAAGCTGGGCGCTTCAATTATAACAATCGCATCAAATCTACCATATATTGCATCTGCTTGAACAACTTCTTTAACGGTGCTCTTTATCCTCTTAACAACATCTAGGGATGTGCCGGGCTTTGTTTCAATAAATATATACGCCCTTAACACTTCCTAATCACCCCCTCTAAATCCTGAAACATACTTCAAATCACCCCTAATAATCAAGATATTTCATTATCTCCCATGGTGTTATGTAAAGACAGTACTGGTGCCAATCATTCATCTTATACTCTATGAAGGAATCAAAAATGTGGCTTCCAAGGGTTCGATGGATCACCTCATCGCTCTTCATCTCTTCAAGGGCCTCCTTTAAAGTTGTTGGCAGCTCGCTTATGCCCAAAGCCCTCCTCCTCTCAGGGGTCAACTTATAAATATCTTCATCAACAGGGTCGCCAGGATCAATCTTCTTCTTTATTCCATCAAGCCCAGCCATCAGCAGACATGCAAACGCTAGGTACGGGTTACATGAGGGGTCGGCTCCGCGATACTCAACACGCTTATAGGATGCGTATTCTGGACCTTTATAGTAGACTGGTATCCTAACTAATGCCGATCTATTCCGACGTGACCAAACAATATAGATCGGCGCCTCAAATCCTGGAACAAGTCTTTTATAGGAGTTTACCGTGGGGCAGCATATTGCTGTTAAAGCCTTAGCATGCTCAAGTAATCCGCCTATAAAGTATCTCCCAGTTTGACTAAGCTCCGCGTACTCATCGCTCTCATCATACATTGCATTAATATTGCCTCTCCATAGCGAAATATGTATGTGCATGCCGCTGGCATTGTCCAGGTAAACTGGCTTAGGCATGAATGTTGCTATTAAACCGCGCTTCTTAGCAATATTCTTTGCCACAAACTTATAATATATGGTTCTATCAGCGGTCTCCACAAGCGGACCATATTGAAAGTCTATCTCAATCTGCCCAGCCGTAGCAACCTCATGGTGATGCTTCTCAATCTTAAATCCAAAATAATCCTCTAGAACCGCTGAAACCTCATTTCTATATTCAATCGTCGTATCCTCTGGAGGTGGCCTATAGTAGGCTTCTTTAGGCCTTAAAACATATCCGCCGCTAGAGATCTCCGGGGATTGGGGTACAACCCTTGGGGCACCCCAAGAATCACCTTTACCACCATCCGGGCTAACCCAAAGATCCCAAACAAGCTTCGTTGGATCGATCGACGTAAATATGAAATGCTCTAGCTCAGGGGAGAAGCATTCAGTATAGCCCATTTCAGCGGCGGATTTAACAGCCCTCTTCGCAACATAACCCCTCGAATCAACTTCTGATGGTTCTTTCTCGCCATATGCTTCACAGACATCCCCTATTACAATGGCACTCTTCTGGCTTTCATCGCTCATCCAAGGAATTATTGCTAACGTTTTCGGATCTGGCATAAGAACCATATCTGATTCTTCAATCGACTTAAAGCCCCTAACTGATGAGCCGTCAAAGCCCAAACCAGCCGTGAAAGCATTCCCCTCAATAAACTCCCTCGCAGGCACAACTACATCATGCATTAAGCCCCTTATATCGACGAATGTCGAGTGGATCCATCGAACCCTGTGTGATTTTAGGAGTTCAATAGATCTTCTAATGTATTCCTCGCGTTCCAAGCGCCGCCACCATTCATTCAATAAATTGCTTTTTTATTACATATCTATATATAAATTTTTTGTTAGTCTTTGAGAAACTTTTAAATAAAATGAATTTTATTGAATAAATGTTCAAGTTAAATAAGGTGCAATCTCCCTTGCCTAATGAAGTTGATGAAACAGACGCTCAAATACTTAATTTGCTGCAGGAGGACTCGCGAATAAGCTTCAATAAGATAGCCAGTAAGCTTGGAATATCTGTTGGAACAGCATATAATCGCATTAAAACCCTAGAAGAAAAGGGCGTCTTGAAAGGGTACACAGTTCTTGTTGATCCAGTGAAGGTTGGTTACGGGATGACTGCCATCATACTTATTCAGGCTGAGGGGGCTCATTTAGTTGACGTTGAGAATGAGATTGCGAAAAGCGATAATGTCGCCGCAGTTTATGATATAACTGGAGACTTCGATATAGCCGTAATAGCTAGGTTTAAGGATAGATATGGATTAAATTCTTTTGTTAAAAAGCTTATATCAATGCCATACGTTAAGAGGACAGTAACGAATGTAGTTTTAAATGTAGTTAAAGAGGATTTTAGGGTCAAAATTCAATAGGAAAGAAATAGAGGACCGTTTAATTGGGAAACATTCTGAAAAATTAGCGGCTGCGCTAACGTTACGTGTGAATTATATAACTTTCAGAAGGTCTGAGCGCGTTATTATTCCAACAAGCTCCCCTTTCCTAGTTACTAAAACCCCCGGGTGCATTTCCAGCAGCGGCCTTATAACGCTTATATCAGTGTCTTCTGATACTGTTGGGAGAGGCGGCTCCATAATTTTTTCAACGGGCTCCTCAGCTATATTTGGGCCTAAGTTGCGTACAATGCCCTCCTCGGTCACCATACCAATAACTTTATTCTCATCTATAACTGGTAATTGTGAAATACCGTATCTCACCATTATCTCGCTAACCTTCTTTATCTTCTCTTTTGGCGTTGTCGTTATTACTTCGCGAGTCATTATTTCCCCACATTTCTTACCGCGCCTACTGGTTAATATTTGTAAAATCTTGTTTACTGTAGATAATCTCGGATCAACTTTTCCACACTCTATTTTAGCTATGTGAGCCTGTGAAACACCAACCATCTTAGCCAGCTGGCTCTGCGTTAACCCAGCTTCAATTCTCATTTTTTTAAGCATTGACCCAGTTATCATAAAAAATAACCTTTAGTTATATTTTCACATTTAAAATAACATTTACGGTTATTTATCTTTTTATCCTGAAGCGCAAGTTATTTTAGGGAATTCAAGGATTGATAATATTAGCGAGATGGAGGTTCACCTTGTCATTCCTAAAAAAGATTGCTGAAAAGGTTACGCCGCCAAAAGTAACTTTATCCTTAAATTTAAATAAGAGCACGTATTTTCTGGGCGAGAACCTTGAGGGTGAGCTAACATTATCCTCTAATGAGGATTTTGATGCTGACGAAATAAGATGCGAGTTCCAGTGCATTGAATCGGTAAAGGTTCAAAAGCGATTCTACGATCCAACATTAAAGCGTGAGGTTATTAGGGATGTTTGGGAAAACGCGGTATTATACTCGGCTAGACCGTGCCTAAGCGGGCCAACACACATCTCTAAAGGGTTCTTCGGAAAGTTACCCTTTAGCATAAACATTCCTATTACAATGAAGCCTACATATAAGGGAGTTGACAGGAGGGTTACATGGGAGATTAAGGGCGTTGTTGCTGTTAAGGGTAGACCTGATGCGACAAGTAGCATAATTGAGGTCCAAGTTGCTCAGCCAGCGCCTACTCCGATTATTAAGGAGAGGGAGGTAATCCGCGAGGTTGTTATGATCCCATGTAAATATTGTGGAACGCTTATGCCTCAAACCGAGACTATTTGTCCACATTGCGGCGCTAGAAGGACGGTTTAGTCTTTATGCATTATATTACATATTTTTTAGAATTTTTATACCGTAAATTATATATTGACTAACGTAATAATCATCAGTTAAGACATGCTGGGCGAGCATGAAATGAAAAACATATCTATTCTACCATTAAAGAGTATTCCGCTTGAGGAGCAGGAGATTGAAATAGTCGAGAGAAAGGGATTAGGTCACCCTGACACTATATGCGATTCAATAATGAATGAGGTTTCAGTGAACCTCTGCAGAGAATATCTTGAGAGAGTTGGAGCAATAATGCACCATAACATTGACAAGTCCCTCCTTGTAGCTGGTGAGGTTGAGGTTAGGTTTGGTGGAGGAATCATTAAAAAACCCATGAAACTCATATTTGGCGATAGGGCAACTTTTGAGGTTGATAATATTAAGATTCCAGTCGCTGAGATAGCTATTCAAACGGCTAAAGAATGGTTTAAGAGGAATCTTAGATTTGTTGATCCAGAAGAGCATGTAAAATACCAGGTTGAGATACAGCCCGGCTCCCAGGCACTCACCGACATCTTTAGGCGTGGTGGAAGAGTTCTTGAAGCAAACGATACTTCCGCAGCTGTGGGATGGGCGCCTCTAACTAAGACGGAAAAAATTGTTCTTAACCTAGAAAAGTATCTTAACTCAGGAGATTTCAAAAGGAGATTCCCTGAGACTGGTGAAGATATCAAGGTCATGGGGTTCCGGAAGCATAGGGACCTAAACTTAACGGTCTCAATGGCTTTCATAGACCGCTTTATAACTGATGAAAAGCATTATTTTGAGAGGAAGGAGGAGGTTCTTGAGGAGATAGAGAGATTCGTTAATAAAATGAATGATGGTTTCGAGAAAATTCATGTCGAACTAAATACTTTAGACGCGCCCGGTAGAGGAATAAATGGCATATACCTAACCGTTCTCGGGACAAGCGCTGACGGCGCTGATTCGGGGCAGGTTGGCAGGGGTAATAGAGTTAACGGTCTTATATCACTTAATAGGCCACAGTGCTCTGAAGCCGCCGCTGGCAAGAATCCTGTTAGCCATGTGGGCAAAATATACAATCTCCTAACCCACAAGATTGCAAATGAAATCTATAATGAAGTCAGCGGCGTAAAAGAGGTTTACGTTTGGATGCTGAGCAAGATTGGACAGCCGATAGATCAGCCAGTAATAACAGCCATGCAATTAATCACGGAGTCAGAAGAATACCTTAACCTCATTAGAAAAAGGGTTGAAGAAGTAGTTGAGTACAATCTTGAAAATATAGATAAATTCAGCATGGATCTAGCTTACGGGAAAATACCAGTCTGCTAAAATATATAAACCCAGCGACTCCCATAAAATATGGAGTGAGAGAGCCTAAACTCGGTTAATTTTTTATATGATTTAAGGAACGTATAATTTTGGTGGGCTTATGAAGGCCTATATTCTCGTGAATTCCGAGCCTGGTATGATATGGAAGGTTGCTGAGGCAGCGCTTAATATTGAGGGCGTTATAGAGGCTCATGCTGTAACTGGGCAGTTCGATGACGTAATACAGGTTGAGTTTGAGAAGATGACTCATTTAGGGAAAATAATTGAGAAGGTTCAGAGCGTAAAGGGCGTCCTTAGAACGCAGACCTTAATTGTTATTCCACCCCCAATAAGAGAGTGATCATCGAACTGCCCAGTTACTCTTGCTCAGCCCTGGTGAAGCCCTCAATCTGCCTATAAAGCATAGAAAATACTACTTACGTCTATTTAAGTCTATCTATTTTGGAACTGTTAACTTAGGCTTTCAACGTTAACCTTATACATTACGGCTCGTCCAACCCACCTTGTCTCCACCACTAAGCCATACTCTTCCATTAAAGGCCAAATCCGAAACAGGGTTTTCCATGCAACTCCGCTGTTTCGGCAGATCTCCACCTTTGAATAATCGAAATCCCTGTATAAAGTTAGGAAATCCAGAAGCTTGGCTACCGCTGAATCCTTGCCCACACAAAGCGGGGCGTGTCCAACTTATTCATAGAGCCATCTTACTATGATTTTTAGGCAGTATATTATGATTCTTAGGAGTATTCTTGTTTCGGTTGACTCCCTCTTCTTCGTCTTCATTCTGTCTCCGAACTCCACTGTTAATGCTCCGAATATTCCCTCTCCAACGCTTCTATAAGCGTATAGTGATTCATTGTATGCTCTGTCTCTTATCCTTGCCCCATATCCTCCCGGGCTTG
>Ga0105158_1000786_pt1 | contig 12989 bp, 15 predicted proteins | sample LHCtaG_FD_81567 | JGI IMG/M metagenome (GOLD analysis project Ga0105158, IMG submission 81567) | Hot spring microbial communities from Little Hot Creek, USA to study Microbial Dark Matter (Phase II) - LHC4sed_matched | ecosystem: Environmental > Aquatic > Thermal springs > Hot (42-90C) >... | reverse complement strand
CCTCCCTTACAGGAGTCCTGCTCATTTTGAGCGCTTTTGCCACTTCTAACTCTGAGATTTTCTCACCGGGTTTCCACTCGAGGTTTATTATTTTTGCTTAATGTAATTATATGCCTCGTATCTTAAAAGTTTTTGTCTTTTCATTTTTTCATTAGTATGTTTTTATAAGTATGTTTTTATATATATTATCCATGTATTAGATTTTGTCAACAAGATATTTTAAAAAAGAAAAGAACCTTGTCTTTTAATATGAGTTGTGCCATAAAAATTTTGGGCCCCCGGAAGGGGCTAAGTTTGTTTTTGGGGGAAGGAATGAAAAGAGGGTTTGATGAGCCTGAGCTCTCCAAGGAGGAACTTGAAGAGTTCAAAGCTTTGGCTCAGTTGTGTCGAGGCGACATACTCACCATGACATTCCTCGCAGGATCGGGACATCCCGGGGGATCCCTTTCTTCATTAGAAATGGTGCTTCTGGTTTATGGGAAGGCCAAAGTTTTCCCCCAAGATCCTTGGAATGAAGACCGGGACCGGATCGTCATAAGCCACGGGCACATCTCCCCTGCCGTATATTCGGTCCTCGGAAGGTTGGGCTTTTTCCCCATAGAGGAGGCACTTTCGACCTTTCGCCTCGCGGGGAGTCCCTACGAGGGACATGTGAACTCCCAGCTTCCTGGTATAGAGTGGAGCACCGGCAATCTGGGACAAGGGCTTGCGGCTGGGTGTGGTTTTGCCCTTGCGGGAAAGATCAAGGGAAAAAACTACCATACTTTTGTCCTCATGAGTGATGGCGAACAGACTAAAGGACCAGTGAGCGAAGCCCGCCGCTTTGCGGTGAAATATGGCCTTAAAGACCTAACGGTGATTATCGATTACAACCAATTACAAATAAGTGGAAGCATCCATGAGGTTATGCCCCAAAGGATCAGGGAAAACTATGAGGCCGATGCTTGGGAGGTAATCGAGGTCGATGGTCATGACTTCCAAGAACTTTATAAAGCGTTGAGAAAAGCCATTCTCGACGGAAAACCAACCGCCATTATCGCCCATACCGTTATGGGTAAAGGGATAAGCTTCATGGAAAACAACAACGTTTATCACGGAAGGGCTTTAACCCCCCAAGAATATGAAACGGCCATGAAGGAATTGGGGTTGGAGGCCGATCTAAATCGCCTCAAGGAATTGAGGAAAAGAGCCCTTTACACCAAATTCGAAAGACCTCCGGTTCCCCTTCCCAAACTTGATACGGGTACCCCAAAGGCTTATTCCCCGGGGGAGAAAGTCGGCAACCGAAGGGCCTGGGGGAAGGTTTTACTTGAGCTTGCGGAGCTCAATATCCCTCAAGGGATACCCATTGTGGCCCTGGATTGTGACCTTAAAGGTTCGGTTATGGTGGAGGAATTCGGTAAACGCTTCCCTTCTTATTTAATCGAAGGAGGGGTTCAGGAGCATAGTACTGCCATCATTGCAGGGGTTCTCTCACGGGAAGGGATTATAACCTTTTTCGCCGATTTTGGGGTTTTCAACATCGATGAGGTCTATAATCAACAGCGCTTAAACGATATAAACCGAACTAACCTCAAAGTAATAGCCACCCATACCGGACTTGATGTAGGACAGGACGGAAACACTCATCACTGCATAGATTATTTGGGACTCATGAGGAACCTGTTTGGTTTTAAGGTTATAGTCTCGGCTGACCCAAACCACACAGACAGGATTATAAGATGGGTAGTCCAAAGGGAAGGGAACTTTCTCATCACTATGGGCCGGGAGCCCGAACCGGTAATAGAGGATGAGGAAGGGAGACCGTTTTTTGGTCCGGACTACGTTTTTTGTTACGGCAAAGGCGATTTAATCCGAAAAGGCACCAAAGGGGCTTTAGTCAGCATGGGCACTCTGCTCAACAGGGCGGTGAAAGTGGCCGATACCCTTAGGAAGGAAGGGATTGATTTAATGGTCATAAACATCTCCTGTCCGTTTGACTTGGACAAGGAGCTTCTGAGCGTTGCAGCCTCAACGGGCCTCATAATAACCTATGAGGATCACCACGTTGAAACAGGACTTGGAGCCGAAGTGGCCAAATTCTTGGCCGAAAACAGCTATTCAGTTCGTTTCCGTCGATTGGGGATCCATGGTTACGGGCTTTCGGGCGTACCAGAGGAGCTTTATAAGTATCAAGGGCTTGATGAAAACTCTTTGATTAGGGTAATACGAGAGGAGGTTAAGGGATGCAACTCAAAGAGATTTACCACCGAATCCTTTCTGACTTCTTCCCGGAACATCTGATTATTCAGTTTGGTGACCAAAAACTTTTTTATCGCAAAAGGACATGGAGGGTCTTTGACGAAGAAAAAAACACATGGGAAGAACGAGGTTTAAGGTATGGCGAAAATCCCGATCAACCTGCTGCCCTTTACGAACTTGTAGGAGGCAACTTAATACTTGGAGATTGTCGCTTCATAGACCCCGAAAGGGGACTTGTAAGTGCTTTAAAAGAAGAGGACTTCCTTCAGTTTGGGAAACACCCAAGTAAAATCAACCTCACCGACATCGACAGTGGTTTAAACATCATAAAATACCTCATGAATAAACCTGCTGCCTGCATAATAAAACACAATAACCCCTGTGGAGTAGCCCAAGGTGAAACATTATGTCAAGCACTGGAAAGAGCATTTTGGGCCGATAGAATCGCCGCCTTTGGAGGTTGTGTGGTTTTAAACAGGCCCCTTGATAAAGAAAGCGCCGAATGGATCTCCCAATTTTACTTCGAAGTGGTGGTGGCTCCTGAATTTGAAGAAGGAACACTTGAGTTTTTAAAAAAGTGGAAAAACTTAAGGATCGTAAAAATCAAAAAAATAGATCGTTTGCAAGAATACGTGGATCTTCCTTTCATTGAATTTAAATCCCTTATGGATGGAGGAATCATCGTTCAAAGGTCCTTCTTAAATCAGATAAGAAAACCCGAAGATTTAAAACCAGCCCTTGCCCTTTATAAAGGAAGAGAATACCGAATCATAAGGGAACCCACTCCTAAGGAGATAGAAGATATGCTTTTCGGATGGGCGGTCATTCAAGGGGTAACTTCCAATTCGGTGGTCTTTGTAAAGGATAAGGCTACTTGTACCATAGCCACAGGGGAACAAGACCGAGTAGGAGCAGTCCAGATCGCCATCTTTAAGGCCTATCAAAAATTTGCTGATTTACTTTCCTTTAAACAATATGGAATCCCCTATTACGAACTTGACCAAGAGGTGAAAGAAGGGAAAAGACCCCTCGAACATAAAGAACTGATTGATCAGAAAGTAAAAGAAGAACACGGAGGCCTAAAGGGCTCAGTATTAATCTCAGATGGCTTTTTCCCCTTTAAAGACGGTCCCGAATTGGCAATAAGAGAAGGCGTAAGTGCGATCCTTCAACCCGGGGGCTCCGAAAGGGATCATGAGGTCATCGAAGCTTGCAATCAAGCTAACCCACCTGTGGCAATGGCCTTCACGGGACAAAGGTGTTTTAGGCATTAATCGGAAGTTGAAGCTCCAAACCGGCTATTTTGGCGAGAATCTGTAAAAAAAGCGTGCCGTAAGAACCTTGAGGAAGTTTAAAGGATAAACGCATCTTCCATTTTGAAGGGTGAAGCTCATCGAGTTCTTCTTTAAATGCCTTGATTTTCTGTGGAATCACCCAAGCAGGCCTTTCCGATGAACCGAGATAAACCCTGTTAAGCCCTTTAACCTTCAGATCTCGAAGCTCTAACCCTTCCTCCTTTAAAAGCTCGGAGAAAATCCCCTCCCATTCCTCCTTGAGCTTTAGGCTTCGCTTCGGAAGAGGGATCTTTTCGGATTTTAAGGTTTCCCAAAGCCCTTTGGGGAAAGGCCCAATTGGCACAAAAAGCCTTTGAAAGGGCAGCTCCAAATAAAAATGAGAGACACCCTCTTTTTGACCCAGTCTTTCCAGATATCGGCTTAAGAGTTCGTTCCATAAAAAACTTTGATAGGCCGAAAGCCACAAGGAGAGTATCCTCGGAGTTATCAAGTTTACCGCTTTTTTGAAATCCTCCGGGTGGTGAATCAAAAAATCCACCACACTCCTTTGGTTTGAAGGGGGCAAAATTTCCTTTAAAGCCTTCCAATCTCCCCACAAGGAAGAAGCCCTTTCCTTAAGGTCCCTTACCCTTTCGGGATCCCCCAGGAGGACTTCGACCAAGTAAAATCTTAAAACCTCCTCCCATTCCCCTTTGAGAAGGGCCTTGCCCGGAAACCCTTTCTTCCGACTCCAGGAGCCAAACCTTTGAAGGTCAAAATAATTCGGGAACCCCTCTTCCAGAAAGGGAAGAACTTTTCTTAACGTTTCCGCTTCTCCTTTAGAAAGATCTCTTATAATGATGAGAAACGCATTTCCCTCGATATCATGGGAAGAAAGGTGCCTCTCCAAAAAACCCAGCAACTCACCTTCGAAACCCTTTCCCTTTATTCTCAAAGGGGGTACCTCCTTTAAGGGACCAACGCTTAAATGTTGGACGGCAACACCTCTCTTATCTTTTAAAGCTGGAACTACCACATTGGAGGGTTTAACCCCGATAAGGTTTGCAACCCTTGGGATGAGGGAAATGCTATCGACATTCTCCTTTCTAACCCTATAAATTACGTGCTTTCCCTTTTCCCTTAAGGGTAAACGCATTATCTCCTTCACGAAAAAATCCTGTGGCTTTACCTTTATTTTCACGGATCAAAAATTAACCGAAATGAGGGGTTTTTAAAAACCCCTCATTTCGGTTAAGAGATCAGAAGACTTCTTACCTTTTTACTTTCTCGCTGCTTCGATCATTTTCAGAATATCTTCATAAATCTTCTTTCCGGGAATTCCCTTGGATTCAGCCTGTGTAATCCAACTCTCGATGACCTCACTTTTCACCGCATCTCTCCATTTAGCTATGTCCGCCAAACTTAGCTCAACAAAGGTGTGTTTCTTCTCCTTACAGAAATTAATCGCTGCGTCAAGCCACTCGGTTTTTTTCTATATGATAAAGATAATCGGTAAACTCATGTTGAGTTTCTATAAATACCTTCTGAACCTCCGGAGGAAGTTGGTCCCATGTTTTCCTATTCATGATAACGCCAACAGGCGACATGTTTATCCCACCAGGGAAAATGGTGTGGTGAGGCACAAGCTCAAGCATTCCGAAGACCTTAAGAACCGCAAAATGGTTCAAACAACCATCAGCTACCTCCTCTCCAGGGCCGTATACCAGTCGCCTATCGGAACCTCCACAGGCGTTGCCCCTATTGCTTTAACTATTGTGGTGTGTTCACCGGTAGTAAGGATCTTCATCTTGTTTAAATCGGCCACAGTCTTCACAACTTTTGCCCTCTTGGTAGTATGAATGTGAGTCTCTGGCATCATAGAATAAGCGAAGGGCACAACCCCTTCCCATTCCTTCTTGATTTCAGGATGTTTATCCATAAGTTTCCTATAAATCTCATTGGCCTTTTCTCTGGATGGCCAACCCATGAAGGGAAGGGTAACAACCATGTTGGCAATAAAACCATCTCGTGCGTTCACCACATAAAGGGCCATATCCGCTATTCCACTTTGAACACCCCTAAAGGCCTCAGCTTCTCCCATCAATCCTCCACCCGTTATCACCTTAAACTCCACTTTACCACCCGTTCTTTTGGAAACCACCTCAGTCAACCACCTAACAGCCGAACGACCAGGAGGCGAGATCGAAGGATTATGATCACTGTAAACTAAAACATAGGTATCCCCTTTCTTCTCCAGAGCACTTAAAGTACCACCAAAAACAAAAAGCCCAATTACTAAAGAAAAAACCACCCCTCCCACTATCCACCGCTTAAATCCCATCTTCTAACCTCCTTTTTAAAATATTCATTTTTACCCTTTTATTAGCAATTTTCATACCTCAAGCCCTCTCCGCTGATAAAATGCCTTCCACACGTAGGGGAAAAATTATGAAGCAATATGTTGTCAAATTAGTAAAATATAGTTTTTCTATCTTGCTAAATCCTTTATGGCCCTAAGAGTGTATTCGATTTCTTCTTCCGTATTAAAGTAACCAATAGAAAGCCTCACCGTTCCAAATGGAAAGGTTCCTATAGTTTTATGGGCCGAAGGAGCGCAATGAAGACCAGGCCGTGAGAGGATGTTATATTTTTCATCAAGAAGATGCGAAAGCTCTGAGGGGCTTTTTCCTTCCAGGTTAAAGGAAACAATTCCTATTTGCTTCTTGGGATCCAAGGGCCCATATAATTTTACTCCTTTTATCTCCTTGAGGCCTTCAAGCAGTTTTAAGGTCAATTTTTCCTTTTTCTCCATTATCCGGTTAATTCCCTCCTTCAATATGAACCTAACCCCTTCACCTAAACCTGCAATACCCGGAGTATTTGGCGTTCCGCTCTCGTATTTATCGGGGAGAAACTCGGGTTGTTCTTCTTCTTCGGACTTTGATCCCGTCCCCCCCCTCATTAAGGGCTCTATCTTCTCTTCGAGGCCCTTGGTATTTATCACCAGTCCACCTGTTCCTTGAGGACCAAAAAGTCCCTTATGACCCGTAAAGGCCAAAAGGTCAACCGGTAATTCCTTAAGGTTTATGGGGATCGTTCCCGCAGATTGGGCAGCATCAAGCAAAAGGGGGATCCCGTGATCTTTAGCGATCTTAAGAATCTCCTCAACCGGCATAATGGTCCCAGTCACATTTGAAATGTGAACAAGAACTACCAATTTGGTATTTTTTCTTATGTTCTTTAAGACCTCCTGAGGATCTATCTCCCCTTTATCCGAGGCCCTGATCTGGGTCACCTCAATCCCCTTTCTCTCAAGGTCTCTTAAAGGTCTCATCACCGAATTGTGTTCCATACTGCTGGTTATCACGTGATCGCCTGGTTTAAGGAACCCATAAAGCACCAGGTTCAAGGCTTCGGTCACATTTTTGGTGAGTATTATCCGCTCGGGATCCTCAAGACCAAAAAGCTCGGCCAAAGCCTCTCTCGCTTCATAAATGATCCTTGCCGCTTCAATGGCAAGCTTATGACCTGACCTTCCCGGATTGGCCCCGTATTTTTCAATGGCCTTTCTTATTGCCTCAATCACACCCTCCGGCTTTGGCCAAGAGGTGGCAGAATTATCAAGGTAAACGAGCTCCATCCCCAAAGATCTTTATCCTCCCTGATCCCTCCTTAACCTCTCCTATAACCCATCCCCTCTCTCCCCGTTTCCTTAGTCCGTCAAGCAAAAGGGGAAACCTCTCTCTCGGCACTGCCATCAAAAGCCCTCCGGAGGTCTGGGGGTCAAAAAGGATGTCTATCGTTACCTCATCGACCCCGTAAAAATCCACCATATGGGACCTGAAGTTCTTATTTCGATAAGCCCCACCTGGAACAAGACCCATTTTCGCAAAATAAAAGGCCTCTTCAAAAATTGGAACCTGAAGGGCATATACATAAAAATCAACCCGTGTCCCCTCCACCATTTCACACATATGCCCTAAAAGTCCAAAGCCCGTTATATCCGTACAAGCATTAACCCCTATCTCCACCATTACCCGCGAAGCCTCCTTGTTCAATGTGGCCATAACCTCCGAAACCTTTAAAATGGTCCTTTCCTCAACCATCTGAGCCTTTATGGCAGTAGCGATGATCCCGGTCCCAATTGGCTTGGTCAATACCAAAAGATCCCCTGGCCTTGCCCCTTGATTCCTCACAATCTTTTGGGGATGAACGATTCCTGTAACCGAAAGCCCGTATTTAACTTCCGGATCATCAACCGAATGTCCCCCCACCAAAACAACTCCAGCCTCTTCGAGCTTTTTGAGCCCTCCTCTGAGGATCTCCTTGAGGATTGAAAGGTCAAGATCACGGGGGAAACAAACGATATTCAAGGCCGTGATCGGCTCCCCTCCCATCGCATAGACGTCCGAAAGCGCATTGGCACAAGCTATCTGCCCAAACCAGAAAGGATCATCTACGATAGGGGTAAAAAAATCGACCGTCTGAACCAGAGCCAAATCCTCACTTAAAAGATACACGCCCGCATCATCCAATTTTTCGATTCCCACAAGAAGTCTCTCGTTTTTGGGTAACGGAAGGTCTTCTAGGATCTTCCCAAGATCCTCCGGGCCCAATTTGGCAGCTCACCCTGCACTTTTTGAACATTCGGTAAGCCTTTTCATTAAACCTCCTTCCTTTTCTTTTTGGCCCTTATTTTCGTAACTCCCCCTTCCTCAACCGTTTCTATGATCTCATGACCTTCCGATAAAAGAAACCTTTTAACGTTCTCCCGAGAAGGCGGATAATCCAAAATGATCTCAAGAGTTTCACCTTCGGCCATTTTCTCAATGACCTTTTTGGTCTTCAAAACCGGCATAGGGCAAACCTCACCCCTCACATCCAACGTCTTCATCCTAAAACCCTCCTAAGCAAAAATGGAACTGATAAAAGGCCCTATAAATTTATGAAACAACAAAGCCCCCACGGCAAACCCCAAAAGGTAAGCCATAGCGCTTATTGATCCCTCTGCAGCCATTACATGTTGCCTAAAGGGGCAACCTCCAGCCAAAACCCCCAAAAACCCAAGCCCAACCCCCCCTATTATGGCCAGCACTAAATGAGCCACCACATTTGGCGAAAAGCTTATCGGATCACCCGGAACGGGTAAAAGGGGATGAACTTGAGCCTGAAGGCCCATTGTTGACATTTTGGATAGAAAAACGGATTTTCCATTCAGAAACCAAGGGAAGGTTTTCAACGCAAAACTAAAAGGCCTCAAGACCAAAAAGCCCAAAAAGGCCCCCACTAAAAACCCGAAAAGCCCCTTCAATAACCTACTATCCCTTATTAAGTAATAATCCCTCATACCCCCAATGGTACAAAACCTAACCCTCTGCCCAAGCCATCCGAAGATCAAACCCAAAATAAAAGTAGCCCAAAGATGCATCTTACACCTCCTTAAGCGCTTCTCTTCAAAACCTCACTCCCCACAATAACCCCAACCAAAATCATCCCTAAAGCAATTATGGCTGTTAAATCCAAATAAGCGCTCTTTAAAGCGGTCCTCAAAGGACATCCACCCATCAAAAGGGCCGAAACCATAACCCCCATCCCTATGAAGAATTCTGAAAGGGGTCTCTGAGGACCAAACTTCATACTCCTCAACTTAAATTCCCGATTCACTAAAGCCGAAAGAAAGGCCCCCACCAAAATCCCTACTATCGTCAAAACGGGAAGATCTTTCGAAACATCAGCCCCTACAAACTTCGGTACCCCCTCCGAAACCCCATAAATGGGCCAAATCCTTATTAAAACCCAATTGACTAAATCCCGCATATGACAAGCTATACAAACCCCATAAGCGGGAGGCGGTAAAACCTTTAAAAAGGCCTGAAGAAGCGCCGCCCCAACCCCTACAATTAACCCTACCCAAAATGGCGACATCTCCTGCCCTCCTCAAAATTTTTTAAAAACTTCTATCCTCAAAATCTCTATCTGTCAAATAGATTTTTTCAATAGATTTTCTCCCTTCCATAGATTTAGTTGAGGCACGTATTTTGCTTTTAAAATGGGGATAAGGATAAAAGGTTGGGAGGTGGCTTTATGAAGTTTGAAAAGCTTCTCGAGCCTGGTAGAATCGGGGTTTTTGTTTTGAAGAACAGGATCCTTAAGATGGGCTCCACCTTGGGTTTTTTCCTTGGCAAGAGGGGCATATTCAAGAGGAGGTTATTTTAAGTTATGAGAACCTTGCCAAGGGAGGGGCAGCTCTTGTTACGGTTGGAGCTGCGCCTTTTGGGGTTCCGCCGGGAAGGAGTTATCTTATGAACGATGATAAGTTTTTACCCGATATGAGCAGACTTGCCGAAGCCATAAGGAAGCACGATTGTATTGCTTTTGTACAGCTATTTCACATAGGTCCGATGCTTCCGCCATTCTTACGTTCGGAAAGGCTTTATCCTGTAGCTGCTTCTTCTTTGAGTAAGGAAGAACTACCCCTGCCTAATTTTATCCCGCCCAAAGGTCTTGATAGGGACGAAATTAAACGGATTATAGAAGATTTTGTGACACTCGCTCATAGGGCGAAAAGAGCTGGTTTTCAAGGTGTAGAGATCAATGCTGCCTGCAACCATCTTTTAAACAGTTTTCTCTCTAGGGCTTGGAATAAGAGAAATGACGAATATGGTCCTGATACCATAGAGAACCGCTCAAGGATCATAGTGGAGATAATACAAGGAATAAGGGAATTAAATGGTAAAGAGTTCGGGATTGTGGTTCTTATTAACGGAGCAGAGATAGGCCTTAAGGACGGAATAAGGCCTCAAGAGAGCTTAAAGATAGCTCAAGTTTTGGAAAAAGCAGGGGCCGATGCTATAAATGTGAGAGCGGAATTTTACACACCATTTCGAGATCCTAATAAACGGGATAGCACCCATTTCCCCGATGTAGCCCTCTATCCGGAACCTCCTTTCCCGGTGAGCGATCTCATGGAAGACCGTTTTTGGGGAAAAGGAGGGTGGGTTCCCCTTGCTGCTAATATAAAGCAGGGCGTCTCAATACCAGTAATTGTGGCGGGTAGGCTTGATCCTGAGTTTGGGGAGAAGGTTTTAAGAAAAGGAGCTGCTGATTTCATCTACTTTAACCGTGCCCTGATGGCCGACCCAGAATTACCAAGAAAATTGATGGAGGGTCATCCGGAAGACATTCGTCCCTGTACGGGATGCCTGACCTGCTTTGACAATAACGAACGAGGTAACCCACCCCTTTGCCAAGTAAATCCAACCTTAGGGAAAGAAAGCTTATTGCCAATCTCAAAGGCAAAGAAGAAAAAGAAGGTCCTTATCATTGGAGGAGGACCAGCGGGAATGGAAGCAGCAAGGGTAGCCGCTCTGAAAGGACATGAGGTTATCCTTTATGAGAAGGCCCCTCGATTAGGGGGGTCCATGTTACTTGCCTCCATAGTAAAAGGCTTAAAGCGGGAAAACCACTTGGGGCTTATCTCTTATTATGAAACGCAACTTAAAAACTGGGGATTAAGCTAATGCTCGGTAAAAAGGCCACAAGAGCCATTGTGGAAGCTCATTCTCCTGACGCATTGATAATTGCCTCAGGGGGCATTCACCACATATCGTCTATACCAGGCATTCACAATAAGAATGTCCTCACTAGCAAAGACCTCCACGAGAGGTTATGGAAGTTTTTGCGCTTTCTTTCCCTAGAAATCCTTTTGTGGGGAACAAAAATTTGTATGCCGATAGGTAAAAGGGTAGCCATCATAGGGGGCAAATTCAGGGATCTCAACTTGCTGAGTTTTTGGTAAAGCGGGGTAGAAAGGTAATTATAGTGGATGAAGGCGACGAGATCGGAAAAGGGTTGCCCGAAATTTTAATAAAACCCCGACTTATAGATTGGCTTGAAGGAAAGGGGGTTCAAATTATTAAACGCGCTAAACTCCTTGAAATTACGGGAAACGGCCTTAACATTCAAACGGAGAAGGAAGGAAAGCGCTTTCTGGAAGTCGATAACGTATTAACAGCTTTACCCCTTATGCCTAATGAGAATATGCTCAAAGAATTTAATGGTTGTGCTCCTGAAATCCACGCTATTGGTGATTGTAAAACACCGGGCTTAATCGTTGACGCCATACACGAGGGGTTCAAGGTGGGAATAAATTTGTAATCCAAGGCTTGCCCAAGAAAATGAAAGTATGATAAAGAATTAAACATGTTGGTGAAAATCCTGGTCTCCACCAATCAAAAGGAAGAGGCAATAGACATAACCCCTCAAGTCCAAACTGCCATCGAAAAATCAGGCATAAGAGAGGGATTCATAATCATTTACGTCCCCCACGAAACAGCTGCGGTGAGCATCCATTCGGCTTTGGATAAAGAAGAGGTCCCAAAATGGAAAGAGATGCTCGAGACAATAAGGGCTTCCGAAAAGGCAGGAGGGGAAACTAAAGCGGCCTTTGTAGCCCCTACAGAAGTGGGGGTGATTGAAGAGGGGAAGATGGTTCTTGGTCCAAATCAACGTATTTATTTTTACGAATTCAATGGCCCCAAGGAGAGATGGGTTTACCTTTATATAGGTAAGTAAATGCGCTTCCTTTTTGGAGTTATAGTTGGAATTATCCTTACTTTGCTCTTCCTTTCCTTAGGGGGAAGCAAATTCTTACGAGAGATGAGTTATAAGGTTGGTCGTTTAGGCGACAAAATCGAAAAGTACGAAAGGCTTTTAAAAGAGGATCGCCCTTCGAGACGTTAAATCAAGACCATTCCACAACTTCATTCTGAAGAAGAGTATTGAGTATCTCATAAGCATTAGAGACTTTTCCTACCTTAATTTCTTCTATCAGATTAAAATAATTCAAACAAGTTCCACACACCAGTATCTCCACTCCTCTTTCTTCTAATTTACGTAAAGCCTCTATTAGCTCAGAACCCGTACATGCCAATTTAACACCCGAGTTTACCAGGACGATCTTCTTAGGGATCACTTCGTTTTCACTAAGCGCGTTAACAAAAGCTTTCATTAAGGTTCTTCCTAATTCCTCACTCCCACTCCCTAAGGAATCACTGGAAATAAAAAGGACTTTCTCTTTGGTAAAAACCATAGAGTCACAAACCACTTCCTTCCTTTCAGAAGTACCTCCCTTATCAGTTTTCTTAAGCGTTATTTTAAAACCTTCTTCCTTCTCTTCTACCATCACCTCATATCCATGCTCTCTCCCAAAACGGGCCACATTCCCAGCAGAGCCCGCATTATCCACCCACACAGTAAACTCTCTTTCGCCTTCTTCAATGACCTTTTTAGTCATTAAAACCGGTTGAGGACAAGCAAAACCTCTTGCATCAATTTCCCTCATTTTAAACCTCCTTCCAGTTTTATTCTAAAGACTTCTCTCAGAATATCAAGCAAATTGATAATTGTGTACTGCACCCCGTTTGTCAAGATATTTTTTGGCCTAAAAATTGTAGAGCTCATGCTACCTTCTTT